>ENA-UOXK01000143-UOXK01000143.1-mixed-culture-metagenome-genome-assembly--contig:-NODE-143-length-49762-cov-34.580079_pt1 | contig 49762 bp, 33 predicted proteins | sample MGYA00238160_ERZ761638 | MGnify/ENA primary metagenome ERZ761638 (study PRJEB28912, sample SAMN08777098) | mixed culture metagenome | isolation source: Freshwater growth medium | place: USA...
AGGGTATTCTTTCTGGATTCACACACTATCCCCACCACCTGATTTTGAACTCAGCTGTCATCCTTACAAGCTACATGCTACGTAGTAATCACTTTTGGCTGCGGGCCTGCGAGATCAACATGGAGATCAAGGAGCCGCCCCCTGGCTTGGAGCCCCGCGCTCACTGCCAACCTCCCAAGCCGGTCGCCCACCCCATGGCGTACCATTCGACTTCGAGCAGAGTCCCACATGCTTGATCCATCGTCGGAGGGATCGGAGCCGCTCGCCAACTGTTTGGACGGCTGGGCTGAAGCTCGCAACGAGGACGATCCTCTCGCCACTACTCACCGACTGCCCCGCGTGTACGACGTCTCCTGCCCAGAGCATGGCGGTGCCGGCTGGAGGTTTCACCACGAGCGTCGGCGGCAGATCGACCCCGGTCCGCTCGATCTCCCTCGCTGCGGCAATGGACCAGAAGGCTGTCCCGCCGCCGCTAAAGGCATGGCCGCTGCTCAGCGGCACGAGGACGGTCAATTTTTCTCCGTCGATATGAGGCCGAAAATAGCCTCCGGCCGTGTACACGCTGATGGCTGGCTCATTTGGCGTGAAGTTGAGCTTGCGGTTTCGGACGACGGTCTCGTCGGAGAGGCAGTTGACTCCGAAGAGCGTCAGCAGCAGCGACGGCGCAATCTGCTCGACGCGAGCGAGGATGCGCACCAGGAGCACATCGCAGCGAGTGACGCCATCCATGTCGAGCACTGAGGCAATCGGCGTTTTCAGACTCTCCGGATGCGCGTCAATATGGTCACGGTCGTGACGATGTGCACTCTCGCCCATTTCGGCTCGGCGGCATCTCGCCCACCCGGATGCTGCAGAGTGTAGCGCGTCGATTTCGGCGGCGTCGGCAACATCATGAAGAAGTATGATGCTGTAACCTCGCACTAGCGCCTCTTGCGCGTTGCCGGTGCAGCTTGCCTTGTCGGCGCTGACAAAGACTTCAGACCAGCTATCACTAATGGATGCCGTTCTCGCTGTTGGCTCGCCATGTCATTGAGCGAGCCAACAGCGAGAACGGCATCCATTAGTGATAGCTGGTCTGAAGTCTTTGTCAGCGCCGAGCAGCGAGAATCCGACGCGCGATGAGCATTTGCTAATTACGATTTTCCCTACGGCGAAGCCACATTCCCAAAAAGGGAAGTTTTGCTCCTCGAATGGGGGGGAAAATCAAGAGAAGCCCGAGCACGCCACTCGAGGCAGCGCGCTGCCAACACTACTTCCCACACAGCACCATCCTTAAGCCGGAGGCAGAGGGCATGAGGGCTTCTCTCATGGGGCTACTCCCCTGGCCGACGGCCTCCTTCACCTCGCCTCTTGCCATCAGCCGCCTCCTTCTCCGCCTTGACACGCCTCGCCCACTCGACTAAGCTCTCCTCACCTGCCGCATCGCGCGGCGCCTCCTTCATCCCCTCTCGCTGCTGTGCGCCTCGGTACCGTTGCCTCTCGCGCTCGAGTCGCTCGTTCCTCCAAAAGGCCCGCCCGTTGACCAGCAGCCTCTCGGCGTCGGTCATCCCGTCGCGCCAGCAGATGCCGCGCGCCTCGGCGCCCTGTGTGTACAGACCCTCTTCCGTCATACGGCACAGGCAAGGGAGCCAAGGCTGGTCGCACCTCTGCGGGCAGCGACGCGGCAAGCCCTCCCAAATCTCCGACACGAGGATGTTGCGACGGCCGCCCTCGAGCTTGGTGACCGAGTGCCACTTGTGCGAGAGGAGGATGAGGGCGTCGCCGCGCTCGAACGTGTGCGCCAGCATGCTGCCGTCCGCTTCGAGTGTCTGGAATGTTCCGCCTTGATACTCTGAGCGATCACTCAGCATCAGATTGATGGTGACCAACGAGCCATAATCGGCATGTACGGGCATAGGGATGTTGCGACCGCTGTCCTCGGCGTCATGGATCACCGTGTGGTACTCCGACGAGCGCAGATGGAGCGCGATGCGGTCGTCCAGCACTCCGCCCCACAGCTCGCGGCTCGCCGCCTGGGCCGCCCCCATCATGCGAGCGTGCAACTCGGGCAGCAGCTCGAGGACTCGATGATTGAGCCACACAGTCCTCCCGCCCTCGCGAACCTGCCGCTCGTACGTAGAGCTCACCTTGAAGCCGGCAGATGCCGCGGCTGCACGGCACGTCTCGGCAGCCAAGTGGATACTCTCAAGGTCGGCTTCGCTCAGAAACCCGGGCATGCGTCTCACCACCGTGCGCTGAGCATCGGCCTCACTGACCAACCGCGGCGCCTCCATTTTTTGCATGACGCTCATTGGTGGCTTGGCCATACTGCGATCAGGTGGAGACGTCGGTACGGGAACTGCCCCAGCCTCGGACAGCATCTCAACCCGGTCCCGAATCTTCGCCGCGGCAGCATAGTCCTCCGCGTCAACAGCGGCCTTCATCTCGGCTCGCAGGCGACCGATTTCGTCAGCTTCCACCATACGTGCAGCACAGGCGGTAGCCTGTGCACGAAATGTGGCGCCCTCCAGCATGCTACACATCAAGTTCGGAGCAAAGGCGGCGGTGGCCGTCACCGCGATTGCCATCGTGCTGCAAAGGGTCTTCATTTATCGGAGGTGTGAATGGGCTGTTTTGACCCAGGCGCAATTACATCCCTCATCAAGGGGCGCCTCCCAGGCGCGCCTGGTTTTGACCCTCAGGGGTTTGGGGAGGAATTCTTTCTGGATTCACTTTCACACCGCTATCCCCACCACCTGATTTTGAACCGTGCGTGTTGCTACAGACATACTCCTCTGTAGTGTTGTTCGCGTCGAGAGGTCGTCGTGGACCGGACACAATACACGCGGAGGGGACGCTCCTTCAAGTTTCCTTCCCCTGACTTCCATCAATGCCCCATCCTGGCCCGCCGAATCCCGCTACATCTCCATTTCTGTGATTGTAGAGAAACCGCCGCTCAGACCCGAGAGACTGTCATGCGCCAGGCTGTCGTCGAGTCGGGGCCTGCGGTGGCCCCCACCGGAGAAGTCTTAAGTGTGAAGGTGGAGGAAGGGCCGGGCGGGGCACTCTCCTCCGTCTTCCCGTCCTCCTCCACCACTGTCAGAGCCATTCTCGCAAAGCCCGGTCTGGCGCACTGGCCGGCTGCCCAGCCAGCAGCGCGTTCTGGTTGTCCAAGATCAGTTTCAAGTTCGCCTGCATCTCGATGACCCTCTGGGACACGTCATCCACCTTGTCCTCGACGGCGCCAATGTGCTTGTTCATGTTGGTTCGCCATCTCTGGTCCTGAGAAAAGTCGAACTGATGCTGGCGGACCCAGACCTCAACGGCGTCAGGGTAGAGACGCACCTCAGGGGAAGTTGCCTTTTTTAGGAAGGCAAAGATGGACGCCGTCTGCTCCGCAGTGATGTCTGTATCCGTGTCGTGCAGCGCCTCGAAGGCGGAGCCCGACACGACGCTCGTTAGCCACGTGGCGCAGCCGGTGCGCGCGATCTCGCGCGCGAGCTCAGCCGCCGCGTAGAGCGCGAGCACGAGGCCGCGGATGAGGTTGAAGGGCGGCGGGATGGCTTGTAGCCCGGCTCCCTTGATGGCTACCCGCGCGAACGCGACCTGGAACGTGCCCGCCAGGTCTTCGTGCACAAGGTCGAACGTTTTGGCGAAGCGCGCGATGAGGAGGTTGAGCATCAGCAGCACAACGACGACGCCGAAGAGCGCCATCAAGCACCACGCGAACGGTGAGAGGACGTGCGCGCTCTGCATCGACATGATGCGGTCGGGCTCGCCATCCAAGGTGCCCTCCATCAACATCGTGAGCACCTCTCGGAAGGAGACGGGCTCGGCGAGGTTGCCCGTCGCGAGGCCGTCCAGGCTCGCGTGCCCGTTGAACAGGACGAAGAAGGCGGCACCAAAGGAAATGAGGACGAAGACGGCGAGGATGACGAACTGCGTCAGGTCTTCAAGCATCCGAATGGCCATGATGAGCAGAGGCCCGTAGCGCGGGAAGATGTAGAGCACCTGGAGCAGACGGAGCCATCCAAGCATGGCCATGACCGCCTGGCACGGCAGCATGGCCGAAGAGGCGAGGCTGCCCAGCTCGAGCGCCGTCTCGAGCGCCAGCTGGCGCAGGCCGACCTCGGCCACATCGAGCGCCGTCTCGAGCGTCGAGAGCTGCCTCGCCTCCCCCAGAGAGCCTCCTGGCGCCAGCCTCGTCTCGAGGTCGAGTGCCACAAGGAGCCGTGTGAGCAGGGTGAGACTCATGAATGCGACGAGGAGCAGATCGAGGAAGTTGAATGGATCTCGCAGGTATGCATCCATCCGGTCCGCGGCGAGCAACTCCGAAGCCTCGGCCAGCACCCAGCCGAGCAGGTAGCCGAACAGCGTCGCCTCGGGCACCCCCAGTCCGCTCTCGGCCGTGGCGGGCGCCATGAAGGTGCACCTGATGAGGGAGGTCATCAGAGAGGCGCTCAGAAAGATGCTCAGCGGGGCGCTCATGCGCACACAGCGTTGCGAGCCCAGGATCGCAATCAGATGCACTCAGATGCACTCAGATGCGATCCATCGGATGCACTCAGGCGCGCACAGCATCGCGAGCCCGAGGATCGCAAAGCAGAAGAGCGCAAAGCGTCCCGCCGGTATGAACCAAATGATCGTGGGTGTCCATCTGCTCGGCTTGCGCCCCGGCGAGCTGATCGCGAAGCGCATCGACTCCTCGATGAGCACCTCGGTGGAGCGGGGTATGAAGAGCATCAACGGCAAGGCGATCACGTGCGCGAACGCGCTCACGAGAGCGTCGAGGCCGATCCGGCTCCATCGCTGACACGCACGTCCGAGGGCTCCAACGAGTGTCGAGGCGCAGGAGGAGGCCTCTACTTCGGCATCCTCCTCGCTCAGGATGACGCTCGAGTCCTCCTTGGCAAAGTCTTGGGTGGGCCAGAATGTATCGAGCAAATGCGCCGCGACGAAGGGATTTGAGAGGAAGACGCGCAGGTCGTAGTCCGCAGCGTGGTTCAGGCATGTATGCGTGAAAAAGTCCCGGGCGACCGACGGGTCCACCTCCTGCACGCCCGTGCGCCACGGATTGAAGGACTTGTTCACCTCGAGCTTCTCCTTGGTAGCGCGAACCTAATGAGGGATCCAATCAGTGATCATAAAAGGCAATCAGTGATCATCAAAGGCAATCAGCGCCATCCGAGGCAAACATAGTCCATCATAGTCCATCAAGAGGCCAACAGAGTCCTTCAAAGGCCATCAGACGACATCAGAGGCCATTCAGAGGCCCTCAGACGCTAGACGCACCGCGCCGCTCAGCAGCCCCGATGCGATGTGCTCGAGGAGAAGGGACGCTTGCGCGAGACGCTCCATGATGACGGGATCCCGCGCGAAGTGTGGCCGCTCGAGCTCGCAATCGGCCGCGGCATGCAGCGCGAGCAGCACCGGGTTAGAAGGTTCCCGGAACGTCATGAGCATCCCCGTTGCGGAGCGCGACAGCTGTGGCGACACGGGGGTCGTCGCGGAGGCGGCCGTGGAGGCGCCGCCACGTGCTGCGACCTCATCCGTGAGCGAAGGCGCACTGGCTGGGCGCGCGCAAAGCAGGAGCATCGTGAAGAGCCTCACCTACAAGCAGGGCACTCGACGGCATTAAGTCGCACCCAGTCGCACCGAGTCGCAATGATCGCAATCAGCGTACCGTCTCGTCCTGAGTCAGGAGCTCGTAATCACGCAGTCAAATCGTCATCTCGCACAATCAGCGTACCGTCTCGTCCTGAGTCAGGAGCTCGTGCATGGGTCCTTCGATGGCCCAAAGGCGCACGACGACATGCGTGAGCTGTGCGCGCGTGAAGAGGGGCGGCGCGGAGCCGTGGCGCGCGTAGAGGTTCTCGAGCAGCGCTATGGCAACCCGGAGCTGCCCCGCCCGAAGCGCCACCGCAAGCGCCCCATACCCGGGCAGCTGGAGGAGTTGCGCGGCGGCCTGCTTGTCTTCAGCATAGCGCTTTGGGATGCCTATGGCTGCGAGGGAGCCACGCTGGCTGCGAGATCCAGACGAGATCCTCCGGAGCGTGCCGCCGTGCTTGCCCTTGAACCGTCCAAACTCCAACGCGGTCTGGGCGCTCTCCTCGACAGGGAAGTCGACACCAGGTATTGCGCTCATGGGCGCGACAGAAGGGTCAGCGCCCGCCCGCAGCAGCATCTTGACCACCTCGACGTTGCCGTACTGCGCGGCAGCAAGGAGCGGCGTGAGGCCGCCGCGCGCCTCCTTGTTCTGCAGCTCGACCGACGCGCCGCACTCGAGCAGCGTCGCCACCGTCTGCGGCCGGTTCTCATAGCAGGCCTCATGGAGCGCCGTGTTCCCATGGGCGTTGGCCGCATCGAGGAGCTCCGCGGGCGACTGGCGGCACAAGAGCCGGATGACCCGGCCGCTGTGGTTGTACCGAGCGGCGAGGTGCAGCGGCAGCGCGTGCCCACGCTTGTTACGTTGCGAAGGGTCGGCCCGCAGCGCGAGCAGCTCCTCGACGATGGCCGCGTTGCCGGAATAGGCAGCCCAATGCAAACACGAAGATTCTGCCCAGTGGTCGACGGCGCTCAGCTCGGCGGGCAGCACGTCACGATCGATCTCCTCGAGGATCCGATGCACGAGCTCGAGATCGCCGTCGGCGCACGCCTTCATCAACGGAGTCACGCGTAGCTCGCCAAACGGCCCCATTTGGGCGACGATCATCTCGCGCTCATTCTGAGACTTCACTTTGCCGCCGGTGCTGTTGAAGCTGATGGAGACACAAGCTCTGGTGACGCTCGGGGTTGTTGAGGGGGACGGCGTGGCTCCTTTCAGGGAGTTCATCAACGCGGACTGCATGTCACCACGCACGATTCCACGCCCAGGCCGGCCGCGGGTATTTGGCGTCGTACAAAAAGAAAAGGAACTTCCAAGTTTCGTAGTTTCGTAGCCAGAGATTTTTGGAACAAAATTTTTCAATACTTCGATCAAGTCGTGGGTTTGGTGTTTAGGGGGGAATCTTGTGGTTCCCACTTGGTCCGGATTCCCACGCGTTCGACAAACATGGTGCGAAATGAGCTCTTCGCCGCAATGCCACCGCACACGCCAATGACCAAGGATGCCTACCGCACTCGTCTGTGCGCCGAGTCTGCCCCACAGTTGACATGTGTGGTTTCCACTCTCCGCTTCTGTGCTCCAGACGGGTTCCGATGCGGATCCCAAGAACCCGATGTCTTCCTCTCCAGTGTCGGTAGTGCCTTCACTCGCAAAAGAGCGGCGCACACGAGGCGGTGGGCGGCTCCACAGCACCTTCCGCAGCACCTTGGTGGATGCGAAACCTGAAGCAAATCAGGCTGTCATCCTTGCCGCCGTTTTCTTGCAGGTTGCTCAGTTTGGCATCATCGCACAAGCACTGCCTGCAGGCCTCATGCAACGAAGCGGCGGAGCTCTCGCCGCCGAGAGACTCGGCCATCTAGGCTCAGCGAATGCGATGGCGCGCCTCGTGCTCATCCCAACCTGCGGCCATCTGGTTGACGTCGTGGGGCCGAAGCCTTTGTTGCTCTTGGCTCCTGCAGTTGCGACGCTGGCACGTGGTTGTGTCTACTTCACTAGCGCGTACGCGCCCGGTGTGTCGATCACAATGGAGCTGATCTCGGCCTTCGTGACGTCACTGACAACGATGATCTGGTGGATGGCCAACCGCGCGATGCTCGCCGATCACTTTGGTCATGATACGACGCTTCTTGCAACCATGTTGTCAAGAGTGGCCGCCACGATAGGCCTGAGCCACTGCATCGCATCGCTAGTGGGCGGCTACTTGACCGCTATCCGGCCGCCGCTGGCCTACGGCGCATCGGCATGCGTCAGCGTGGCACTCGTCCTGCTCTGCTTCTTCGGCATCCCGGAGAGCGAGAGACGGCCAAAGTCGGCGCCAGCTGGGCGTGTCTGGGCGATGACCAACCCGTTCGTCTTCCTGAACGGTTTCAAGCGAGGCTCGCTCTCGGTGTGCTCCCGAGGCTCCCAAATGCATACACATGGCTCACACCGTGTCAGTCACAACACAGGTCCTGAGCTTAAAATATATATCGCTGCTCGTCTGCTGCGTCGCCTGCGCAGGTGCTCTTTACTCTGCTTGTGATGCTCCAGGAATTCGTCAAGCCGATCTCCAGTGCGCGAGATGGCATCTGGCAAGTGATCGCTCGCGAGCACCGCGGATGGAGTGCGGCGCAGTGCGGCCAGTTCGCCTCAGTCACGTCGCTAGCGCAGATGGGTGGCAACTTGCTCACCCAGCCAGTGCTAGGCCTCGTAGGCGCACGTGGCTTCACGATTGGCTCCAATGCCATGTCCGTATTGGCGTGTCTCCTCTACAGCTGGCCGACTCCAGCCTCCCTCGCGATCGTGCCACAAGCCCTTGGCACTGGCGGTGCACAGGCGCTTACCGCACGCCTCACGACCCTCGGCAAGTCCTTGGGCATCTCCAACGGCCAGCTCGCGGCCGAGTACCAGTCACTCAACGCTGCAGTGAGCATGGTCGCGCCCTTAGTCTATGCGTCGTTCTTCCGCCTAGGCGCTGACCGAGGGCTGCCTTCGCTTCCGCTCTACTGCTCGATTGCCGCGCACGCCATCACGGTGCTGCTTGCACTCTCCATCCCGTCGAGCTTCTGGACACAGAAACGGCAGGCCGAATGAGCGCTTGTGGAAAGTACAAAGAGATCTTTTTGGTTTGAGCACCCTGGACGGTGAGACTTTGTGTTTGAAACCGCAGTTTTCTAGCCAGGTAGCCTATTTCTAACGTCAGTTTCATGATTTATATATTTTTTGAGTGACACGACGTCATTTAGGTCATTAAGTTCCGGGTTCGTTTCGTTCGTTCGGCGGTTTCTAACGCGTAACGGACGCCACGTTGGCCACGTTCTCGGCGAGCGGAGGGCGAAGCACGTGATCGTGAAAACCACAACATGAAAACCAGGTGCCCCGCCCCGCCCGAGCGTGCCAGCTTCTCCACCGGGATCCCGGGGGTCGCAGGTTCAACGTTCGGCGTTCGCGCGGTTACGGTTCGACGTAACGACCAGCGACCACACGTTCGTCAACGTCCGGAGGACCGGCGCGGAGGAGCGGTTGGGATGGAATGCTAGTCGTGTATAATAGTTACCACCCCAATGGTGCGGACGCGGAACGGCAAAATGGGGTACTGTCCACGTAAAAACACCAGGACGCGACGAGTCCGCTCTACTCCGATCGCGGGCCGGTGAGCTCCAGACCTCCAGTGCACACCTGGAACAACGAATCAAAACACTACGATCCAAGCGATGCAGTTCTGCGGAGCGCTCTCCTTCCCCCGCAGGCCAGCCCAAGCCGCGCTCACAGAGGACAGAGGACTGGACTGTGTGCGGACCGTGCGACCCTGTGCGGCGTGTGTGCACCAGACGTGGGCTAGGGCGAGCGCAGACCGCTATCAAACGGCATGCCCGCCTCAGCCGCGATCGTTTCGAGAGTGTCGAGAATCCGTGCAAAGTCGGGTCGCTGCTTCGCCTCGAAGGCCCAGCATTCGCGCATCAGGGCAGCGAGGGCAGGCGGGTAGTGCGCCGCGTCAGCGGGCAATTCGGGCCTTGGGAGTAGATTGGTGATCACGCCCATCACGACCTGGGCCGCTGCGTAGCCGCTATACGGTAGCTGGCGCGTCATGAGCTCGAAGAGGAGCATCGCATACGAGTACGTATCGGCCTTCTCATCCCTGGCATCCCCTTTGAGGACCTCCGGCGCCGTCCACATCGGAGATCCCATTCGGTCGGTGCGCACGTCCGCGCCGAGTTTCAGATGGGCTAAGCCAAAGTCGCACACCTTCGCGTGCCCGTGCGCATCGAGCAGCACGTTGGCCGACTTGAGGTCGAGGTGCAGCACTGGTGGCTTGCAGCAATGCAAGTAGAAGAGGCCGAGCGCGACCTGTCGCGCTATGGTGAGCATCCGGAGCAACGGCAGTGGCGCGTCCGCCTGGCGCAGCAGGTCATAGAGCGACTGCGGGCAGAACTCGAAGAGGATGCATAGGTTGTCGGGCTCAACGCAGCCTCCCAAGAAGCGGACGATGTGGTCGTGACGTGCATTCGAGAGGATGTCCATCTCGGCGAAGAACTGTTGCACCTCCCGATCCTCAACGGAATGAGAACCGAAGAGTCTCTTGACGGCGACGCGCGATCGTCGCCATTGTGCCTCGTATACCTCCCCGTACGCCCCCGCACCCAGCCTCCTCCCAAATTTGAGCTCAGACGCATCTATGGCCCACGAGGCCACGCCCACCAACGACGGTTGCGTGTGATGCGAGATGGCGGCAGAGGGCACGTCGGGCATCGAGGTCGAGGGCTTCAGCAGGGCTGCGGACGCATCCACAGCAATCCTGGCGGCGTGCGAGGCAGCCTCTGCCTCCTCCTTCGTCTTGCCTGCAGCCATCGCCGCGGCTCGCGCATCATTGCCTGCCTTGATGCGCGCGACGATCAGCGAGGGCGGCGTCGGAGGCTGGCGGCCGTCGTCATCAGGCCGATTGCCCTCAACGGCTGGCGTCGAGAGCTTGCTAAAATCCAGCTTGCCCAGGCCGAGACCGCCCAACTTCAACCCAAGTCCAAGGCCACCACTCCCGCCGCCGCCTTCGCTCTCGAGGCCGAGCGCCGCGCCCCTGCCCAACCCTGCCTTCGCCAGCCCGAGCGCAGGCAGCACTGGCATCGACTTGGGGCGGGAGAGCGAGGCAACGTTCGAGCTACGGTCCGTCGAGTCCTGATCATCGTTCGTCAATGCTCCCCACCGGAACGGGTCCGCGAGAAAGTTGCCCCATCCGTCCATAGGCACGCCGCCAATGGATTTGGGTGGGGGGCCTGCCCCGCGCTGTGGGGCGGCAGCAGCTGCAGCAAGGAAGGCGATGGCCTTGCGCGACGCCTCGGCGGCATCCTCCACGTCGCTGTCATCCTCACTGCTTGAGTGGCAGCTTGAGTACATCGAGCCGCTGAGCAGCACATGGGCATCGGCGGCGGGCACAGCCGAGGGCGGCGCGGCCTCGGCGGCGCGCGCGGCGGGCGCGAGCGCGGGCGCGAGAGCGGTGGCCCGGGGCGGCTGCTTCTTTGGCGGCTGAGCCCGCGTCTCAGTAGCCTCGTCCCTTGCACCAGGAGAGCCGGGCCTCGACGAGGCCCTCGAGGAGCGCTGCGAGCCTGTGCGCGACGAATTGTCGCCTGCCCGAGGGGAGCGAGGCGATCCGCGAGGCGAGGGGCGAGGCGAGGGGCGAGGCGAGGCGCGGGGGGAGCCTTGCCTCGAGGAAGGCTGAGAGGGACCACGCGACCCCTGCCCACCACCACCGCCGCCGCCGGCGCTGGCAGCGTTCCTCTTCGCTACCGCTGTCGTCGCCGCGGCGGCGACCGTCAGGGCCTTGGGCAGCAGCGACGGCGCCGCCGAGGGAACCAAGGCCGCTGCAGCTGCAGGGAGCCGTTGCGATTTCGGGAGTGGCGTATCGATCCTCTGTGGCCTCCCCAGTGAGGGCGGACAGCTCCACGGTAAGCTGAGGATGTCCATCTCGGCGGCTGCCATGCGCATGGTCTCTTGAGCGGTTTGGTCCATCCCTGGGTGCGGCAGGCGCCATGCTGTCTGGGGAGCGTCGAGGTCCAGATTGGGCAGGGTACGGAGCCCTCCATCGATCAGCAATTCCTCGAGAGCTGCGCGCGTGCCCACAGCGGCGGACGATGAGCCGTTTCCACCCGCGGCGTTCTCAGAGCCATTGGCCTCGCGCTTGCCGGACCCAATCCGCTCTGGCGATTTGCCCTTGCCTGCATGCTTGCGCCGCCCCCCCGCCGGTGCCGACAGCGTTCGCCGTTGGTACGCCGCCGTTGGAGACTTTACACCGACTGCAGGAGGACGGTTGCTACTGCTCTTTTCCGGCTTCAGTGCAGCGCCGCCCGCTGCGCCCGCCGTGCCGCGTAGGGCCCGCGAGGGGCTTGGGTGCCGGGAGACATTCGCTGACGTCGAGCCTGGCCGGGATCCCGGCCGGTGCGGCGACAGCGAAGACCAGTTGTCGGCACCTCGTGGACGGCCACCGTTCCACGGCGGGTGGTTCGGCTTGCTGCCCGCACGTGGAAAGGTGAGCCCAGCCGCTGGCTTGCGACGCATCGCGGCACCTAGGCTAGGCGCCGGCGGCATGGAGGGCAGTCCTGGGGGCGCCGCGGTGCCCTGGGCGGCGTGCTGTGTCGATGATTGGAGAGGCGTTGATTTTTTCACATGAATTGAAGTCCCAGAGTACTAGGACCCCGAATCTCTTGGAACTTCCGCCCGGGCGGGGAGGCCGGTGCCGTAATGCGGAGCCTCGTGTACGCGTTCCGCCACACATACGGCACACTCGCACAGTTCGCAAAGTCATACATACAGAGTCCCGCACCATAACCATGCCTGCGCGCACGGCGCACATCTAATCATCCGCTCGATTGTGTATTGTCAGTCCCACTGTCCCACTCTGCTGTGCGACGCAACCGCTCGAAGAACCTCTGAACAGCTGCGATTCTCCTCGAGGCGGGGGTCGGGCGAGACTCCCCCCTGCCGCTCATCTCCCAACCTACTTTTGGGATCCGTCGATCGTGGGCTGCTGCGGCGGCGCCGGCGCGCGCTGCGACGACGAACTCTGCTGCGCCTGCGACTGGCCCGAGTTTTTGATCGTCCAGTCGAAGTTGTGGTCGTACGCGTAGCCCTCGCGGAAGAAGAGGTCCTTGAACATCTTGCGCAGGTACGAGTAGTCGGGCTTGTCGGCAAACTTGAGCGAGCGGCAGTAGTTGAGGTACGTGCCAAACTCGGATGGGTACGAGCGGCACAGCGCCTCGACGGGCGTCGACATCTTCTTCTCGGAGATCATGTCGTACTTCTGCTTCTTGGTCGCGGCCTTGAGGCCCTGCCACGGAAGCGAGCCTCGCAGGAAGTACATGAGCACGTAGCCGAGTGCCTCCAGGTCGTCTCTGCGGCTCTGCTCGATGCCCAGGTGTGTGTTGATCGACGCGTAGCGAGCTGTGCCCGTGAGGTTCTTGTTCTCGCGGTACGGGATGTGCTGGTGCGTCTTCGGGTCGCGGTACTTTTTGGCGAGGCCGAAGTCGATGCAGTGGATCAAGTTGGCCTTGCGGCCCAAGCCAATGAGGAAGTTGTCGGGCTTGATGTCGCGGTGAATAAACGACTTGTAGTGGATGTATTCAATGCGCTGCAGCAGCTGGTCGGCGATCATCAGGATCGTCTTCAGGTTGAACTTCCTGCACAGCCACACGCGCATGGCACATGCGAGGGTCGGTGATTGAGGAGGGGATCGGTACGCAGCAGCCTCGTGCAAGCGGCGCAAGACACGCCAGAAGCGGGGTCAGGCCGATTGGACATGGCGCTTGCCCGCCGCTTCCACCACACTTCCATCAAAGCCAGCCCCGAGTGGCGGCGCGGGCCAACGCAGCGCGACCGTCGAGCACCACGAGCCGCGTCCACTCATGGAGCCTCGGCGAGCGAGCAGGCGCCTATCGCAGCGGCGCGAGTCCGAGGGGCAGCGTGCCTGTCGCAGAAGTTGAACAAATCCTCGAGCGAGGGCCCGAGCAGGTCCATCACCATCACGTTGTAGTCGCCCTCCACGGTGAACGAGCGGACGGTGGGGATGCCCACGCCGCCGCCCAATATCTTGTAGAGCTTCGACTCGTACAGCAGCTGCGGGTGCTTGCTCTTGATCGACTCGAGCTTGATGGCCACCTCTTCTCCGGTGGAGATGTGCGTGCCGAGGTAGATGTCACCGAACGAGCCGGAGCCAATCTTCCGACCGAGACGGTACTTGTTGGCTACCCGAATCTCCATGGTCGCCATGGCGCTGCGGCGGGAGCGCCCCTACCTGCACACCCAAGGCACGAACAAAGGTCAACAAAGTGGTGACGGTGCGTGGAGCACGCCCACAATGCATGGCGGCCGCGCGGAGATGGCGGCCATGCGACGTCCAGCGTCCAGCCTCCAGATAGCTCTCCGCAACTCCCGGCGCGCACAGCCGCAGGGACCGCGGCAGGGGACGCGCCGCCAGCGAGCGCTCGGGACCGTCATTCGCCACGGCCGAGCGCCGCCGCCTCCAGCTGGGTTGCGCCGCCTGGCGCTCGGCGCGGTGGCTGCGGATGGCTCGCTGCATGTCAGGCCGCACCACCCAGGCCCGAAAGGAAGCCAGAAAGCCGCGCGGGCAGGCAAAGGAAGGCGGCAGCGGGTCACCCTCCGGCCCTGAAGAGCAACTGATGAAATCATCAATCATCATGTTGCGCCAAAGTTTGACCCGCAAGCGAGCTCAAGCCCTCTTGTGACATACCCCATCAACATGCTCACCAACAACATTGGGGCTCGGTCGCCCAGCGCCGCGCATCTGGAGGGGCTCGCCGCGGGGGTCTCGGCGGTGTTCGCGGCGGAGGTGCAGACTGCGTGCGCCACCAAGCAGCGCGAAGGGCGCGCCAAGGATCGCACCGCCTGCCGCGAGGCGTTCATCGGCGGAGAACCGTGCGTATTCGGTATGGTCGCTGAAGGGCTGGGCAGCACGCAGGTGGTGGACTGGGTGCACGTGAATGCCCTTCCGACGTTCGTGCACTTTGCGGGCCACGACCCCAGCGCCACCTCCATGCTCCGCGCCGGTCAGCAGACCTTTGCCGCCTTGCACCAGGAGGCGCTCAGGATGGTGCCCGAAACTGGGCGCTCAGGGTGCACGCTCACGCTGTGCGCGATCAACCGCACGCGAAGCGAGCTGACGACGATCAACATCGGCGCGTGTGCCGCCGTCCTCTTCGCCCGCGACCGCGTCACACGCCTCACGGACGACCACCGAATCCAGGTGAACGCGCAAGAGCAAGAGCGGCTCAAGGCGTCGGACATCCTCGTATCCCGTGCGCAGGACGAGCTCGGCGCCCCCGTGGGCGCGCTGCGCGCGTGGCCGGGCGGCCTGCTGTGCGCGCGTGCGCTCGGGCGCGTCGGCCCCGCCTTCGTGCTCCCACGCCCCTCGTGCTCGAGTATCGTAATCCCGCGGGAGTTCATCCGCTGCGATGTGCTCATCTGCTCGGACGGCGTGTGGGACGAGCTGCTCGTGAGCGCGGTGCACGCGATCGCGCTCTCGTGCCCGTCGGCCACGTCGGCCGCCCAGCTCGTCGTGTCGTCCGCCGCCGCGCAGCACAAGTCGTACGACCAGCGCGGATACGGGCAGCCTCGCGACGACTCCTCATGGTATGTGGATCCCCACCCCCCTTCCTCCCCTGTCGCCTCAAGGCTGCACGCCTCGGATCACCCCTGGCATCCCTATTGCTTCCCCTCACCCCCCCCCCTCACCCCGCGACGCCTCGCACGTTCCCCGCTCGACCCCCACCCCCTACCCCTTCCCCCCCTTCCCCTTCCCCCTGCTCGCCCCCCTCGCCCCTGACCACCCCTCGCCCCTGACCACCCCTCGCCCCTGACCACCCCTCGCCCCCCGTTGGCAGCGTGGTGCTACGGGTTCTGCGGGGCAAGCTGGATCACTCGCCGCGCTCGCCACGCTCGGTAGGAGGCTCGCCGCGGGTGCTCGCAGGCATGGCATCTGCCTCGTGGGGCTGGTGGAGGGGGGGCGGCCCCGACGACGCCAAGAACAAGCGCACGAAGCACACCGACATCACGCCGACCGCTTCCACAATGAGCACCACTCCGAGCATGTCGACCCCGGGCATGTTGACGCCGGCCGTCTTCGAGAGCAGTTGGAAGGGCGGCTCCCCGCTCGAGGGCAACAGCGGCGCTGGAAGTGACGATCTCTCCAATGGGTCCAATCACTCGAACCACTCGGCCTTCTACTCGGACGGCGTGCCGGACGAGGGCGCCCACCACGACGCCTCGTTGGCCGCGCCGCAGGCGCGCTCGATCAAAGGCCGTTCGAGCCTCGCGAGCCCCGAGGGCGTGTCGCTCGTGCCGACGAACCTCATCGAGGGCAGCAGCAGCAGAGAGGCGGCGCACACCGCACTCCTGCGACAAGCCGACGCTGGCGCGAGCGTCTCCAGCCTCCTCAGCTCGATGAGCGCGCAGACGCGCCAGCATTACTCGATGGCCACGCTGCCCGCGGACCGCGCTGAGCATGCGCGGCTCCTCGCCGCCCTCCGTGGGCGCTCCGGCAAGACGCCCGCGCTCTCGGCTTCCTATGCGACGCTCCCGCCGCTGCATGTGGGCGCACCTCTCGACCGGTGCGGCGTGCGGATCGCGCTGCGCCCGCACCGGCAGGCGCTCGGCGCGATCACATCGGTCCTCGCTGAGCTCGGGATCCTGATCTCCTTTGCAGCCACGTTCAGCACGACGAGCGACGAGGAGCTTCATGTGTACACGACCAGCCTGATGTGTGACGCCGTGGCGGCTCAGCTGCGCGTGCGCCTCGCGGCGGTGCTCGCGCTCGCGCCGGACGCGGTCGCCATCCAGGCCGCTGCTGACGCCCATCCACCTGTGCCTCAGACGGCGCCCGAGACGGCGCCCGAGGAGGTGGCCTCGGCCATGGTGTGCTTGCAGCAGTTGAATCTGCAGCAGCACGCCACCACGCCGCGGCCGCCCGCGCCGCGGCCGCCGCCGCCGACCCCGGAGCAGCCGCAAGCCCTTGCGCCGCCGCGGCTGGCCGGCTCTCAAAAGCCGATCACGGGCCTCACGTCGGAGGATCTATGCTCGATGTACTCGGAGTTCGCGCCGCTCGATGGGCTCGAGGTGCATCGCATGCTCGGTGAGGGCTCGTCCTCGCAGGTGTGGCAGGGCACGTGGCAGGGCGCCTTTGGGCCCGAGCCGGTCGTGCTCAAAGTCCTGCGCCGGAAATCCCCGGAGGAAACCTTCTTGAAGGAGGTGCACGTGTGGCGTCAACTGAGCCACCCTTGCGTGTGCGCGCTCCTCGGCGTGTGCCTGCACGAGCAGTGTCCCGCGATCGTGCTCGAGCATCAGAGCTGCGGCTCGCTCTACGACCTGCTGCACACGACGCCTCGCTTCTCTGTGACCGGCGAGATGGGTGACCACTCGCGTATGGGGGCCGCCCACGGCGTCACGACCGGCGCGGAGGCCATGGAGACGGAAGCGCCCAACGCAGCCGGCAGGTGGGGGGGCTCGGGCGCCCGCGCCGAGATAGTGCCCGAGATATTACCCGAGACGCCCGCGCGCCTCGCCGCCGAGGCCGCGCTCAGCGCCCGCCTCGTGGCCGAGGTGGCGCTCGCCCTCGCGTACCTTCACTCGCGAGGGGTGATGCACCGCGATGTGAAGACGTGCAACGTGCTGCTCGACGCGCAGCGCCACGCGAAGCTCTCTGACTTTGGGGTCGCCACCTACCTGGTCCCCGGTGCGACGGACGACGAGCGCTTCTGCTGCGCCGAGTACACGGCCGAGACGGGCACGTACCGGCAGATGGCGCCCGAGGTGATCCTGCACAAGCCGTACAACCACAAGTGTGACGTATATTCGTATGGGATGCTGCTGTGGGAGACGCTGCACCGGCGGCTGCCGTTTGAGTCCGCGACGCCGCTGCAGGCCGCCTTTGCTGTGGCTATGCAGCTGGCGCGCCCGCCGATTGAGCTGCGCGACGAGCTGCAGCCGTACGCGCCCATCATCACCGCGTGCTGGGACGTGGAGCCCGCGGAACGGCCTGAGATGGAACAGATCGTCGAGCTCGCGGCTGAGATGGTGCACGTGCTGGAGGCGAGGCATGCCCAGATCCTCGCACATGCCGACGTAGCGTGCTAGCGCACACGCCGTTTCTTTCTATGTATCCGTACGTTACTGGGATTATGGCAGCCCCGTGAGCCATGTCCAGGGGAGAGGGGACGGGAGGGCTTCCCGGCACGCGGTACCGCGGTGGGACTCCGAGCCTTGCGTACTATTGTATCATGGGGAGCGTCGACTTTCCGGATTCACCTAACGTAACGACTAACGTGCACGACTTTACGCGGCGCGGTATGGCACTAATATTGTAATAAGTCGAATATGGAACCTCACAGACGTTTCTTAATCATATATTAAATAACCGCGTCCGCGCCGCGCGCACTTGGCACCTTTCATGACTTACTTTGACTTATCCTGTGCAGTGTCGTGTTTCGGTTCTGAGTCGGCGGACCGCCCCCCCCCCCCCCTGAGAGGCAGCCCAGAGGCTCTCAGATCTCAGAACTTGGCCTTCCTGCCCGAGCCAGACGGGACCGCCGAGGGCACCGCATTCAGCAGCGCGAGCAGCTCGGCCGCGCCATCGACGACCACCTCGTCGCCGGCCGGCGCGGGTGCGCCCGCAGCGGCTGGTGCGCTACGTGGCATCGTCGAGGCGCCGCCCGCGGCGGCGGCGGCGGCGGCGAGCTGCATGGCGGGCAGCCGGCGGAGCACGAGCCGTACGAGGTGCGGCACCGCGCGCAGCGGGAAGCTCTTCCACTGAAGCAGGGCCTCCCACACGGGCGGCTCAGGCAGTGGGCTGCACGCCGCCTGCTGCAGTGGCGCCTGGGCCTCAAGCAGCGTCGCAGCGGCCGCAAAGCTGCCGGCGAGCGTCTCCGCGCCGTACTGCTTGGGGCGGACGTGGAGGTCGGGGAGAGCGAGCGAGCCCAGCACGGCGCCGGCCGCCGCCGACGGCAACGCGATGGCGTCGCGCCCAACTTGGCGCCATTCGACCTCCTCTCGCGCGAGAGTCTCGGCGGCGGGTGAGGCCCCAAGAAAGGCGACCAGCTGCGAGAGGGGCGCCGAGTGCAGCGAGAGCAGCGAGAGCAGCCAGAGGGCGAGTTGAGCGAGCCTCCGCCGCTCCTCCGCCACGTCGGTGGGCCTGTCCTCGGCAGCGGAGGACGGCGCCGCCGCGTTCGCCGCCTCCTCCGCCGCTCGAACCGCCTTCGTCGCGGCGGAGGACTCATCCGGAGCGACGGCGAGGGAAGCCACATCGACCTCCGCCGCGACCAGCCCGAGAAGCATCTTCAGATCACGAGCCCACACGCCGAGCATCGCCTCTGACGGCGAGGTGGGCCCCCAATACGCTTGGAGCAGCCGCTGCGCTGACCGACGCAGGGTGCGCAGGTAGAGGTACTCGGCGGCGTCGTGGTGGGCGAGTCCTCCCCGCAAGTGGCACCGAAGGCTCACGAGGGTACTGGCTGCATGCTGCATCGGGAGCGAGCAGCGCTGCCCCTGGCGCCACGGACGCTGCTGGTGCCAAAAGGGGCGGTGGGCCAAGGCGGAGCCCGCCGCGCCTGTGGGATCTGATGAAACCGCCGCAGTCGCCTCGAGCAAGCTGAGAGCGGGCGCCGTCGTGAGCAGAGCGCTACCCTCGACGATCTGCCAGCGCAGCCGCTCGATGAGTGCGCCGAGCACAGCCGCGGCCGCACCGAGCGTCGGCGCGCACTGCGCGTGCTGCCACTTGAGCGGCGGGACTGCGGCGCTGGCTGCGCCGCGCTCGGAGCCGGCCGCGAGCCTGTCCACAAAGCTTTTGAGCGCGAGTGCAGACGAGAGGCAGACGATCGGCACGGCGCTCTCGGACGCCGCGAGCTCCGCAGCCGCAGCCGAGAGCGGCGGCACCTCGTCCGTGGCGGGCAGCGGCGCCGCAGGTGGCGGGCGCGATGGCGGAGGAGCTCCAAACTTGGAGCCGGCGACAGGGGAGGCGCCCGTCACGGCGCTCGACGCCGTCTCAGCGACGTCGGCGAGCTGCCCCAGATAGGCAGCATACATGGTACACGCGCGCGCGACGGCCTCGCAGAGCGCCGTGTCGAGCGCCGCCGTCACGCCGTACAGAGGGCCCGCCGCGTGCAGTGGCAGCGAGCTCAGCAGCATCGCCGTGGAGCCGAGAACCATCCCAGCCTTGGCCGTCGGCGCACCCGCCGCCGCGCCCGCGCCATAGCGCATGGGCACCCAGCTCGTGCGCCCGGCGCCGTCGCGCGCCTCGGAGGCCATGGCGCCGCGCACCAGCTGCGCCACGTGAGCGGCCGACGCAGCTGCGAGCCATTCCTCGCTGGTCGCGAGCGCGCGCGCGCGCTCGAGCTTGCCCAGCACGGCGTGCGTGAGCGCGGGCGAGGCCGCGCTCAGGGCGGCGCTCAGTCCACACAGCGCGTCGCACACGGCGGCCGCCTCGCGAATGGCGCTCGGCCAATCGATTCGGCACGCGACGCGCCGCGCGCCGCCGCCGCCCTCGACGGCGCCGGACGTCCTGCGCTCGAGCCGAGTTTCGTCACCCTCGGTGATGGGCACCACGGTCGCAGGCTTGAACTTGGTCTGGCGGAAACCCAGCCGAACGGCGCCCGGCGTGGAGCGCGGCGCGCCGGCGCCGGGCGCCGCAGCGGCGGGTGCCGCGCCCTTTGTCTCGAGAGCGTCCCGGGGACTCAAGTGCGAAGTCGCATCGGTGACAGCCGCCTGCGCCGCGCTGGCCACGTAGTTCAGGCAGAGGACGTCGAGCAGCTCGGGCAGCTTGCCGAAGCGTGTGAAGGTCGTCTGCAGCAGGTCGAGATCCTCGGCGAGGACGAGGCGGCGCACGCACGCGACGCACCGGCGCACCGAGGCGGCCGACGCACCGTGCAGCCCGGTTGGCGGGGCCACTTCCGCCGCCGCCTTTGAGATGTCGGCCTTACGCAGCCTCTGATAGAGCGCCCACGTTTTCGCCGGAAAGCTGGTGCACAGCTCGGCCAGCAGCGCCTTGTGCGCCTTCAGGTCCGTGCACTCGAGCAGCCGCCTCTCGGCAGCGTCGAACTCTGCATCGGTCATCTCTACCATCGCTTCTGCCCGCATCAGAGGTATGGAAGGCGGCTGCGACGGTGGCGCCTCTACCTGTGCTCCCAAATTCTGGAGAATCGGCGCTTTCGCCGATGACAAGGACGCCGCCTTTGCCGCGTGAGCGTCAGTGCTGATTGGCAAGAGCTTGCCAGGCAGTGTACCCAGCGCCCGCTCAGGTGGTAGAGCGAGGGCGCCTCGCTTCAGGAACTCCTTGAGCGCGAGCGGCGTCGGTTTGGGCGAAAGCTTCAGAGGTGCGAGTTGAAGTGGGGTGATGGATTGGGGATGACCCGTCGAGGATTGCACCATGCGCCTTCGGCCGTTTGGAACCGGGAGCGGACCGAAGGTGTGAATTCTCACGATCACATTAAAATGCCATCTCATACAATAGTAGCGCAAGTCGATCTCAAACATCTCCACCGGCACGGCGACCAACCGGCTACGCTTACCAACCTCGAGAGTACTCCCGACCGTAGCTCGCACTTCGAGACCGCAATTCCGAGATCGCATCTCCGAGATCGCATCTCCGAGACCGCATCTCCGATAATCTCCGAGGCTGGCCCACCAGCCGTGACCTCAGCCGGCAACGAGCTCAGCCACCCAGGCCACTATCTGGCCACTATTGGCCTCTGATGGCCGCCGCGATGGCCAGTAGGGGGTTGGCCGGACGCTCCTTGGCCACAGTGGCGACCGCCAGTGAGAGAGCCTTCTGCACGCCAAAGTGATCCAGGTACGCTCGGTCGCTCAATGCTTTGAGGTCCACTACCTCCACAGGCCCACGGGCTAGCTCGGTGGCTGGCTGGCCCGCGGCGGCGGCGGCGGCGGCAGCGGCAGCTCGCTCAAACTCTGCCTTCGCCTGGATGAACTTGGCGTAGTTCTCATCCGTGTAATTGCATGCCGCCTCGGGGCTCAGCGCACTGCTGCCGCTCACCTCCGCCACAACTCCCCACAGGGTCTCACGTAAGGTGGCGAGGACCTTGACGCACTGGAAGGTGAGCGCCTGCTGCGCCGAGAGCGCATCGAGCTGCAGGTAGCTGCTCACGAGCGTGCGCTCCTGTGTCGGCGAGAGACCGCACCCCATCGCCAGGATGGCGAGATCCATCAGCGGCTGACCGACGTTACAATACTCGAAGTCGACAATATGGACCGTGGGCGCGGCGCCGCCCTCGCCGCGCGCGCAAACGACGTTGCTGGGCAGCAAGTCGAAGTGGCAAAAGGCAGCCGGCGACAGCGGACCAGCCGCCGCCTCCACTGCCGGTAGCAGCCCGTCAGCGCCTTCGACGAGAGGCAGGCGCCTAAAGCCGCCCTCGCGCGCATACGCGAGCCACCGCTTCAAGTCGGGCGGCGCCCATGTCTGCTCAGTGGGCGCCGCACTTGCAATCTCGGCGGGTATCGGCGTGGCATGCAGCCGTCGGATCGTGGCCGATAACGAGGCGAGCAGCGCGGCATCCTTGCCGTCGCACGCTGCCTTGACCTCCACCTCGGTGAGGGAACGGCCGTCAATGAAGGCGCACACCAACACATCTGGGAGCTCGGTGTGGATGACGCGCGCGCCGATGCCCGCAGCCTCCACCGCGCGCGCAGCCGCTTGCTCCTTGACGCGCGACACGCCGTACGCGGGCAGGTCGCTTCCCACCCTGATGAAGAAGCGCTCACCCGATGCGGAGTCCTTGGCGATGAAATTCTGGTTGGTGCGACCCTCTCCGAGGCCAAGGTCTTCGGTCACATCGTTCACGTGCGTGATCGACATGGTGCGGCCCGTCCAGATCGACAGCCCTTGGGCGCGCTCGAGCGAGGCTTTCTTCATGTCGGCCTCGACGCTCTACATTTCATGTGACGCCCACCATTCATGTGAATTCATTCATGTTTACTCACACACCAAATTCACACCATCACGTAACAGCAACGCAGGACTCTCGAAATGAGACACGTGTAGTGCAGGCGGAGAGCTGAGAAACAGCCAAAATAAGAGAGTCCACTTTGAGAGTGGCGCGAGACCCATCATTCACAACACGTTCACAGCTGAGCATGAAACTAAGCAAACGGTCTTAATTAAAACCCCTCCTTCCATGGTCCTTCCTCTTCTACCACCGACGACGGCGCAGCCACCACGCCTGGCTCCGGTTGCGTCGCCGCCAGCAATGTTCTCTCCACCATGCTCTCCACTGGAGGTTCAAACGACGGCGCAGCCACCCGAGCCCGCTGCGGCGGCACCACGCGTTGGATGCGCGTCGTGGTGAGCGCTGGCGTGCTCTGCGACGCGGCGAGCCCCCGGCCAACGAGTGCATCGAGCGCGGGAACGTCCGTTGCAAGGTTGCCTTCGGACGTACCGGACGCGAACCCCGGCGTAAACGAACGCGTCGAGCCCGGCGCGAAGGAACGCAGCGAGGCAGCGCCCCCCTGCGCGTCCCCGGGTGCCACCAATCGCGGCAGGCGCTGCGACACGTGCGGGGGCGGTACGGCAGCGCCCAGCGACACGCTGCTGAAGGACGGTGCGAGTCGAGGCGGTTCAAGAGCGTCGTGTCGAGTGGTTCCACAGGATCGGGCGCGAGCAGGCCCAGTAGGAGCAGCCATGATCGCGCCAGTGGGCGGCGCGGCGCTCATCCGAGGGAGGCGTGTGGCGACCATACCGGTGCCCGTCACGGCGTCGGCGCTCATCACGGCGCTCATTCGAGGGAGGCGTGTGGCGACCATACCGGTGCCCATCACGGCGTCGGCGCCCATCACGGCGTCGGCGGGCCGGGGCAACGCGACGTCGCGCGTGGGGCTTGGGGGCTCAGCCTCGGCGTTCTCGATGCTTCGCAGCAGCTCGAGCAGCACAGCGTCCGACGGCGCGGCTCGGGGCATGGGGCTCGGTGGTAGAGGCTCCGCCTCCGTATCCAGGTGCACTGCCTCGATGGATGGTCGTGGCACGGGCGCGGGATCCCGCGGCGGCGACTTGGGCCGGCCTGGCTGGTGCCGGTCGGGCTGGTAGCGTGATCCAGCGATGAAGCCCACACGCCCACGCAGGGAGAGGCGAGCAAGCCGTGTGGCTGAGCGGCTCAAAAAGCCGCTCAGCGACGTGAGCAGGGGCCCAAAGGAGGTGGCTGCCGTTCGGGAGGTGCGTGGGCCCTTGCGCGCGGGGTCGTCGTCGTCATCGTCGGGGGCGAGGGTAGGGAAGGCCGAAGAGACCGCCAAGCTGGACGGTTGATAGTCGGGATCATCCATGCCATTGAGGTAAGGACGTAGAGACCGGCGAGCGCGCGTGGTGGTTGCAAATATCGAGCCTCTTCTGATGAACTGCGGCGATGAAGAACCCGACCTCTCGCTCACGTCACCACCTGCGCTCGCTACGCCTGCACTCGCTACCACCGCCGCACCGAGAGGCCTCCACTGACGGGGGCGCGGAGCACGCTCGCCGCCTTCGCCCCCTTCGCTCTCATCCTGCACCTCGTTGGCCGCCTCTCCCGTAAAAGGATTCGCGACCGTCTTGGCTTTGTTGTTCGTCGTCATTCGATCCTCATCGGGAACCACTCGCAGCTCAGTGAAGCGCTGCTTGCGACGGCGCGAGTACCAGCGGACCGCAAGCAGGCCCATTAGCAGCAGCAGCAGCGCCAGCGGCACAAAGATGGCCGCCGCCATCGCCCCGTCCATCCCGGAGACGCCCAAGCGCGCAGCATGGGGAGGCTCGGGCGGCGCCGAGTTGGACAGCTCGCTCAGCAGAGAGGCTCGCACTTGGGTGATGGGCACGCCCAGGACACTCGAGAAGAAGGAGCTCGCGCCTGCAGCGTTCGCGTCGAGCCGTGCCAGCAGCGCCGCAAACGCTGCCGGCGTTGGCTCCAGCGGCTGGATCCAGAACGTGAGCTCGGTTGTGTAGCTGCGAGCGACCAGGCCGGTGCTTAGGCCGGGCAGCTCGAGGGTGTGCACGAGCGCCACGTTGCTGAAGGGGACGTAGGCAACGACCGCGACGCGACGCGGGAACTCGAGCCGCCAGTCGAGCGATGCGATCCATCCGTGGGCGCTCGCGGGTCCGGTGTCGGGTGGGGAAGGAGGAGGTGGGGAAGGAGGAGGAGGTGAAGGTGTTGGAGGTGAGGACGGAGGCGGAAGGTTTGCGCGCGGTCCGCAGTCGCTGCAGTCGGTTCCGTGAGCGCACAGTGCGTATTCGGCGCCGGGGCCGCCGTCGTCGCACCAAGTGTCGAACGCATAGCCACTGCAGGTGTTGCTGCACACGTGTGCCGGGGGAGGGGAAGGAGATGGCGGCGGCGGTAGAAGCAAAGGGGGAAGAGATGTACCGCTACTCTGCAGCCTGCGGACCTGACCGGTCACGTCCACTGCAGTGCTCGCACCGCCGGCTGCAGCGATGCTGGCAACAAAAGCGGCGACCGACGCCGAGGTTGGGTGCGCGTCAAGCTCGGAGATTGAGTACGCTGTCAACAGCCGCAGCACGACGACCTCGCGTGGGGGCGAGGGAGGGGGTGGCGGGGAGTAGGTGCACGCGCTCTGCAGGTGCACGTTGACCGCAGGGGCAAAGGTGGCGGCGGTCGAGTCCGCGCAGCCGAGCACGGGTGTGATGCATGCGCCCTCGACTGATGGGTCCAGATTGATGGTAGCTTCCACCGTGTAGCCGAGCAAGCTCGAGTTGGTACAGCCGAGCACGCGGCAAACGACGTTGGCGGCGACGTTGGCGGTCACGTCGAAGTTCGACGCAACGCTGAGCGTGCATCCTGCACGTGCCTCGAGGCAGATGACGCCCACGACCGTTGCGATCGGGTCGAAGTTCAGCGCGAGAGAGTTGAGGCAGCCAGGCACGACGCACGTGCCGCTGTCGTAGGTGGCGCTGGGCGCAAAGTTAATCGCCTCCGAGAAGGTACATCCTACTCCGTTGAGATTGCAACTGCCCATGTCGACGAGCGCCCACGCGTCATAGTTTCGCGCGCGAGAATCGGTGCAGCCGCCTACGAAACATGTACCATCATTCATGTTGGCCAGGGCCACAAAGTTGATCGCGTTCGGAACGGTGCAGCCAAATATCGGTACGGCGCAGCCGCCGTTGACGCCCCCGCTGACTGGTACCGTGGCGTTGGCCGAGTAGCTCGGTGAGAAGGAGTCGGTGCAGCCCTCGAAGGCGCATGCGATCAATGGGACGGTGGCGAGCGAGTTGTAATTGATCGCGTTCGGGTGCATGCAGCCCGCGATCGGGTAGGCGCACGCGGTGCTGCCAAACGGCAGCGAGTACGTGGCATAACTCACGTAGTTGAGCGCGGACGAGACGGTGCACCCTTGCACGGCGCACGTGGAGGGCACCGCACTGCCCGTGGCCCAGCTCACGTAATTCTCCGCCCGTGAGTCCATGCAGCCGGCGAGCGGGTACTGGCACCTCGTGCCATCGGCCACGGTTGCCCTCGTGTCAAAGTTGAGCGCCATCGGGTCACGGCAGCCAACCCGATTGAGGATGCATGAGCCGTCGTTGAAGGTGGCGGCCGACATGTAGTTGAGCGCACTCCAGTCGGTGCAGCCGCGTACTGCCAGGCAGCCGGCCGCAAAGCAGCCGCCATTGTCAATTGTGGCGCGAGAGTTGTAGCAGGCGGACGCCGAGTCGGTACATCCCAAGATGCTACGCGCGCAGCTGCCATCGTCCCGGGTGGCGAGAGGGTTGTAGCGACTCGATGTCGTGTTCATGCAGCCGAAGACGGCGAAGATGCACGAGCCGTCGTAGCTCGTCGCCCTCGTGTCAAAGTTGATCGCATTCAAGGAGGTGCACCCGGGCACCACCAGTATGCCCACGCAGCCGCCCGTGCGCATCACCGTCGCGCCCGCGTTAAAGTCCGTAAAGCGGCTGTCTGTGCATCCCTCGAGCCGGAAGATGCAGCTGCCATTGTCACGCGTGGCGTTCGGGTTGTAGTTGAGCGCCGCGGGCGCGAGGCAGCCGCCAACGTAGTACTCGCACGTCCCGGACGCCACGTTGGCCATTCCGTAGTAGTTGGCCGCCGTCGAGTCCGTGCAGCCGCGCACCAGGTAACGGCAGCCGTACAGGCTTGTGGCATTGGAGTCGTAGTTGAGCGTGCCCGCGCTGACGGTGCACCCGAGCCTCGAGTACACGCAGTTGCCGCTGTTATTGTTGGCCGTGGCCACGTAGTTCGCGGCGAGCGAGTCGGTGCAGCCCGTGATGACGAAGTCGCAGCTGCCTTTGTCCGCCACTAGAGCGAGCGGGTTGTAATTGCTTGCGCTCGGCACGGTGCATCCGAGCGGCGAGGGGGCAAAGATGCAGCCGCCGGAGTCGGTGTTGGCGAGCGCGATATAGTTGAGCGCGCTCGCATTGCGGCAGCCGGGGATCGGGTAGGTGCAGCTCGTCTGTCTGGTCGCGTTCGGGTTGAAGTTGAGAGCTGTCGGATCGCTGCACCCGTCGATTGCACCGAGGGGGTGTGTGAGTGTGTGCGTGAGCATGCGGTGCGGAGTGTCGGCGAAGAGAAGATGCCTCTTTGGCCCCGAGCGCTTCGTCAGGCGGCGGCCGGTTATCGAAGGGGGCGGAGGGGAGGGCGGCGGAGGAGAGGGCGGCGGAGGAGAGGGAGGCGGCGAGGGTGGCGGGGGCGAGGGCGGCTTTGAAGGTGGAATCGGTGGTCGACGAGGGGGAGCGGGTGGAGAGGGCGGAGGCGGCGATGGAGGCGGCGAAGGCGGCGGGCGTGGCGGGGGCGGGCGCGGGGGCGCAGGCGGGCTAGGTGGGGGGCTGGGCGGCATCGGGGGCGACGGCGATGGCGGTGGTGGAGGGTGCAGGGGGGGGAGGGCGGGCGGCGAGGGGCTCGGGGACGGGGGCAAAGCTGGTGGCCGCGGACTCTGCGGTCGTCGAGGTGGCGCAGGAGGGGAGGGGGGCGACGAGGGCTCCGGCGACGGCGACGGCGGTGATGGAGGAGGCCGAGGAGGTGACGACGGCGAGGGCGGCGGCGGCGAAGGAGGCGGCGGAGAAGGTGGTGGTACCGGCGGCGGTGGCGGCGAGGGCGGATGCGAGGGCGGCGGTGGCGAGGGTGGCGGCGGCTTGGGTGGCGGCGAGGGAACGCGGATGCCACTGCACCGGGAGTCGTCGCTCCATGTCGCGGAGGGGTTGTAGGTGGTGTCCGTGGGGTCGAGGCACCCACCGTACGTGCATCGCGTGAGAGTCGGCTTCAGCAGAGGGATCATTGTCCCACATACGGTAGTGGTCTGATTGGCTCTCGCGTGCAAGGCGGCGATGTAGTTGGATGCCTGAGGATCGGGGCAGTAAGGGGTGCTGCGTGCGCAGCACGCGCCGCCCGCCAAGTACGCCGCGCTGTTGATGCCATGCAGCTGGCCGTTGTGACGCACGCCGTACGTGTCGAACGTGCTGTCGAGGCAGCCGATGTGCATGCAGGCGGTCCCCGTGGGGTCGTGCGTGGCAGCGGGATCGTAGTTGAAGGCCGTCGAATCGGTGCATCCGAAATGATAGGCCTCGTTGCACCGGTACGTGTTCGCACGCGGGTCGTACCCAAATGGGTTTCGCGAGTCGGTACACCCCGCAAGGATGCACGTGCCGTCGTCAACGGTTGCCGCCGCGTTGTAATTGTCAGCACTCGTGTCGGTGCACCCCGTCACATTCAGCCGGCAGAGGCCGGGCACCAGCGCGGTCGGATTGTAGTTGAGCGCATCGGAGCGCAGGCACCCTGTAAATTGGCAATACGAGGCGTCGCCTCCGGTCGCCAGCGCGTTGTAGTTCGACGCCGCCGAATTTCGGCAGCCGACGACCGGAAACGTGCACGCGTCCGCCGCGCTCGTGTAGGTGCTTCCGTTGACGAGGACAAGAGCTCGGGCGGCGATGAGGGTGAGCGTGTTGGCCTTCGGCCGGAAGTTGGAGGCGGTGCTGACCGCGCAGCCCGAATACGCGCATGGGCACGGATCGGTCGGCCGCACATCCCCGGACACATTGTGCTCGCACCCGACGGTAGCGAACGATGCATAGTTGAGCGCACTCCTCTCGCGGCAACCTCGAGAGCGATAGGTACATAGGCTTGGAGTCGATTGGACGGTGGCACTCGCATTGTAGTTGAGCGCGCCGGGGTCCATGCAGCCCTCGGCGGGGTATCTGCACGAGCCGTCCTCGATGTTGGCGAGCGCATTGAAATTGAGGGCGCTCGGCTCCGTGCAGCCGTGTCGGTCAAACACGCAGCACCTGTCGATTGGAAGGCACTGCTGCGTCGCATCAGGGTCGAAGGTGGCCGCGCCCTGGAGAGCGCAGCCAATCCGCGTGTGACGGCACATCGTGTTGTTTGCCAGTTGCGCGCGTGCGTTGTAGTTGAGCGCGCTGGAGTCCTTGCAGCCGGCCGTCGTGTACACGCACTGCGCCATGATCTGCATGGTGGCGAGAGGGTTGTAGTTGGAGGCTGTGGGGACGACGCATCCGTCCACAATCAGCGAGCATTGGTTCAGAGGGTTTGGGGATCCAGTGCAGAACTGGACGAGGAAGCTGTGGATCTGCTGCAGGTAGGCGCGCGTCCCCGTGAAGTTGGCCGCGCCCGGCGTGGAGGCCACGGCCGGCAGCAGACTGTCGCAGAAGTAGCATGTGGCCAGTGCCCTACCTGCCGCACACGTGCTCGCCACCGCCTGTCGGCGCGCCTGGGGGATTCGAGTTATCTCGTTGTCGAGGAGTGCGAGGTCGCTATTGAGCGCGCAGCCCGTCGTCCTCGTGGTCGAGCACGCTGGCATGAAGCACGCGCTCGTCACCTCAGCGGGCGTCAGGAGTACCGGCGTGTAACACGAACCATCGTCCGTAGTCGCATCCCGCCAATAATTGAGAGCCATCGGCGAGGAACAACCTGGGACGGAGGGCCTGCATGCATATGGCGGCGCCCCCGACGGATGCTCGGCTGTCGCGAGCGGGTTGTAGTTGATCGCCGCTTGGTCCATGCAGCCGTACGTCACGAACCGGCAGTCACTCGCGCTGCGCATGGAATTGGCCGAAATGTTGTAATTGAGCGCGTGCGAGCTGAGGCACCCATACACCCTGGGGATGCAGGTGCCATCGTCCTGCGACGCCTCCGGATTGTACCCCAGCTGCCGAGAGTCCGTGCAGCCGCGGATCGTCAAGTCACAAGCCACGACCAACGGGTTGTACAGATTGGCATCTGGATTGTAGTTGAGGGCCCAAGGGACGGTGCAGCCGATGACGGGGATGATGCACTGACCCGAGTCCACGTTGGCTTGGGGGATGTAGTTGGCAGCGCGCGAGTCGGTGCACCCCACGATGCTGTTGTAGGTGCACGAACCATCCTCTCGGGTCGCACCTGGAACGTAGTTGTCCGCCCCGGGGTCAGTGCAGCCGAGCCCCACGAGGCTCTGTCCGGGAAAAGCTGGAGGTGGTGGAGGCGCGAGCGGCAGCGGCGGCCTCGAGGGGCGCGGTGGAGGCATGGGCGAGGGTGGCGGAGGCGAGAGCGGCGCGGCAACTGGCAAGGATGCGTACGACGGAACAAAGACGACGAGCGATGTGAGTGCGTGCGAACCAAACGAGCCGAACGAGCCGAAGGCGGCAGAGTTCGTGTGCTCGAGCTTCCGACGGTGAGGCACGGGCTCGTACTCGACTTCCTTGAGTTCTGAAAGGTGCTGCCAGCGGTCACGCTGCTGCGGCGTCGTAGCCGACGCCGCCGCCAAGCAGAACGCCACCAGTTGCATCCACAATAACTGCCCTTCTATTTTTTCACAACACCGTTGGCACATGCATGCACGACTTTTGGGAACTTCTCATCTGTTTCAGCACCAGGACGATACTCCCATGCTGGTTCTCGTACATCGATTCCAGATTTGCATGCACGAGAGTTTCACGAGCCTTTTATCACAACATGGGCCAATCCGAAAACTATCCGAAATCGCAATCCCCGCCCTCGTTTGGTGGCCGCCCGCCGCCTCTGCTCCAGGGCGGCGCAGTGCCGCCTCCGACGAAGCCGCCACCCTTGCCCCCTCCGTCACCGCCACCACACATGCTCACGCAGCAGGCTGTCCTGCCGTGGGCGCTACTTCTTGGAAGCTTCACGGTGGGCACTCTCACCGTCTGGTCTACGGAAATGCAATCCTCGAGGAGCCTCGCGCTCGAACTTTGGCTGGCACTCTCTCTGCCGCTCGCGGTTCTGCCGTGGCTCGCACGCCGTGGTATAGCAATTGGTGCGTGGGCCTTTGGCATCGCGATCAGCGTGGTTACGCGCAATACCTCGGGCGCTCCAGTCGGCGCCGCAAACCTCGTGCTGTTCATAATGGCTGCGTGCGTCATCGTGGTTGGCATCGCCATGCGCTGCCACGGTGGTGAAGACAAAGATGCGTATGCTGGGCCAATCGCCATCACTAGGCCAGTTTCAAAGTCGTCGCCACGCACCGTCTTTTCAACTACCTTTGTGCTGCCTCCACCGCCGCTGCCACCATCGCCGCCAAAGCCTCGGCCGCCTTCCTCGCCACCACCACCTTCAGCACCTCCAGCTCCTCCTCCTGCTGCCGCTCCAGCTCCTCCTGCTGCTGCCGCTCCTGCTCCTCCTCCACCTGTCGCTCCAGCTCCTCCTCCCGCTCCTCCCCCGCCGCCTCCTGCTCCGCCTCCGCCGCCTCCAACGACTCCGCCGCCGCCTCTTGCTCCCAAGACGTGCGAGGCCGCCACGCAGGCGTCCCTCGTGCTAACGGTCGCATGTGACGCTTCCATCCAAACGCTCGCGCCACCCGAGCTCCCGAAGCTCAAGACGACAGGCTGCGACCCGATCGATTCTCGCAGCCTGCCCCTTCTCAAGCTGCTACCTCCGCGCACGGTCGGCGTCCAGACCCTGCCACGGTCAATATGGACGGTCTCGACCGGTTGTGGGCCGGGGCCGCTACAGGTGCCACCGCTCCGCACACTCCGATCAGTCACTGGCGGTACGCCGAGCGTCGTGCCAAGCGTCTTCGGCACCCTGCGCTCGAGTGTGTCGGGGAACTCCCCGGCAGTGGCCGCCGCGTGCGCCCCTGCCGCTGCTGCTCCGCTGCCAGCACGTGCCCCCGTACCGGAGGCAACGCCTCGTAAGTCGCCCGCGAGCGCCCGTTGCGTCAAGGGCTTCGTCAAGGGCGCACTCTCGCCTCTCGACTCCGACGAAACCCTCCGACGAAACTCCGACGAAACCCTCCGACGAAACTCCGACGACGCCGCAACCGCTTCCCAGCCAACTCTAGCCATCTCCTCCAAGTCTCTTGCTAGAGGGCAGCGAGGTGCAGGTGGCGCAGGCGGCGGCGCCACTGCCTCGGGCGACGTGGATGACGACGATGATGAGCTCGATCCAAGCCGCCATCGCCCGACGCCCAAGGCAAAGGCACCCTCGTCGGCGTGCCGCCTTCCGTCGAGCTCGACGGTGGCGCCCGGCACGACGCACGCGCCCATCTCGGCGCACAATCCGCCCTCGCGCCCGCCCTTGCGCCCCTCACCCACTCCACGCTCACCGCCCGTTCACAGCGTACCGTCAGCCGTCCGTCTTCCACAGCTCGAAGAGCCCGATCAGGCGTGGTTCGTCATCTTCCGCAACGCGCGCGCCACCTTCCGCGAGGGCGTGCTGGTGCCCGAAGAGGAGGACGCGCGCAGCAAAGGAGGAGGTGGTGGTGGGCGCACACCGCGCACACCGCGCACCTCATCCCGTGGGGCGACGCCGCCACGGAGTGCGCCCGAAACGGCGCCGCTCATCGACGCGAGCAAGGAGCGGCCGGGCACGGGCACGTGGCGGCGGCGCGGCATAGGGACGCTGGAGCCTCGCCAGTTCGCCCCCTTCCCCAGCATCGTCCACTTTCACGTGCGCGTCCACTCGACACCCGACTGGGAAGCAGAGGCAGCCACAGTGCCCATGCAGACGGCGACGTCGTACTACGACGAGTGGCCGACGGCGCGGCTGATGCTCGATGCGAAGCATCTGGTCGGCATGCACGGCGGCCTCTCGCTCGCCCCGTCCAAGTTCCCCGATCTCGAGATTGTGGTGCGCCATCGCGACGTGCTCAACCCGACGCTCCAGGAGACGGTGCACCCCTTCAACCTGAGCAGCCTGCGCGGGCTCGGCGCCACCGAAGGGCGGCTGGTCGTGCCTGTGAGCACGCAGCCACGCATCCTATGGAGGGACGAGAACCCGTACGACGTCGAGTCCCTGTTTGACGCCCTCGGACCCTTCCGGCGGGAGCCGGGTGCCGTACGCGAGGCCGTCTGCCGCCGCTGTCCCCGGCAGCAGTACTACCACGGCGCGCAGCTGGATTGCGTGGCGGGCGCGCGCTTCGACACGCTCATGCGCCAGCTCTACGTGTACATCACGCAGCTGGAGGAGCCCTACCAGACACGGAAGCCTCTCTCCGAGCGCGAGGAGCACGAGGCGCGACTGATCATCGCCGAGCTGAGCAGCTTCGCGCGCTTCGTCAAACCGCTGTGTGGCGTGCTCCGCCCACTCGTGCCCGCGGGCTGGACGGATTGGCAGGTGGCGGGAGAGTGCCAGGAGTGTGGCGACGCGGTCTCGACCAAGTGGCGCGGGCTGCAGTGCCACGCGGGCAGCCACCGGCTCTGCTGGCGCTGCATCGGCGCGAGCATCTCGTGGAAGGAGTCGCGCATCCGAGCTTTCAGTGAGATCCCCCTCGAGATGAGGGACGGGGACGATGACGCCCCATCGGCGTGACGCGTGGTGCACGGCCTTGCCTTGGTTTTTGCTACTTTTCAGCGGCCCAAAAGGGTACCGGGTAGAGACCAAGTACGGTACGAATCGAGTAAATCGAGGGGATCTCTCCTGGACCGTACCGTCGGCCCTTCACTATGTTGAAACACCATAGGGAAACTACCTAAGTGTAAAGTGATGAAAAACCCTCCCCAAGGAGAAATCACACAGACTCACATTCACATTCACGCTACAACCGGGTACAGTAGTTCGGCGGGAGTGCGACCATATGGCGCTGCTCGCGCTCGACGACGAGCTGCTGACCAAGATCATGCTCATTCTTCACGCTCGAAAGAGCGCCCAGAAGCTCGGCCAGACTTGCCATCGCTTTCGCGACATCATGCGCCAGCACGGCTTCCTGCGGCTGTGGGCGATCGCTCACCCCGAGGAGGAAAGGCTTCACAAGCTGAAGCATTCCTTTGCTGAGCTCGACGAGGAAAAGCTTGAGACGGCCCCCGCTTCTCAATACAATTTCCCACGCCTGCTGTCCCGCAAGGCTCCCTCAGCTTCGAAGCTACCGAGCAGCAAGGGCAGTGGTAGTGGCGGCAGCAGCAGCAGCAGCAGCAGCGGCGGCAGCGACGGCAGCGGCGGCAGCAGCGGCAGCAGCGGCAGCAACGCCACCACGGCCCAGGTCCTCTCGCCAGCAGGACCTCCCTCGCCTGCGGCAGTCGCGTCGAGCCAGCACAGCATCGATAAGAGAGCAGCACCGCAGATCCATCCATCTGTGTCCAGCGCCGCATCCGCTCGTACAACCTTCAAGAAGCGGCCCACGAGGATGCAAGAGGCTTTCACCGAGGAGAAGCTCCGGCGCCTGGTGGAGCACTTTGCAGAGGTGGACGATTTCGAGCTCGAGACAGAAGCTCGGTGAAAGCCATGGCGGCTCGGCTTGGAGCTACTTGGCCATGAGCGGAGCGTCAGCTTCCTGCATCCTGGCGGACCCTAGCGCGCCGGCTGTCGGCGCAGTCGCCCTAGCGCACGGACAGGCAGTTTGCCTGATATACGTGCCACTTTTTACGCGCCTACGCTTTCAAAGGACGTCTTTTTCACATGAGCACTAGTTGGGGTTGTAAACCGGCTCGCGCGCGCGACCGGACACTCCCACTCGCGACCCTGTCCAGACGCACGCCACTAACACGCCACCCGCATCCCATGCCGCATCCGGACGGGCGCGGCCGGATCCGGATCGGCGATCGCGCGGATCGTGGCCGCGCCGGGCGCCGCCGTCGCTGATCGTGGTGATCCTTCGCGCGGTCGGGTGGCACTCTCGCATCCCCAGCCACCCCGTACGGTATTCCGTTACGGTGTGGATGCACACGAGCGGAGTGCATGTAGTACGGCCGTATGTCTCGCACGAAATGGTCGCAACGCCGCTTTGCTCACCGGCCGCCGGAATGCGGCACATGTACGAAACAGAACCGCCGCGCGTCCGCGCCCAGGCCCATCCTTCCGTAGTACAGGAGTATGCTGTATGGGCCACCGCGGCGTAAGCTTCATTCCAGTTGCCGGCTTGCCGCTGCCATCCTCACATGGGCTCACACGGGCTGCCGCCCTCCCTTACGCAAACGCACGCTTCTGCGGCAAAAATGGGATGCGAAGGCGCTCACGCGTCATCCCCCACACGTAGCTTACCTGCGCAAGACTTGCCGCGACGGCGGCGACACCAAGGGTACGCTCGGCGGCGAGGGCGTGCTCAGGCGGCCCGACAGCTGGCGGAAGGCAGTCACATATCTTGCGGATGCCTCCGACGACAGTAGCACAGCCAACACCACGAGAAGCGCACTCGCGAGCATCCACAGCCCATGCCACAGCCGAACGTGTCGGCGGCCGGCAGCATCAGGCTGGCCTACGCGCGGGCTCGACCTCAGGACGCTCGACAGGACGCTGGCACGTTCGGCGAAGGGGTGAGGGGAATCACGACCACCCGGCGAAGCCGGCGAGTCGCGACCCCCACCAACCTTGTTTCGGCGGGGCGGCGGCGGTGGCGGCGCGTCTTCGACCGAAGGTCGAAAGCGCGCGAAGAAGGCGGCTTCGGCCTCCTCCAGGCCCCGGCTGCCCGCTAGCTCCTTCATCATAGCGGCGTGCAGAGCTACCTCTTCTTGCGGCTCGAGTCGGCGTACGCGTACGACGGGCTGCTGCTGCTGCTGCTGCGGCGGCGGCGGCTGCTGCTGCTGCGGCTGCTGCGGCTGCGGCGGCGGCGGCTGCTGCTGCTGCTGTTGCTGCTGCTGCTGCTGCTGCTGCGGTGGCGGCGGCGGCTGCGTAAGCGGCTGCATAAGCGGCTGCGGCTGCGGCTGCGGCTGCGGCTGCGGCTGCGGCTGCGGCTGCGGCTGCTGCTTCAAGAAGGGCGACATGATGAGGTCGGCGGCGACGATTTTACCGACGGAGAGCTTCTCAGCGCTCTTCCTCGGCGGGGGCGGCGGCCAGGCAGCGGCAGCGGAAGCGACCGACACCACCCCGGGCGACGAGTTAGACAGCACCTCGGGCGACAAGGTGTTTGGTTCCCAGTCCCTTGGTGGTAGCTTGGGCGGCAGAGGGGGAGTCGAATAAGGAGTCGAGGGCGATCTGCACCTTGCCAAATGCGTGGCAGAGCGAAGCAACGGCTCATCTTCGGAGTTGATAGAATCACTCTTCACCAGCCGAGGAAGGTCATTTGAGCTCGCTTCAGGGGAGCCCCCAGCCGAGGGGGGCGGGGCATAAGGCGGGGCACATGGTTCGGGTATGCGGGTTTCGAGTGCCCGAGTGGAGAGAGGTCCAGTGGAGAGAGGTCCAGTGGAGAGAGGTCCAGTGGAGAGTGGTCCAGTGGAGAGCCCGAGCACCCCGTTGGGAATCCTAATGGGAATCCCATTGGGCAACGCGTTGGCGGCAACGCTGTAGGCAACAGGGCAGTCGCTCACAGCGGCCGGCACGCCGTACGCCTGCATCATCTCGTGCATATTGCGGCGCATGCAGTCCTGGAATAATGACTCGAATGAGAGCTTGATGCGCTTCTCGGCCGCATCCTTCTCATGCTGCCACATGTGCATCCACTTGGCATGCGAATCACTCATCGCTGCGAGCATGTCGTGGCGTAAGCGCAGCATCTCCAGCCGGTGTGCATCGGCCGCGGCCGCAATGGCTGCGGTGGCGGCCTCCTGCGCAGACGTTTTCGCCATGCGAAGGGGCCCGAAGCTCTCCGCGCGTTGTATCGAAGCGCGTTGTACTGATTGCACAGCAACCAGCTCGAGCTCGCGCTCGTGTAGCTGGGCCTGCGAGGCAGCAAGCTCCTCCTGCAGCACAGTGACAGAGTCATCGCCCGGCCCAGACGAACGGCCATCGATTGTTGTGGGCCCAGGGCTTAACCCAGGGCTTGTCACTGCACCGGGGGAGGACGTTCCAGAAGGGTCTGAGACATTCAGAAGAGGTTGAAATCCGCTGCGCAAGTCCTTGGCGGCGTCACGTGGATTCGTTCGGATGCGTGATATCGTCGCGAGTCCCATGCGACTCGCTTTAGTCGGAGCTGCATGTGGCGACTCCATCGAGACCCGCGATGTCGGGCGCAAAGTCAATGCGTGACTTTATCTTCATGGATTTCAACTTTGTATGCGAAAAAACGAAACAGATCTCGGCAAATTCCTATACTGTTCGTGAGAAGATCTCACGCATGCAGTCTCACAGTCCAAAGGGCTTGCTCGCGACGGCACGCGTGTGTACATACTGTCGTCAGGGATGCGATGACATCCTTCCCGGACCCCGACGCGGTTTTCGGTCGTACAGTACAGAGCAACGCGTCTGAAGGGTTCACCGAGCTGAGTGTCGGTGTGTTAGAAATCACACAGACACACATTCACATTCACACACAACCTTACCTTAGCAACATGGCGGGTACCGCACACGGGGGCGGTTTAGAAGGGCGACATGCCACGGTGAGCTGAGTGCCCATACATGTAAACATGCTGTGTACTCGGTAGGGTTCAATGCGCAAAGGGTGGGTCCTTCAATCGTCGCGTCACACACGCTGTGGCCGTTCACTGCAGTGAGTAGGCCGGGAGCTTGAAGTTGGTGGTGACCCGCAATACGGCGCCCCCCTTTACGGATCTTGCGCTGCTCTGCGAGCACTTCGTCGATGCGGCGGATAGGTATCGACCGCCGCCACCCGCCGCAGCCGCCCCCTCGCCTGGCAACGAGCTACCCACCGCGTATGGCCATTCCGACTCTACGACGCAAGATCGCGCTCCTCCTTCGTGGCGCGTCGCAGCTCCTGGTTAATTGCTGAGAGCCGAGGCTGGAACTGGTCGCGCCACCAGACCCAATCGGTCTCCCGGTAGCCGAGGATCTCGTCGCGGATTGCGTTGCCTGCGCGGTAGTCCCGCACGCGCCCAGCACCGTTCACGAGCTGCGTGACGAGCGCATAGGTGCGCAGCAGATGGATGAGCGTCTCGCGGCCCGCGGTCACGTCGGGCGGAGCGCTCTGGAAGTACCGGTGCACGCGCGACCACTCGCGCAGCGAGTGCTGCATCATGGCGGCCTGCAGCTGATCGGGCGCGAGCTCGAAACCGAGGGCGGCCGGGTCGAGCTCGAGCCTCCATGGGTACGGATGCGAGAGGAAGAGCAGCCACGTTGGGTTGTGCTGCCGCAGCCGTTGAGCCCACTCATCGGCATGCAGCAGCGTCGCATCCATGCGCACGGGCTTCTCGAGCCGGACAGTGGCCACGCGCTGTTCCGCCTCCTTGGAACGATGGACCACGTACACGTCATAGTCGGACGCGTCGGACGCACATCCCCACAGCCTCGAGCCGCCGCACCAGACGTTCAGCACGTCGACGTCACGCAGCCCGAGCGCCGCCAGCAGCGCCGGCATCGGCGCGGGCGGCGCGAGGAACGGGTCGGGCGGCGGGCTGGGCTCCACGTCCTCGGCGGTCGCTTTAACCGGCGATGCTGGGCCAATCGAAGGGGGCAATACCACAACCTTCGCGGTGTCAGAGGTGGTGGCCAATCCGGCCGCGCGGGCGAACTTGGTTAACAGCGACGGTTGGCGCTGCCGGTCAGCCTTCCCTTTGAGGTTGACCGTGAACTTCCCCTTACGGCTCGCATTGGCCTCGCTCGGGCCCAGAGGCCGCACGGGTGACGTCCCATCGGGCGACGCCCCATCGCGTGGCGAGAGCATCGTCTGCTCCAGAGTGGCGATGTAGCGCTGTTGGATGGCGCGCAGATCGGCGGCCTGCCCCTCGGCAACCATCTGCGAGAACGCCTTTTGGCAGCCTCCCGAGCGCACTCGAAGATCGCTGTCATCGTTGTCGTCGACGCGTAGGCTGTCATCGTCGACGTGTAGGCTGCGAGTGTCGTCGTCATCGTCGCCGCCGCCCTCCTCGTCGTCAAACGTTGGCTTCACATCGTCTGCTTTGAGGGTCTCAGCGAAGAGCCTAGGAGGGGGGGGGCGGGTATCCCGAGGCTGCATGACGTAAGCGCACCCGCGCACCCGAGCGAGTGTGAAGCCGCCCGGTGCTGGCCCGACTGGTGCCGGATCGGCTGGTGCTGGCAAGCCGACTGGCGCTGGCAAGTCGATCGGTATGGCGCGCGTCCTTTTCTCCCTTGAGGATGGGCTGGCAGCCGAGTGGATGCTCGGCGGCGTCCGCGGCGCGCAAGAGTAGTCGGCGGTGTAGCTACGAGTTGCGCGGCGAGACGATTCGGGCGCGTCCTTGAGAGCAGTCGCTTTCGGCGCGTCGGGGTCCTGGCCGTCATGGAGCATACGCGTGCTAAACCAGCCCGTCTCAAAGGAGGCGGTGGTGGGCTCGAGGGTTGCTGGAGCGTCATTGGCCTTGCGCGGTGCAGGGCTCTTTCCTCCCTGCGAGCCGGCCGTTGGATCGTCGTGGCAGGACTCGCCTCGTGGCGTCTCGCGCGATGCGAGCTGCGCACTTAGGTTGACTGAGAAGGCGTCGAACGCAGTCGTTGCATCCGATGTATCCCGCTTGACGGGCAGTCTCAGCTGGGAGTGAGACTCGACGGCTCTGTGGAGCCCACGATCCTCGCCACGCGGTGTTTTGTCCGAGTTGAACATCATGTAGAAGTCGATGGGGTTAGAGGCGCGCCTGGCGGCCTGAGCCGACACGCTTTTGAGCTGTGTCCCAAATGGATCGCCGTGCTCGGATTCACATGCGTCGTCGTGGTGGAAACCGCACGGGGATGTTACGAATGGTCCGCGTCGCAGACGCACACGTGTAGCTGATGGGCCGGGGACGGAGTTTCGTTTGGCGGCATGCCGCGGCCGCCAAACACCAAATGTGGAACAGGTACTGATACGGGTTGGAGGGGGTGGCACAGGTGTGGAGGTGCTTGGTGGACGGGAACCAAGATGTCGGCGGCGCAGCGTCCCGGCCGGCCGACGGTTGTCAGCGTGGGCGTACGCTCGGCGGAGCTGCGCTGGACCGTGCCGACCGGTGAGCCACGGCCACTCGGCTTTTGCATCAGCGCACAAGCGGGCGGCGCTGGCGATTGGGCCATCTTGATCTCAGACACGCGCTCCGATGCTGGGCACGCGGTCGTGGACACGCTCGAGCCGGAGACGTGGTACTCGTTCCGTGTGGCAGCGATCGACCCAGACAGCGGCGGTGCGCAGCCCTACGGATCGGCGCCCTCCAAGCCAATCAAGACGATGCCACCCAACCCGTGGGCAGTGCAGCTCAAGCCGGCGGCCCCGATGGTGCGCTCATCCACCAACGGCGAGCTCGTCGACGTCGGGCGCACCGTGGCTGCTGCGGCTATGGTGGCGCGAGGCGTCGAGACGGCGCCACCGCTCACGGATGAGGAGAGCGCCACCGCGTCACGCGCCGCCGTGCAGGCGCTCGAGGCAGCGCGTCTGCGCAAGGAGCTCTGCGAATTGGACATATGCTTTGAGGCATCGCACGGGCACTTTGCGAGCGATGCGGAGCGTGCCGGCTCGCGCAGGCGCTCCGAGGCCCTCCGGCGCTACACGCAGCTCGTCCGCGAGAGGTTAACGCTTGGTGACGATCTCGTGGATGAGCTCGCGCCCATCGGCACCTTCGCTGCTGGAAGAGTGCCGAGCGTGGCGCAGCCAACGGCGGCGAGTGTGACGAGGGCGAGGCCGACGGCGGCGGCGGCGGGCGGTGCGATGGCCGTCGAGCAGCGCATCCTCGCCACGCGCCACCAGAATGCGGCGCGCCATCTGTACGGGATCATGCTCACGGCGCACTGCAGCTCACTCACACACATCGACTCCCTGACGCCACTCTCCGGCGCTCAGCTCGAGGGTGCTGTGCACTTGTTTGCCGCGTTCGACACGAGCGTGGGCGCTCTTCTTGGCCCGGAAGATTTTCCACCCTTGTATGCCGCCCTCAATACCTTCCTCGCTCATGCCCGCAGTGCGAGCGGGGGGGGCGACGACGCTGCCGCGTCCAGCGCTGGCGCCGACGCCGTCGACGCTAACCCCTTTGCTGAGCGAAAGGGCGACTGGCACACGGCGTTTCGGCGCGCGGATCTAAACGGCGACGGCAAGGTGGACTTGAACGAGCTCGTGCACTACCTACAGGGACGCGACGCGCTGCCGATGGTAGAGCTGTACCGTGCACCCTCCTCGATGCATGCGCCGACGTTTCACTTGGGCGTGCACGCGACGCTTGATTACGCGGCCTCACCCGGGCATGCGGCGGAGGTGGCGCACGGCGGTGCGGCGAGCGCCGAGCAGCACACGGCGCGCTTCGGCCATCTCTCGCTCGTGCCAGCCGCCGACTCCGCGCTGCTCTCAGACGAGACCTATTTGACGAAACTGGTTGAGCAAGCGCGCTCCGTTGGCTCTCACTTCGATCTTGACCAGCTGCCCGATCATCGGCTGCTGCTGCGCGCGCTGCGCCTCTTCCGGCGGTTTGACCATCAGCAGTGCGGCACGCTCGAGCGCACCGATTTCGTCCTCATGCTCGTCCCAGCTCTGGAGACAGCCTTTGTCACTCGGGCGCTCGCACGCGAGGCGCCGTCTCGGGCACCCGAGGCGCCGTCTCGAGCAGTCGAGGCGCCGTCTCGGGCACCCGAGACAGCCTTTGTAACTCGGGCGCTCGCACCCGAGGCGCCGTCTCGGGCGGCCGCCGCCTCCGCCGCCGCCTCCAATGCAGCTACGGTTGCCAACAGCAAGGGCGCGCAGGCAGTCTTGAGTGACGCCTACACGCGACTGGCCATCGGAGCGGCCGAAAAGCCCGGGATGCCCCAGGGGTCGTCGGCGGCCAAGGCGGCGGAGAAGGTGGCGGAGAAGGCGGCGGCGGCACTCGCGCCTCGGGCCGCCACCGAAGACGCTCGCGAGGACGCGTGGGCGTGGACAGGCCTCGCCCGACCGTTGCGCTCGCTCAAGACAGCGCTCGGCTCGATCGGGGAGCGCTCTGGGATCGCATCTGCATCGGAGATCGCATCTGCATCGGAGATCGCATCAGGCCTGGCTACCGATTGCCTTGCGGGCCACAACGCGCCGGTTGCGTTGCCGATCGCCTCGTGCACGCACACGACCCGCGAGGCCGAGCTTCGAGAGATGTTGAGCTCGCCTCCTGCCGGCTCCAGGGAGATGGGCGCGAGCAAGGGCATCGTCCAGCCCAGCACGGCGCCCAGCTCGGCTGGTGTAGATGAGCGCCTGCGCTGTGGAAACGAAGCTGTGGAGGCGGCGCAGGCGCTCTTTGTGTTTGCTGACACGGACGGCAACGGGCACGTGGACTTTAACGAATTCGTACGGCTGCTCACGAGCGGCATCGTGCCACGTGTCGCGGAGGGCGCGAGTTTCGTCAAGATGGTCGCACGAGAGGGTCTACCTCGGAGAGCTGCATCGTCGAGCGGTAAGCGGCTCGCAGCAGCCGCCGCGCCGAGTCTAAGTCCGGAGGTGGCCCGCATCACAATGTCGGCCGCGGCCGTCGCGATGACCGATCCGACGAGCATGGCGGCGCCGGATGAGGCTGTGAACGAGGCTGTGAATGAGGCGGCGCTAAATGAGGCGCATCGTGCCAAGATGATTGAGCGCTGTCTCGAGCGGCTCGGCGGTGACGCGAACGGTGCGAGGGTGCTGCTGAGGGTGAGCGACTCTGCCTCGAGTGCCGCCGTTGAGTGCTTCGCCCGCGCCGATCGTGACGCGTCGGGCAGCCTCGATCTCGATGAGTTTGAGGAAGCGCTCAAGGCAGCGCATGCGTCCGGCCTCACCTCGCATGCAAAGTTCCTGCAAGGTTCGTCAAGGCGCCCGATTGGGCCGATGGAGGCTCGCCTCTGGTTTGCTGCCATTGCATCCGCTGGCCGGGTCGACATCTGCGCATGGCTTGAGCTGCTCTATGGCCCCGTGGCCGAGGGCGAGGTGGCGGCCATGGAGGGCGAGGGGGCGATGAGAGGCGCTCAGGTAGTGCAGGCACGCGACAAGCACAAGACGACGAGACGAGCGAAGGCCTCCGGACGACGACAGCAACGACAAGCTGGCACCACCGCTGGCATCACCGCCGGCAGTTCTGGCGCCGGCGACGAGGCGGATGAGGACGAGCGCTACGAAAGCTCGCTGTGGTCTTCGGAGTTTTCGCCCTGGTTCGAAGGGATCAAGACGAAGCGCGAGTCGGGTCTGCGCGGCAAGGCGGCGGTGGCTGTCTTCGGAGCCTCTGCGCCAGGTGCGCTCACATCGTCCGTGAGCGCCCGGGAGAAGGCGCTCCGCGAGCAGCAGCAGCGAGCCGCCGCGACGCTCGACCTTCTCGAGCCGTTGGCGCCGCACGAGGCGCTCGGCACGGCGCCTGATCCGCTCGGTACGGCGCCCGTTGCGCGGGATTCTTCTCCCGGAGCATGTCACACTTCCCCACACCCGACGCTCGAGGTGCCTCGCGTCCGATACGGCGCCCACACCCGCCCCCCGCGATACACGAACGCGGCCGAGGCCGCCCAGGATGCCCAGGCGGAGGCGAGTGCGGCCGAGCGCGCGCGCGAGCGGGCTCAGATCAGCGAGGTCGAGGACGAGCGTCTCCACGCCTACCTCGCCAAGCTTGTGTCTCAGGCCGCGAGCGCCAAGCTGAGCCGTGAGGGCGCTGCGGCGCTCGCGGCCCTTTCGTCGGACCACCTATCGTCCGCCCTCGCGCTGTATGAGCGCTTTGACGCCGATGGCGACGGGCGGTTGCAGCCGGATGAGTTTGCACGGCTACTCGGGCTCATTAGCCGTCAGAACGGAGTGCGCTTCTCAACCAAGGAGGTGGATTGCCTCTTTGAGACTGCGGACCTTGCGACTGCGGGCAGCCTGGACGTGCTCGAGGTACTCTTGCTTCTGGAGCAGCTTGGACTGCAGCTCGAGGCACCTGCGGAGCTCGAGGCCTACCGGGCACGTGTGCTGCACGAGGCGGCGCGCTCCATGGTCAAACTCGAGAGCGCTGCTGCTGAACACCGTCGCCAGACTGCAAAGGCCCCGGACGCCAACGCCCTCCACAGCGAACGTGCTGGCGCCGGGCGCCGTGGGTCGGTACTGAGGGCGCCTGATGAGACAATAGAGGAGTGTGTGCTGCTGATGCGCCGGTACGACCGCGGGCGGAAAGGCTATCTCGAGTTTGACGAATTCTGCGCGCTGGTGAACAACGTGGCGGTGGAGGCGGGTGGCCGACCGCCAACGCACATGGAGTCACAGCTGCTGTGGGAGCGTGCAGACACGGACCACTCCGGGACCATCGACCTGAACGAGCTCTACCTGCACCTGATGGCCGCCAGCCCCATTGCCAAGACAGCCGATCCCTGGCTACTCGCCTCCCTGCTCGCCACCGGAGGCAGTGCCGAAGGAGCCGCCTTGGACGACGGGAGCGCACCGGCCAAAGTCCCATCGGAGCTCCCCCTCTGCAGCCCCGCCGTTGCCCAAGCGGAGGCCATCAGGCATCGGCGCGTGGCGGCCCTGCTGACGTCAGCAACGCCCTTCCTCGAGAAGGTCGCAGGGACCGCGGCTCCGTTTGGGCGTGCAGAGCTGCGCGCGCTGGCCCATCTCTTCGACGACCTCGACACGGACGGCGACGGTGCCCTTACCCTCCATGAGTTTGTCGCCCTCCTCGCCCTCCTCGCTGAGCGTGCGGCGAGCACCGCCCTCGAGCCGAGCGCTTCCACTGCCCAAGGGCCCAAGAGCGCAGCGGTGCGCAGAGCCGCCTCCTCGACGATCGGCATGCGCGAGGCTCACGCGATCTACCAGCAGCGCGGCCTCGAGCCGTCACAAACGCTGAGCTTCGTGGGGTTCCTCGAGCTGCTGGCCGTCGACGAGCGCATGCCGGCCATCGGCAAGCCGACAGCTCAGTCGTCCTCGCGTGCGCGACGCGGCTCGAATCGTAAGCAGCGTGCAGATGCCAGAGGAGGAGGCTCCACCGAGAAGCAACAGGTGCAGCAGCAGGTGCAGCCGCAACGGGATCGCCGCCGCCGCCGCGAGAAACGTGATCTTGCGGCTCCCCAAGTGCAAGCTCGAGGTCGAGGTGGACTTGTCTAGACCGTACGTACGGAAGATAAAGCCGTGATGGCTGATGCGGACCAGCAGCAGCACCTCAGCGTCCGTCTTCAAACTTCGTCAAGCTAATTGTTTCCTAATTAGGAATAGCGTAGGCCGTAGGGGACGTCACAGACCGCGTGTAAACTTTACGGCTGTGAACTGATAGATGCCTAGTTCACCCAGTCACCTTCCCTTCCTGACGTGATGGACTCTCTGTCTCTCCTACGCGTAGTACCCCGTACCCAAACCGGATCCCCTGCGCTGGTGTGGGGTTTGTCAATATCCAGTCCCCGCCCTCTGCTGCTCGAGCTCGAGCTGCCGTATTCGATGGAAGCGCGCAGCCGCGGTCTCGGCCGCCTCCTCGAGGGCGGCCCGCGTCGCGAGTAGCTCGTCACGCACGCCGGAGAGGTGATCAGTCATCACCGTGTGCGTACGCCGCAGCGCCGCGAGCTGCGCACTCTTCTGCTCCATCTGCAGCACTAGGTCGCGCAGCCGCGCATGCACCTGCTCCTCCTCGCCTGAGGCCTGGGGAGCTCGCAGCTGGGCCACGGCACGCTTGTATTGCAGGTTGAGCTCCGCGAGCTCCGCCTCGACTGATCGCACCACGGCCATCACCTGCGCCTGTGCGCCTGTGAGCTCGCCCTCGACCGCCGCCGAGGCGCTGTCACGGCCGAGAACTTGGATGGCCTTGGGCGGCACCGGCTTGCTTCGTGTCGTGGACGCCGAGAGGATCGCTCGATTGTGCCGCTCGTGGCTGAGTGGCTGCCGAGGCCCGTTGCGCGCGCTCCCGCCGCTGCCGGTACCGACGGCGCTGCGTGCAACCAAACGTCCAGCGTTTGCGACCGCCTCGCGCGCCGCTGCGCATGTGCTCGAGGCGCGCAGAGCGCCGACGCTCGACTTGCGCTGCACGGCAAGATCGGCCCCGGCCCAACGACTCGTGGTGGCTCGGTGCAGCTCCCGCGCGCTCGTGGCTCGTAAGCACGGCTGCTGCTGCTGCTGCTGCTGCTGCTGCTGCTGCTGCTGCTGCTGCAGATCGTACTGCTGTACGGCGGCGGCGAGCGAGTCGTACGCACTCTGGGGGCGTGCGGAGGGGCGGCCAGAGAAGGTGGCGTCGTAGTTGCCATCATACCCCTTTCGACGTGCTGTACCGGTACGTACCGGGTGGTCGGCCGAGCGCCGATACGACGCGAGGGTGGCGCGCTCCACCCCGACGCTCGGGCGCTCCGCACGCACCAGCATGTGTGATCCTAGCGGCGCGTCGCAGCTCGCCGCATGCTTTCTTCGCGCCGCGGCACCCTCTGCGAAGAGCTCGTGCGGCAGCTCGTACGAGGCGGAGGCGAGCGACGCCCCGCACATCTCCCAGTTGCACGACGGCGGGGCTGGCGGTGGCGGCGGTGGCGGCGGTGGCGGCTGCGGCGGCCCCTCTGCTGGCGCAAGTGACGGTGCAAGTGGCACTTGGCGCCGCGCCTGGTCTTCGAGCGCCTCCGTCCTCAGCGGTTCGGATGAGCTCACGCTCGCAGACCCGGCCTCCATCGCCCAGGTGCGCATCGCGACGTGTTGGGTCATACGAGCCCGATCAGCCAAGCCCGCGTCCGCCAAGCCGACGGCACTCGTCGTGCGGAGCTTGTCGCGCCCGCCGCAGCCTGGTAGCATCCAACCTGCGAGTGCTAGTGGATCGTCGTCGCTAAGCCTGAGGCTGCAACCAGCACCCGCAGCGCCCGCAGCGCCCGCAGCGCCCGCAGCGCCCGCAGCACCAGCAGCACCAGCAGCACCAGCTGCGCCGCGAAACCCAAGGTGGGCAGCAGCAGCGGCAGCATCGCCGCCGCCATCGGGGTCCATCAAGGCGTCCAATGGGCGTGTTGTCGGCCGTTTGAGGACCCTACGAGGCAGCGCGCCAGCATTGGCGGCGTACTGCGCACGAGGCCCATCGACTGCGGAGACGCGGGTGAGAAGGGCCTCGTTGATGGCGAGCACAGAGCGTAACGCCTCGTCCACGCGCCTCTTCTGGCCCGCCTGCTCGTCGTACTTGGCCTTCAGGGCCCCCAACTCGGCCTCGAGCTCTCTCGCGCGCGACTGCGCGAGCGCCTCGGCCTGCGTGGCGCTCGTGGCGCGCGCCTCGAGCTCGTGCATGCGCGTCTCGGCGTCGAAGCGCATGCCCGCGAGCTGCCGTTCGAGCGAGATGACGCTCGCCTGCGCCGTACGCTTCTCCGACTCGGCCGCCTGCGCGATGTCTTTGACGAAATCGAGCTCCTTGTGCAGCGCAAGGTTCTGAGCGTCCATGCCCGCGACCGCCGTGCGCACTTCGTTGGCCGCGATGGCCTGTGCGTCGGCGGAGCTCGCGCGCAACGCATTGTGCGCCGTCTGCAGCTGCAAGAGCTTGCTCGAGAGTTCGTCACGTTCGGCCGTTAGCGACGCGACCTTGTCCTTGAGCGCTGTCATCGCCTTAGCCACGGCCTTGGTATTGGCTGTGTTTGGCAGCTGGTACGAGCTCGAGGAGTCGAGCAGCGGCGTACCGGCCGCATGGGTGGGAGAGTCGAGCTTTCCAGCGGGGGCGGGTGTAGCACGTTTTGGAGAGGTCGACTGCAACAACGTTGCACTGCTTCGGGGCAGCACGGATCCCGTGAGGAAATCGTCGACCGGCGGCAAGTCAAAGGCCGATGCCTGCATCGTGGAACGCAGCTCGCGGAGCGAGTCCTCGGCGGACGCCTTTGAGGCGCCACCGCTGGCCACGCTTGCGCCTAGGTCAAGGCCACGTGCTAGGGAGGAAAGCTCGGACAGCTCCGACGCCATCGCCCGCTGAAATGCTGATCCTGCCCTCGGATGCCGGAGGGTAAATTGTCGGAGGTCAAGCGTCAATTGTTGGAGGGGCACTGCATAATATCACACCCGCCATTTGCGGATTTGTTGATGGCAAGGGCAATCAAGAATGCCGTCTCTCTAGAGCTCTGGAGTACTCTGGAGGCTCGGTAGGCTGACTGACGACAAACTTTTGGTGTGAAGTCGCCAGAATGCGGGAGGCTTAGATTGGCATGCTCAGCCGACGATTTTACCGGACCGTCAATGTCCGCCGCAGCCTGCAGGCGGGCACTCGTTTATTGAATACCGCCCCCTCCGACGAGTCGCTCATTCCGATCACACTCAAGGAGATGGCTGAGAACTCGGGCGACAGCGAAGGCGTGGAAACTACGGCAGCTTCGCTGCGTGCGATGGGTCAGAAGCGGCTGACACTCGAGGAGAAAAAGAAGCGGCGCCGCGCGCTCGATGCGATCGGCGTGCCCGAATTCAACTCCTTCCTCGCAGAGCGTGGACTCCTCACCAAGGGTGAGGAGCTGCCACGCCGGGCCACTACGATGCTGCAGGTCAACGTCGGGCTGTACTGCAACCAGGCGTGCAACCACTGCCACGTCGAGTCGTCACCGAAGCGGACGGAGACGATGTCGGATGAGACGGTCGCGCGCGTGCTCCAGGTGCTCGCAGCCTCACCCTCGATCGAGACGCTCGACATTACCGGAGGCGCGCCTGAGATGAACAGCGCCTTCAAGCCGCTCGTGATCGGCGCGACCAAGCTGGGCGTGGAGGTCATCGACCGGTGCAACCTGACCGTGATGGTCGAGCCGAGCATGCAGTGGCTCGGCCCCTTTCTGAAGGAGCACAAGGTCCGAATCGTTGGTGAGCCGCCGCGCGCTCGCTCCTGCGCCTGCGCAGCCCTGGCCGCCTTGCCTACCGCCCTGTTTGGGCGCACGGCGCCCTCGAACCCTCGGCCATCTCCGAGATATGCTCCGAGATATGCTCCGAGATCGCACGGCGGCCTCGAACCCTCGGCCGACGCCCGCTGCGGCGCTCCCTCGCGCGCACAGCCTCGCTACCGTGCTACTCGGAGCGCAATGTCGACACGCAGCGTGGCAGCAAGGTCTTCGAACGCTCGATCGAAGGCCTCAAGCGCTTGAACGCGCTCGGCTACGGCGTCGCGGGCAGTGGGCTCAAGCTGGACCTCGTGTACAATCCCGGCGGCGCATTCCTGCCGCCGGCGCAGGAGATGCTGCATGCGAAGTACACGGAGGAGCTCCAGTCCAAATTTGGAGTCGTCTTTAATGAGCTCTTCACGATGACCAACATGCCGATCAAGCGCTTCGCTGATCTGCTCGCCAAGCAGGGGAAGCTCGAGGAGTATATGAAGCTGCTGGTCGACTCCTTCAACCCGGTGACGGTCAACGACACCATGTGCCGCACGCTCGTGTCGGTGAGCCACGACGGCTCACTCTACGACTGCGACTTCAACCAGGCGCTCGCGATACCATTGGGACTCCCGCCGGCAAGCCAGCGGCGCAGCTCGATCTACGAGGTCGAGAATTTCGAGGAGCTCACGGGCAGCGCGGTGGCCACGAGCAACCACTGCTTCGGCTGCACCGCTGGCAGGGGCTCCTCATGACAGGGGGTCACCGTCGGGTCGTAGGCGACGACGCCCGATGGTGAAGGCCGAGCATGCGCGGCATAGGCGCGCTCTGGGCCTTCCACACACCACCACACCTTCGGTGCGCGCGGATGACGCTGGCAGCGTAAGGGCGACGATGTACGCTCGCTGACTGGCTGAAGGAGCATGCGCACCACCGACCACCCTCTTTTTCTCGACGAGCTGAGGTTGTCCCCCAAAGACGCACGTAGAGAGCGTCATCTTGTGTTCTCTCCTCCGCGTCTCCCCTCTTCATCATTATCTCCACCCGTCCTCTCTCGAGGGCTTTGTACAGTCCTTAAAAATCCCATTAGAAACCTCTCGACGAAGAAACAACAAGTTATTCGTTATTGAGCGGGGGTGTACACGGTCAAGGCCCAACACGGCGCTGCCTCACGACGAAGGGGGTGGCTGCGGCGAGAAACGGCGAGAGAACCAGTTTCTGCAGGGAGAGACCAACCTCACTAGCATAATGGAGTGACCGGGGGTAAGAGGCTTGTTAGAAAGAAACCAAACCGGTCTCTAGCTAAGGCGGCGGG
>ENA-UOXK01000166-UOXK01000166.1-mixed-culture-metagenome-genome-assembly--contig:-NODE-166-length-47218-cov-59.349575_pt1 | contig 47218 bp, 8 predicted proteins | sample MGYA00238160_ERZ761638 | MGnify/ENA primary metagenome ERZ761638 (study PRJEB28912, sample SAMN08777098) | mixed culture metagenome | isolation source: Freshwater growth medium | place: USA...
ATCCAACGGTTGCCTTTGCACAAGAGAGTCTCATCCCGCCCCACTTTGAGGCGGTCCAGAACGCCATCCCAGTCTGCGCGCAGAAGCGCGGCTGCCTCTGGAGCTTCATTGCAGAACACGTGCCCCGCTATGTGGAGCAGCGTGGTATCTGGTGCCCTGGCACCATAAAGGGAAGACAAGAGAGCGCGGAGAAGTTTGCGATCCATGACATGCACGGTGCGATGCTTTGCTCTTGGGCCGATCGCTTGCTGACGATGTACCCCAATCGCACCAGCTACTCCGACCTGGGCGGGATCCAGGCACTCTGGAATCTGTACGAGCAGAACGTCTTCTCGATGGCAACGGATCTCATCCCGTGCACCCAGGCGTGCGGCTTCAAGCCCGTCCGCATGCTCAAGTTCATGCGCGCGTGGGCCCAGCCGATGATGAACGGAAGCGAGCCGGCTTATTCGTGGCGCGAGAACGGCGATGCGCCCAAGTACTTTGTGGGCGACTTTGCGGGCGAGCACTGCGATGGCGAGGCCCTGCCGGGAGGAGGCTGCGGCGGCAGCGAGGCCTACTTGCCAAAGATCAACTGGGACGCATACAAGGTGGTTGAGCTCACCCGTTGGAATCTTCTCGATAGTTGCCTCGCGCAGACTGAGTTCGCCATCGGGATCACCGAAGACCCGACGATGACCATTCAGTCGTCCAGCATCGTGACAGGCGATGTCGACTTGGACGAGATGCTGCGCTGCATCAGATACTCCGGCGCGCAGCGTGACGCGGACCTTCTGCGACGTAATGTGTTTTCCGGCGACCGAATCACCGATTGGATGACGCTCCCCTATGAGATCTGTTCCATGCCGAGCCATATCCAGGAGTGCGTCGATGCAGCGGCGGCCCATGTCGTCGAGACACCCTTTTATGACGTGTCCAACCCTGTGCAGTTCGACGCGACCATCAAGAAGCTGGTTGACGATTTGAAGCGCCGACGCTGGCGGCGGTCGAAAGGTAATCAACTTGAAGAGAATCGGCGCCCCCACCAGCTTGCCTCGACGAAGTACGTGGAGACGCTGGACGCGGAATGGTTGTCGAACCTCCAGGAGGACAGTTTCGTCGCAGCACTCCAGCGGCGGGTGTCGCCGCCGCCGCCGCCGCCGCCACCGCCGCCCCCGTCGCCGTCGGAATCGCGTGATCGGGATCGGGATCGGGATCGGGATCGTGAGCCGCCGGCGGTGATGCACCCGCCGCCGGCGGTGAATCGTCACTCGTCGCCGCCGCCGCCGCCGGTGAAAGGAGCAAGAGTTGCGAAGGCGTGTTGCAATGATGAGATTTTGAAAGGAGTGGCTTTCACGAGATGTCGTTCCAAAGGCGTTCCTGTTTGCTGCAAGCCTTGGGATAAAGTGTGCCTCAAGATGCAAGCCGGCGGTCGCATCGATCCAATTACTGGCGTGTATATCCCTGGACCGAACTTCGACTCTAAGTATGACCCAACCGCGATAGGTCCTCCTCCTGCAGGCTGGAAAACTCCCAGTCGTAGCAGTGGAGACACCTATTCCTATTCCTACGATGACGAGAATGGTGGAGGAAGAAAGAAATGTAAGAAAGGCAAGCCATGTCCCAACGGAGAGGGCGGCTCGTATAGCTATTCCTATTCCTACGACGAGGAAAATGGTGTTGGCGGAAGAAAGAAGTGTAAGAAAGGCAAGCCGTGTCCCAACGGAGAGGGCGACAGCTATTCGTATGACGAAGATGAAGAAGGAGGTGGCGGTAAGAAAAAGTGCAAACCCAAACCAGGCAAGCCCTGTCCCGCCGGAGATGACGACAGCTATTCTTACGACGATGAAGGTGGTGTCGGGAAGAAAAAGTGCAAACCCAAACCAGGCAAGCCCTGTCCCGACGAGGACTCCTACTCTTACGACGAGAATGGTAACAAACGGAGAAAGAAGCCCGGAGCAGAAGGTGAAGAAGGCGATGTGAGTGGAGGACGCAGAAGGCGGCCCGGCGGTGAAGACTCCTATACTTATGACGAGAACGGGAACAGGAGAAGGAAGCCCGGAGCAGGTGAAGACGAGGATGGTGGTTCACGCGTTCCACGCGCTCCCCGCGGGGCTGGCTATGGTCCCCATGGATTCACTCGCCGTACCATTCGCCGCGGCACCGTGCTCGAGCTGGCCGCCGCCGATGTAGAGCATGGTCGCACGTCGCGCTCCTCTCGATGGATGGGTGTTGCCAACGCCGAGCAGCTTTCCGCCGGTCTCATCCACGCTGGGTTCGCCACGTTCATCCAGCCGATCTACTGCTTCGCGTGGGAGGCGCATGCCGACGGCAACGAGATCGCAAAGTACCTCGCGCTTCTACCTGAGCAGTACATTGTTCCCGGCTCGAGCGCGATGACGACTTTCGACGAGCATGTCTTCAAAGCCAGCTTCGAAAAACTAGCAGTCGACAGTCGGACGCACACGCTCATCGCATTTGGCCAGGTCTCTAACGACACGTGGGTGCACTCAGTACGCGCTGCTACGAGCCGACCCATCGTGGTCCTTGGCCTCATGCGCGACGTGCTCGCTCATCGCGTCCAGCTCTTCTATAGCGACGACTCGCGGCGCCAGATGGCTGAACGGTCGTCGTCGACGTTTGTGAAGGCGATGATGCATTCGTGGATGCAGAGCGACGAGTACCCACGCGATGCTCAGCTCGAGTACATGTACGGCTTGAACGCCACTCTTCGCGACCTCCCCATCGACGATGTCTGGAAAGCTCGCAACGCGTCCGCTATTGCGTCCGGTGTAGACCAGGGCGGCACCACCTCCACTGCCTCCGTGTATCTGGGTCCCGTCGGAGACGCGCAGAATGTACGCCGGAGCTTGTGCGTGTTTGCGCACTCGACCTCGCTGCCGATTCCGTGGCTGCGGTATGAGACCGCCATGGATAGCGTCAGCAGCACCGTACCGTCGAAGCTCCTCAAGCACGTCGACGAGGACATCGTTGCCGCCATGCTCGCCAGGGAGCCGAGAGAGTTCTACTACGTCGCTCGCGCTCTGGATACGTTCGAAGCCTTTGCGGAGGAGTATGGGTGCTTGGAGGAGCCAACAGAGGCGGCCCTGCGGCCACCAAAGTATGGCGCTGGACCGCTCTCATACAGGAGCAGCACCGTCACCTCAGACAGGATTGACGGTACATACCCGGGTGGCGGGTCCCGCTTCATCGGAAGCCCGAAGACGCCACTGGCCAATTTCTCCGAGTTTCTGCCGTCCGATTATCCGCTCTACTACTTCCACCACGTGCCGAAAACGGGCGGAACCACGCTCAGCGACTATCTTGTGCAGCTCCCTCTGAAGTACAAGGTGCCCGGGTCTGAACGCTCGGGTGCATTCAACGAAGCGGTCTTCAGAGCGGCAGAAATTGAGGTGGCTGTGAGACGAAATGTTCTCCTCGCATACAGCCACATGCAGGTGCGCTCGTTTATGGACATCATTCGTCAGTCCGAGTTAGCTGACAGGAAGATCGAAGTCATCTTCATGATGCGTGATACCCTCGCTCATCGCGTCTCGTTCTTCCACGAAATGATCGGACCAGAGGCGCACGGCCACGACCATGCCGACCTGGAAGCCGGAAAGACTGTCGCCCGCCCATATGTGAATTTCGCCACTTGGGCTGCGAAGGACAAGGACCCTGAGATGGCGCGCGCGGCTTGGCTGACAAACCATTCACGCGAGACGGCCTTTGCACCGATTGCCACCGAAGAGTGCGTGAATAACCGGAACTGCCGTGACCCGAAGATGGACAGTTTCCAGCTCAGGGCCTTCTACAAGTTGAACTTTGCTTGGTCAAAAGTCCCCATCCAGGATGTGTATACGCAGCTTCATTCTGAGCATCCTCTCGAATCCTGCGCGCACTTTGAAGATACTGACTGGCAAGAGAACGAGGTGCTCTTCCGCAACTGTCCGAATGCCACTGCAGACGTGGGCCTCGCTCTCATCGGGCACCTGAGCTTGATGCGCGAGACGCTCTGCCTGATCGACCGCATGCTCGGCGTGCCCGTGTCATGGAATGGCGTTGCCCACGAGGGAATGAACTGGCGCTTCAAGAAGCTCCGGCCGATGGATGCCGAGAGCAGCTTCGACAGCTCGTCAGCCAACGAGCTTCTCTCGCGCGAATCTCGTGAGCTCATCTTCAACTCGATGACCAAATCCAAGCTCATGGAGCAGGCAGCCGCGTACAATTGTGGCCCACCTCCGCCGCCACCTCCTGCAGAGCAGCCATTGTCAACAATCCTACCACCATATGGTGCGACCCAGGGACTTGATACTCTGGCTGCTCAGCAACAGCTCCATATTGCGGAGGAGAAGGCGGCTGCACAAGCGCAGACGTGCGGCGAGGTCAGGTCCGTCACCGCCGAGGAAGACACAGCGGAGGTCGCTCTCCTCTCGACGTGCGATCCAGAGTCGTGCCTTGTCATGACGACTGGCTGCGGCTCACGTCCCGAGTGCCAGGGCTGCGGCTCGCTGTGCCATGGAAGCTCCTCGTCGGACGCCAGTGCGTGGTCCTTGGATGGGTTGGCCACAGGGCTCTCAGTGTATGGTACGGACCCTATTGGCACCGTAAAGACAGAGAACCGCTCGCTGTGGCGCAATGTCAACCTCATTGTCAGGTGGTCGGACTTCGAGCCGAAGCCAGACGAGTTCAACTGGGCCGCATTCGACTCGCTCGTGCTCGATGTCACAAAGAGGAACATGCCGTTCGCAGTGGGGATCACCTTTCTCTCGGGTCCAAACTACTACCCTCAATGGCTCTTTGAGTCGCCGTTCAATGTGACCAAGTATGTCGAGGTCTGCGGACATCGGGAATGGAATGTGAGAGATCCCCACGCATGCGCTGAAACCGCGTTCGCGGTGCCCAATTTCCACGATGTGACCTACTTGGCTCGCTACAAGCGCGCGCACATGGCGCTCGCGGCGAAGCTCAGTGATATGCGCATCATCAACAGCCAGCTCAGGCTTCTATACTTGCATGCGACCCTCGGCACCGGCGTTCAGAACGCACCAATCTACTTCCACCCAATTCGAACTGAGGCGGACTACGTCTGGACGGATCCTCAGGGCCAATCGACGCCCACGGATGCAAGATGGAATCGCTGCGGCAGCTGCGAATTCGATGCGTTCGCTCCGCCTCGCAATGTGTCCTTGGATCAGTTCATGTGCCCCAGCGGTGCTACGAGACAAGGACTCATCGTCACTCGGCGGCCGGCCTTCGAGCAGTACGCCCAGAGCGTGACCGCATTCCTGTACCATACCGTTTATGCGTCGCATCGCGAGGACGCCGGGCTGCGGCTGATGGTGACGAGCGACGATCCGAAGACATGGGTGAACTTCGCGAACGGAATGAATAGTGCCAGCCAGACTGATAAGCGGATGCAAGATGTGCAGCTGTTTACCAATGATTGGCTCGATACTAATGCGCCCGGCACGTGGCTGATGCGCAACAAAGAGGGCGAAGGCGCCGGGCTGTCAGGCGAGCGCACGCGCGTCGCCCACTCAATCCTTAACGTCTTCAGGGTGACGGAGGATGGACCCGTGCGCGCCCGCGCCGACCTGGACAAGTTCTGGTGCTGGACTGGCGAGGAGGGCAGCCGCGGACAGCTGGGCGCGGAGCCAGTCGCGCCAAGCTGCCTCATGCAGAACCGGCACCTGTATGCTGTAGCCATGTGGGCGCTCACTGCTCGCATCGACTACTGGAACATTCCGCTCACAGCTGCAAAGCAGCAGCTGACGGGAACTGACTTTGATGGCGTGTGGAGGTTTCTGAATCGCTACAGTGGTGTCCGCTGGGGCTGGCAGTCTCCGGGGGCTTGGATCGGCTTCCGTGACGGCCTCGACACGCTCGACGCGGAGCGCTTCCCAGAGGCGGAGTTCGGCGCGCTACCCAAAGGCTGGCAAACGATGTCCTTGCGCACTTCGCAGTCGCCTACGAGCCAAGCGTTGCTTGCGAATCGTCAACGTTTCATCTGTGACTCCTTCGCAACGAATGGCTGCCGCCTCGAGATCGACGAGGCCACCGACGATGGAAAGCTGGCCCTAGCTTACGGCAACGGCACCAACGACGTCAACGTGGACGTTTGGCGGAGCGACTACGGCATGTTCATGCAACGCCGCGACAACAGCTCCGGAAGCGTGGGCTACTGGTGGCAGGGCCCCACAGACCAAATGTATGGCCGCTACTCGCGGGGCTTTGCGAACCCGCAATCGACTATCGAGATGGTGCTGGACCAGGGACTGTGGGGTGGGCTGCCGCTGACCGCACCACGAGTTCACCTGACTCTGCGCCTCGTGTTCCTCGACAACTCCGTTGGCCAGTTTTACGTGGGTTACGACGCCTTGGACGGCCCCCGGGGATGGGTGGTCGACACCAAAGGCACGTCGCGCTGGCGGGAGGTCACCTTTGCTATCAACGATGGACGGTTCGCCGGCTTGGGCGGTGGCGGGCCTAACGGTGCCGACGTTTGGCTGCGCGACATGAGCGAATGCGAAAGCTGGACGGCTCGTGACTGCACACAGAAGCCAACGCTCTTCGACAGCCTCGAAGTGGTGGAGGTTGCGCATGATCAGATAGTCGTTGACCCCGAGCAGCTCGCTCACCAGAAAGCGGTGGCCGAGAAGGCGGCGGTGGCGAAGGCAGCAGCGGCGAAGGCGGCGGCGGCGAAAGCAGCAGCGGAGAAGGCGGCGGTCGAGCGAGAAGCGGCCGAGAAGGCTGCGGCAGAGGCTGCGGCGGCTGCGGCTGCGGCTGAGACTGCGGCAGAGAGGGCGGCGGCGGAGGAAGCAGCAGCGGAGAAAACGGCGGCCGAGCAGGCGGCGGCCGTCGAGCAGGCGTTCATGAAGAAGGCGGCTGAGCAGGCCGCGATTGAGGAGGCGGCGGCGAAGAAGGCGGCGGCGGAGGCGGAGAAGGCGGCGGGTCATCATGCAATTGATGCGATCCCCGCACCGCCAGCGCTTGCCTCCAGTGCTCCTTGCCACTGGGGGCACGACACCACGGACGTGCACGGCGACGAGGTCCCATGCGTCCTGTGGGCCAGTCAGGGCGAGTGCAAACGCATTCCAGAGTTCATGCGCTCAACGTGCCCTGCGGCGTGCGGCTGCCCCGCGCCCGTTGTGAAGTCAAGCCCGATCTCGTCCAAGCCGAGATTGGCCTTCGACGGCTTGCCAGTGCCAATCGAGCCGGATGAGCCTATCCCTACCCCGAGAAAGGACTGGGACACGGCGGACCTTCATGCACCGAACATGGAAGAGAAGCCCATCCTGCCACGGCCAGAGTCGTTCCAGGCGACGACGCCGTCAGCGCCCAGTGGGCCTCGGCCAGTCCAGGCTTGCGCCGAGTGGGCGGCGGCAGGTGAATGCCAGGCCAATCCGGCCTACATGCGCACACAGTGCCTCCTCGCGTGCTCAGCGTTAGCGCCCAGCGGGCCTAGGCCGGTCCAGGCTTGCGCCGAGTGGGCGGCGGCGGGCGAATGCCAGGCCAATCCGGCCTACATGCGCACACAGTGCCTCCTCGCGTGCCAGAGGGCAGACGCTGCACCGGCAACGACTGCCAAACCTGCACCGGCACCGGCCGCGAGGCCTGCACCGGCAGCGGCTGCTAGACCTGCACCGATGCCGGCTGCCAAACCTGCACCGGCGACGGCTGCCAAACCCGCACCGGTAGCCGCGACACCTGCACCGGCAGCGGCTGCCAAGCCCGCACCGGCGACGGCTGCCAAGCCCTTACCGGTACCGGTTGGGACGACGCCACCGCAGCCAGCGTTGGCAGAGCAAAAGCCGACTGTGCTATTTAAGAAGCGACCAAGTGCCCTGGAGCCTGAGGGTGACAAAGCACTCGACTTGGCCGCACCGGCGGCGGCCGCGAGGCCTGCACCGGCAGCGGCTGCCAAACCTACACCCGCCGCGGCGTCAGCGCCCAGTGGGCCTCGGCCAGTCCAGGCTTGCGCCGAGTGGGCGGCGGCGGGCGAATGCCAGGCCAATCCGGCCTACATGCGCACACAGTGCCTCCTCGCGTGCCAGAGGGCAGACGCTGCACCGGTAGCAACTGCCAAACCTGCACCGGCACCGGCCGCGAGGCCTTCACCGGCAACAGCTGCCAAACCTGCACCGATGCCGGCTGCCAAACCTGCACCGGCAGCGGCTGCCAAACCTGCACCGGCAACGGCTGCCAAACCTGCACCGGCAGCGGCTGCCAAGCCCGCACCGGCAGCGGCTGCTAAGCCCGCACCGGCAGCGGCTGCTAAACCGGCAGCGGCAGCGGCTGCGACACCCGCACCAGCAGCGGCTTCTCGACTTACTCGCTTCAACGACTTATGGAAGAAGCGACCACCAAGTGCCCTGATGCCAGAGGGCGGCGAAGCACTCTCTTCGCCAACTACCACTCGACTTCAAGAACTTTTGCAAAACTTGAAGTCCGACTTTGTAGCAGGTGAGTTTCCCGGATAAGGCGATTCGGCTCTAGAAGTGGAAGCGACTTGGTTGTTTGTGGTGCACTGAACGCACGATTGTTGCATGCGTACCGTAGTCCGTTTCTTTGGCAGCCTAACGTGTTCTGAAGAGGAGAAGACGCGCTGATCACAGATCGGTCATAAACGTTGGTGTGTTGTGAATGTAAACGTTCACACATCATAAATGCTCCTCCTTTTGCGAACCTCGGCCAGCTTCGCGCTGGCCCTTACCATCTTGGCACAGCCCCTCGTGGACAAGCTCCCACCTGCGCTCGAGGCGCTGCGCAGCTTCTCGCGGCCATCGACATCGACCTCTGCCTCGTCCGCCTGGTCGTCAATCACGGAGCCTGCACCGCGGCAGCAGTCTGTGCAGCCGCCGCCGCCTCCGCCAAAGCCGCAGTCTTCGGAAGGATTTGGTTCTCCACAACCGGCCAGTCAGATGGCGTATGAAATTCGCATGAAGTTTGCCAGAGCGGAGCAGAACAAGGTGCCGTTGCCGCAAAGCTGCCGCGCCGCTCGTGTGACGGATGCTGCAGTGGTGACCCTCATCTCGAGTAGCGAGGGCTATCCTGCGGGTGCGCTGGCCATTTCGGCGGCGCTCGAGGTGCTCGAATCGGAGCTGCGCCGCATCGTTCTCGTGACACCTGCCGTTAATGCTGGCATCCGCGAGCTGCTGCGCTCGGCCGCGTGGGAGGTGCACGAGGTGCCCGAGATTATGTGCAATCAGGTGATGGGCGCAGGCGTGACGCCCGATAAGTACGACATTGGCATCAGCTACCAGCAGAAGCGCGCCAAGTGGCTCTCCACATGCACCAAGTTCCATGCCTGGGCGCTCACCTCGCTGCGCAAGGTGCTCTTCCTCGACGCCGACACGCTTGTGCTCAAACCCGTCGACGCTTTGGTCGACCATCCGTCCGCGTTCGCCGCGGCGCCGGACACCTTCCCAGCTGACCAATTTAACTCGGGCGTCATGGTGATCACGCCGTCCGCGAGCGTCTTTGAAGCGCTCAAGGCGTGGAACCGCGTCAACGGCACGGCGGAGGGTGGCGACCAGTGCCTACTCAACGACTTTTTCGGCGAGTGGTTCTATGCTGCATGGGACGACGCGACCAACGGCCGGCTACCCTGGATCTTCAACGTGGGCGCGGCGCACTACCCGCAGTACAAGACTCTCACGAAGATGCAGTCGCGCGATGAGCCCGCCATAGTGCACTTCGTGGGCGGCGAGAGTAAGCCCTGGGGCTTCATGATGCTCAAGTTTCAGGGTGCAGACGAATCCATCCCCGAAAACGCTCGGCAGCTCCTTGACGCGTGGGACGATATGTACTGGCTCGCCAAGACAAATCGCGTGTGCGCCGGCACGCTGAGCGCCGACGAGCGCGCGGCGGGAAGGTTGCTCTTGAGCAGCGCCTGAGCACGCGGAGCGTGAGCGTCGGCCGGCCGTGTACGACCGGGGGGGGCCGAGTGTCACGCACACCACCACGTACATTCACAGACATTCCCGTTCTGCATGCACAGCCCATGAGCGCGCATGTGAGCGCATGCTTGGGGCCGTGTTGTTCGCGACTGTGCCATTGGCTGGGCAGCAACGAATGCCACTGGCTTGGCAGCGCGTGCAACGGCTGTTACACATGCCCCAACGGCGTGAGGCACACTCGATTGCTGCTTTCCGAGTACTTTCCGAGGATGGAATGGCAGCGCGTGAGGCAGCGCGCAGCGCGAGCACTTCCTTGAGGAGCTGCTGCTGCCGCCGGTCGATACACCGCCAGAGCAACTCGTTCAGTACTGCATGGCGGCACTGCGCGATAACGATAAGCCGTGCCCCGATGCACGGCAGGCAAGCTCTTCTTGAGCGCTTGGGGGAGACATGGTTCGGACCATTCATAACGGCGACCCTAACAGATTTCTCAAGTGGACTCGCACATCTCCCGTGTTTGACTCTCTCGTCGGCTGTGAGAGCTTCGCCGTGGATCTCGACCCTCCACGCCAGGCCGCCCCCCACCCGCACCAGGCTTTATGGTAGATACGCCCACCGCCCACCGCGCACCGGCCTCACAGGCTCTAGTCCACGACAGCAGGTCAGCGGCACGCAGATGCACATCACCCCTCCAGGCCGCCCCCACCCGCACGCGGATCAACGAGCTGAGGCGCGTCGACTTGAAAAAGTTCGATACGCGTCAGCAGGTGAAGGGTGTAGCATGAGGCGAGAGTGTAGAAAAGGGATGCGAGCAGGCATGCTCATGCCTGACATCCGCGCATGCTTGGGTCCCGAGCCCTCGCCACATGTGCCGTTGGGCCGCTCCCCGCGGCGGTTGTAAACTAACTTTCTTACTTACCCGCACCGACTTCATGGTAGATCCGCCCGCCGTCGGCCTCACAGACTCTACGACAGCGGGTCAGCGGCACTGGGCCACATCACCCCCGGCCGCCCCCCCTACCCGCCCCAGGCTTTATGGTAGATACGCCCACCATCGGCCTCACAGGCTCTTCGATAGCAGCATGCACATCATCCCAGGCCACGCCCCGCCCGCACCAGGCTTCATTCACAACACACCAACACGATCACAATGAGTCGAGTGTCGACCCCACCCCACCCCCGCCCCACCGGCCGCGGTATCGGCCCTGTGGGCGACAAGTGTTCTCTCGTGCCTCCGGTACAGGCTCCTGAGGTCTCCTTTCCGTCATCGTGTTTTTCTCGTGCTCGTGCGTTTACGCATCTCGAGATGTGCCGCGCGGAGAGCTCCTCGGACACTCGGCGGACCCTCTGTGTGGGATCCCAAGTTCGCCACCCAAGTCATCACCGAGGGAGGCGCCCTCTATAGTGAGGCCTCCAAAATAGTCTTGGCGGCCGGTTTCAGTTTTCTAAACGTCTCTTTTACATGCTGGTTGATCTTCAAGATCTTGGGCAGGATAGCCTCCTTATCCTTCATATTGGTGACGTTCACGTCCGGCTTCTTGAGGACTTGATGCATTTCCTCCGGATTCTTAGTGGAGACCAGATCTACAAGACCTTTGGCTGTCGTCTCGGTCGTTGCATTGTGGATGCATTTGATCGTGTAGCGACGCTCAGCCTCCGTTGCGGGGCGGAGCCCATCGGCCGTGACCGTCTGCATCGAGCACCATGCCTCAGTTAGCGTCCAGAACCTGGACGCGTACGACCCGTCGAGGAGAATGAGGACGCGCGCAGTCAGGTAAAAGTCGGTGATGGAGCCGAGCATCAGATCGAACTCGGCCTTCTCAATCGTTGTCCGATCGCGCCCTTGGGGCATCGACGAGTAATCAAACCAGACCCATTCGATGGCTGGGTTTTCTTGCAGGTACTCCTTGATGGCTTTGAGTTGGTCGCCACCTAAATCGGGCGTTTCATTGTTTTCCCAGCGATGGCTCACGAAGAGGATGTTTGCCATGATGCCATCGGCGCGAAGAAACGCGGATGCGAGGGGCACGCTCCTCTTCGTTAGGTGGCCGTCCTTGCGCAGCGTCTGCATGAGAGGCAACGACTTGGTGCTGCACTCGCGCACCCATTTGGCAGGGACGAAGTAGAAGGAGGGTGCGTCGTCGTTCCAAGGATCATCACCAGTAGCAAGGAGGCTTCTGTGCTTCTCGATTTTCTTGGCCTGCTTCTCCTGCTCCCATTGGACCTCGTCGAAGCTATTCATAAATTGGTGGTCCTCGGGCAGCAGCTCCTCCTGCAGCTCAATGAGGAGGCGCTTGCGCTTCTGAGCATCGTTGAGCTCCAGCGAAGACGAGACGATGTGCGCTGTGTCACACGAGAAGACGCTCCGCTGCGCGAACGTGCCCGAGCGGAGGTTGGAGGCGGTCGGCTCGAGCAGCGCTTTGATACGAAAGCACGTGCTCCCCGGATAGACGAGCTCCTCCTCGAAGGGGTAGTACGAGAATTCGCGGATGGGGTACGCCTTGCGCGTGTGGATCTTGAAGATCACCGCTGCCTCCATCGTGTCGAGATTCTTGGTGGCGTACGCGAGCGCGATCGCCGGGTCGGTGGTCATCGACGAGAAGGCGGGCCAGAGCACACGCTTGCCCTCGTGATACGTCACGTCAATCTCATCCTGCGCCATGGCATCTTTGCAGCCCCGAAGGTGTGTGTTGCCATCCAGAAACTTTCGGACGGTGCCATCGCCCGATGAATCCCGCGGCAGATGAATCCCGCGGAAGACGATGGTGCTGCGGGCATTGAGTGCCGCGAGCGCGCGGTCGAGGTGGAAAATGAAAGGCATCCAGACCTTAATCTTCTTCGCGTCGCCTCCGCGCATGGCGGCGTTGGTGTCTTCATAAATGGACGACTGCATCGTGTACAGATGGAGCGCAAAGATGTGCTTCGGCGCGACGGTGCACCCGGTCGCCACCTTGTCCTGCACGAATAGTTTTGCGAACGCGAGCAGCCGGCTCATCTTGCCGTCGAACTCGTCCGCCCTCAGCTCTCCCTTGTGCGAGAAGGCGTCTTCATTCTTGTCGCCGAGCTTCTTCAAAAATTCCTCGAGCGGCTCGGCATGTTCCGCATAGTCGTCCGGATAGTGCTTTGGCACCACCATGTGCGAGCGTAGCCCACCGCCGTGCGTGAGGCGCGCATGCAGGGCCTCGGAGCAGCCTTCCTCGTCGAGGGCCCCGCCGCCGCCGTCCGAAACGCTTCGGCGGAGATGGCGAGGATCGAATGTAAGGAGCTCCCGATCTTCGGCGTCCGCAGCACGGTACGCACACTTGAGACGCTCGAGTGCCATCTTGTCCTTATGGCGCAGCGTCGCGCCTCGCCGCGCAAAGAGGTCGACGAGCTGCATCGCACGCACATGCCGCTGGTCCCCCTCGCTCATCTCGCAGATCTTCACAGGCTCAAGATTACTCGCCGCGTCGCCGCCCACGCTCCCCGAGGACCGTTGGAAGTAGGCATACTCACCGGCCTCGTCCACGTGGGAGAAGAGCGAGCCGCAGCCAAAACGCTCCGCAGCGCTGCCATTGCCGCCGTCCCCACCTGTGCTGGTGGCGGCAGAGACGGCACCTCGGGGCATTGCGAGACGCGCAGCCTCAGGGCCGGTGAGCCACGCGACCCAGCTGGACCACATGAGTGCCGTGAGCCCCGAGGCAGACGTGGCGTACAGCACGCGCGCCGCCTCCGCCTGCCTTCGCTGCTCCTCGACCGGATCGGAGTCCTTGCCAGCCACGAGCGTCCTCTCCTGCAGCAATGCCTCGGCGGCGACAGGCTCGGAGGCGAGCGCGACCACCATCATGCAGGTCCATCCGATGTCATTTTGGCACGCAGGGTCGCCGCCTTTACGCACAGCTTCCACCAGCTCCTGGCGCATCTCCTCCATCTTCTCCTTTGACCGGTCAAAGGAGCCCGAGAGCAGCGTTTTATCGAGAACGCTCCAGCACTCGTAGCGTCGGGCGTCGAGCTGCTTGAGGATGCGCGCATCGGCAACGTCGTGCATCGTGCGGTTCCACTGGTCCTTGATGATGAGCGACTCGTCGAGGACGATGCGACCATTGATCGGGTCGAGGTTGCCCACGAGCATGCCGAGCATCCTCCGGCGCGCGCCGCCGAGCTTGGCGCACAAGTGCGCGAGGCTCGAGCCGGGCGCGAGATCATACCGCGTACAGGTCGACGGAGCGAGGATCCGACCACGCTGCGCATGGTACTTGATGAGCACCTCGGCCACATCCGTACTGCCGAGGATGACCGCCCACTCGAGGGGCGTCACATGGAAGTGACCCGCCCAGCGCGCGTCGATGGGCACTTTGAGCTCCTTGAGCAGCAAGTTGACCACCTCTATCTGTGACTCCTCAATGGCACAGAAGAGGGCACGGCCGATGGGCGAGCCCATCGCGTGCAGCCGACGGACGGCGGCCACGTAGCCCATCGTCGCGGCCAGCTCGATGGGAAGCATGCCGTGCGAGCGTGCGCTCGTGCTCGCCGCCGCAATGTTCGCGCCTGACCAGTAGAGCTGGTTGAGTAGCGGCAGGTAGTCGTCGCCATAGGACGCGCACAGGTGGCACATGGTCAGGCCTTGCGGCTGCGTGTCGAGAGACAGACCTCGGCGGATGAGCTGTGCGAGCACCTCAGCTGTCAAAACCAGCTGGTCGTTGCGCTGGGGACCGTGTGGGAAGCGAAGCGGCTTGACCATCGCGTCGGTGACCGCCGGCCACACACGCTTCTCCTCTGCTGAGCCACGGGCGATCTCTTCGGCATGCACCGCTCGCTCCCAAATCATGATCTTTTCGTCTTTCAGGAGCGTCCGCCAGCGCGGTGGTACGGAGACGCGCAAATCGAGATTCTGGGGGCGAGGGCTGGACTCTTGAATCTGGGGCTGCCCGATCCTCACGCCGACTTGACGCATGAAATATAAGCTGAGCGTCTCCAACGGGTTGTCAGGCCAGCTGCCCACGAGTGCATAACGGCAATGCGTGAAGATCCTCTCGAGCAGCCTGGTGCTGTCTTCCTCCTGTAATTTGACCACCTCGGAGTCCCAATCGCGCCCCAGTTGGTCCTGTGCTGCCGCGACGGGTGCCAGCTGCCTCATGGCCCCATCGGTGAGGCTGGCCAGCTCACCATCAGAGCCTGTGTCGCTGAAGGGCTCGGGGTCTGCAAAGAGAGTTGCCACCCACCGTTCCCAGTTGCCCGAATGGGCACGCTCAAGCGCCCCCTTCAGATTGCATTCTGACCATGCCTTCCACTTTGCGTCATCGTCGGCGGAAGGCGCGGCCGTGAGCTCGGCCTCTTCTTCGTTGGTGCGTGCGCGCTTGAAGCGGCTGAGCAGCAGGTGGAGCCGCCGAAAGAGCCCGTGCTTGCGCGCATATGCTAACCACTGCGCCTCGAGGAGATCCTCGGCGCCCTTCTCGTTGGTTGGCTTGCTCCCCTCCTTCGCGATGTAGCGCATGAAGGCGTTGACCTTGCGCTCGCCCTCGTAGCACATCGGCCTCTGCTTCTTGCCGCGCACAAAGAACTTGAAGCACGGGATGGAGCCCTCCCAGTAGTACTTGCGGTCCGCCTGATTGAGCTCCGTGTCAAAGAGGCCGACGCGCACGTCGTCACATTCGGCAAGCAGCTTCGCGAGATCGAGCACGTGTGGCTTCGCTTTCTTCGATGCCGGGCACCAGTCCGCCGAAAAGACGACCAAGCAGTCGGCGTCGGCGTCGATCACCTCCTTGTCGAAGTTAGCCGCTGTGAACGTCCACAGACCCGGGTTGGTCGTGTTATCACGGCCACTCGGATTGACGATAAGCTGGCTATCCGGCCGCGGCTGGCTGCAAAAGGCGCAAAATTTTGCATCCGGACCGTTCCGGAAGCCTTTTTGCGGCCCCGTCTCCACGCACGGCACCTCATACTTGTCATCGCAATGGTGGCAGCGCCACACGCCGAGCGCCGTATGCTCGACCCAAATGCGGCAGCTTGAGGCGGGCGAGGGCGAGAGGATGAGCGTCCGGATCTTCTTGAGGAGCGGCTTATCTTCATGGCCCCGCGCTCCGTGGTAGTCGCCAAAGAGGCGCAGCCCCGCCGTGGTGTCGAGCGAGAAAGGCCCGTCCGGCGCGAGGGCACTCGTGAGGGAAATTGCCGTTTCGCCCGAGGCGTCCGCGACCGCCGCGGCCGTAAGCTCGAGCATCATCTCGCCGTTGAGATAGACGCGCACGTGGGGGCTTAGCATGGGCGATTCTGTACGCAGCTGAACAGAGAGCGTCACGATCTGCCAAGCATCTGCGGCCATGCCCTCAGTCTTGAGCTGCGTGCCCTTGAGCGTCGCGGCGCGACACGTGCGCATGTGATCGTGCGGCCAGTACACCGGCGCACCAGCTGGTGCGGAGTTGGCGCCGTCAATGTGCACCACGGGGTCCACAGCGTTAGGGCTGACAGAGAGGCCAAGCTGACCATCGTGGTACAGCACCAGCGACCCGACTGGCTGCTCTTGGTCACCTACGGCGCGGCGCAGCGTGACGAGTTCATAAGGCTGACGAGCCCTTGGTGGCTTGAAAGGAAACTGCACCGCGAGGGTCAGGGCATACGCGTTGACGAACTTACATTTCGTCCACGCGTCGCTGAACGCTTGAGGGAGCTGCTGCTCGGTGTGTAATTCTTCGGTGTCCACCTTGAGATACGTTGGCTCAGGCAGCTTGAACAAGTATCCATTCTCAAACGCGTCACTCTGGCGTGCGCCCCCCGTTTTTTGAGGCACGGGCGCGTGCTCACTCGGAGCGTACGTGATGAGCCGTGGGAGTCGGCGCCGCGTAAAGTCCCACCGCCACCGCACGTCCTCCTTGATGAAGATCGGGTTCAGATCGGCGCCAGTTTCGCAATTTGCCTCCATCTCCTCGACCATCCGCTTGTAGTTGAGTGGCAGCTGAGCCTGTTCCGCCTCGACATGCCGTCGGTGGCTCGTCATCGCCTGACGAACTTCCTCTAGCAGCTGCGCACGCTCCTCGTCGCTAGGCTCGCGCGGTGTGGCATGGTGCGCGAAGAGCGCGTTGCACGGATCGTCAGCGTCGTAGGCCTCGCTTGCCTGGCGGACGCCGTTGAGGTACTGCCGAAACTCTTTTATGCTGATCGTCAGACTCCCGTCCTTGTCCGCCGAGGTGATGAAGCGCAGCACGTCGACTGGCTTGCACGGCAGCCCTAATCTTATCAGCATGTCGAGCACTTCCTCTTCGTCGAGCTCGCCGTCCGGGCTGTTGTCGAAATACGAAAAGGCATCTTCGATATTATTCCACTGCGACATGATCGAGAGGCGCATCGCGCGCGCCTCGATGCGCTGCGTGAGCAGGTCGAACTCGGTAGGCAAGCCGCGAAGCACGGCCACGACCGGCCGCTCGGCCCATTGCGTCGCATACCGACGGCGGCACCCACACAGCCGTGTGAAAAAGTGCTGCCGCTCTCCGAGCGTGTTGAGCTGTAGCGCCTTGACGAGGCTCGAGAGCTCCGACGGCTCAAAATACATCTCCCCGTCGAGGAACCTTGCGAGCTGTATCACGAGCTCACGCTGGAAGGCAGGACCGGCCTCAAATTCGAGCGATGACTCGAGTATCGTGCCGCCCATGGGCATGGAACGCAGCGCGATGGCCGTCGCCGCGCCATCGATGAGGTTCTGCTCCTCGCGCGCGTGCATCACGCGACGCACCGTCTCGGCCTCCGCCAGCGAGAGGAGCACGAAGCGACGTCCGTTGTCGTAGCAGCGGAACTCCTTCGAGAGCAGCAGCTTCTTCGCTCCTTCGAAGTCGAGCGTCAAGTTGGGCGTCGAATCGTCCGCAAGGCTCGTCACCGCTCGCACGGCGGTGCGCACCTCCTGGTCGTCAAACGGCCGGTCGAATGTCTCGCGCAGCAACAGCTGGATCGCACGCATGGGTAGCCGCCCCGAACGCGGGAACTTCAGCAGGTCGAAGACCTTATTCATCGCGTCTTCGAGACTGGCGGACAGCTTCGTCGTCGTCGCCTTGCCCGCTTCGTCGTCGGCTGCCGGGAGCTGGTCAGCATCGAGATCGCGCCCGTGGGGCATCGGCTGACGCCGATTGGGCATCCACTCGAGCATGATCGTCACGTTGCGCAGCCGCCGCTCGCCGCTCCACCGAGGGTCGAAGTAGTTGGTCGTGAGGAGCAGGTCCTCGTGTCTCACCTTCCCGTCGTCGCCGAGCCGGTCCGCGAGGAGCAGAGGCTTGCGACCGAAGAGCCGAAACTTGGAGGCGGGGTAGAAGAAGCGATAGGACTCGGGCGCATCGCCCGAGTCTTGTGAGAGCGCGCCCAGCTCACGCAGCTGCTCAAAGGGCCACGCGCGCCCTTCCTCGCCGTCGCGTGCGTACTTGACATCTACAAACTTCTCCATCTCGGTCTGCTGCTCGAGCTCCTTTTGTTGCTCCTTCTGCTGCTCGCACTCCATGCACTGCTCGAGCGCTCCTTGCTGCACGGCTGAGTCGCCCGAGGCGAGCCCACGCATGTTGCGGTATAGCTTGCCGATGATGCTCTCCGATGAAAGCTCGCCGATGATAGCTTGCCGAAGACGTGGCTCGTCCGCATTGCGCTCGCTCTCGGTGAGCTCTTTGAGCTGCTCGACGAGCTCCTCCTCATGCTGCCAGTACTTGGGGTCAGCCTTTTTCACCCACGTGGAATGCGGCTTGATGCGCTCCGAGAAGACCTTGGCCACCGGCTTTGGCTCGAGCCACTCGCGTGGGACGACCAAGTCGACGCGCTCACGAAAGGCCATGAGACCATTGTAGAAGTCCTTCGATGGCGGCGGTACGTCCTCGATTGTGTTCTGCTGGTGAGCATGGAGGAGCTCGACAAACGCCGGGCAGCGCCACACATCCGAGAGGTTCTGGAGCTGGAGCATCTGGAATTGAATCTTCTCGGAGCGGAGCTGCTGCAGCTGCAGCCATGCGGCCGTCGCGACCGGCGCATTGGAGTGAAGCTCGCTCGTTTCCAGCAAGGACTTCGACGGCTTGCGGAGTAAGCCTTTCAAGCTTGGGAGCCTTTCAAACTTGGGGTGCAGCGAGCCGTTGATGAAGCTCTCATACGTCTCTCGGCAGCTGCCAGCATACTCGCCGTCGATGTACAGGGCAGGGAAGGTCGCACTGCCATTCTGCAGTCGCGTAAACTCGAGAAAGACCGGGTGGTCACATGGGGCCGAGTGGATGAGATGCGGCCCAACGTGACGCTTGAGCCGTTGGGAGCCTACAAGGACGTAATGCGTCGCGCCCGGCACGAGATGCTCGAGCAGATGGATGAGTGAGTCGCAGTGCGAGCTTGGCTCCGTATGGAAGACGACGAGAGTCTTTCCATCGGTGTGCTTTTTGATCGCGTGTATCTCGTCGGTCGACGCCTCCGTCGATTTGGACTGATGCTGAGGCTCCTGCGAGTCCGCCTCTTTGACTCTGGCCTCTTCATCTCTGGCCTCTTCATCTCTGGCCTCGAAGGCAACTTCCTTAGCGCGCTGGATCTTGAGCATGTCGCGACAGACGAGCTGCCACACCTCAGGCGTGAGGAGGAGGGAGCACGTCTGCCCCTTGGCGATGCCACGCATGCGGTACGCCCCCTGAGCATAGTCACGCCACGTCGAGTCCTTCCCGAGCGTAAGGATGGCCTTGGCGGTCAGCGCGTGGCCTATGTCCATGCCGGTCGTGTGCATTTGGTCATAGAAGCAGAAACGCTCGCTCGGCTTGAGGGACGACTCCTCAAGGCGCAGGACAGTCCCCACGCCACGCAGATAGATCATCTTCTGATCGGACTTGTCCAGGAAGACGACGCCCTTGGTCTTCTCTACGCCGCCGAGGTAGTGTGGCTGTGAGACGAGCGCGGCGGCCACCTCAAGATTTGTCTTGCCCGTGATCAGAGCTCCTACATCGATTAGCGCATTGTAGGACACGCCCTTGTGGTGCTTCTCCTCATCCGCGATCCAATCGAGGACTGAGTCCGCTGTCCAATCTTTTGGCAGCAGCGAGGCACCCATGATGTTCGCCGAGGTGAGCGTCGACACGATCTCTCCCTCCGAGCCTGGCTCGAACTCGCACTTGCCGCCATTGAACTCGCGCGGCAGCAAGTCGCTCGGCGTGCCTGAGAAGCCAATGCGCCGAGAGAAGAGCATCGCACCGCCCATGTCGACCCCACTCGAGGACAGCTTCACGTCCTGGAACTTCATGAAGAAGGGGAAGCATATCTCGGAGAGGTACCAGTGAATAAACTCGGGCAGCAGGCGGAAGGCGCTGAAGAGTGGCTCCGTCTGCAGCCGATCGGAGCGATCGAGAAACTGCAGCGGCATTACGACGAGCTTCCGCGGCTCGGTCGGAGCCAGCTTCTTGCTATCGTGGTCTGGAGGCGGCGCTGCCACCACTGGCGTGGGGGGCTCGGCGTCTGCACCGGCGGCTGTCGAGTCCCTGGCGGCCTTGTTCGCGTCTGTCGAGTCCCTGGCGGCCTTGTTCGTGTCGGGCTTGGCCACCTCGCCGCCGCACAATTGGACCCACTCCGCGTAGAGCTCGGCCGACGGCCGCTCGTCATAACGGCCAGTCTCAGACTCAAAGTCCTGCATGAGCTTCTCGATCGCCTCGCCGAAGTCCTCCTCACGCAGTCCCTCGATGCGGTACGCGAGCGTTGTGAGGCCGATGACCACGTCCGGCTGCGCAAACTCGGACGCCGGCGCGGGCACGTCCTTGGAGATGAAGGGGATGGCGAGCTTGGCACGTGAGCGCGGCATCAGCGGATCGTTACGCCTCGCATGCGCGAGGTCCTCCTCGTTCATCACGCCAAACGTGACACGGTCGATCTTCTTGAGTGCGTGCGGAAGGAATTGCGTGACCCAGTCGGCCGAGAGGTTGAGCATGGCCCGTGCATGCTCGCGAAGATCCTTGAAGCGCTGGCGCAGCTCTGGGTTTGCAAGCGCGGCGGGTGCGCGCGTGACAAACCCGACGACGTCATCATCGCTGAAACCTTTCTTATCGACTTCACTCCGACGCAGCAAGGGCAGCAGCCACAACGCCATCAGCTTCTGCATCGACAGCTTCTGCACATTGTACTGTTTGACGACCTCACGCACCTCCGGCTCATCCCGGGACTCGATGTAGAAATCCTCACGCAGCAAGATCATGTGCGGGGTCTGCTGCAGCGCAGTCGTTTCGAAGCCAAGGCGGAGGGTGGCGGCGATCGCTTCCATCAGAGGAAAGAGCTTATTCTCGCACTCGTCGTCGCCAAGGGAGCCGGTCAGTCGCTTCGGCATGTCTGCACGCGTGGCATATTTGGTACGACTCGCGACGTCTTTGGCAAAGAGCAGCGCGTCGAAGAGCACGGCGGGCACCTGCCACCGCTGCCCGCCGTCGGTGAAGTCGAGGCGCTCCTTCTTTCCGATGGGGAAGTTGAGCTCGGACTTAAGCGGATGCAGTACGAGATCCACCTCGTCCATGATGCAACAGCCTGCACGCATCAGCTTGAGCAGACTCGCCCACACCTCGACCGAGGGGCGCAGCTCGGGGTTCCTGTATCGCGCATTCGAAGAGTCGGTGGCGATCGTGAGCGACTCGATAAAGTTGAGATGTAGCGACTTGATCGCCTGCGGCGTCGTGACGACCACGGCGGACCTCTCCTTGGCGGAGACCATCTTCGCTTCGAGTGCCGAGGTGCCCGCTGTCGAACGCTCACACGCAAACGTGTACACGCGCTTCTGTATCGCCGAGGAGAAGGTGGTGCGCAAGATGTTGAACGACATGGGCAGCAGCGCAGCGGGCATGCATTGGACCACCAGGTATTCTCCCTGCGCGAGCATCAGCGAGATGAGAGGAGACACGACCGAGGTCTTGCCGGCTCCCATGATCATCTGCTTGACGATCGAGCGCTGACGCTCGTCGGGAGCGCTGGCGGCACGCACGCAATCGAGAACGAGGTCCACCTGTCGCGCTCGAAGCTGCAAGCTCCAGATAAATTCGAACGCCAGGAAGCGCGGGTCGATGGTGCGTCCCGAAGCGGACCTCGTAGCCACCGTTTGCTCCTTATACTCCTTGGCGCGGGCCTCGTCCCATTTCTCTTTGCGGACCTCTTTGCGGACCTCGATGTCGAGCTCCGTGTACTCGCGCCCAGTGCGAAGCATGGTGACGAGGCGGTCGGCCTTCAGTTGCAGCTCGACCGCCGTGGCCTTGCTTACGGGCGTCGAGCGCTTCGCCAGCTGATCCCGCACCTTAACGATGAGCGTCACCACATCGGCTGCCGCGTCGAGAGCTCGGTTGGCGTGCACGACGCGATTCGCACGGAGCAGCATCGTCGCGAGAAGGTTCTCGATCTCTCTCATCGTCGCTTCTGAAAGGAACGGGTTGAGCTTCTGGAGGTCGTCGAAGTGCAGGCGCGAGAGGAGGCAGCCTACGAGGTACTGGAGCCATAGCAGCGACTCGTGACGCGAGTGGCGGAGCAGCAGAAAGCGGTAGGCGTCGGCGGGCGCGTAGCTGGTGCCCGTGGCCTTCGTATCGACGCTGTTGGCCGTCTGTAGCAGCACCGTCTGAGCGCGGGCCACGTATTGACGATCCTCGGCGGCCAGCTGGCTCAGCTTCGCCTGGATGAGCTGCACAGCTACGAGGATCCTTGACAGCTCGGCGTCGGCCGTTGACAGCCGCTTGTGCACACGATCGAGGCTCCCATTCAGACCGGCTAAGGTGCTTGTCCTGCTGTCGCGGCCGACGAACCTCGCAAAGTCCTCACCGATGCGCTGGATGTAGTCAATCGAGTTGCGCGAGCGGGCCTCTGGATGGAGCTTGATGTCGAAGTTGCCATCAAACGGGTTGTTTTGCGTCTCGTCCACACGCGGTGCTCGTGACGGCTCAAGCGCGCCTCCTGCCGTGGGCTCGACTAGTAGTGGTGTGCAGAGCAGCTGTCGCAGCGTGTCCGCGGCTGCGGCGTCGTTTGTCACTCCTTCGAGCTCCACACTGTGAGAGATGATGAGACTGTCTCGTGCGTAGTCCGTCTGCTCGGTGCACGGTTTGTGCGCGTGCCGGGTGATCCCGCCGCCCAGATTCGGCTCGACAGCGCCCTTGAGGGCCCCAGTCCACAGCATGGTGAGTTGTGTTTCGCCGTCATCCGCCTTGCAGACGATGCGATGGAGCTTGAGGGTCGTCTCCTCGGCAGGTTCGGGCAGCGTGCCGTCGGGCATTTTGTCACCCGTGGCCAACGGTCGGTATGGCTCTGGGAAGAGCGGCGGGTGCAGCAGCAAGTTCAGGCCTCTCGTGATCATCACCGGCGGCCGAAAGCCCCGCGGCGGCAGTGATTCGGCAAGAAGGAAGCCCAGCTTTGCGCCATTCGATTTGAAGTTGGCGAGCTTGACGAGGGTCTCTTGTGCCTTGTAGAGCAAGCGCGACAGCGGGTCTTCGTGCGAAAAGGCGGGGTTTGACGTATCCCAGCCAGAGTACTTGATGGTCCACGATCGGTATGAGCGCGTGTCGGCCCACTTGGGCATGGTGCTGCACACCCACGGGTTGCGCGCGAGCGTGTTCAGCACGGACGAGAGGATCGACTTCTCGCCAGCGTCTTTGAACAGGATGAGGAGAAGCGTCGCAAATGTGTGGTTGCACCGGGCGGCCGCTTCCTTGTTGCCACTGAAATTCACCTCCGAAGTGCCCGTGAGCAACTCATACACGTACAAGAAGGAAATGGTTAAATAATCGTCGCCCGTCAGACCCGTTTCACGCTCCATCACTTGGTGCGCGAGCGCGATCGCCAACTCTTTGCCAACCATGGCGGATCGCCAGGGATGGTGGCGAATCTGCCCGCCGGAGCCACTCTGCTTTGTATAGTCTCCGTTTGGCGCGCCGTCAAGCCGCCACGTAATCCAATGCGCGAAGCCGTCCTTTGGCGGCTTAACCGAGCGGACTGTGCACGTCGCCTCATGTACGCCAGCGGCCCAGGTGCTTTTATCGGTCGCACGCTGTGCCTTCTCCTCGTCACGCACGCGCTCCAGGAGCTGCTCTCGGTTCCACAGCACGTCTTCGAGCACCTCCGGCAATTCGGCCCTTCCCTGGCGGCGTTCGAGGTCGAGGAAGTAGTGCAGAATGTCCTCGTCGGTCGCGCGCAGGTTGGTGTGCGCGAACGCGACGCGCACGTCCTTCAAGTAGTCCATCATCTCCTTGCGATCGTCGAACTCGTGCGTGCCCGACAGTTGGTCGGTGATGATCCGCTGGACACGATTCTTCTTCTCCTTGTCGTCAAGAAGCTCCTTGGTCTTGTCAGAGACGAGCTTCAGCTTCTTGAGCTCCTCTTGGCACAAGAGCAGTGCGGTGCGCTCCTCCTTATCGGCAAGACGGCAGCGCGCCTGCACGTGCGACAGCTTGGTGATGTATGCGGCCTGCTCTTTCCGCATGTCCCACGGTAGCCGGATCTGAGCGTCCGCCTCGGCGAGCATGATCTTGATGCGCACCGCGTGCAGGTCCGGATGGCCATCCTTCAAGACTCCGAGGAGGTTGAAGATCTGCTCCTCCTCCTTGGTCATCGCGCCGTCGGTCGAGATCGAGCCGATCAGCGTGGACGCCCCGGCGTAGTCGCGTGCTTGGATCCGTAGGACGAGCAGGTACAAGGCCGACGCGAGGCTCGGAGGCTGCAGGAAGGCATTCGACACGTGGATGGGGTACGAAAAGTACTTGGTCTGAGCAGTCGCGTGCCACTTGGCGCCTTCTTCCCCTTCACGGACGAGCACGAGGTCGGTGCTGAATGGTTGGTCCTGGACGACCGGGCGCACCATCATCACATTCGGCACGACAATCGTGTACTCCTCGTTGGCGGAGCAGAGCAGCAGCGCGTGCGGGATGCTTGCCGCGAGCGCACGCGCCGGCCCGGCCACCTGCCTGTCGAGGCCGCTGCCACCTCGCTCGACGCCACTGGACGAGAGGTCGGGCACGAACTGCCGATCGTGATCGGTCGAGTAGAGTCGATATTCGCCGCTCGGCAGCTCACGCTCCACTCTGAGAGTAAGCTTGAGACGCGGCAGCTCGATGATCTCCGGCACGAGCTCAAACGGCGCGTCGATGCCGGACGCCCACGTGAACTCATCCGCTACGACGGCCGGCGCACCTTCAGCGCGCCACATCCGCCCCCAGCAGAGAATGTGCGAGAGGGCCTCCACGCGAGAGAGGGTGCGCGCGAGAGAAAGCAGTTGACTCCCTTCGACGGCGTGGCACAGCGACATCAGCACATGGTGCTCTTGCCTCTTCCGTTCAGGGTACTTGCGCTCGATGCGTCCAAAGGTACGCGAGCCTGCAAAGGTGGCGCAAACGGCGTGCTCGTGAGGGAGCGTGAACAGCGTCACCTTGAGAGTGTGCCGGTACGCCTCTCGTTTCTGCGGCATCAATCGAAAGTCGCGGTTCTTTTGCTGCTGTTCTCGCAGTACCGCCTTGTCGAGATTCTGCTCTTTGATGGCCTCAGGCTTCGGGTAGCCGCGCAAAAGCCGCGGTTCGTTGACGTCCTGATACATATCATGAGCGTCGAGCAGCACCGTGGGCAGAAGACCGTACAGCAGCCGCGAAGGCAGCAGCTGCTCCTGGTGCTCATCCTCCTGCTTCTTCCGTCGAAACCGCACGCGCTGCTCGTACGTGTCCGCTTCCTTTTCCGCTCTCTCCAGAAAAAACTCCGCCCGAGCGAGCGCACTTAGAAGATGAGCAGATTTTCTAAGAGACGACGTAAGCTCCTTTGCATACCTCGCCAACTTCTTCGCCACATCAGAAGTGCTCGAAAGCGGCGTAAGGACCCACCGCTCACGCCGATGGCCGTGGTGGCGCGTCAGGTGCAGCGAGACACCATCGGAGCTGTCGATTGCCATGCCAACGGCGTCGCCGCGCTTAACCGGCTTCTGGCTGCGAGTACGAGCGTTGAGAGTCTTCATGCTACCGACGGCTGCGTACTTGCGCTGTCGCGACATTTTATCCTCGTCATCCACGACCTCTTCGAAGGCGAACTCATCATCGTCATCAACATTAGATGGTGCGGCGGTCTCCACCCGCCCAAGAAACGGCAGGCCTTTCTTTGGCGACTGGCCTGGTCGCTGCACGTACATTGTGTATCGCTCACTCGGAGGCTCTAGGTGGAGCTCCTCCCACCACTCTCGGCGCTTCCCGTCAGAGCTACCGTCACGAGAGCTATGCTCCTCCTTGTGCAGCGGCTTAGTCAGCACGTCATCCTTGCCTGACACAGGCTGGAACGTGACGTCGAGCTGCTCCTCACCACTCTTTGACCGTTCTGCATGACATAGCACAAGAGGCGTACCAGTCTGCACTGACACGAGAAGCAGGTCGCCGCCTTCATACGGCAGCCGCTCGGGAGTCACGCCGGCCGCCGCCACGACCACGTGGTTGGTCAGGTTGTGGGGTTTCGAAGGTGTGAGAGTCGAAACGTCACCAGCAAGCACCGTGCAGCGCCTCTTGGCATCGGCCGCAGCGCCGGGCGACACGGCACGTGCGATTGCAATCGCTGGCACGTCCTCCGATGGTGGTGGGTACGCCCATGGCGCCTCGCCAAAGTTGATCCCAAATTTGGTGTTCTTGGGTACAATGAGTGCGGCATGCACACCTTGCTGCATCGCCGCCGCACGCACTTGATCCTTCGGCCAGACCGTCACCCAAGCGCCGTTCTTCGCAAAGTATAGAGCGCCCGTGTCGACATCGGCCGCGATGCTAAGCACGTCACCGTCAGCCCATTTAGACCATTCAGCCTGATCCTCGCGCAGTGGTACCCCTTGGAAAGGCTCCTTTCGTATGCTCGCCGCATTGAGCACGAGGAGCCAGTCGGGAGATGGCCGACACACAATGCCAGTTATCTCATACTCCTCGTGTCGCACATTGCGTTTCTGTGCGCTGTCCCACGTGTCGCCAATTGCGCCAGCATCGATGGAAACTAGTCTACCCTCGTGGGCGCGGCCGTCCATAAACACTGGCGTCGCTGTCGGACCTGGGATCTTGAACGCTGCCATCTTCGTGTGTCCATCCTCGTGCACCGCAAATATATACGTTTCTGGCTCACGAGGATGAAGGAGACCAGAAACATTCGGAATGGTCTTGCCGCTCATGAAAATGCCGCTCATGGTACCAGTCACCATCATGCCGCTCGCCGGCGCGGGCGCGGGCGTGCCTTTGTTGACGTGGCCCATTGACCTCTCCAACCCACTCTCGTTTCCGCTCTCATCGTCCCTTTTTTGTTCCTTGGTCCCAACGCTCTTCTCATCCGACGTTGGCGCTTTAGCATGCGCGGCTGTCGACGGCTCCTTGTCGCCCCACTGGCACGCGTCAAGCTTCTGGAGATCGCCTCCGCACAGCAAAAAGGCGAGCTTCATCACGTGTGTGCTCGCATCAATCACCGGCATGTCGCCCGCCGCACTGCACTTGATGGTCACATTCTCATCCGATGCTCGCGTTGTGAGATCGTCCACGTGTAATTGCCGCAGCTCGTTCAAGCGGCCGACGAACCAATCAAAGTCGCCTTCGCAGCCGTGCGGTCGTGGTTCACTCAGTGCCGCGTACATCTGCTCCAAGTGCGCACGGTCCATAGGCGCATCGGCTGTCAACGCGCCGCCCGCCGCCGTCTCTTCCTTCGCCGTCCCATCACGCCCAAATGTGCTCGTCACCCAGCCGGCACAAAAGTCGCCGGCTTCATCGGCAACCGACACGCTGCAGATGACGACTTCGAACATGACGCATCCGTGTGTCACAAGTTCTTTGAGCCCGACGGTTAGCGGCCCTTGTGCCTCCCAGCTCTCAATGCCGTCATCGTATTCGGCGACGCTAGTAATTTGATAGAGCGTCGGCGCGACCGTGTCCGCGCCTGCCGCTGCGCCCAAAGCTGCCACTTGTTTGCCGCTTGTTTGCCGCTGCTGTGTTGCGCCCAGAGCTGCCACGCGCTCCAAGAGCTCGAGCGTACCTTTGAGAGTTGCCTGGCGCGAACGGAGCATCGCAATCACGTCGGCTGGCGGCGGATCCCGCAGAGAAGCCTGCGAGCCTGCATCGTCGGCGTCCTGGGCCTCCTCCTGGTCCTCCTCCTCGGTGGGGCGCGGGCGACTCCAGCTGCCCTCGATGGGTGCCCACTCATTCGCGCCCTCGTCCTGAGTCCACGTAGGCAGAGCTTCGGGTGGCGTCGCGCGCGTCGCCGCCACGTGGCCGCTCGCGCCGAGGGTGCCGTCGGGTGTCGCGTCAGGACGCGCGTGGTCGAAAGCACGCTCAGCGGCGGTCGCGCCATGATCGACTTCAGCGGTAGTTTTGCGGTCGCGACAGCGTAAGATCACGAGCGAGGGATCGGACGGTGGCGGAGAGTATTCTTCGAGCGAGCCCTTGAACTCCGCGTCCATCGCTTCATGCCGCGCCCAGAGGGGCCACGCTGTCTTCCGGTCGTCAGGAGACGGCAGTAGGCCATGCATGGTGCACGTGGCATTCGATGTGTACTCGAGCGAGCGAAAGTACCTCCGGCCGTGCGAGCGCAGCATGTACACGTGCACCATCCTCTGCGCCTTGAAGATGATCGCCTCCTTCCACGGCTTCTTATGATCCGGATGGAAGCCAATAAGGATCGCCGTTTGTGCGCCCTCGGGAAGGGACTCATCCTTCGTAGGGAAGTACCACTCGAGGGGGCCCTTTGGCAGTTTGACAAAGTGGGCATCGCGGCACGGCTCGAAGACTGAACCCACCCATTTCTCAGGCTCGAGAAGCTCGTCAGGCTTATACAATCGGCCGGGTGCCATGGGGGGAAGGTCCGGGTCACCATCCCATGCTTGCACCACCAACGGGTGCGAAATGAGACGGCGGTTGCGCATGTGCTCGTTGTTGGCGAGCACGGCGCACTGCATGGGCATGCCATCCTTCCCGAAGAGGTCCTTAATGTCGTTGTCGGCCGCTATGTCTTCTTCGAGCGCCTGTAAGTGCTCGCCACGGGTGCAAACCTGCAGCAGCTGCAGATTGACCTCGACGGGGAGATCGCGCTCCGTGATGAAGCCTATCTCCTCTTGCACTAGCGGCTCAATCACTTTCCCCGCGGTGTCCTTCTTCAGCCGTGTGATCTTGGCGGAAAAGCGGCCGCGGTTGGCCGGCTCCTGGTAGGCAGACCATTCCGTCGCGTATCCTTCAGTGCCGGTACCAGCGACAAATACTTTATGCAAGAGCCGCTGAATTGCGCCGTTCCACTTGCACCGCTCGCTCTGAAGCGTCAGGCCTTCCGCGTGCTTGATCTGCGCGTTCAGCCATTCCACGATTTCGCGCCGCCGCAGGTGCATGATCTCCCAAATTTGGTTCTCGGGCACGAGAAGCCCCACGTCATTCCACGTGTGCCGCCGTTCGACAAACATGAAGGAGGTGAGCAGCTGCGTGATATCTGCCCACGCAGTGGGCCCTGTGAGCGGCACGTTGCGCATCGTGAGGATGATGTACGCGTGCACTGAACACTGGTCGCGCGTGATCTGGTCGACGGATTCGGGTTTGGCTCGCATAGCTTTCTGAGCCTCGTCCTCGAGCTCTCGCATCCATCGCAGAAGCACTTTACGCACCTCACCTTGCAGGAGCGCCTGTGACGCAATGAGGTGGCTTTCGAGCTGCTTGCGCACTTCTTGGCTCACCTCGAGGCCACGGATAAAGTCAAGGGAGAGCGACGGGTGAGTGCCCTTCGCGAGCTGCAGCAGAAAACGAATCGCTGACTCGACGTGCACGAAGAGCCCGATGACGCACAGGATGAGCGACGTCGTCTTGCAACGGAACGGCTGCGTACCGAGCTGGATGACCTGCGAGAGGAGATCCCGCATGGCTACTGGCACGAGGTGCGGCGAGCGCGCACACTCGTTGAGCAGCGCGCCGTACGGAGTGCCGAGCATCTCTCTCTCGCCGTCGAGAGCTGGCACATGGCTCGGCGCCTTACCCCGGAGTGACGATGGCTCGCACTTGGAGGGCTCGAGGAGCACGCCGGTGAGCAGCCGGCGCACGTCCTCCGAGGCGAGGGCATGCAGCCGGTTCTTCGACGCGAAGAACTGTACGATGAGCGGCATGCGCAGGTACGGTACCGTGAGGAACGAGATCAGGAGCTCCGCATCCGCCTGGCCGAGGGTTCCGTCAAAGGTCGGCAGCTCGGGAATGTGCAGCACATCGGCCTCACTCTCGACATGTCGGTCCAAGTGGAGGCGCGCATCATTCGGCGACGCGTCCGTGCCCCATCGAAGCCCCGAGATTGTCGGCTCCGGAGCAAAGTTGCCCTCTTTGTTGCGGCTGGGGCGGCGGCTGAGCAGCGATTGCCGTCGGCCAAACGCGGTCACCTTGTAGCACTTGTCGTTCGTCTGGCGGCCGTAGACCTCATCCTGCCCCTTGAGCTCCCACGCGAGTTGGGCCGATGCGGCTTTGTAGTCCTTCTGCGGCGGGAAGATCTTGGCGTCCGAGCACTGCACGTACTTCCACCAAAAGACAACTGCGCCGAGATGCACCGCAGCACAAGGCAATCAGTCGCAACGCAGGTGGGCGAGGCTGGGGGAGGGCGCGGCACGCACCATCACGCAGCACACGGTACTCTTCAAAGTTGTGCACGATGAAGCTATCCTCACCGCTGATCAGCTTGCTCTGCGTCGTCTGGTTCGTGCCACGGTATTCGCACGCCGCCACGGTGGCCGAGAAGGCCATGTCGGGTCTGCGCGGCTCCATGCGCCAGCCGTCGGCTTCCCAGTCAAAGAGGAGACGCTGCGGGTTTGACGGCTGCGCTTGCAGGTAGTTATATACGTCAGCGCGTGTCACATTCAGTTCGGGAGTGACGATCAAGAACGTCTCGCTCTGCTTGAGAAAGGTAGACGCCGAGATGGTGTACGGCACGTACTCCCCTGCACACCCACCATCCTCCGCGAGCTGACGACTGCGCCGGTCGATCTCGTCGTCCTCGAGTTGGCGGAGCTCCGGCTCCACCGCCTCGCCCGCGAGTGTGATCGTCACGAGCGAGACGCGGTCGCACGCTCGTAGCCGGACGAGATAGTCACACGCCACGACCATGCAGCCAAGGATCACGATCTTGACGCCATCGAGCGCCTTGGTCGCCTTGAGCGAGAACGCGGCGGCCACAAAGTGCTCGGAGAGGCGCTGGAGGAGCAAGAGCAGCTCGAGCTGCTGGCCATACTTGAGATTGGGGCCAAAGTCCCACGGATGTGGCCGTGTCATGGGTGCAACGCCGGCGGCCATCGGCACGGGCACGATATATGTGAAGACGTGCTGTAGCAGGTTGAGCTTGACAAAGGCGGCGTGGCGAACGGCACCAGCTGCATCGAGCGAGGAGATCTGAAGGCAGAGCTCCTCGGTAAAGTTAAGGGCTCGCACGAGCTCCTCGCTCGACGTCGCACGCTCGCGCAAGCCGAGCATATCGACGCCGAGCCCCTTTGGCACTGGCACTGGCGCGCCCTCCTTGCCGCACACATCCTTGAACACGACGCGGTCAAAGTACGGAAAGAGTGTGGCCGAGACCTTGCCAGCCTCCATATTGTTCAGCGAGAGCGGCACAAAGGCCTCTGGGGAAGAGAGCTGCGGCTTTTCATCCATGGCCTTGGTGATTTCTTCAATGAGGGTGTGGACGGCGCAAAGCTCCTGGGGATCAAGCGTGCCTCCATCCGCCCCCTTCACTGCCGCGAGCGCCACTTGCTGCGTCGCCAGCTCAATCAGCGCCCGGTCCTGCGGCCCGACGGCGCGCACGACCTTCAGATCGGACTTCACCATGGAGAGGAAGGTCGAGCGCAGCGCAAATGTGACGAATTTGACCTGCTGCTTCGAGAGCGCGCCCTCCGCCTTGTAATCCGCCTTGGCACGGCCGCCGACAAGGCCGCGGCGTAGCATGTACCGGACCACTTCGAGCAGTGAGCGGTAGTGCGACGTGGCTGAGTACATGGGTGTGCGCCACTCGCCCCCCTCCTCGCGTGCATACGTAGCCGCGATCGCCGCGTCGGTCGGCTGCTCGAGCAGCCACGGCAAAAGCACATCGTAGATCATCGCGCCGCCGGATTTGTTACATCTGTTGTGGAACTTACCTGTGAGGCCGTAGAGCATTGTCCAGAAGGCTTCGTCGAGAAGTCGCTCGGCACGCACACCGCACACCGAGACCGAGCCGCGGTGCTTCACCTTCGGAGGCACAACCTTCGAGCCGTGGTACTCGGTCGCCTCGCCGCCGGCATTGCAGATTGTCAGCCGGAAGGAGCGAGAGGGGCTCTCGGTCGACGGCCGGTCCTCGGGCTCAAGGACCATCACTATAAAGTACCAATCGGTCTTCTCTTCCTCTTTGGTCTTCCAGCCGCAAGGAATCAGCAGTCTCTCGCCCTCATCGTGCACAAAGCCCTTCAGGGCGCGCATGGTCTTTGCGACGGTGTGCTCGACTTCAGCATAGCCGTCGTTGGTCCACCATTCTCGTGCCTGCTTCACGAAGGCGCCCACGTGCGTCGCATACTGCTGCCAGAGCGGCAGCGCCTTGGTCAGCGTGTTGATGGCGCCCTTCAGGGTCTCGAGCTGTTGGGCGTCGAGCACGCGGTCAAGCTCATGCAGCGACTTTCTGCAAAGGAGCGAGAGAGCGTGCGTGAGCGTGCCGAGCGACTCATCACATTTGAGTGAGGAGTCGAGCCCCGTGCGTGCAAGGAAGGGATCGCAGAACTCAGCGATGAAAGGCTGCGAGTGCCAGAGCGGCGACGCCTTAGTGCCTTGGCTTTTGGCCACCGCGTGCAGCTGCAGGTCTCGTCGTTCACGATTGGTGAGCTGCAGCTTGGCGACCGCGGCGTTGGCGTCAAAGGCCCAGCCGCGATGGGCATGTGCTTTCACGCCCGCAGCATCGAGTGCGACCGGTAGGAGGGAGACGTAAGCAAGCCGAAGCTCGGGCACATCGCCGCCTCCGCCATGCTTGCCGCCGCCGAAGAGTTTGAGGGCATACGGGCATCCCTCGCATCCCCGGACCCACATGGAAGACACGTCGGCGCGCCGCGAGATACGCAGCTCGCCGTCGACGTACATGGCGCACTCAAGACAAGCCCTTCGCTGGTCGTCAGCGTCAGCGGCCGTGCCCGCGACAGGTGGCGAAAAGACGATCACCACACGATGCCAGCGCATCCAGTGCAGCTCTGATACGATTCTGGCGCCTTTGGTGGCGCCTTCGGCGGCAGCTCGGATGGCACATCCAGTCTGGACCGCGGCAAGCGGTTCATCTCCCTCACCGCAGAGAAGTGCGAACGGTGAACTAGTGCCATCCTCCCTCTGCTGCTGAAGCTGCACATCGAGGGTGAGTGTGAAGCGCGCGAGCGGATACGATCCCGCCCCCGCTGCCTGTGACACCTGGAGAAGCACCGCTGCGTCGCGTGTGAGCTCCAGGGCTGTCTCACCGACGATGCGTGGCTTCGCCCATCGCCACTCCTCGGCGCGCAGGTCCTTGTGCACCACGAAGGACACCTGACGGCCGTCGGGCGTCGTGCCGAGCCGAAAGTCGTGCTGCCAAAGCGGCTTGATCTCGTTGGTATCCTCACTCGCCCGCACCTCCTCCTCCTCCTCATCTTCTTCTGCATTCGCAGCCGCCACCGCGTGCCCTTCAGCAGCGGTGGGGAGGTCCTTGGCCCCTTTTGGAAGATTTTCGGGCGGAGGCTCCTCACCCACCCTTGCGAGATTGTGAGCGAGATCGAGAGCCCTCTCGAGCTGAAGCTCTTCAGCGACGCTGCCGGCTGGCGCCGCTACCTCCGCTGCTGCCTCGGTCTCCGCTGCCGGCTCGTAGATACAGTCCGCATTCTCGTCTGGCGCTTGTTCCTCTAGCGCAGCCTCTTTAATCGCCGCCACATCTTCGACCGCCGCCTCCTGCATTGCATTGAATGGAGCTGCTTGGACCATCTCTGATGAAGCTCCTTCTTCCGCGGCGGCCGCTTCTTCGAACACTGTCACGAGCTCACTCTCGAGCGCCGGGGGCTCGTCATAGGGCGATGGCGGCTGCTCCAGACCATCATCGAAGGAGGCTGCGTCGACCAAGTCGGGCACCGACACCTCGGGGGATGCTGCCGCTGGAGCTTCTGCGACCGAAGACATCAGAGCGCGGTGGTGCAGAGCTTTGGCTTTCGGCTGGTCCATGCGGCCCGACTTGTCCACTGTCTTGTCCCGGTGCGACACGGCCCCGCTTTGCTTGCGATCGCTTTGTAGACCCGAGGACGAATCACCTCTGTGCGACGACTTGGGTTTGCCTCCCCTGTGCGACAAGTGGGGTCTGCCGGTGTTCTTCTCGGTCGATTTTCCGTCAGACGAACTGAGCTTTGGCAGCGCGGGCGGCTTCTCGCTCGGCTTCTTGCTCATGATCACCGTGCGCCTGCCCAGCACCCTTCCTGCCCGTCAAAAGTCACGATAACATTCTCTGTAAACATTCTCGATGTCCTGTGATTAGGCGCAAGAGAAACTCGATAAACTTTGGAACTTGGCGCCGTGGCGAGCACGAAGGAAGTGAGCTCGACTGTTAAACAAACCTTAAAACACCCCCCCCCCACATCTCCCCAAATCGGCATTGTTGCGTCGGTCCGCGGCGGCAAGGTCGAGGTCCTCGCGAGGGCTCGGCTTGGGCGACCAGTGGACCGGCTCAGTGTGGATTTGGAAATCCACCCCCCTTTTTGGCGAAACGTCAACCCCCGAAACGACCCCCAAACCCGGCCGACCTCGGCCCCACCAGGCGACCGAAACGACCGCCGAGTGCATCGGGGTAGTAGTACTGGTACCTGAAGGGAAATTAAATTCCCCCGAGATTGACCCAATTGGATTGACCCGAGATACCCTATCGCCTAATGACACTGACGAACCCATGACGAACCCCCTCAGATCCTTGGGTCTGACACTGGCAGACGCGTCTGACACTCCAGGGAGTGCGCGGAACGTTACTGGTCCATATGTAACGCCTAAAATCTGAGGCCGCAGACCACAGTAGAAACTATGTGCCGCTGAACGAGGCGCTGTGATTGCCTGATTCCTGCCCGCGAGCGCGACCTCTCCCTGGTCTCAACATGCTCGCTCGTCCGCACTATGGGCGACCAGAGCAGTTGTGTGTGACCCCCAGCCTGGAGGGGGGAGTATGTGTAGTATCCGTATCGGTGTGTCCTTCCGTTCCCAGAGAACGGCGACCGTTACGCGAGAACCATCGCGTAACCCTGTAGGAAGCGCGTATAGAAACGGGCGGAGTAACAGCGGGTAGGTCTGACCTACCCCCTTAGGCGGAGGTACCGCTGAAGGTACCGCGTACGAGCACGCTACGTACCTGAACGCGGAATTGAAATGCCAACTGAACGAAAACGTTGCCCGGCTGTGTGTGCCCAGCTAGTGAAGCTGGGAGATGGCAAACTGGAGGCTATCGCCGTCGTGCGCCGCAAACACTGCGAAATGTCTTCGTGGTGATCGCGCACGTCGCGCTCGAACCGGCGCTTGGCTGCCGCATACACGGCCTGGTCAGCTGCATCGAGAACGTCGCCGAGCTCGGATTCGTTGTATTGCGACGCACGGCCACCGTTTCCAACTGCAGTGGGACGTACATTCATCAATTCCGCAGCGAACAGCGGCCCTCCAAAGCTCGCGTGAAACAAGCAGATGGTCTTCTCCCACTCCTCGAGCAGCCCAACAAAGGCCATCTCCCTCTCGATGAAGTCGACGACGCGCGGGAGTCGACTAGCAATAAGCCCGCCAGCCACCTCGCAGCATCGATACTGCGCGAGGCCGCGGCGACGATCACAGGCGAGTCAGAGGAGAAGCGCGCTGAAGAGCATCATATCGCATCGCATCACATCCGCACCCCTAAAAGCATCTTCGCTTGGCAGCCCCGCATCCCTGGCAACAACGCAAACTCGCGCGCCGAGGCAGCAGCCCTCGCTTGTTCGCGACGTCGCGGCCAAAGCCCCCAGTCTAAGCCACAACAGTGACGCGGATGCTTTCGCAGGTAGGCGCGAGCGGAAAGCAGTCGCTGCAGCGGGCGCCGAAATATGGCAACAACGTTCCCAACGTCGCGGTGTGGAATTTTGGACATCCAGCGCATCGGCTCGTGAAATCCCTCATGTGTGATCAGACCGGCGAACGGCATCCTGGCCTGCTGCAACAATGAACGATTGCTGTTTCTGAGATGCTGAGCAAACGTGAATGACGGAGTTGCTGATGATTCGGCAGGAGTCGACGGCAAGGTTTCGTGAAGCGTGATCTGGATTGTGGACGAGTGGGAGGCAAAAGTAAGTGTCACGTTCTGATAGCCTGGTGCAACAAACGCAGGAGGGCGAGCTCGTTGCACACACCGTGATGCTGAAGGAGGAGGCTGCCTTTGGGGAGTGGACCCAGAAGATGCGCTCGAGCCGGTGACATGCTGTCGGCTGCCAAAGCGGTGTGCCCACTGTGAGGTTGGTGAAAGTATCGTCGGCGGCTCGGACGAGCGCCTCCGGAGCGGCGCCGATCGCAACCATCGCGATCGCGGTCCACGAAGAACGCGCATACCGCCCACGAGAGCGCGCTTTTAAGGAAGTCGAAAGCTAATTTCTTACCTTGACGGCTACATTCTACCTTATAAGGTAGTATTAGTACTATGCCGGAAGGGCGCACTAGGCCTCCAAGGGCTGAAGTTCACACAAATCCTCATCATCGAGCGTTCTCGCGGGTTCGAGGATCCTGCTCTGTGGGGGAACTCACAGGGCGCTTCTCCTTGTCCACGGCGAGGCGCGAGTGCTGTTTGGAGCGCTCCCTGAAACCGCTGCGGCTGTTGCTGATCGACGACCCTTCAGTGTGAGCCCGATCCTTCGCCGTGAGAATATGCCGGCCAAGGGCGGCACGGCTCATGCCGCCAAGGGCGCCCTCGCTACTTGGCGGCGTCGGCGGCGGCAGCACAGGCCGCGGCGGCACGCAGTCGGGGCATAGGTCATACCGGCATGTGCTGCAGTGGAAGAAGTGGAGGATGTGCTCGTCGCACCTTACCCAACACTCGTCGCATCTGACATTGGACTTGTAGTACGAGGGCGCCGTCATGCGCCGCTCCATGGCGTGGCCGCGCTTGCACAGCATCGGCATCACATCAAACGGCAAGCTGTTCCGCCGCCGTCGCTCGGGCTCCACGAAGGGCATGTACTGAGCGCTGCGCGCGCACGGCAGCAGCCGGCGCCAGCCACCAGCAGCCTTGCTACGCGCATATTCCGTATCAACCACATGCAATGTCCAGAGCTCAAGGTCGCTCAGCGCGGCGAGAGCGGGAGGGTCGGGCGCTGTGGCGAGCACGGCGGCAGCGACGGCGGCGGCGGCGGCGGCGGTGGCTGCGGTGACGGCGGGGACGGCGGCGGCGGTGGCTGCGGGGACGGCGGGGGAGGGTGTGCCGTCGGCCGTCCGGTTAGCCCTGCCGGCTCCACCGCTGCCATCGGCGCTACCATCGCTTGCACGCTCAGCGTGCTTGTCGTTCACCTGATCGTGTTCGGTGTTGTCGTCCGCGCAGTGCGCAGCGAGGCCGCGTACTCTGTCGAGGTCGCTCGTGACTCTGGAGGAGAGGGCAGCGATGCGGCCGCGGTCTGAGGCGTTGGGCGCCGAGTTGGGCGCGACGCGTCGGCTCTGGGGACGGCCCGTGGACTGTGGACTGCCCGCAGCGGCGCGCATCACAGCCTGGCCAGTGGGTGCGCTCGGCCCGACCACATGCAGAAGATCGGCGAGCATTGCGGCTTTGACCTTCAGGTCCAAGGGCGTGTCGGCGTCCAGCGAGGGGTCAAGGTTTGCCTCGAGCAGCCACGGCTTAGCGGCGGCGTCGAAGAGCACGTCGAAGCCGAAGACCTGGAAGCAGTGCTGGTTGGGCGCGCCGTGCGCCTCGGCGGGCAGCTGCGCCTCCGTCGCGCGCGTCACCGTCGGCTCGACGGCGAGCAGCGCCTTAATGATCAGATCATCCACACTCGCCCACGCGCGTGCGGCCACTGCCTCACCGAGCTGCTCCACCATGCGTTTCTTGTACGCCGAGAGCGTCCACTTGGAACCAGTCGCGTCGGCGTCGGCCGCGCTCGCGAGCGTCGCCTGCGGCGCGACGAAGGTACTCGAATGCTTATTGATCGAGTAATTCGTCAAATGGGCAGTGCGTGTCTCAATGTCGCGGGTCGTGTACGGTTCGGTCGCAAAACGGCCGAGGCCCTCGTTGTATAGGTAGCAGACGAGCGGGTGGAACGAGGTCACGAGCACGTACAGGCGCACGTCCGACTTGTACCCGCCCATGAGCATCGGCGGGTCGATGTACCGGCATGCGACGCCGCGATGGCGCCTTACAGCGTCGCTCAGTAGGCCGCCGCCACCGCCGCCCCCCCAGCCCCCCCACCTCGAGGAGCGCGTCGCGCGGTGCAGGAAGATGCCGATGCCGCACGACGCGCCCTTGGATGCCAAGGACACGCCCTTGGACAGGTCCACATCGTCTGGTTTGAGGATCCATAGGTCATTCGCACCATCGGGCTCACTGAGCCGGCGTGCAAGGTGTGATTCGTATGCCTCGAGCGAGCCTGGGAGCACGAAGCACTCAGGCATGAAGTCGTACGAAGCCCCGCCATGCAGCTTCTGCATGGCCTCAAAGTGCGTCCACAGCGCCAGCTTCGAAGTGAGCGCCGTCGTCTGCGGGAACTTGTTGATGCGCTGCCACGGGCGCAGCCCGCTCAGGTACTCAGGCAACGGCAGCCCGGAGCACCAGAATATGGACCACGCAAGGTGCTCGAAGACATCGACCTTGTCGTACCCGTGGTCGCGCAAGATGACCTGCACCAAGTTGGAGTTTTGCATCCCTTTCCCAAAATTCACCGCCGCGCGGTAATTCTCAAAGTAGCCGAGCCAAGACGGCCCAGCTTGCCATGCATCGTAGCATGGCACTCCCACGGGCCGCTCCTGCCACTTCTGGTCTACGCGCAGACCTTGGACGTGATGAAAACGGACGCGTCGCTCTTCTGAGGACAGTACGACCGGTGATGTTTCTGAGGGTGAGCACCACGGGAGTGTTGCATCTGAGCTTTCGCCGGCACGGAGCTGCTTGCTCGAGGCAGCACACTCATCCACGGACGCTGCTGACTGCCTCTCTTCCGCAGAGTTGGCGGCGGAAACGGCCTCTCGCTCCTCGGCCATCGCCGCGTCGGTGATCCAAGGCACTACCTTGGCGACGCACTCCATGATGTGCCAAGTTGTTGGTTTCTTCCGTCTTGCGTCTTGGAGAAGTTGGAAGTTTTCGCACGGTTTTGGGCAACCTCGCGGCGGCTGCCTCGGCTTCGCGGACGCGAAGATCCATGCGACATGCCCTGCTTCCTGTTCAAGGCATGCCACTCTCATTAGTTACACGCTCTACTGTACGGCAGGCTGCATCGAGACTGCGCGCGCGGCCGCCGGCCGGCGCTCAGCTTACTCCTCACCCGCGATCCTCGCCGCCTCGTATAGCGAGATCGGGTCGAGCCATACGTCGTCCTTGATGGCGTCGCATATCATCTGCGCCTCGCGCGCCAACTGGGCGCGCTCCGCAATGTCCTCGTCGTCCTCCTCGCCCACCTCGAGTGGCGCATGCTCGCCGAGCTCGGTGCACAGCATCGTCATCAGCAGTGTGGGTACCGAGTTCATCGGCGCGTCGTCCTCTGCGCACGCCTCGTCCTGACCGCGCGAGCGCTTGCCCGTGCCGTGGTCGCTGACCGCATCGGCGCCCGGTGCCGCCGCGGCCGCCTGTGCCGCCGCCTCCGTCGCTCTGTCATGCCTCGTGAGCGCCACTTCTGGATCGTATTCGGGCCGTCGCCACGCAATCTCGCTCGCCTCGAGGCGCAGCAAGCCGTCCGTCCAGGTGATGCGCTTCTCGAGTACGCGGTTGCTAAAGAACGGGTTGCTCTCGTTAAACGTGAGGATGAGGGTGTACCCAGAGTGCACGTCGGCCGCCTCTTCGACTCGAACGTCCTCAAGGTGTGTGAGGATCTCACGGTCGCGTTTAGTCGCGAATCTCTCGAGAGTCCCGTGACCGAGGATCGCACGCCGCCAGAAACCCCGGATCGCCGTGAGCGCCCTCGCCCGTTCGGCAAAAAGCGGTGCGCGCCGCGCATTCGCAGCCGCGTGCACCCTGAGCACCTCTGCGGCTGCCTCCTCGGTGATAGCGTTCAGCGAAGACTGCACCTCGTTCGCCTGTTGGATTGAAGACGATTCAAGGTCGCTATGCGGACCCAAGTGGCCGAGCTTTGGACGCTTGTCGCTCATCGAGCGTGGGCCAGCCGGAGCCGACACTGACGACCATTTATCGAGGATTTCCCGTTCACAGATTGCGCGGCGCTTGCGCCTTGTGCGCCGCGTTCAGTGCGTTCATATCCAGCATACTTGCATGTTCCTGTTCTTGCATGAGCGCCGCTGTATACTGTGTGTTCCTGTTTTAACCTCACACGCACACAGTCACTGACAACTACGGTAAACGACTGTGCACATTCTCCGACCTCCATCTCAGTGAAACGGCACACAAACAACCCGCACTTGACATGCACTGGCACACGCAACGAGCGAGCGAGTTACAACAAAGTGTTCGCGATTCCGCCAGCGTGGCCCTCGAGCTCGCCGGCGGCGACGAGTGAGTCGCTGCCCTCTGGCATGAGCGCATGTGATCGCTTCCACAGCCATGTCGTCTTCCGCCCGCTCGGCCTCATCCCATGCGTCAACAGGCCTGCCGCGAACCACTCCTCGATGGGCTCCCCCGGGAAGGGCTCGGGGGAGGGCTCGGGGGAGGGAGAAGGCGAGGGCTCTAGGCCCATCTCGAAATTCGTCAGTCTCGAGCCGCGAGCCCGAGCAAGTTTGGGCGGGGGGCAGCCACATGACGCAGCACACTTGGCGTTCATGAACTCGATCTGTTTCTGGCACTCGCCCTGGTTGGCCCACTCAGCGCACGGCACATCCGTGCTGTCGTGCCCCCAGTGGCACGGCGCACTGGCGGCGAGCATCAGAGGTGCGCGGGTCGCGGGGAGCATGTGAAGATCTTCAACAGCGAGATGCACGGGGTCAACTAATGACTCGTCGCTCGCCACCTCCACCACTTCGAGGCTGTCAAAGAGCGTCGGCTTCTGAGCGCAGTCGGCGTCTGTCCAACTGTCACATTGGCTCATGTCGCGCAGCCACACGTCGGCACCGTTGGGCCCGCTACCGTCGCCGCGGGCAAACTGTCCGTCGTTGATAGCAAAGGTGACCTCCCGCCAGCGCGACGTGCCTTTGGTGTCGACCACCCATCCCCGGGGGCCGTCCAAGGCGTCGTAACCCACGTAAAACTGGCCAACGGAGTTGTCGAGGAACACGAGGCGCAGAGTCAGGTGAACTCGTGGTGCGGTCAGCGGCAGCCCACCCCACAGTCCCTGGTCCAGCACCATCTCGATAGTCGATTGCGGGTTCGCAAAGCCCCGCGAGTAGCGGCCATACATTTGGTCTGTGGGGCCCTGCCACCAGTAGCCCACGCTTCCGGAGCTGTTGTCGCGGCGTTGCATGAACATGCCGTAGTCGCTCCGCCAAACGTCCACGTTGACGTCGTTGGTGCCGTTGCCGTAAGCTAGGGCCAGCTTTCCATCGTCGGTGGCCTCGTCGATCTCGAGGCGGCAGCCATTCGTTGCGAAGGAGTCACAGATGAAACGTTGACGATTCGCAAGCAACGCTTGGCTCGTAGGCGACTGCGAAGTGCGCAAGGACATCGTTTGCCAGCCTTTGGGTAGCGCGCCGAACTCCGCCTCTGGGAAGCGCTCCGCGTCGAGCGTGTCGAGGCCGTCACGGAAGCCGATCCAAGCCCCCGGAGACTGCCAGCCCCAGCGGACACCACTGTAGCGATTCAGAAACCTCCACACGCCATCAAAGTCAGTTCCCGTCAGCTGCTGCTTTGCAGCTGTGAGCGGAATGTTCCAGTAGTCGATGCGAGCAGTGAGCGCCCACATGGCTACAGCATACAGGTGCCGGTTCTGCATGAGGCAGCTTGGCGCGACTGGCTCCGCGCCCAGCTGTCCGCGGCTGCCCTCCTCGCCAGTCCAGCACCAGAACTTGTCCAGGTCGGCGCGGGCGCGCACGGGTCCATCCTCCGTCACCCTGAAGACGTTAAGGATTGAGTGGGCGACGCGCGTGCGCTCGCCTGACAGCCCGGCGCCTTCGCCCTCTTTGTTGCGCATCAGCCACGTGCCGGGCGCATTAGTATCGAGCCAATCATTGGTAAACAGCTGCACATCTTGCATCCGCTTATCAGTCTGGCTGGCACTATTCATTCCGTTCGCGAAGTTCACCCATGTCTTCGGATCGTCGCTCGTCACCATCAGCCGCAGCCCGGCGTCCTCGCGATGCGACGCATAAACGGTATGGTACAGGAATGCGGTCACGCTCTGGGCGTACTGCTCGAAGGCCGGCCGCCGAGTGACGATGAGTCCTTGTCTCGTAGCACCGCTGGGGCACATGAACTGATCCAAGGACACATTGCGAGGCGGAGCGAACGCATCGAATTCGCAGCTGCCGCAGCGATTCCATCTTGCATCCGTGGGCGTCGATTGGCCCTGAGGATCCGTCCAGACATAGTCCGCCTCGGTTCGAATTGGGTGGAAGTAGACTGGCGCGTTCTGAACGCCGCTGCCGATGGACGCTTGCAAGTACAGAAGCCTGAGCTGGCTGTTGATGACGCGCATATCATTGAGTTTCGCCGCGAGCGCCATGTGCGCGCGCTTGTAGCGAGCCAAGTAGGTAACATCGTGGAAATTGGGCACCGCGAACGCGGTTTCACTGCACGTGGCGGCGTCTGCCGCGTATACCGAATGGCGCCGTCGTGCGCACGACTCGGCGTACTTGGTCACATTGAACGGCGACTCAAAGAGCCATTGAGGGTAGTAGTTTGGACCCGAGAGGAAGGTGATCCCCACTGCGAACGGCTTGCTCCTCTTTGTAACGTCGAGCAGCAGCGAGTCGAATGCGGCCCAGTTGTACTCGTCTGGCTTCGGCTCAAACTCCGACCACCTGACGACGAGGTTGACGTTGCGCCACATCGAGCGGTTCTCGGTCTTCACGGTGCCAATAGGGTCCGTGCCATACACTGAGAGCCCTGTCTCCAATCCATCCAAGGACCAAATATCGGCGTCTTCAGATCCGTTGTGGTTTCCTAGGCACAGCGAGCCGCAGCCCTGGCACTCGGGACGTGAGCCGCAGCCAGTCGACATAACAAGGCACGACTCTGGATCGCACGTCGAGAGGAGAGCGACCTCTGCTTTGGCTTCTGCGCTGGTGACAAAGCTGTGCTCGCCGCACGTGGGTTCCACCGCCAGCGCCGCCACCCGCTTCAGATCATGTTCCGTGCGATATTCCCACACCGCGGCCCCATCCCATGGCGGTAGGATCGTCGATAGCTTATGTGCAACATGTGGTGGCGGAGGCGGGCTGCAATGGTAGAGGGCCGCCTGCTCCATGAGCTTGGATTTGGTCATCGAGTTGAAGATGAGCTCACGAGATTCGCGCGAGAGAAGCTCGTTGGCTGACGAGCTGTCGAAGCTGCTCTCGGCATCCATCGGCCGGAGCTTCTTGAAGCGCCAGTTCATTCCCTCGTGGGCAACGCCATTCCATGACACGGGCACGCCGAGCATGCGGTCGATCAGGCAGAGCGTCTCGCGCATCAAGCTCAGGTGCCCGATGAGAGCGAGGCCCACGTCTGCGGTGGCATTCGGACAATGACGGAAGAGCACCTCGTTGCCCTGCCCGTCCGGAGCTTGCCAGCGTGCGCACGATTCGAGAGGATGCTCAGCATGAAGCTGCGTATACACATCCTGGATGGGCTCATTCGACCAGGCAAAGTTCAACTTGTAGACGGCCCTGAGCTGGAAGCTGTCCATCTTCGGGTCACGGCAGTTTTGGTTCTTCACGCACTCGGCGGTGGCAATCGGTGCAAAGGCCGTCTCGCGTGAATGGTTTGTCCGCCAAGCCTCGAGCGCCATCTCAGGATCGTTGTCCTTCGCAGCCCATGTGGCGAAATTCACATACGGGCGTGCGACGGTCTTTCCGGCATCGAGGTCAGCCTGGTCGTGGCCGTGCGCCTCTGGTCCGATCATTTCGTGGAAGAACGAGACGCGATGAGGGAGGATGTCACGCATCATGAAGATGACTTCGATCTTCCTGTCTGCTAACTTGGATCTACGAACGATGTCCATAAAGGCGCGCACCTGCATGTGGCTGTATGCAATCAGAACGTTTCGTCGCGTGGCCACCTCATCTTCTGCCCTCCTGAAGAGAGATACATTGAATGCACCCGAGCGCTCCGACCCGGGCACCTTGTATTGTCGAGGGAGCTGCAGGAGATAGTCGCTGAGCGTAGTCCCGCCCGTCTTCGGCACGTGGTGGAAGTAGTAGATTGGATACTCTGACGGCGACTTGCCCGTGAACGGTTTCCTAGGAAGGATTCGCGCTGTTGGCGCGGGCTTTTCCGCAACCTTCGGAGTGCTGGACACGGTGGCGATTGAGTCTTTGTGGATGGTGTTGCTCCTGTACGTGAGCGGCCCAGCGCCATACTTTGGTGTTAGCAGGGCCGCCTCGGTTGGCTCCTCCAAGCACCCGTACTCCTCGGCGAAGGCTTCAAACGTATCCAGAGCGCGAGCGACGTAGTAGAACTCTCTCGGCTCCCTGGTGAGCATGGCGGCGACAACGTCCTCGTCGACATTCGCGAGGAGCTTTGACGACACCACGTTACTTGAGCTTTCCGTGGCGGTCTCCGACCGCAGCCATGGAATCGGCAGGGAGGTCGAGTGCGCAAACACGCACAAGCTCCGGCGTAAGTTCTGCGCGTCTCCGACGGGACCCAGATACACGGAGGCAACAGATGCGCTGCCCGCATCTACACCGGAGGCGACAGCGGATGCGTTGCGAGCTTTCCAGACATCGTCGATGGGGAGGTCGCGAAGAGTGGCGTTCAAGCCGTACATGTACTCGAGCTGAGCATCGCGTGGGTACTCGTCGCTCTGCATCCACGAATGCATCATCGCCTTCACAAACGTCGACGACGACCGTTCAGCCATCTGGCGCCGCGCGTCGTCGCTGTAGAAGAGCTGGACGCGATGCGCGAGCACGTCGCGCATGAGGCCCAGGACCACGATGGGTCGGCTCGTAGCAGCGCGCACTGAGTGCACCCATCCGCCTTCGTATCCGGGGTTTTTGAACCATCCATCCTCGTTAAACGACGTGATGTTGTCGACCTGGCCAAATGCGATGAGCGCATGCGCCCGAGTGTCGACTGCTTCGTCGAAGCTGGCTTTGAAGACGCGTGGGTTGAATGTCGATGATGCGCTCGAGCCGGGGACAATGTACTGCTCGGGAAGCATCGCGAGGTACTTGGCGATCTCGTTGCCGTCGGCATGCGCCTCCCACGCGAAGCAGTAGATCGGCTGGATGAACGTGGCGAACCCAGCGTGGATGAGACCGGCGGAAAGCTGCTCGGCGTTGGCAACACCCATCCATCGAGAGGAGCGCGACGTGCGACCATGCTCTACATCGGCGGCGGCCAGCTCGAGCACGGTGCCGCGGCGAATGGTACGGCGAGTGAATCCGTGGAAACCGTAGCCAGCCCCGCGTGGAGCGCTTGGAGCGCGTGAACCTGCATTCGGAGATCCCTCTGATCCAGGCGATCCTGGTGCTGGTCGTCTCCTTGCTCCGTTCTCGTCGTCACTGCCTTCTCCACCGCCAGCTTCAGGCCGCGTTCCGCCGCCAGCAACAGGCCGCGTTCCGCCGCTAGCTCCCGGTGCAGGTCTCGGACTCGCAGAAGGTGGAAGCCGTGTTCTCCGTCCACCGCCATTGGCTGCGTCGTCGTCGTCATAGGAATAGGTGTCGTCGTCATCCCCGGCGGGGCACGGCTTGCCTTTCTTACATTTCCGTCTTCCACCAACCCCACCGGCAGCGTCGTCGTCGTCGCCATAAGTATAAGGCGGTGGAGGCGATCGACCGGAAATCGTTCCTCCCGATCGACTGGAAGTCTCAGGTAGAGGAGTCATTGAAGGCGGTGGAGTCTTGTAGGGCGATGGAAAAGTGTCAGGCAGTGGAGAAGCCAACGGCGGTGGAGACGAACGACCTGACGAGGTACGAGGTGGGGGTGGGGCGCAAGGGGGAACCCCCCTGCAGAACCTCGTACCAGGTGTGCAACAAGCCGTCAAGGGCCTCTTCAATGATGGAGCTTTCGATGCTGGCGGCGGCGGCGGCGGCGGCGGCGGCGATCTCGACACCGTCAGTGCTGAGAGGTACGTATCTTTTTGGTATTTTGACAACCAATCGGCGTCGAGCGTCTGCAAAAAATGCTCCGAGTCGGGCTGTGTCTCGCCGCCGTCACCTTGCGAGCTCGCACGCCGGCGAGGTGCCCGTTGGTTTCCCTTCGATCGCCGCCAGCGGCGGCGCTTCAAATCTTCGACAAGTGTTGATGCTGTTGAAGTCAAGTGGACATGCTCAGTTGCGGTTGTCACACTATGGGGTCTCTCGATATGCTTGAAGGCTTGCTCGTTGACGTGGGCTACTGCGGCATCGACGCATCCCTGGACGTGGCTCGGCATGGAACACATCTCATAGGGGAGTGTCATCCAATCGGCGAGGCGTTCGCCGGAAAAGACGTTGAGTCGCAGACGATCTGCGTCATGCTGCGCGCCGGAGTATCTGATGCAGCGCAGCAGGTCGTCCAAGTCGACATCGCCTGTTGCGACGACTGAGTCGGGTGGAATCACAACGGACGGATCTTCAGCAACCCCCGAAGCAACTTCAGTCTGTGCGAGACAACGATCGAGAAGATTCCAACGGATGAGCTCGACAATCTTGTACGCGTCCCAGTCGATCTTTGGCAAGTAGGCCTCGCTGCCGTCGCAGCCTCCCCCCGGCAGGGCCTCGCCATCGCAGTGCTCGCCCGCAAAGTCGCCCACAAAGGTCATAGGCGCATCGCCGTTATCGCGCCACGAATAAGCCGGCTCGCTTCCGTTCATCATCGGCTGGGCCCACGCGCGCATGAACTTGAGCATGCGGACGGGCTTGAAGCCGCACGCCTGTGTGCACGGGACGAGATCCGTTGCCATCGAGAAGACGTTGTGCTCGTAGAGGTTCCAGAGTGCCTGGACCCCGCCCAGGTCGGAGTAGCTGGTGCGATTGGGGTACATCTTCAGCAAGCGATCGGCCCAAGAGCAAAGCATGTCGCCGTGCATGTCATGGAGCTCAAGCTCCGCAAACTCTGCCAAGGTACCCTTTCTTTCGATACCTTCTTTGTGAGTGCTCTGGCATAAGCTTTGGCGCTGTTCCACATACCGGGGCACGTTTTCTGCGATGAAGCTCCAGAGGCAGCCGCGCTTCTGAGCGCAGACTGGGATGGCG
>ENA-UOXK01000170-UOXK01000170.1-mixed-culture-metagenome-genome-assembly--contig:-NODE-170-length-46909-cov-37.188564_pt1 | contig 46909 bp, 29 predicted proteins | sample MGYA00238160_ERZ761638 | MGnify/ENA primary metagenome ERZ761638 (study PRJEB28912, sample SAMN08777098) | mixed culture metagenome | isolation source: Freshwater growth medium | place: USA...
GTCGTGTAGTGAGTCGGGTACGGTCTACCCCGTAGAGTGTATGGTATTCAACACACACCTCGAGGACTGCGTCATGGAGCGTCAAGGACTACGCCATACCGAGAGGCGATCAGGAGTCGACGGGATCGTAGCGTCGCCCCGCGGACGTCGCCCGGAGCCGCGACCGGAGCGCGGAGCCCGCGGGGCCGTCCGCGTCCGGCCGCCGACCGGCGCCGCCGGGGACCGGGTCGGGACGCACTAAGCTCATCTCTGGTCATGCGGTTCGTCGTTCGTGACCCATGCAAGGAGGAGTGGTCTACTATTATTTCATGTTTACGTAAGGGCCCAACCCTACACCTGTTTGGGAATTGAATGATGCGCACGCGCACGTTCCCCACCCACCACACAGTCGCGCTCACGCGCCGCATCCATCCCTACTCACGCAGAGGCACCACAAGTCAAGTCAAGTCACCGCAAGCAAATGCCCATGCACATACTTAGCGACCGACTCGAGGGAAGATAGTTCGCTCACCGCGAGCTTCCCATCCCTAAAGATATTGTTGTGAAATCCGCACGAGGACCATCGCCGTGAAATCTGCGTTCGTTGACCATCGGAGGCGCTCATATGGTAAGGCCAGGGCTCAGATGTCCATGCCAGCATAGCGCAGCAGCTTCTTCTTGTCCATGTACTCAATCGAGAGCTCGCGCTTGGCTGCAGCGAGTTCACCCGAAAGCCTGACGACCTGGGCAGAGGCGAAGGTGACCGACGCGGCGAGGACGGCGATCGTGATCATCAACACGGGAAGGTCCGTGATATATGAGAAGAGCGTTTTGAATACGAGCTGGATCGATGGATCATCCAGCTCTGGCGGCACGGGATCCGAGAAAGAGCCTTTGTTATTCGGATCCGGCAGCAGCGATACGGCCAAGTCAAAGTAGTTGACGCGCTTGGCCTCGCTCTCAAGGAAGCACGTGGTCAGGTTGCCCTGGTAGAAGTCCACAGCGCACTTTTGGGAGCGCAGCGGGCCGCAGACCGGGTTGCTTTCCAGGTGGACGAAGATGAAGTAGAAGGGGAAGATAAACAGCGTGGCGAGCCAGGCGAATGCGTAGAAGTCGCGCGTGGCGTTGCCCGCGCCGAAGTGGTCCTTGATCTCCTTGGGCCGCTTGTGGAACCAGACGACCGTCTTGAACTTGACCCAGTAGATGAGAAAGTTGACCACGAAGCCGACGAGGAAGAGCCAGGGGGAGATGACCATGCCCATGAACAAGAGCGTCTGGCGGTAGATGAGCTCCATCACCTCCTTGGGCAACTCGAGCCCGGGAGCGGCCTTGTGCTCAAACCCCGTGAGCGGGTAATCGGGGTACTTCGCCTTGTACGCTGCCTCTTTGGCCTTCCGCGCCTTCTCAGCAGCTTCGTTCTCGTCGACCTCGTCGTCGTCGTCGTCGTCGTCGTCCGCCGCCGAGGCGGCCGGCTTGCCCGCCTTCACCGCGGCCGCATCACGCCAGCCGGAGAACGCATCCTCCTCCTCGACGTCTTTGATGACCGCCGGCGGCTTGCCCGTCTTCTCCGCGGCCGCACTGTTCCACGCGCCCCACGCATCTCCAGACTTGGGCTGCTTCTTCGGCTTGGCCGGCGGCGAGGGCGGCGGCGAAGGTGCCTCCATGTCGGTTGGTGCCGACGCCACGGCCACATCAGGCTCAGTGAACTCCAGATCGGCGTCCAGATCGGCGTCCAGATGGGCGTCGTCGGCCGGCGGGGACGCGGGCGGCGACGACGCGTCGAGGTTCTGGACGAACTTGTCCTTCTTGGCAGGTGCCTTACCGGCGTTCTTGGAGGCAGCCATCTTTTGGGCAGGCTCTTTCGTGGGCTTGACGGGGTTGAGCTTCTTCCGAGAGCCACACAGCCTCCTGCACCAAAACCCGATGACAGGCAGCCACGTCTGAGTGATCGCCTTGGGCAGCGAGAAGGAGAGAGAGACAACGACGAAGTCCGAGATGAGCAGCTGCACGTAGGTAGCAGCGGCCTCGTGCTCCACGCACCGCTTGTCGCCGAACGGCAATTCGGCTTCAGTTGTGAAGCCCAAGTTGAGGAAAATGGCGATCGCGTTGGACATCTTGACGAAGAAGATGCGTGCAAGCGTCTGGCGCAGCGCCACATCGGGGGAATAATCTTCCCATACCACGAGCTGTTTGACAATGGTGGGCACGAGGATGTTGGTCGCGGTGATGATGAGCGTGCCAAAGAGCGGCCCGATGACGGGTACCGCCAGCGCGAACTCGACGAGGATCCGGTCCTTGAAAGGATTGGGCACGAGGCACGCCACGATGATGCCCACTCCCGCGGCGCAGATTATGAAGCCGGTGGTCATGAGGAAGACACGCCTCACATAGAGGAGCTGTAGCTCCTGGCGTGTACGAACGATCGCGCTCGACTGTGCGTGCCGGCGCGCGTCTGACTCTCCCTCCTTGATGCGCGTCGCGATCTCGCGCCGCACCTTTGAGGTCGCGTTCAAGCCAAAGTGTGTGTGGTCCCAGCCGCCGAAGAGCGAGTTGAGCACCTCGATGGTGCCCTTGGGCAGCGCGGTCGCGGAGGAGACGGCCGCCTCCTTCGATGCCATGACCTGGTATAGACGGTACGTGTAGTTGGAGAGCGTCAGGACGAGCGCGATGAAGCCGCACATGACGTACCACTGGGCGGTCGGGAACATATCGGGGGCAGCAGGATCCCCGATCGGGATTTTCGGCATGTAGCCCGAGAAGAAGAGGATGCCGCGCGGCGGGACGCGGGAAAAGGTAGTGCCGTTGTTGAACGTGATGCGCAAATTGTCACCGATGTCGATCTTGCCGTTGCCGTTGGTGTCGACCAGACTGGAGAGATCATCGACCCCCTTCGCAACGAAGACCGATGCGATCTCGCCACCGAGGTCGATCGAGCCGGGCGCGGAAGAGAGGATCTGCGGGATCCACGTGGGGAACCAGCAAATCCAGATGAGGAGATTCGAGAAGATGACGCTCGCCGAGAAGGTGAACAAAGCCTTGGAGGCCTGGCCGAAGTCGGCACCGATGGTCAGCTGGCTCTGGTAGAAAATGTCATGCTCACGGTACCAGCGCCCCCATTCGGCCGCGAATTCCACCTGCCAGTAGCGCTTGAAGGCGCGCCAGCCCTTCTGCATGGCGCGGAAAGCAGACTTATTGATCTTCTCCTCGCCCGATCGCAGCTCGTTCTGGATCTGCGCGCGGCGCGCGCTGAGGGGCACCCATTCGACAATATCAGAAGTCTCTCTAGCCTCGAGCTTGCGGATCGTCTCGTCGATGTCGAAGCAGCGATTCACCTGCAACCGCCGCCGGAGCGTCCGGTCCTGTGACTCGCGGTTCGCCGAGCGCGCAGACACCTTGAGGAACCCTGGGATATTGGGCGTGCCGCAGCCGGCAATCCAGTACACGATGTCGAGCAGATCCTCCTTGTCTTTGAAGGTGGGTCGTTGGAACTGGACCTCCTTGAATTTGGTGCCCGACATATTGAGATCGGCCATCTCGATTTCGCAACGCCCGATGAGCCGGTCCTTGCCGGTGGCCTGCCAGTCCCACGCCTCGACGAGGATCGTCGCCGGCGAGCCGTCGCAGTTGACGAGCAGCTCGGCCGGAAGCCCGAGGTCGTCGTCGTTCCGGTCCTTGGTCATCTTGCCCTCGTCGACGCCCCAGACCGGATTGCGCGTCTTCCTCATGTGTGGGCGCGTGCGGAAGATGGGGCAGTACTTGGGCACGTTGTGCCCGCCCGGCAGCGAAAGTGCGTCGTCGCCCACCACCAGCTTCTTGAAGACACGAAGGTACGGCTCGGGTGCGAGCGAGCACCGGTTGACGCGCAGCTTCGAAGCAGAGAAGATGAAGGGGCGGAGCTCCTGCGAGGGGACGATGGACTCGACGGCAACCAGGACGGTCCCAAGGTTGAAATCCTTCGTGAGCAACCCCGCCAGCTCCACGCTGTTCCACTTGTCCATGTGCTTCGCCGACGGCCGGCTGCGACGCGTCATAAGCATCGCCTGGCATTCGGCCGTTATGGAGGCCGCTCCGCCGCTCCGGATGAGTTCGTGCTGCTTCTCCTTGAGCAGCGCCTCGTGCTCCTCCTTCTTCTTCTTGCGCATGCGCGGCGGCACGATCTTCTGCAGCTCCGCCTTTTGGCGAAGCTCCATCGCCATCAGCGCTGCGCCCTTCGGCGCCGTCTGCGAGATCACAATCCCTTCGCCGAAGTCGATCGGTTCGACCGACGCCGGCGGCGCCTCGAGGATTGCGTGCAGGTCGGCGAGGCGCATCTCGGCGGCTCCGATGACGGTGAAAGTCTCGTTGGAGCCCTTTGAGAGGGAATTCGGGTCGCAGATCTCGATCCGCACAATCGTGTCTTTGAGCAGCGCTTGCTGCGAGTAGCGCATGCGCACGTACTTATTGTAAATGGGCGACAGATTGTCATTCATCACGTTGGTGCGCCCCATTTCGAATTCAGCCTCGTGCTCGCCGAGCATCATGACGCGCGCGAACGAGTCCGTTGACTCGCCACGCGTCGCCAGGATCCCCACAGCAGCAAGGAGGATGTTGCACTCGCGCACCTGGCCATCGTCCAGGCCGACGAGCGGCGCGCGCTGTTGAACGCCCAGCTCGACGTCGAGGGCGAGGGTGAGCTTGGAATCGAGCGGCACCTGGAGGAGGACGCGCTTCCCACTGGCGAACGCGCCTGTAACGGACAGCTTCTCGGTGTACTTCGCATGCTGCAGCAGCACGTCGCGCTTGATGTCGAGCTTGCCGATGGAGTTGAGGCTGCTGGCGTCGGTGAGCAGGCCTTTGTAAGTGCTAAGTTTGGTGCTGCCCACGTCGAAAGTGTACGTGATGTCCTCCTTTTCGTCCGCGGCAGGCAGGGTGAACGTGGCCACCACCTTATTCTTATCCTTTGTGCCCCCGCTGTGGGCGATGGCACTCGTGTCCGCGCCGCTGAAGACATTGACGGTGACGACGTCAGTAAGCGCTAGATCGAGGCCAATGATCGAGAGCGAGCAGACGCGCAGTTCGCGCCGCGCCATGGCTTGGGGGTCCCAAGCTCTTGCGCGAGCCTGGTCACCGAGACGACCCGCGATTGCAGGGGATGAAGTGTTTTGGGCAATCACGAATTGGACCCTGAACATGAGCGTTGGGACCCCCCCCCACTTGCCATTGTACGGCACTGGAGGCAAGTCTGACAATCAGTTTTCTCGCGGTCCCCCCGCGCGCGCTCACCACATCACTGTCTCAACGGACTGCAGCTCCGCACCCCTCGGTCAAAACATCTCAGGCTAACTTGTTACGATGACTCCTGATTGCGCGAATTCCTCCCAACTCCGACGCTTCTTACTGGCCGCACCGCTGCCCACGCTCTAGTTGGCGCAGTGCTGGAGGTCAATATAACTCACCGCCGTTGTCGAGCTGGTCGCCTGTGACGTCGGCACAGTACCACGACGTCGCATTCTTCTGCTTCTTGTCAAATGTCGTGCACAGCGCGTCCTTCCGACAGACGCAGTCGACTGCGCCGCCCGTGCAGATCAGGCTCTGGCACGGCTCGCGCTTGCGCATACGCGGCACGCACGTCCGCGGCGTGCTGTTCGCCTGCAGCGCGTCCTTGTACTTGCAGAACATCCAGCTCTGCACGTGAACCACTGAAATGTTCTGGCGCCAGAGCGCCCACTGCAGGAAGCCCTCGCTCGTCAGGACGAAATGGCGCGCGAGCTCGTGCTGTGACGAAAATGACGTTGTCCCACTCCCGGCCGTTGTTCTCGTCGTCCTTGGAAAGGGGGGAGCGTCGTCCTGGGCGTGCTCGTGCTCCGCTGCGACCTCCCCCGAGTGCGCGTATGGCTTGCCGCGCTGGTGATCGTGCGGCACGATGGCGCTGCCCTGCCACGCTGTATGCTCGTCAAATTGCGGGCGGCATTCGGTGAGCCCCGAATTCTGGGGTTGGCCCGAATTCGGCTGCCCAATGCAGGCGACGTCGACAATGGCGTCGCCCTTGGCACGTGACGGGTGCAGGAGTCGGCTGTTCGCGCTGATCGCCGCGCTCGACCTGTCATGCAGCCTGTTGGCCACCGCGAAGGCCTCCACACGCGCCAGGTACACGCCCATTGGCCGGCGGTGGCCGAGCGCCCACTTATCATTGATGCCAGCTTTGGCGTTCATGCGTGGCACGTACACAGCATGCGGCAGTAGTCCGCCTTTGGGCATTCGCAGCGGCGCCTCCCACGCCAGGTCGAGGCGCAGCCGCGCCAGCGTGAGGAAGCGACGCCCGCCCATGGAGTGTGCCTCGTACACCTCGACCAGCTCACGAAGGCAGATGGCCATGTCGCACAAAGACATCACGAAGGCTCGCTGGAACCCAACCCTGGCCGAGTGGCTGCGTGCGTACACGCTAAACCAGTTCGGAGACTTTGCGCCGCATGGCCGCTGCAACGTCTCGTTTGCGAGCGGCGGCAGTGCCTCACGTACCTCGTGCCAGCTGTCGTTTGCGGGCCTCACACCGAAGAAGGCCACCGTTGTGGCAAGTTGCGCACGTGCGTCGTAGAGCTCCTCGAGAGATCGCCGAATGTTGCCGCTAATTTCTGGGAAGGAGCGCTGCAGGCCCGTGACGCACACCGCGTGCGACGGCATCTTTCCCTGCAGAGACATCGTTCGTGCGTCGGAAGGCGCCACCCTCCTGCACCTCCACACCTCGACACCTTAGTTATCCGGATACGTGCGTTGCTTCGGTCGCGCGGAGATCGCGCGACCTCGTGAAAATGGATTATTTTTTGATTGCATGCATGGCGGAGGTCTTCATGGGCGGCACGTGGAGGCCTTGCATTCCCCCGTCTGCCTAACGAAACGCTCAACACAGCGTTTTCTCGATCGGGTGTTTTGATGGAAGAAGATGGTGTAGACTACCTCTCCAGCCTCACAGGCGCGCAAATCCCTCTTTCCTCCAGGCCACCAAAGCCGAAGCCCAAGGCCGCGCACAAGATCGCGCCGGCGCCACCGCCCATTCCGGAAGAAGTGGTTGAATGCAACGAGCAGTTGTACGCTTGGGACGCTGACATGGACCATTTGACGGCCTACAAACTCGAGGCCAGCAAGCCCACAAAGGCGAACTGGATGCCCTCGGGGGCGTTCACGAAGCCAAGCTCACATCTCGAGAGGACAGCGGCGATGCTTGGGCTGAGTCGATCGATGTCACGCACGTCATCTGCTCCTGTGCTCCAGCGGCCGAGTACGGCACCTGCCAAGCAGAGTTCCCGGAAGGTACCCAAGCACAGGTCGCCGCCACGGCTGTCGACGACGCTCGATCAAGATGACGAGATCGAGAGCCGCTACAGGAGAGCATTGGCGTCGAAGCTTGCGGAGGGCTACATGTTGTCGGCGGCCGAGCTTGCTGCGCTTCGGGCAGAGACGGTGCTTCCGCTCCATGTCACCAGCAGTGCGACGCTCGAGGCGGCGCGGCCCCCGGCGCAGCCGCCAGCGCGGCCGCCGGCGCAGCCGCCAGCGCGGCCGCCGGCACAGCCGCCAGCGCGGCCGCCGGCGCGGCCGCCAGCGGCGCATGCCGCCCCCGCGCGCTTCGGCCGGCCGATGGACAGCAAATCAGCCAAGGGCGCCGCCGCCAGCGCTGGCGATGAGGACGAGTCCATCTACGCGATGCTCGCCGAAAAGGTGACCGTCGAGGGCTCGCTGCGTGAGGAGCTTGCGATGGCTCGTGAGGAGCTCGCGCGCGTGCGTGAAGAGTTGACGACGCAGCTCGATCGAGCGCGCCTTGAGCTCGAGACGCACAAGGGGCGGACGGTGGCCACCAAGGTCGCCGGCGAGGAAGCGAACCTCAGAGGCGTGCCGTGGAGTCATGTGGACGCGCGCAGGCTCTATGCGGCCGCACGCGCGCCACCGAGCCGTGGCGCGTTTGCAAGCCCCGAGCTGGCGGAGGTCTTGGCGCAGGCGCTGCCGGCCACGTCGCGCCGGGTGGCGGAGGCATTGAGCAGCGCGGCGAGCGTGCGCGCCGAGTCGGAGAAGGCGGACCTGGAGTCGAAGGCGGCCCTCGAGCTCGACTTCGCAGCGATGGTGCAGACGGGCACCGCGGAGCACCAAGCGCGCTTGACGACGCGCGCGATGATGGCGCGCTCCCATAGGACGACCACCAAGCTGCGTGCGGCGCTGCTCCACTTGGAGGAGGAGGCGACGGCGGCGCAGTCCTGCCACGCGGCCGATGTGCGCAGGCTCGCGGCGCGACTCACCGCGGAGCGCGAGATGATGCAGGTCGTCTTCGCCGAGGCGCTCGCGAGCTCCGAGTCGGACGAAACCGCGGGCAGCCTCTCGGTCTCTCGATTGCTCGAGCAGCTGCGCGACGAGCGCGACGAGCGTGCGCACGAGACGCGCGTGCACGGCGCCGAGATGCTCCAGCTACACCGTGCGCTCGCGATCTCGCAGGACGAGCTCAGGCGGGAGAGGCTCGAGCGCTATCGCGAGCGCACCGAGTTCGAGTGCACCGCGGGCGGCCGGAACAGCTGCCTCGCGCGCGAGCTGCCGCCGCTTGAGCGAGCGCTCGCGATGGCGCTCGCGGAGCGCGCAGTCGCTGTGAAAACGCTGCGCAGTGAGCTGCGGCATGAGGAGGCGCAGCGGTGGGACGAGCTCGGAGCTTTGACGAAGCAGCACGAGGACGCCCAGCAGCAGACCAGGGTGCAGGCGCAGTGGTACGAGTCACAGCTCAAGCATCTACGCACCGAGAGCGGAGAGAAGGAATCGCTCTTCAAGAGACGAATGCAGGCGGATTACGAGGAGAAGGTGGCACTCGAAGCCCGGCTCGAGTCGCAGATACGCAAGCTCGAGACAGATCGGCAGCTCGAGTCCAAGATGTACATCCGGCGCGTCGAGAAGCTGAGCAGTGACATTGAGCAGCTCCGGTGCGACTCCACCTCCGGCCGGCGGAAGGCGTACTTCAGGAAGATCAAGGAAGGCTTGGTCGCCTTAGGCGGGGGGCGCACCAAGGAGGAAACCACCAAGGACGGAGGCGTCGCCCACGGCGTCGCCTCACGAACGCGCACCGCATCGCCCGCCTCAAGGGGCGGCAGCCGCCCGTCGAGCCCTGGCGCAAGGGGCTGGGAGCCTGGCGGCAGGTCCGCCGAGGACGACGACGCGTACGAGGAGGTCACGGCACTGCACGACCTCGTCGCAAAGCTGGCCGAAGGCAAGCTGCTGAGGGCGCAGGAGCTTGCGGCGTTGCGAGGGCTCGCGGGGTCGAGGGGCGCCAACAAGGATTGAAACGCCGCCACCGGCATGGAAACTAAGTCAAGGCTGCCGTCTGACGAGGAGCATCGCATATGTGGAATATGCTGGTGCAGGTGATGATTGTGCGCACCCGGCCGGGACCGTTGAGCCCGATTACACCGAGCGGAGGGCCGCGGTAATTACTAACTTAGTAACTTTCATCGATTTACGATTACCGTAAAAACATCATAGTATACCGACAAGCGGAGGGGCTTTTGTATGACGGGGCGTAGTGCGCGAAAGGCCGAAACCTGAACACAAGCTGGTGTCAGACGGCCAGGGAAGTATCATTTTCCCGGTTATCCGCACGATCGCCACCTGTCGCCGCACTGGCCCGGGGCCGCTCTGCTGTACCCCGTCGCTCAGGAAGGTAACGCCGGAGCGCGCGGCCACACCCTCACGCTCTGCCCCCGCTGCCGCTGATCTTACGCATGCATGTGCGTCGTCGGCCCCTCTCACAAGCGGCGGCGCGCGCTACTCACTCGCTCGCGCGCCGACGGCGCGTGGAATGACCCGCAAAGAACTGGAGCCACTCATTGAGCGCTTCATCGGCGAGTCCGGGCGGCGGCATCGGTTGTAAGCTGTCGGCGGTTGAGCCCAGTTGCGAGGCGGCCCACCAGATGGAGGTACCATCGGAGAGTGAGGTGGTGCCCCCCTCGCTGTACACCTCCGTCTCAACCGTGTGCGCATCGGCTAGCTCGAACACCTGCGGCCAGGTGCCATCGGTGGCATGTGACGGCCATGGGATGGCCGCAGGTGCCATGTGCCATGTGACGGCCAGGTGCCATCGGTGCCGACCGAGAGGCAAGCACGAATCAGGCGCAACCAAGGGCGGTCGAGATCAATCAAGGGCCATCAAGGGCAATCGAGAGCAAATAAGGGCCATCGAGGGCAATCGAGAACACCAAGGGCCATCACCTGCGGCCAGAGCGCGCCCATCTCTCGCCCCTCGACGACGCAGAGCTCGCCCCGCGAGAGCATGAGTTGGAGCTCCGCCGGCCCGAAGAACACGACGCCCGAGACGAGCAGAAAGTCGCTCAGTGCTGCATCGCCATTCCGGATCGCTTCGGCCGCCTCGAGCGCGTTAATGCGGCGCAGCCCGCTGGTGCCCAGAGGAACGCCTAGGCGCGAGGCCGCGCTGCTGCCCGCTGAGCGTGAGAGCCACATGAGGCCGTTAGCATCGACCTCGAGTTGATCGCCCCTTCGCAGCCGGCCGTCGCCGCCAAAGCTGATGCACCGGCGCGGGTTGCCCTCCGTGCGGAATTGCACGAGGTTGGCCGTTGGCCGATTGAGCACTGCCGCGACCGTTGTGCCGCTCGGCAGCTCCTGCAGCGCGAGGAGCAGACTCTTGTGGAGGAACTGGTCGGCAAGGAGGAATCGATCGGCGACGCGCCCAGAGCGAAGCACCGTACCCACAGGGACGGGCACAGCTCCTTGAGAGATGCCCGTCGGTCGCGCACTCGAGCTCGCGCCCGCCGCGGCGTCCACCATCCCGGCGGCCGTCTCGCGGATCAATTGATCCTTGGCCTTGAGCTCGGCGGCCGTGGTCTCGAGAGGGTTCGTCAACTTGGGCTCGAGAGGGTTCGTCACGACTGGAGGAGGCTCCTCGAGCGTGCTCTCGAGCACTCGCTCGAGCTCGGCGCGCACCTCGGCGGCGATCTCGGCATCGATCTCGGCGTCCGCAAGAAGCTCGGCACGCTGGATATCGGCAATCTCCCGATCTGAGGGCTCCTCCTCGAGCTCGTCGAGCACTACCTCGAGCACCTCGTCGAGCACGTCGTCGTCCTCCTCCTCATCATCATCATCATCCGCGAGCTCCGCTTCGATGCGTGCGAGCTCCCGCTCCTCCTCGAGCACCTCCACCAAGGCCACCTCCCGAAGCTCCCTCATCTTGCGCGGCAGCAGGTGCACGCGGCACCACTCGCTGAGCATCCGGTCCTCGAGCGACCCACGCGTACGCTCGACCTCGCCCACGCGCCGTATTGAGCTCATGAGTTTCTCCCACGTGGCAAGCCCATCGCCCGGCAGCACGCCCGACGAGACGGGCGGCAGCTCGCGCCCCTGCCGCAGCAGCTCCTGCAGCAGCAGGCCGCCGTCGGCCGACGCGAGGAACCAGCTGTCGCGCTCTAACTCGCCCTGCAGCTGTTCAGGAGCCCAGCCTGCGTAACCGACGAAGACCCAAAAGTCATCGCGCTGCGCAAGGCCCTCGGCGACGAGCGCCTTGGCGCCCTCGAGCGTCGTGTACGAGACGCCGCGGATGATGTCGATCGAGAGCCGGCTCGCGACCTCGCCCACGAGAGAGTGGAGGCACACGATCTCCGCGTCGCCCTTGGCATCCTTGCCGCGGAACATGCCACCCTCTCCCACGTCACCGCCAAACCACACGCGCCAGCCGTCAATCTCGTACGCCGACGGCCGGTTGAGGATGATGCCGCGCGTGAACCCGTCGTCATGCTGCAGCAGGAGCATCACCGACTTGTGAAAGTACTGCTGCCGAAGAGCAAAGCCAAACTCCTGCCGCGTGCCGCCGAGAATGACCGAACCCTGCTCGATGAGCGGCGACTCGAAGACGAAGCCCTCCGGCTCCGCTGCCGCAGCGCTGCTGTCGCCGCCGCTGCTCGCCTTCTCACGCTGCTCTGCGGCCACGAGCTTCGCTCGGAGATCGCGCCAGTCGCCGAGGTCCTTGGACTCGGGCTCGTTCTCGCAGCAGCGGACGTGCGGCCAACATCGGCGCGCGCTCCCTCTACACAGCGCCGACGGCGAGCCGCCGTGCAGCGGCGGCTGGAGCGCCGCCGTCAGAAGTACGGTCGCCGCCGCGGAGATTTGCATCCTTGGAAAATGCGTCGCGCCGAGCACTTCACGGATAACTTCAAGGAAAGCATCACATGAAATCCTCCACTTTCCGGCTCCCCCGGTTTTCTTGAACCGATTTGGATTTCCCGCCACTTCCCGCCACTTCCCGCAGTCACACGTCACTTTTCAAAAATGGATGCGCTCGGTCACTCTCGGCGGCGGCGCCCCGCATATGCCGTCGACGACGTCGACGAGGACGACGAGGACGACGAGGACGACCTCGCTGACACGGCGGACGCGTCACAGCATGCGACGGTGCCGCCTAAGGCCAAGAAGGCGAGGCGCTCTTCCGCAGCCGCGCCGCTGGCCGCTGCCTCGGGCACCTCGCAGGAGACGGAGGTGATCGGACTGCACCACCGTCCGGTGGTCGCCGGGCGCGTCTCGCTGTGCCCGCGCCGTCTCGATGTCGAGAATGGAACACTGCTGTCCGTGCGCCTCGTCAACTTTAAGAGCCACCGCCACTTTGAGATGACCTTCGGACCGCGGCTGAACTTCATCGTGGGACGAAATGGCACGGGCAAGAGCTCGATCCTCGCGGCGATCATCGTGGCGCTCGGCGGCAACCCGAACAAGTACTCGGGCACTGCGGGCGGCTCCAAGTCGGCGAGCAGCCTCATCTGCGACGGCGCCGACTCGGCGAGCGTCGAGCTGCGCATCGCGAACGGGGGCCCAGACGCCTTCACACTCGAGTGCGGTGCGGCGCCCGCGACCCTCATTGTGCGGCTGCGGCTCAGCCGCGCGAGCGCGACGCGAACCTCGAGCACGTACTCGATCAACGACTCGAGCATCTCCCTCAAGAAAGTGCGCGAGCTCGCCGACTTTTACAACTACGAGGTGGAGAACCCGACGGTGATCAACACGCAGGCGGTCTCGGCCTCGTTCCTCAAGGACCCGAAGGACGCGCAGCGCCGGTACACGTTCTTCCTGCGCGCGGCCAACCTCGAGTCCCTCAAGATGGACTACGCGCAAGGCCACGACGAGCTGCGCCAGATGGGGATCAAGCTCGATAGCCACGAGGAGCAACGCGCCAGGCTCTACGAGCGCCTCGAGGAGGCGCAGCAGCGCGCCGATGCAGCGCGCGAGCGCCTGGACCTCGAGCGCACCATCGCGCAGCAGGAGCGGCGCGCCGCCTACTGCACAGTCGCCGCACACCGCGCCGCGCTCGAGCGCGCGCGCGCGGCGGCCGAAGTCGCGGGCGCCGCCGCGGAGGCGGCCACTGCGGAGGCAGCCGACGCCAAGGAGGCACACGCGGCCGCGCGCCGCGGCGTCGAGGCGGCGCACGCCGAGCGCAAGGCGCGGCTTGATCAGCTCGACAGCGCCGGCCGGCGCGCGACCCTGCTCGGCAAGGAGCTCAAGGATCTCAAGAAGCGAGGGCACCAGCAGCGCGAGCAGCGCGAGAGCGCCCTAGCCAGCCAGCGAGACGCCGCCGCGGCGGAGGCGGAGCTGCGTCGCGCGCTCGAGGTGCAGCGCGCGAGTCTCGACGCGAACACGCGCGCCGCGGACGTGGCGATGCGCCGGCGCATCGAGGCCCTCGAGGACGCGCACGCGGCTGCGATGGCAGCAGTGAGCGCCGCGTCGCTCGACCTGACGCCGCTCGAGCAGGCGGCGAGCAGCGCGCGCGCGGCGCTCGCGCAGTGGCACGGGCGGCACGCCGACGCGAGCCGCGAGCAGCACGAGGCGCACGCGGAGGCGACGCGACTGCACGCGGCTGCGACGTCGAGCTCGGCTGCTTCGGGTGCCGAGGCTCTCAGTGCCGTCTTCCACCGAGCGATGCCGCAGCTGCTCAAGGCCATCCACGGCACACGTTCGTGGCAGGCCTTTGAGCCCGTCGGCCCGCTTGGCATGCACCTGTGCATCAAGGCGGAGCACCAGCCCACGTTTGGCTTTGCCATCGAGCGCGCGCTCGGCGGCTGGGGCGGCCTGTCGGCCTTCGTCGTCGGCTGCCAGGCGGACGAGGTGGCGCTGCGTGCGCTCCTCGGCAAGCACGCGGTCGCGGGCGTCAAGGTCGTCGTGCAGAAGGATGAGCCGCGCTTCAACGTCGGCGGCCGGCTGGGCGGCAGCGGGAGCAGCGGCGGCGGGAGCGGCGGCGGCGGCGGCGGCGGCGGCGGGCTCACGGTGCTCGATGCTCTCGAGCACATCAAGAGCGACATCGCGTTCAACGCGCTCGTGAACGCAGCCTCGCCCGAAGGGTGCGCCCTGCTGCGCAGCTACGACGACGTCGACCGTCTCGTCTTTGGGCCACGCGCCCCGTTTGCGCGTGCGTACACGCCGGACGGCACCGCCCATTTCAGACGCGGGCGCACCACCGCCTCTGAGCCGGTGCCCAAGCAGCAGCGGCGCCCGCAGCACATGGCGCCCTTTTTGTGTGCCGATCGGCCGGGCGATGGGAGCGACGAGCGGCGGGCCGAGATGCTCGCGCAGAGCGGGCAGCAGGCGCAAGTGGCGCAGCGCGCGCAGGCGCAGGTGGCGGAGGCAAAGAGCGCCATGGAGCAGGCGCAGCGCGCGGACAAGGCGGCGACACAGGAGCTCCAGGCCGTGCTGGCGAAAAAGGCGCAGCTTGGGCGCAAGATGGAAGCGGCTGCCGCCGAGCTGAGTGCCGCGCGCGACGAGGCGGCAGTCTCGGCGCCAGCGGCCGTGCTCGGCCAAACGCAGCGCGAGCTCGACGAGGCGCGCGCACAGCAGGCCGTGGCCGTTGAGGCGGCGCGCACGGCACAGGTCGAGGCGGCGCGGCTCGAGGGACTCGTGGCGGCGGTGCAAGCCAAGTACGCCGAGGCGCAGCAGGAGGAGAGGGCACTCACGCAGCAGCTCGGCGCCGGCGGGCGCGCGGGCGGCAGCTCGAGCGGCTCGAGCGGCCCGGGCGCAGAGGAGGAGGTGCTCTCCGAGGCATCGAGGCGGAGTGCGAGGGCGAGCGAGGCGAGCGCCAAGGCCAAGGAGGCGGCGGCCAAGGCGCTCAAGGAGGTGAGCGATCGCGAGGCACTCGTCGACAACGACGAGGCGCAGCTCAACCAGACCTTCCCCGAAGGCCCGCCACCCGACCTCGCCGCCGCCGCCGCCGCAGTCGCCACCGCCGCAACCGTTGCCAGCGATGCAAACTCCTCGACGGCGAGCGGCGCGGCGGTGCTGCGCGAGCGCGAGAAGCGCGAGAAGGCGGCGGCCGAAGTGGAGGCAGCCGCCAAGCTCGAGCTGAGCAAGCTCTACGCGAAGCTCAAGAAGGCAGAGAGGCGCTGCGGCGAGAGCGGCCACACCTCCGCAGCCGAGCTGCTCGAGGCAGCGCAGCGGGCGCAGCAAGACGTGTATGCCCATGAGGACGCGGCCGAGCACTGCGCCCAGCTCAAGATCAAGCTCGACGCGGCGCTCAAGGAGCGTTATCGCTTCTGGCTCAAGGCTCTCAAGGCGCGCTCTGCCGAGGCGTCGGGCGCGTTCAACATGGCGCTCTCGCACAAGGGCCTCTCAGGCGAGTTGATCTTCAACCATGACGCCGAGCGGCTCGACGCGATCGTCGACACGTCCTCGCAAGACGTGCACGGCGCCTTCCGCGCGCGCTCGCTCAAGAGCTTGTCAGGCGGCGAGCAGGCCTTCTCCGCACTCAGCTTCGCGCTCGCGATGTGGCCCTTCTCGGCGTCGCCGCTGCGCGCAATGGACGAGTTCGACAAGAACATGGACTCCTCCTTCTTGCAGGCGAGCCTCAAACTCATCCTCGACTCGGTCGCCTCGCACCCGCTGCGCCAGACGCTCATCCTCACGCCCAACGACTACCATGGCGTCCTCGTGAGCCAGATGTGCAAGCCGCTCTACGAGGCCATCCTCGCGCAGGATGAGCGCGGCGTGAGCATCCTGCACATGCCGGATGTCGAGCGCGGCGCGTGAGCGCGACGTCGTCTCTCACGTTTACGCCATGACGGGGCCCCACAAGCGCGAGGCCGGGGGGGAACGGGCGAGCGCGGAACGGCAACGGCCAACGCCAATGTGGGGAAGGGGCGATGTCGCGATCCGATGTGAGGTTTGAGAGCTGCAGCAGTAGGACCCCTGGACCGCATGGAAAAGGGGGTGGAAGCTGTACAAATAGCGACGAAGTTTGATGTCAAGAACACTGACCGAGCAGTGGGAATGGTCACGGGGGTTTCGACTTGACACTTCTCGAGCTCCTCGATCACGAAACGGCGAGATCGCATTGAGAAGCGGCTTTTGTGCAACATTCTCGGGCCCGTCATCTCAAGGGCTCGCTTTGCTGCCTGGGCCCAGGTCGCCTTGCCGTCCAGGTGGGTCCCAGGTCGGCTCGGTAAACTAGACCTTTTGCGATGGGAAAGAAGAGCAAGTCAGGAAAAGACAAGCCCTCTGCGGCTACGATTGCAAAAGGAGAAGAGGAGCTGCTCGAGAAGGCCGTCGCCGAGAACAAGGCTGCCCGAGAAAAGGAGATTGCGGACGGGTGCCCCACGAAAGCGGAGCTGGTGGCGGCATTGGACCAGATCACTCTGTTCGATCTGAGGGTGATGGAGAACGGCAAAGGCACGCAGACTTGCCTCTCGCCAGAGGGCGACTACATTTTCTACGTCGATTGCAACGATGCCGCCGAAGCGCTTCAGGCTCGCAAGATGACACATGCGGGCCACCTTGTCCTCGGCACAACCCCTCTGGGAAAGGTGTTCGGATTGACTGAAGCAGACGCGTTCGGGTTTCAGTCGAATGTTGCCTTCCCAATGTATTTGCAGGGCTCCACCGCCGTCATCGACGACCTCGTGCGCGACGGTCTAGATGAGGGCGCCAAGTCGCTCTGCCCAGTGAGCAGCCAACTCAACCCCAAAAGCAGCACGGTGCCCATGTTCTCGTTTCCAGAGCTCGTGGAGGGGACGACGACGGCGCCCTATTTCTTCACCAAGGCGGACCTGGTGCACCACTGGATGACGAGCACGGGCAAGACGCTCGAGGAGCTCCCGCCGCGCCTCATCATGACCGACCTCCGCGTGCTCATCCTTCGAATGATGACAGAGCCTGCCGACTGGAAAACGATCCAGATCGCGCCGCTGACGAGCACCGTCGAGTTCCTCGCCGCCGCTAGCCAGCAGAGAGTACAGGCTACCCAGCCGGCCGAAGCGGCAACCGGGACCGCTGGTGCACCGCCGCTTGCATCTGTTGCTGAAGCTGATGAGCCTCCGGCGCTCGAATGATCAATACAGCGTTCCCCGAACGGCCCTTGCGCCATTCGTACTGAAGCTGATGAGCCTCCGGCGCTCGAATGATCTGTCGTTCGAGGTGGCGAATGACTTCCAGCAGTATACTTCAGTACGAATGGCGCAAGGGCCGTTCGGGGAACGCTGTATTGATGGAAGTCATTCGCCACCTACGTTCTCAACTTCTTCATACCTTGCGAGTGCAAAAATAGTTTGTAACGCACGCGTCGTGGGCCGTGGAACGATTGATGGAACGAGGAAGGTGCTGTTGTGAACGAGGATGGAGGAAGGTGCTGTTATGCGATGTGCACACGACCGACGATGCGAGACCGGGGCACACTGCGCGCTACCACGCCGCGCGGTCGGCGTCGGGCGGGTACGGGCGGTCGCTTGTCATGTCCCTTGTTCACACACCTCGCTCCGGTGTATCGATAGATAGATTCGAAAGACTGTCGGACTGTGCTGCGCTGCGCTGTGCATCGAGCCGTGTCAGCGTACAAACGAAAGTACGGTTGTGCAAACGCGATCGCGAACATTCAAGATCGCGCTTCCGGGAAAACAGCTTCGCGTCGGAGCCAACGCAATTGTGGCAGCCGACCGAGCCCCTTACTTACCGTACTTCAGACGCCCAAGACCTTTCACAGTTAAGCCCTGCCTAGCATCTCCTCCACTGCCGCACCGATGTGCGGGCACCGCTGGAGAGTGGCGCGCGCCGCACTAGCTTCGAAGCCCATGTCGATGAGTATCTGCACATCCGCCGGAATCCTGATCCGTCCGCCTCCATCTCCATCGCGCCTGGTCGGCGCGCTTGCTCGCCCAGGGTGACCAGGGTCCGCCTCCACAAACCTGTCGAGGGTGGCCTGTCGCTGCCGCTTGTGCTGTGGCTGCGACCCGTGTGGCTCGTCCAACGGGGCGTCGGCACCACGCGGGGGCCCTCCTGAGAGCGCTGCGCTGAGCGCTTCAAGGGGCTCGTCAGGGCTGACCCCTTGAAGATCCCCTTGAAGATCACACGCCGCATCGTCCTCCTCGTCATCCTCGCCTTCTTCCCACTCGTCCATCGTATGAAAGCAAGAGGCATCCCACCTATGCCACTCCGATACTGGTGGTGCCGGCACTGCGCCTGTCCACGGTCCAGCGCCCGCGGACGCTCCTTCTTGGAATGCATCCTCCTCCTCCAGCATCTCTTCTGCCCAGTCGCCTTCCTCGTCCTCGTCCTCAGCTGATCGACATCCCTCCAGGCCGCCGATGGGTGTGCTGCCCCACTGCGGCCCATTTGCCCAGGACGGCGCGCCATTCGCCCAGGACGGCGCGCCATTTACCCGCAGCCCCCTCGATCCAGCACCGCCAGAGGGCGCGCCACCTCTCGGCTGCTCGCCGAGCTGCCAAAGCTGATCGATACGGCGCGAGCCGTCACGCACTGGCGCGCCGTCCTGGGCGAGTTTCGTCATCTGCACCCCAATCGAGCGCAACTTGAGCGGCGTGAACTTGCGCGTCAGACCCGCCCGCGCTGTGCCGCCCGCACTGCTCACCCCGCCCCCCAGGCTGAGCTCCTTCTCGAGCATTGGCAACGCGCGCCGGTAGAGCTCATCGGCGGTGCCGATTGGGCGCGAAAGCTCGGGCGCCGCACGCGAGCGCACCTCGAAATTCGAATCCTTGAAGCGACACGTCATCTTGGTGCCGCGCAGCCCCACGCTCTCCATGCTCTTGCCGAGGCCCTCGCACATGCGGCGGAGCATCTGACGCAACACGCGCGGCTCATCCGAGGCGCGGAAGGTGTCCGAGAACGAGATGCCCTTTTGCGGCGCCGCCTCGCCGCCAGCGTCGGCGTCGTCCCAGCCGAGCGCGTCCCGCAGCAGCGCGTCGGCCCGCATTGGGGAGAAGAGGCACCACGCCTCAGGCAGCGCAGAAAGCAGCTCACCACACGTGCACGCGCCGAGCACGCGGCTGCACAGCTTCTCGGCGACTCGGCCGATGAAGGGCACCTGTGAGGTGAAGGGGAGGGGCAATCAGCATGCAATCAGTATGCAATCAGCATGCAATCAGCATCCAATCATCATCCAATCAGCATCCAATCATCATCCAATCAGCATGCAATCTACATGAAAACAGCATGCAATCAGCATGCAATCATCACTCGGCCGACAAAGGGCACCTTGCGCAGCGGCTGGTCGCGCAGGAAGCTGAGGATGGCATCCACGCTGTTGCCGATGCGCGTCTGGCCGTTGGGCTTATTCACGTCGGCGCCCATCTTAGCGAGCTTTGCATTGGGTGCGATGCCCGCCGAGACGGTCAGGCCGCCGGTGACACGCGCGACGCGCGCACGTATCTCTGATACCACCTGCTCGGCGAGTGCATGCATCGAAAGGAGCTCCTCGACTTCGTTACGCCGTCGCGGGCGCCGTCGCGGGCGTGGGCGCGCTTCGCCACAACACGCGTCCTCGTACTCGTCCTCGTACGCGTCCTCGTACTCGTCCTCGTCGGAGGGCTGCCAGTCATCCCTAGACGAATAGCCTTCGTCCTCGCCGCCGGAACCGGCGGGATCGGAGCCACTCGCCGCGGCAAAGTCCCCGACGACTCCCAAGCGTCCACCGGCGCCGCTTTCCGGAGTGGCACCCTCCGGATACCCGCTGCCCCCCCCCCTTGGAGTGGCACCCTCCGGATACCCGCTACCAGCTCCAAATTTGGCATGGTCGTGCGAGCCGAGGCGCACGCGCCGCCGCAGGTACCGCGTGATGTCGAGCGTCGCCTCATCGAATCCCATACCCTGCGTCGTGTCCGGATCGTACTCTCTGTAGATGGCCATCGCCTCCGTGGCAACCTGTGCGTACGCCTCGTAGTCCGCGGGCACAAACGTGAGCTCGGCCCTTGGCATGCCGAACTCAGGCGCGCGTCGGAAGAGCTCTTTGGCCACAAAGGACGGCATGCCGGACCGCACGCCCCAGCGGCGAGCAATATAGTTTGCCGTCAGGACGAGAGCGCCGCCGACCGCTAGCGGCTTGTCCGCGAGGCTCGGGTCCTCGCGAATAGCCACCGCTGCGTAGAACATGTCAAAGTCGACGACGACGACGACGCGGCTGACCTTGCGTGTTGCCTCAAGCTCTTGTGTCCGCCGCGAAACAGCTACCTGCGCTGCCTGCCGCTGCGCCTCATCCAGCTTGCTCTGCGCCGCCTTTAGTCGCGCGACCCTTCGCTCAACAGCAGCGTCCAGTTTCAGCTGATGGCTCGTGTACGGAGAGTTGGCAGCTGCCTCGAGGATGATTTTGCTGATCTTGTCGAAGTCGATGTTGTCCATGCCACCCTTGTGCGACGAGTGCACATAGAGGGCCTTCGCTCGGTCTTCGTAGGACGGCGGAGCGGACGCCATCCACTCCGGCGGCGCGCGCGCGAACAGGGGACGCTTGTGAATGGAGTTGATGAATTGATGGGAGCCTGTGAATGAACGTTACATGCACGGACTAGGGATTTCAGACTTCAGTGAGTAAGTTTCGTCGCTGTCACCCACGCGCTCATCACACCACAGTCTCAACGGAGAACGGACGGCTCCGAACCCCTCTTGGTCAACACATGTACTGAGTGTTCTCGCTCTCGGGCCACTCAATTATGCTTGTGAGGTTGGTCTCTCCCAGCGAGCGCAGGGTAACCCCTGTCGCTTGCTGCCGTATGCTGCTTGGCGGGATTGTGATAGGCAATCAGGTGGGGGGAGGGGGGAGGGGGGAGCTGGGTTAGGGTTTTGTCAACCGTCGTCATAACTCTGCCGTCGTTCGGTTGTCTTGCCGCAGCCTCAGGTCTACGGTCCGTGCGTGGGTAGCGCTTCTGTCAATCATGTCGATCATCCGCGATAGGGATATCGGTCTCGTCTTCCGACGTCGCGCAGCGCGACCGGTGCGATGTGCATCCGGTTCGCGGTTCATCAGGAACACTTTGTCAATGTGTACAGATGAGAGACTGAGTTGCGTGCCATGCCGGTGTCGGTCGATCATGCATTGGTCACGTCCGGTCTCAGTCGGTTTCGCATGGGATACCACAGTTTACCGTTTAGCCATGATATTCACGTGATAGTGTGACGCCTGTAAAACGTCTACAGCACCTCCACCGGGATCTCCCGCGCCCCTTTTGCTTTCGCCTCTATCTATCTCCGTCAGCGTCACGCACTTTAGACCACGATCCGACAGGCCCTGGAGCACCATTGTGAGCGCCTCCAGCGTGTGTTCTCGGTGGCCTCGCTCTGGCATGTGCAAGATGACAATCGAGCCTGCCTTAGCCTGGCGGAGCAGCGTCCGCGCCACCCAATCGGCGTCGCTCACTGCCCAGTCGTCGCAGTAGGCGTCGCCGATGGCGTGGCGAAGCTTCAATCGCACGATCGCGCGACGCATGCTCGACGTCAGGACGCCCTGCGGCGCACGGAACCAGCGGACGGTGGCGCCCGATTCCGCCTCGATCACGTCATTCGACTCCTTGAGCGCCCTCTCAAACTCGTCAGGCATGAGCTTCGAGTATCCAAACTTGTCCTCCTCCATGTGGTTGCCAAACTCGTGGCCGGCAGCGACGACCCTGTCGGCCCCCAACGAAGCCAAATACTTGGAGCACACGAAGAACGTGCACCGCGCATCGTGACGCTCGAGCAAGCTGAGCACCTCGCTCACCAGGCTCGTCTCCACCCCGCCACGCGCCAGCCCATCGTCGATGGTGAGCGCAACCACGCCTTCGACGCCTTCGAAGTAGAAGGCAGTATCGCTGTAGGTGGAAATGCGGCTGACGAGCCAGCCAAGCTTTCGTGTGCCAACTGCCGTCGCGCACGTCCACAAGCACTTGAGAGCGGGCTCCAGCATCGCCCGCGCTTTCACAGCCCCTAATTTGGAAAAGGTCTGTTGCTTGAAGGAGTCATGTACCGTTCAAATGACTCTACCGGTAACGATCGCGAGCACGTTGGAAACTCATCACGCATCTCGCTCGAGGATCCTTGAGCACCATGTCGACTCGGCTCGGGCCGGCGATTATTCACCTGCTGCAGTTCTACACGGTCGTGCTCAGCATCCTGGGTGTCGGCCTGCCCTTCGTGCCTGTCGTGGTGGTGCTCGTCTTCCCTTTCATCACTGCCGGCTTCATCGTCAAAGACGGCCGAGGCCTTCCAAAGCACTGGCATCGCTTGCCGTTTTCTCTTCCGACGACCATATTCGTGGACATCCCAGTGGGCAGCGCGTTCTTCGTGCTCAGCGCGTTCTCCATCCTCGTGTTCCATCCTGCTGCACACGTGGTCATGGAGCTGCTGCACGTGCTTGGGCTCCTGCGAGGGATTGGTCAAACACAGACGAGGCCGCTTGACGAGGAAGCGGCCGGCACGCCGGCGTCGAGCGCACCAATCTCCATCCAGAAGCAGCGATCGAGCGAAAATATGCAACTCGACGGTAACCGGTACCGGCAGCCCGATTCCTTGTGGGCCGCGCTGGAGAATGGCGACGTCCGCCTTGTGAGCCTCAAGTGGCTCACAGCCCTCGCAGAGAGGGGTGGCACTCTGGCGCGGCGGCAAGAGCTCCCCGAGGAGGCTTTCATCGACTCTGCGCGGCTGAAAAAGATCGAAGCGGGTGCCAAGGCCGCCTTCTACGTAGAGGGCTTCTTTCTGGCCGTGGCAGCGGCGGCAGGTAAGCCACTCTTCACGGCTGTGAAAGATGTCCTCGTGGCTCTCGTGCGTCGGAAACGAAATGTCGATCATCTGGTGCCCATCGTCGCGGTTTCATACATTTGGCTCGAGGCGGCGCACCCGGATCAGCATGGCGCCCAGCTGCGGCTCATGTTCCGAAAGCTTCGGGAGCTCTATGGTCGCGGTGGGCTGCTCGGTGCATGCCAGCAGTACGGCTTCTCAGACATGGGCGTGTTCATCGATTGGGCGTCCCTCTACCAGAAAGACCCCCAAAAGTGGCAAAGTTGGATGGATGGGCCCGCTCGCTGGAAGAGCGACCAGGACCTGGCCGTAGTGGCCGTGGACGGGCCGAAGATGGTGGCCGAGCGGCATGCGTACAATGAGAGCCGAAGCTCGGAGGAAACGGCTGCGTTCCGCCGCGCGCTGGAGAATACAATGGATTTGTGGTACGGCCATGGCGCGACGACGGTCATTCTGCTCACCGAATTGCCGGACGAGCTCCCGATCGGGTTCGATGTTACACGCACGTATGCGGCGCGAGGGTGGACCACGTTTGAGCAATGCAGTGCGGAGCTCGCGAAGAGCTTCAAGCTCAACAGGGCGCAGTGGAAGCTGGTGATCGACGTGGGCCTGGATGGGAACGAGGGCAAGGGCGGTGCGCGCCGGCGGCTCCCCACGACGCCGGAGCGGATGGAAGCACTCCTCGAGACTCGGCAGTTCACCAACGGTGCCGACAAGGGGGCAGTCCTCGAGCTCTACCGAAGGACGGCCTCGGCGGTGCTCGGGACAATTGTGTCCCTAAACTACCAGGGCCTCGCGCTGCAGCAGGATGACGAGTGGTGCTCTCCCTCGCGCCTGTCTGAAGCGTTGAACTACTGCTCAAGCTTGGAGAGCATCACTCTGACCGCCACCAGGTTGAGCGACGAAGGCATGGCAGCTCTGATGGATGCGCTGGATCCCGACGCCCTCCCAGCTCTCAAGATCTTGGACTGTAATTTTAATCGATTCGGGGTCGTCGGCGTCCGCACGCTCACTGGCGCGTTTCGCCGCGGCGTGGCGCCGAAGCTGGAGTTTCTGGGCCTCTCTGGCTGCCTCTTTGGCGATGCCGGCGCCTCGTCGTTCGCCATAGCCCTCCAGTCTGGCGGCCTGCCTTCGAAGCTGGCCCTGGTGGATCTCAACCTAAATGACATCGCCGACGAGGGGGGCATGGCACTGGCTGCCGCGCTTGAAGTCTCCGGCTCGAAGTGCCGCATCTTCCTGGCCAACAATCGTATCGGCCTTGCGGTTCAATCGGCGCTCCTCTGCGCGCTGGAACGCACGCACGGCCTGACGATCATGCACGCATGCGCTGTACTCGCGCTCAACCCGCCTTTCTATCCGCCCGCCGCCGCCCGTGCCACCGGACGGGGGATGCGGCTCTACTTTGAGGCCGGCCGAATCGCGTGACGTACGAGTGAGATCACGAGACTGTGCACCGTGAGGATCGTGACCAATATCGATAAACTGTTAGACGGTGTCTCGCGTGAAAGTCACTTTTAACGGCCGGAACCTCTGAGTAATAACGCTACAGTCGGTGTCCGGAAACTTGCCAGCGCCACACTGGCAAGCTCACCGAAGCATCACAGGCGCGCCTGCCTCTCTTCTCTCGAGAGCTGCGTAGCTGCGGCCGAACAGCACTGAACAACATGGCACGCAATGAAATGCGGAAAAGGCAGGGTCAACCCACCCCCCGGCCCCGTCGCTTGCCTTTCGCAGGCATCTTTCCTGGTCGAGTTGAAGAATGATCTGAGAATTCGCTATACGCCCATCGGCGACTTCATGGGTGATCCCATCCGCGCAAAGGGGCTAATTGGAGTGCCACTTCGCTTGTAGTACGCGGCCTCGAGCTGCGCGAGCCGCTCTTCCAACTCCTCGCTCCCATCGAATCTGTAACCGGGGATTTGCTCGACGATCGTCTTCTCGGCATCCATGATGTAACTCTCCATCGGAAGATCATTCGCGTCGTTGCCAAACGGCTGCTCGATCTCAACGGCCATCTGCTCGATGGAGAGAAAGAGGAAGGCCAGAAGGGAGTGGACGGGCACTGCGAGCCAGCCGAACTTGCCCACGAGCGCAAACGGCAGCGTGAGAAGCCACACGATCAGAAAGGAGCGCAGCGTGGTTACATAGGTGTACACCATCGGCGTGTCTCGGATCTTCAAGCAGTTCTGAAACGCGTGGTTGATTTCCTGGAGCTGTTGGGACGTCTCGTCATAGTGCGAAATCGACATGCCTTTCCTAGCACCGGCTGCAGTCTCGTCGGGCAGGTTGCTCCGCACGGTGCTCAAGACCTCCTTGAGAGCCATCAGTGGCGGGTTGTGCGATCGGTTCAGCTTGCACACGAACACCCAATCCATCCGACCGCCGCACTCTTCCTGAACGATTTTCCCCCCTCGTAGATGCGCCTTGCACGCCATCAGCATCGCCATCAGCTGCATCAGGACAAGCTCGGTGGCCTCCGGGCTGCGCAGGATCGGCGCGGTGCACGCAGCAATATTGCAGGCAGATGATTTGATCGTCTGCCACGTGCACCGTGCTTCCCACCATCTGTTCATCGAGGCATCAGTCCGCATGACGACGAGGAAGGAGAGGGCACTGCCCATGACGATGTGCGCGTCTAGCGGCATGTCAAAGTACTCTGTATGATGCGGAAAGTAAGCCACGTAGCAGCAGCCGAGAGTGGTGGCTATGGTAGATATCATCCATGGCCAGAACATGAAGTCGCCGACGCGGTACGAGATGGTGGGCAGCCAAAATAACGGCTCGTACACGTTGAACTCGGACAGGGCTTCTTGATAGTACTCGGTAGACAGCCACTTGATGTCCTGAGGTAGCAGCGGGAGGCGTGCCGGCACGTTCTTGGGGTACTCTGCCATGATCACAATGTGCAAGCACACGAGTTTTGGGGCTCACAAAACTGCTCACAACATACAAGTTTGAGCTCTTTTTGGCAGCTCACATCGGCGCTTTCGATGATTGGGCAATTAGATTTGGATCGACCGTCTGTGACGGCGGCGCATCCTTAATCCACTCCCTGGATACCACTACGTAACGCACCGGTCGAATACCGGTCGAACGCTTCGGCTGCCTGTCGGGGGGGCGCGACTATCTTCCTACCAAGATCCAAGATGCAAGAACCAACTGCGCGACTCCCTCTTCCTCTTCGACGTGTTCATCCACCGCTCGTCCGTCGTCGCGCGCGAGCTAAAAGTTAAAATCAAGCGAGTCTACACAGAATCATGGAAAGAACGCGACCGGTTAAACAACTGTAGTCTAGTGACGCAGTGTATATACTAGACTGTGACGTGGGACGGTTTATACATTATAGTGCGGTGGAGAGCGAAGCACCCCCTCTGGGCTCTGTGGCCGCTGGCGCGACACGGCATGCATGCTGCCAGCGTCCACGCTCAACTCGACGCGGTCCATTCGCTCCTCAGTGCTCCCGCGGGCTCACGCTAGGACTGCTGAGGAATCCGACGCGGACAGCGCTGTTAACGGTTACCGGCGCTCCTCGAGGGCTCAGCGGCCGATTGCCGCCGCCCGCGCCGCGGCCCCGAATGTCATGGACCACGATGGCGCGTGGCGCGGCTCCGGAGCCACCGGCGGTGGCGGTGCTGCCCGGCGCCGTGGGCGGCGCACGCCGTTTCTGTGGGCCACCTTGGTCGTTGTCGGCCATGGGCGGCGCCATCGTGGGCGGCGCCATCGAGGCATGAGTTGGGTGCGCTTGAGGCGGTCGAAGGGGGCCGTCAACGATGATTCGGAAGGGTGAGCCGGCCACGTGCTGCTGATGGAGCGTGATTGCGAGGCTGCAGTGGCCGCTCACGCCGTACGTGCACGTGACGCGGTACGTGCCGTCTCCGCGGTCGTAGACGCGCCCAATAGGGTTGCACGGGCCACGGAACGAGACCAGAAAGTGATCGCCGCCGTGCGTCCTTCGGTTCCCGTGCGCGTCGCGCGCGACGAGGATGAAGCTCGTCGGCTGTCGCACCCTCGCGCGGTGCGTCGCCTCGCCGTACGATTCGCACCGTCGGGGAAGCGTTGCGCCGGGCACAATGTCCACTGTGTACGGCGACCCCCTCAGGGGCACCTCCTCGCTGCCGTCGGTGCCCGAGACGGCGCTTCGCATGGCCACGTGGAGGAGCAGCTGCTCGGCGCGCGTGGCTGTGAAGGTGACGCGCAGTCGCTGCCCATCCTCGCTGGTGCTCACCTTGGGCGTGGCCAGCGGATGGTAATCCGTGGTCCTCGGCGCCGCAGTCGCCTCGCGCACCGCGTCGGCGAGACTCGCCGCGTGCCTCTCTTCCGGATCGGCCCGGAGGCCCAAGCTGGACTGATCTGAGTCGGCCCGAGATTCAATCTCCGAGTCGGCCGAGTCGGCGGTCGCCGGGGCCAGCGCCGCCGCCGCGCCCGCCGCGCCGCCGCCCGTTGCGCCCGTTGGGCTCCGTCGCTCGAGCGTCGCTACAAAGTGTTCGCCGCTCGGAGAACGGGCGTTGCCGAGAGCATCGCGCAGCTGCAGCGAGAGGATCCCGGCCTCGCCCGCGACGAAGGTGTACTCACGTCGTTCGGCAGGCAGCTCGCCGCTCATGCCGCACGAGAGGGGGCCAGGGAGCACCCAGAGTTTATACGGCATGCCGCCCATGGGCAAGGCTGTTCCCTCTTCCTCGGCCCAACGCACGCGCCCCTCCTTGCCGCCGCCACCGCCGCCGCCGCCGCCGCCGCCGCCGCCGCCGCCAGCGCTCTCAGCGCCGTCCTGGGCGGGCGTGGGCGTGGGCCGTTGGAGGATCCACGCATGCACCTCGTGTTCACACGCGACCTCGGGCCGATAGCGCACCAAGTAGCTCCCGTCGCCTTGGTCGACGACCGCGGCACGCTGCGCGAGGCCATTCGCGAGGCAACGCAGCTGCACGGCGACACGCTCGCCGCCCTGAGCCACGCGGTTGCCCGACGAGTCGCGACACACGAGCACAAAGCGCCCTTCCTGGCCGGCGCAGCAGTCGAGGAGGCTGCCCGGCGTGTCGTCGAGCCCGGAGCGGCGAGCATCCACTTGTCCCGCGCGCACGTTCAAGAGGAAAGGCGAGCCGTCGATCGGCTCGCCCCGCAGGAACACGGAGCACGAGTACTCTCCCGCCGCAGCCAGGCTCAGCACGGCTGCACAGGTGCGTCGGTCGGCGCTGCGGCGGACGCACGCCACCACCTCCGAGGTGCCCGAGGTCGAGCGCAGGGGCGAGAGGCGCACGAGCCAGTCAGCAGGCTCGCTGAGCGCGGCATTGCCGCTCGCGTCCATGGAGGCGAGGCTGATCAACGCCTCCTCCCCTGCCACGAGCACACGTGGAGGCTGTGACGCTCCCCCCTCGTGACTCGGCACCGCGCCACCTGAGGCGGCCGACGCGCCGCCCGGCGCAACCACGTTGTCGCCCTCGCCCTCGCCGTCGGCGTCGGCGCACCCCTCCGTGAGCGCGCCATCGGCGCGGCGCAGAAAGTTGGCACGCGCGACCGAGCAGCGCGCGCGCGGCGGCCCCGACTCACACAAGATCGCATGCGGAGAGACCCCAAGCGGCGTTTGTTCAAGAAAGGTCTCGAGGTGATGCATGCCCACCTGACGGCAGACCATCGAGCCGGAGTACGTGCCGTCGCCCTGGTCGGTGAGGCTGAGCTCGACGCGTTGGCCGTCGGGCCCACGCAGCGCGGCCCCAAACTGCTCGCCGCCGCGCCACGCTCGATTCTTGTGTCGATCGTACGCGTGGACCACAAAGGCAGCGGGCACGCCCACGCGCAAACCGAGCAGCTTCGACGTGTCCACCTCGCTTTGTGCGGCGAGCGCCCGGCCGGCTTGCACGAGCACTGTGAAGGGCGAGCCGCCGATGGGCTCCTTCCTGATATAGACATGCAACGGCTGCTCGCCGCTCTCTTTCGCGGTGTAGCTCAGCTGATATTCCCCCGTCCGCAGATCGACCGTCTGCGCCAGCACAGGCGAGCGATGCTTGCCCCGTAGCTCCGCTACGATCGGCAACTGGTCTTCATGCGTCACCGGGTTGCCGAAGCGGTCGCGCACGAACACGGACAGTTGAGCGAGCTCACCTGCGACGGCATGCGTCGCGCCCTCGCCGCGGACCAGGCAGCTGGGAGGATGCACCTCACCGGCCCGTACTGTGAACGTGAGTGGACCTCCCCCGAGCATCGCGTTCCCGTCGAGGATGACCACGCGCAGCTCGCCGGCGTGGGTGGGGACGAAGACGAGCCGAGTGCTCGCACCGCCGCCGCCGCCGCCGCCGCCGCCGCCGCCGCCGTCGCAGCCGCTGACGCAGCTGCTGTACGTGCCGGCGCCGGCGCCAAAGACGCCGCCGCTGCTGAACCCCATCCCGCTGACGCAGCTGCTGTTCACGCCACCGGCCGCGACGGCACTCGAGGCAGAACCATGCTCGAGGGGTAGCAGGCGGCAGTCGTGCACGCCGAGGGTCGTGTCCCGCGCCGCCGCCTCGCCGGCCGCATCGTCAACGGCCGCCTCGTCGCGCTGTGAAGCCGCTGTGAAGTCCGTCGAGCTGCCGCTGCTTACCGGTACCATCCCGTCCGCTGTGAAGCCGCTGTGAGGCCGCTGTGAAGCCGCTGTGAGGCCGCTGCTGCCGCCGTTGGCGAGGCTGCCGCTGCCGCTCCGCGCTCCGGAACTGCCCTTGAGTGGAGACCAAGGCTGTCGTGGGTGGGGCGGCGAGGGCGGGTCAGTGCGAAACGGCTTGGCGCGCAGTTGCGGCGCCGTCTCGGGCGTCGCGAAGCGCACACGCAAGCCGCGTGCGGCCGCGTGCGGCAGCGCGTTGCCGAACTCGTCAAAAAGCGCCACGTCGACGCTCGCCTGCTCTCCCGCCGTGGTGAGCGCCGTGGTGAGCGCCTCGGGGGTCGTCGAGGGCGGCGCCGTGGTGAGCGCGGGCGTGAGGCGGCATGAGGGTGGGTGTAGCGGCCCTGGCAGCACCTCGACCCGGAACGGTGAGCCGTGCACAGGCGCGCCGGTGGTCTCTTCGAGAAGCTCCAGCATGTAGCTGCCCGCCGCCGTGACCGTGTAAGTACCGACGTAATGACCGTTGCGCTGGTCGCCCAGCCGCAGACGGAGCGATGCGGGCAAGGTGAGCCCTGCCACGTCGGGCACGGAGGGTGCAAACGGGCCGTGCAGAGCCGCCACAAAAAAGTCGCCGCCCGCACTCTTCATCTGGCCGTTGAGATCGACGGCACGCACGCTGATCTTGGCTCGTTCGCCCGCCCTCGCCTCATGCAGCCCGGCGCCGCTCGCGAGGCAGCTGGAGGGGCACGCGATGCCTGCCTTGACGACGAGCCGAAACGGCGAGCCGGCGAGCGCGACGCCATCGAGCAGCACGAGCAGCTCGTACTCGCCAGAGACGGTCACCGTGTAGGTGACTTCGTACGTGCCATCGCCCACGTCGTGCAAGCTCCATTGCGGCGCGGAGCGCCCGCGGAAGACGACGCGAAACCGCTCGCCGCCCGTGCGGCTCGGCGCGCCGCGCACGTCGAACGCACGGATCGTGAACTTGGCAGGCACGCGGATGGTCGCTTCGGCGAGCCCCGCGCCCTCTATGACGCAATTGGCGGCGACGCTGCGTGGCGAGGCAGTCGCGCCGTCGGGCGCGCTGCCCGCGCCGACGCCGCCGCCGCCGCCGCCGCCGCCGCCGCCGGGCCGACGCGGCGACGCCGTCCGAGGCGTCGCGACGTTGCGCGCAGCAGGCACCCAGGGGGTCCTCTCATGGGCGCCGTGGTGAGCGCTTGCATGCGCCCAGGGGGTCCTCTCCCCGCGTGGCGATGAGGAGCGAGGCGGCAGGCCGGGCGATGAGGAGCGAGGTGGCAGGGCGGCGGGACCGCCGGCGGCGATGGCACACGCGCCGGCGCCGCTGTGCAGCGCCGTCGACGACGAGGCCGAGGGTGTCGCCCCGGCTGACGAGGGTGGTGGCGGCGGCGGCGGCATCGAGCGCGCGGCAACCACCGACGACGGCGCTTGCGACGGTGCATGTGGCGGCGCTTGCGGCAGCGGAGCGGTTATCGAGTGCGCTGAGGACGATGGAGGCGGCAGCACAGAGGGCGAGCCGCGGAGCGAAGGCTGCACCGACGATGGCTGTCTCGCACGCGCCGCGTCCCGGAAGGCTGCGGCACCGGGAGACAGCTCCCGCGGCGTCGAGCGCTGCGGAGACGCCTTGTACTCACGGTGCCGTCGCCACGCTTCTTCCTGCTGCGGCACCGCCGGAGGTCGCTGCGGCTGCTGCGGCGCCGCCGGCGGTCGCTGCGGCGTCGGAGATGCAGCACGGCCGCCGCGAGGCCGGCTATTCTGCAGCTGCGACGGCGATGGCTCCTCGTCGTACTTGGAGGCCAGGTCCATGAGCGCCTTGACGGAGTCGCTCACGGCCTGCGTGGCGAGGGCTGCTTGCATAAAGTCCTTGGCCTCCAAGGGCCGCTGTTTAAGGGCATCCTGGCGAGCAGAGAGCGGCTGGCGTGGCGAGGGCTGGACCATTGGCGAGGGCATAGCTGTGGCGGGATAGCGGCCCAACTTCCGAGAGGACGCGAAAATTTCGTATTGGGTGTGAATTGGCTTTGAATTGGCTGTGAAACTCTCCCCCAATAACGCCCACTCGTGCCGCACGTCGGCGTTCACAGCATCATGTACATGGACGAGGGGTCGCCATGGATCTGCAGCTTGCCCTCCAGGTGGGCTTCTTTGGAATGCACGATGGGTAGCAGCGTGGCCTCGGGCAGCCTCTCCTTGCGCAGCTGCTTGACGCGCGCCTTGCGTGCCTCGTCCACCACGCCGTCCTGCTGCCCAGCGTGAGCGTCGCCATGGGCACCGTCAACGTCGACGTCGTGCGCGTTGTCCAAGACATCGATGCCGAGCATCCGGTCCCACCAGGTTTCGTCACGCTCGCAAAGTCCGCACGGCAGTCCGCAGCACGTCGAGGGACGCACGCCTCCGGCGGCGCTGGCCAGCTGCTGCTTCTTGCGCACGGTCTGCTGGAAGCGGAACTTGGCCTTGATCTGAGCGACGCTCATCTTGGGCACGCACCTGTGGGGATCCATAGGAGGGGGCGAGGCGCCGTGGTGAGCGCTTGCATGCAGAGCGACGCACATCTTGGGCACGTACTTGCCACTCCGGTCGTAGCCGGTCGGCTTTTCACGTGTGAATCTCAATCTCAATCTCAATCCCAATCTCAATCTCCGTACTTGCCACTCCGGTCATAGCCGGTCGGCTTCACGTGTGTCACCCAGTCCTGCACGAGGGGCAGCGCGAAGACGAGGAACGGGAACGACATGAGAGCGATCACCACCTGTTGGGGGGGCGGGGGAGCGCCGTCGTGAGCACTTGCATGCCGCGCGAAAACATAGATGAGGGCGACGAGTGCACCTTGCAGAAGTAGAGGGCGCAGCGCAGCCTCCAGTCGAGCAGCAGGTCGTCGAAGGAATGCACACGGCTGAGCTCGCACAGGAGGAAGGGCAGCGTGACTGCCCATCCGAAGACGAAGGCGAAGACGTCCCATAGCACCCAATAGACGAGCGAGCCAGCTGGGTACCTGTGGGGAAGGGGGCGGGAGCGCCGTGGTGGGCACTTGCATGCAAGGCATTAGGCGAGGGGCGAGCCAGCTGGGTACCTTGCGCTCAGCCGCCCGTCGGTCTGCTGGTTGGCATGCAGCTCCTCGAGCCGCTGGGAGGGGGGCGGGGAGGGGGGGGAGGGGGGGGGCGCCGTGGTGAGCACTTGCATGCAGCTCCTCGAGCCGTTGAGCTTGCGTCGGCCACCAGAGGGCACTGAGAGGCCACTCAGCGCCCAATCGGAGGCCAATCGGAGGCCAATCAGCGGCCAATCAGCGGCCAATCAGCGGCCAATCTGGTGCACTCAGCGGCTGCTCGCCTGCTCGATGTAGCGAGAGTCCAGATGTGCGTCGTCTTGGGCACGCGTTGAGGGGCGAGCGGTCCGTATGAGGTGAAGCACGCCGTAATGCTCCGCGAGCTCCTCCATGCCCACCTGCCATCCATCGCACTCAGTCGCAATCAGTCGCACTCAGTCGCACTCAGTCGCACTCAGTCGCACTCAGTCGCACTCGAGGGTACTCAGGCAGGCAGGCAGGTCGAAGGGCTCCCACCCGCCCTTAGAAGGTCATTAGAAGGTCATTAGAAGGTCATTAGAGGGTCATTAGAAGGTCATCAGAAGGTCATCAGTCGAAGGGCTCCCACCCGCCCGTCGGCATTCTTCTTGAGCTCGGACCAGAAGAACTCAAACTCGCGCTCCCCCTGCTGCACCGCGAGCTTCTGCTGCCTCTCTCGCTGAGTGGCCTCGTGCCGCGCCCTGGCGGCGAGCGCGCCGTCCCGGGCGCCACCCGCGTCGTGCTGGGCGTTCACCGCGGGCGCCGACGCCAACGGCAGCACGAAGTACGCAAAGAACCTGCGGGGAGGCGATGGCGCGGTGGTGAGCACGTGCATGCATCCAGGAGCGGACCGACGGCCAACGGCCTCCCTTACTTGGTGCGCAGCTCGGAACGGGAGATGGAGCCCTCGGCGTCGGCGTCGATTGCGAGCATCAGCCGTTGGAGAGAGACGACGGCGACCTCGTCCCTGCGAGATGCCACGCGCTGCCCAAGCGAGAACGGATGCATGCGCCGAGCCATCAGTGGCAATCATTACATCAATCAACAGCAATCATACAGCAATCATACAGCAATCAAACAGCAATCAAACAGCAATCATACAGCAACATAGAGCAATCAGAGGCCATCAGCACTCGTGGAGCTCACCTGCAGATCGATGAGCCCGTACGCGAGGACGCAGGCGACGAGCGAGAGCGCAAAGGCAAGCAGCTTGGGCAGACGCTCCAAGTCCGCGAGCGCCGTGATGAGCGCGTGCGGCAGCGGCAGCGCCCCGAGCCATCTTGCGGCATCGAGCTCGAAGATCTCGAGAGCACTTGCGTTCACACTTGCGTTCACACTTGAGTTCACAAAGGAGTTCCCAATGGTGGGCGGGAACAGCGAGCCGCTCATGGCTGCTGCGGCTGTGGCGGCGGCGGTGGCGGAGGATGCGGAGGAGGAGGCGGCGGAGGCGGCGGAGGCTGCGGTGGCGGAGGTGGCTGAGGTGCCGTCGATGCCAAACAGCAGTTGACCGAGGAGGGTGACCACCTCGGCGCGTGGGGCGAGGTACACGAGGGTGATCACCGAGAAGCCGAGGCAGACCTGCGCCATCAGAGGCATCAGAGGGTCATCAGAGGGTCATCAGAAGGTCATCAGAGGGTCATCAGAGGGTCGTCAGAAAGTCATCAGAAGGTCATCAGAAAGTCATCAGAGTGTGGAGAGGCCTAGGCCTTACCTTGGCTGGCGTGGCGGTGACACACGGGAATGTGAGTAGACGGTTGATGAAGAGTTGCACGCACGTGCACACGAGCAGCAGATCGAGCCATCTGGCCAACGGCTCGTCCCACCATCGGGGCACCTGGTAAAGGTTGAGAGCAACGAGCCAGAAGATGGCGAGCCAGAGCGACCAGCTGAGCACGAGCAGCCCGATGGTCGTGGGGAGCCAATGCAGCCCGCGACGCTCCTGTGGGGGAGGGGGGCGCCGTGGTGAGCACTGGCATGCGGCGGTTGCATGCTGGGGAGCCCATGCAGCCCGCGACGCTCCTCGTGACGAAGCTTCTGCTGGCGAAGCTCGTGACGAATCTGACGAATCTGACGAATCTGACGAATCTGACGAATCTCTGTACCTCGTGACGAAGCTTCTGCTGACCCCGTAGGGCGCGCAAGGCGACACGGCCACCCTCGACGAGCGCGTCGTAGTGCCAGAGCAGCACGAAGGCGCCCCAGAGCAGCAACGAGCGCACGACGAACAAGAAGAACTCAAATGGGAACGTTGTGTGCGAGCCGGGGTAGAAGACGGCGCAGGCGTACGCGGGGCTGCTCGGGACGGCGCCTGCGAAGTCCTCGAGTCTCAGCTCGCCGTCGGAGGGCTGCGTGGCGCACACGAAGAGCTTGGCGAAGCCCACGCAGCCGGCGACGAGGCCCGAGGTGAAGAACTGGAGCTTCTTCGCTGTGACGATGAACTCGATGAGGCCGTACCTGATTAGGGAGGCCATCCGAAGTCATCAGAGGTCAACAGGGGTCATCAGAGGTCATCAGGGAGAGCCCAGGCAAGGTGGGCACGCTGCCACTTACTCGTCGAAGTCCGTAAAGTACTTTGCGGCTGCGAGAAGGATGACCATCACGTCGGAGACGCCGTACAGAGGAAAGAGGAAGAGGAGCCTGATGAAGAGCGAGAGCGGGCTGCGGATCGTGCCCCAGATGGTCAAATCGGACGGCTCCATCGCGTAGATCAGCCGGGCCGCGCACCACTTGAGCCAACCGCGCGGTGGATCGGCGTGGTGCATATCCTGCTTGGCGCGGAGCTCGCGGAATTCGAGGCCGAGGTCGAGCATGACCGAATCGACAAGAGAGCGCTTCACCTCAGGCCAGAGCTCGCCGTACACGTTGTCGACGACGATGCGCACGGCTCGCGGCATGGCGTGGTCGTGCAGCGAGTTCAGCATCGTCGCGCCGATCGAGCTCATCATGCGGCTTGCCTGCAGGGCGATGACCTCATCGGCTTTTTGCATGCTGACGCGCCTTAGGGAATTGAAGCCCTGGTCCACGAGATTCTGCACTTCGCCCACCACTGGTATCTGGTTGATTACCGTCTCGTACGCAATGGCCATATTGGCTTGGGCTTCGACAGCATGCCGAGCGGCAAAGTCGAAGAAAAGCTCATCCTCGGGTGGCGCGGCGGTGTTGCGCGGCCCGGTAATCGTGGCCCACTCGGTCCGCGATGAAGGCTCTCGGTCGCGGGCGGCCATCTGTATCGAAACGATTGTGGCAAGCGGAGAGGAGCAAGAGAGGTTCCGCCGCCGCCACCGCCGCCGGCGTGAGCGAGACGCTCTTGCCCGAAAGAGGTGAATGGACAAAGAAGGAAAAAAGGGTTCTGCACTGCGAACATGTTTTCCCACGGTGTTTTTGAACCGAGAACTCACTGAGAACTGTCCTGTACACAGGCTCTGCCTGTGTCTTGGTGTCTGTAACGAGAGCCAGCGTGAGGAGGAGAGAGGCCGATGCACTGACCGAGCTCAGTGCGAGCGCCGAGCGGGAGCTCCTCAAGGTTCTCAAGGGATGTTTATCTCCCTTCTAGCGCATGTTCAAACCCAAATTCACACCATGCGGCGAGGATCCTCAAGGTCGACGCAATCCCCTGAGGCGCGCGACCCCGCTCGCGCGCTACGCACATCTGTCTGATATGTGCGCGACGCGACCCGCCGGTCCAGGTAACGACCAGGCGGCGCAAGCCTGTTTCGTTATCTCTTATCTGGACTACAATGTAATACAAATTACCGTTCCCGGAGTCTTTTTTCCCAAACCCCGGCGTCTTTTTACCGGTACGGTACCGCTTTGGGCGAGAAGGCGTCTCGCAATCGCCTTTGGTGCTACTTCTGTGGTACCGGAGGGCGAGGCGTGTCGGGACGGGACGGACGCACGCGGCGAACCGGACCTGCGCCGCTGCGCCGCTGGATGGAGCGCCGGGATGTGCACGCGCGCAGGTTCGCACTGTTTGGCCTCCTTGCCGGCCTGCACGCGCAGAACCCCTGCGAACCGCGCGTGCAGGCTATGTATGCTGCATCTGGTCATCCGCCCGTCATGTGCGGTGACGCCGAAAAGGAGCAAATGGAGGTGGCGCGCCGTTGGAAGGGCGCGACTCCGGCGCATCGCCGTCGGTGGCGCAATCCGAAAGCCTGTCCCAGAGAGACCAACTTTAGCACACTCGAGCAGCTGTGGCCAGCTGGGCATTTTCGCGGCCCACTGAATGGGCCGAGGAGCTACTTTAGGCGAGTGCCCCCTCACTTCCTCGGATACCACGCTAACTTCTCCAACTGCCGCCGGAAGGTTTATATCGACATTGGAGCGAAACACTTCGACTCCAAGGAAGGTTTCCTCTCAATGTTGAAGTTGTACACGCCGCTCCTCGACTTTGATGAGTATTACGGTAGGACTCCTCACAGCAATCTCCCATATCGGAATCACGCTCGCTCGCTGGCTGTGTGACGTTCGCTGGATCGAGTCTCGCACGACCCCGCCCAGCCTTTGAAGCCGTCGCTGGCTTTTACAAGCTGCCGCCGCACGACGAGCTCGTGCGCCTCCTCATTAAGCAGGGCATGCACCCCACCCGTGCGGCAACCTTTTCGCGTCGCCACTTCTTCCTGCAGGCGTTCATTGGGTCTCGCTCGAAACCAGAGACGACGCCTTCGACGATCGGCTTCTCTGACTTTTTGGAGACGACGCTCGGCCTGCAGCCAGCAGACGCGGTCGTCGTCAAGATGGACGTGGAGGGGTATGAGTTCGACATCGTGCAGACGCTGCTTGCCGACGGGACGCATGCGCTCATTGATGAGATCATGCTTGAGGTGCACTATGGCCATCCTTACATGAGGCAAACGTACAACTGGTGCCGCACACCGCAGTTCTGGTGCTTCTACACGTTGGAGAACGCCACGAGCATGTACCAGTCGCTCAGAGACGCGGGTGTCTACGCGCATCACTGGCCGTGATGGCGTTTATTGGTTCCTTCACCACACACCCATGTTATTCGTCATTCCGGTCTGAACCGCAAAGGCCGACGTTTCAGGAACTTCTGTACTGTGAATTCAGGAGGGTTACCGGTACGGCGCGGCCAACAATGCACGAGCCCATCATGCCGCCCGTAGGCCGACCGTTTCTGCTCAGAGACGAGCAGCTGCGTAGCTCCCTTCAGGTGGATGCCTCGGAGCAGGCAATGCGGCGCGTCTGGGCCAAGCTAGAGTCGGGACTGCCGCTATCGATTGGCGTGCTCGGATCATCCGTCGGCATGTCGGGTGGGTGCCAAGTTGAGTATCAACCGCAGCTACGGTGCTCCCAGTTCGACGGCGTGCAAGTGCAAAAGCGCTTTGCGCGCGGCTATGGCGTCGTAGACAGCGAGATGCGTGGCCTGCTCCATAATGCCGACCGACCTGTCCGCGGCTTCGTCTTGCAAGTGCTGGATTGGATCAATGCGACGTGGCCTCATCACGCGCACCGAATTGAGAACGCAGCGGTCGACGCGTGGACGGCCAAGGCTATTGAGCCGTGTCTGCTCTCCAACGAGCGTATCACAGCTTCAGATCTCTTGCTGCTGGAGCTTGGTAGCCAGGGATGGCACCCGAGTCAAGCGGCCGCCTCCGAGCGCATCATCCGTAAGCTGCTGCGGATCGCATCTGGCGACGGCGGTGTGCCACCGGCGATGATGATGGTGACCACCCGGCAGTGGTGTGGTCACAGCGTGCACGGCCTACGGCGCAAGGAGCGGCCAGTCGTCTCTCGCACGTGGGCCGGCATCGAGGACGTCTTTGCGAGCTTCTGTACCGCGTATGGGATGGCGTGTCTCTCGATGCGCGACGCCATCTTTCACGACGTCGTGGCAGGACGGCCCAATTTCACAGTCGCCGATGTCGCCGCCGACTGCCTTCACCCCGAGCAGTCCCGCTTCGGCTACCATTACATGGCAGATGTGATCATTCACTTCATGCGGCGCTCCTGGCTGCAGTACAAGGAGCAACGAGTGCGCTCGTCATCAGCTGTGGTTCACGCCAAGGTCACTGTGGTTCACGCCAAGGTCACGCGTGCGTCCTTGCCGCCGGCGATCGTGCTTGTCAACCGCGGACGTGAGGGCCACATGTCGTGGCGGTGTTACGACTTCTCGACCGCGGCAACGGCAGACGCAGCGATGTTGGTCACGATGCAAGCTGCAGCGCGGCCACAGCTCCTGTGGCAAAGCATGGGTGGTGACGGCGGAGCTGCCCCGATTGCAGACATGCCAGCGTGCGACGTGCTGCGACGATGCGTGCTCAAAGCCACGCGCACGCAGAATGGGAACTGCCTGCGTGGACGTGGCCACTGGCAGTTCTGTACGCGAACGCTTGCTCCACGTGCGGCGTACAAGCCGGGGCTCGTGTCCCTGCTGCCGGGTGCAGATCTTCGATTTGTTGTGGACGCGCGTGCGCCCTTTGCAACTGTGGTGCATGCTGCAAACGGCACGTCTGGGCAACCAGGCGACGCTGCGGTGTTGGCACTCACGTATCTCACCTCGTACCAAGACATGGGTGTGGCGAGCGTGAGCTGCCAGCATGGCTGCTCATGCGTCCCCCAAAGGCTGGACGCGATCCAGTTGGCACAACCGTCTGATGTGCCGGTACCCACGCTGCAAAGGCACCGGTCGGGTGCGGATCGTACCATCACGCGGAATGTGTCCGTCGCAACGGTCATGGAAATTCCAATCCGTGACGCATCGAGGGCGTGTGCCATCCGCATCGTCAACATCCCGCGAGCGGGCAGCGATAAGTTAGCTGTCGCCAAATGGAAGCTACTTCAGGTGCGCATCGGCTGGGATGTGGGCACGTGAACACACGTGCCATGATACAAGTAAAGGCTAAAGGGCCAGGCCCGACGATCGGATGAAACGAAATAGACTGCTGCGCGGTGCTGGTCAGGTCGGTCCGCCGCGCGGAGCCGCACGGCCGCATCGGCATTTTCAAGATTTGTTCATTATTACACCAGTTTACCACGGGGTCGGGGAATAGCCAGGAGCAGTGGCGCAGGGCACGCTGCTGTGCCAGCCTCTGGAGGTACTGACAGCAGTATTTACCGATACCGTTTGGGATTGGTACTTGCCGTTTGGGATTGGGTTCGGTTTACAACGCGCGCCTTCGCCTTCGCCCTTGCCTCCTTGGCACGGATCGCCGCTGCCATGACCGGGTCCATCGATCTCGCTTTTGACTCCGCCTTCAACTCCGCCGAGCAAGTTGGCACCTCCGCCGGCCACAGAATTGGCTTGCCTGCCTCCTCGATGGGCATCTGATACCCCGGCCTCAAGAAGACCTGCTCCATGCCCTTGGGCGAGTAGTGCCGGTAGTTGCCGGCGCGCCAATACGCTGCGCTGCTATTCGTCTCCGCCGACACGACGTCAATCGTCACGCCGTGCTCACCGCCATGGTCGAGCTTAAGGGTCGACATGGCCTCGGGCTCATGGCCCTCAATGTCGAGGCTCATAAAGTCGATGTGCTTGACCTTGTGCTCGTGCAGGATCGAGCGCAGCGTCCTGCACTCCATCTGCACAGGCTTTTTGTTTCTCGCGAGCCTGAGGTCGCTCTGCTGCTTCACAACCCGAGCAGCGCCGCCGTGGAATGAATCAGGGAGGATCATCTCAATCGTTTTGGCCGCGTCTGAGACGCAGCTGGGGACGAGCGTGCACTTGCGCTCAGCTCGAATGCGCTCGTGGTGCACCGGATTGGGCTCGATGCAGAGGCCACGCCACCCCAGGCATTGCTCGAGAAAGTACGTGTTGCTCGCCCACATGGCATCGTTGGATGCGAGGTCAACAAAGAACCCAGGCTCTTTCCGATACTGAGCGTGGTTCTGCCAGATCCACCAATCCTGCCAGTGGTTGGGGATACGAGCATGCGCGCCGCGCGCGCGCGCTCAGAGCACGCCAGTGGTGCAAGTATGCAAGAGCGCATACCTGGCCCCATTGCGACACGAAGTTGGGTACGTCGCGGTCGTAGCCCGTCATACGAAGAGTCTTCTCCGTCCCGCCGTGAAGAGGCCTGTTGGCGTTCGGAATGATGCTCCTCCAACTGGCGTGGCATGGCTTGTTTGAAGCACTCGCCTGCACCGCAAGCAGTTCGGCGCACCACTTTGCAGCGGGAGTGGCCATCAATGCTGATAACGAGGCGAGAACGACGTAGGCTAAGGCCAGTAGGCCAACCATGGTCAATAAACCAACAAGCAAGGGGCAAAACCAGCTTTTGCATGACACTCCCGTGCAGGCATCCTCCAGGGCTAGGTCCGCTGTTCCGTCGTGAAGCGGGCTCGAAGGCGGAGTTGCAGCCTCCTCCAGTCCGCATTGCGCAGTCGAGGACGCATCACGTTTCGTGTGCGACATGAGGCGTTACCCGGTACTATGTACAGTACCGGTAAAAAGACACCGGGGGGCGAGCCGGGACACACACGGGACACGCGGACGCACAAAGGCACAGTACCGGTAGTGCGTGTGTCCGTGTGTCCCGTGTGTGTCCCGGCTCCCCCCGGTGTCTTTTTACCGGTTGTGAGATTCGTCTGTGTGCCTTTGTGCGTCCGCGTGTCCCGTGTGTCCCGTGTGTGTCCCGGCTCCCCCCGGTGTCTTTTTACCGGTAGTGCGAGTCGACCTTCGTCAACAATGCGAAGAGGGCAAGAGGGCTGTGGGGAAAACCTTGGGTGTACGCGCGCGCCTCGCGTCTCGCCACAATCGTACAGAACTCGAGTTATATAACCTTTGGCTGTGAAACGGTTTCTTGGGAACGAATTTAACCAATGTCTGTGAAATGACGTGTGTGTGTATTCAATGAAATGGCGCCGCATCTCGGCGCATTCGCCGACGCCGTGCGCTGCCCTCCGTCGGACACGCTCTGCCATCGTGTGCACCACCTCGAGCCATCGCTGCCCCTTCACGTTCCCTTCGATTCGAGCACGCGCAATCCGTGCATCGTTCATTCTGAGGGGACCTCATGCCTTCCCGCTGTGCACTTGCTCACCGGATGGCAGATGCTTGCCGAGGACGCAATTCTGCCGTGGCTTGAGAAGCATTCGGATCAGATCGAAATGCGAGGCAGCCCGGGTTGTTTCAATTTGTGGCGGAACGACGGCGGGCTGAGCTGGGTGAAGGCCTGGCCGGCTGTGGCCGACTCGCGACTACATTTGACTGTTGACTGCGCTGCAAAGCTGCTAACTTGGCATCCGGAGTATGCGGGCCGTTACTGGTTCGCCGCTGTGGATGCATACGAGGAGTGCAGGCACTCGAACGCCACCTCAGCTGGCAGCCACAGCTGCGACATCTTACGTGCACACAACCAGACCATCGGCACCGAGGGCACTGGGCATGAGGCGACGCCACCGTTCGTGCTGCGGGCCTTGTACGGGCGGCAGCATGTGAAGATTGTGCTCACGCTGCGCAACCCCGTGGATCGCCTAGAGACCGCCTTTTGGTTCCACAAGCAGTTTTGGTCGGCCAAATCGCCGACGAGCGCCGGCATGCATGCATATGCGGTCGAGCAAGTGGAGGCGTTTCACAAGTGCGCCACAGCCCATGGTCCACGTCGATGCGCCTTTTTGTTCGAGAGGCTCGGAGCGGAGCAGGCGACCGTGTTTTGGCACTGCAACCACCTCATCCGGGGGCTGTACTGGCCCTTTGTGGCCGAGTGGGCGGCTGCCTTTGGAGATGGGCGAGGGATGCATGTGCTGCGCGTCGAGGACCTCCTGGACGAACCGCAGCTCGCTGGGCGCAAGCTTAGCGACTTCCTCGGGCTTGCCGCGTCCGCAGTGCCGCTGCCCACGCTGCGTTCGTATGCGAGCGCGCATGCGGCCTCGCTCAACGTTTCGTGCTGCGGCGGAGGCCGCGGCCCGCCGGAGCCGATGCTAGTAGCCACACGCGAGCTGCTCCGCAACTTTTACTCCCCCTTCAACGTGCAGCTCGCGCGATTGCTTCGAGAGCCTGCGTTTGAACGCTGGGCATGATTTGTATGTAGCAGTCCACAGTCTCATACACGGACCACGTTACGCGTCCGTGTGGTGTTATACCGTGTGGACACGTATGTGTCAGCGACCTTCCCCTGTTAAGCTTCGAACCCACGCCGAACACGTTCCGCCCTCGACACGTCGCGCCCAGACGCGTCCATGGACGCGTCGTTGCGCCATGGTTTGCGCCCCGCGAGCAAAGCGAAGTCGACATATCGGTCCGCGTTGTCAGTAAGTCAGCCGTTGTGGCCTTCGATTTTGTTCACGCTCAGACATGTCAGACAGTCTCTCTCCGTCTCGCGTCTGCTGATAGCCGTCGATAGCCGTCTACACTATACAGGTCGATACCGACGGTACACAGGCAACGTCTATTGCTAAGCGACGAGCCTCTACCGTGTAGAGTCTCAGACGGAAACGACACTGTTGGTGCCTCTCGGCGACCCCGACAAGACACGTGTTTGCGCATATTCGCGCAACCACCTGCCTGCCGGCGACCGAGCCGAGGGTAGGTCGTGCTTGAAGCCGCGGATGCCTTCGTCTCGCGCGGCGCTCATCAGGGAGGTGCCGCTGTGCGCGACGCTGCTGTACGCCGCTTGCCAGTGGTCACCAAAGCCATCGGTCGCGGCACGCCGTACCGCGTCGTGCATATTCCTCTTGCGCAGGTCCTCCTCGTCAAAGGACGCCCGCGCCTTCTCGAGGTTGGCCTGGCTTTGAGCGCGCAAGCGCGCCGCCACTTGCGCCTTGCGCGCCCGCTCCTGCGCCTTGAACTCTTTCACGTTGATCGGCGCGAGCGCCTTGGCGACTCCATCGCGCGAAGTCTTCCGGCGCTCCTGCTCCGCACCCTTATTCTGGCGCACTTCGTCCTCGCACTCCAGGAGGCGCTCGCGCATCGCGACCACGTTCGTTGACCGCAGTTGCAACGTGATTGCGCTCGCCGCTCTTTTCCTTCGTGCCGTTCGCTCGCGGTTGCGCTCCGCACGGGAGCGCGTGGTCATGATGAGCTCATGGAGCTCCTGAGCCTTCTCCTGCTCAGCTTGGCGACGTGCGGTCACGTACTCTGCCGCCTGCGCCTGGCGCCCGGCGTGCAAGTGCTGAATAACCGCGCGCACGCGTTCTGTGTTCTCGTTCGCCTCGTGCAGAGCGCGCCCGTGGTGTTTCCACGCCTGGCGGCCTTCGCGAGTCTGCCGGTTCAGCTCTTCCGCATGGTCCTTGCCTTCGCGCCCGATCTCATCCACAAGTTGACGATGCATCTCGCGCGAGTCTTCGAGCGCCTGCAGTCGTTCGTCGCGTGCCTTTTGTGTTGCAATCGTCACGTCCGACTGCCATTGGCCCTTGAGTGAGCAGATGTTGTAGCCACGTTGGATCCTTTCCACACGATGTGCTTCGGCAAATTCCCACTTGTGGCTCTCGGCCATCAGCTTCGAGCGACCCGTAGACGTGCGCGGCGTAGCAGCTGGCCGTACCTCGATTGGCGACACAGGTCGTAGCGATCCGTAGCGAGAACGTGGGGAGTAGTAAGGGAACGGCGCGCTAGCTATCAAGTCAGGGTCTTCGAACACGAGTGGTGGAGAGTACGGGCGTCCAGGCTGGGTTGCTTGAGCGACGTAGGACGCGCGGAAGGCTGAGGATGGCTCAGCCAGCGACTGCTCTTGGAATGGCCTGCCGTGCTCGTCTTCGTGCTGCTGCCGCTGCTGCTGCTCCTTATGCTCCTGCTCCTGCATACGCTGCCTTAGGAGCTCATGGTAGCTGAGCATCGCGTGCCGTTGCCCGCACCTCTGGCTCCGAAACTGTCCACCCCGAATAGACCCGCGGATTGTCGGAGAATCAAAGCCGGAGGTGTTCTGCGCGGTTTCCGATGAGGTTCAGAAGTTTGACCAAAAGCTCATAAGTTTGAGGTTTGGGCGCAAGGCGCGCGTACTAGCCCTTTGCCGATTGAGATATCAGACAGCTCTAACTACACCAGTAGGACCGGTGTAACTGACCGAGGCTGACTGACCTAACTAACTGCACCACAAATCGGTGTTGTAAGAAATGGTTTGACGAGTCAGTGCCGCACCCTCGCCTCCGTAATACAACGCATTGCGATAAAAAATCGGCCAGCTCAGATTCGGTACCAGCTGGACCACTGAAGCAAGCAGGCGACGAGAACCCGCATCGTATATCTGCCAATCACACGCGGTTACCGCCGACGTCATGTTGAACACGTACTCTACATTGGTTTTGTAGGCGCCCATCTGGACCCAGCGCCAGTCGCCATAGGTCCCGGATGTGTAGTAACCGACGACTTCGACCGTGCCTGGTAAGACCGAGGCATTGCACCGAGAAGGAACGGTCCGCCAGCCAAACTGACAAGAAGAAACGGCCGGGTCGAAGGAATTACGAGAGACCGAGAAGAGTTTGTTGTAGTTCGAGCACAGTTGCGGCTCCTGGTCGCAGCTGCAGTTGCCAGGGTCGAGAACGTCGTCAAGGAAGACGATGCGATATGAGTGGGTGACTGCCTCGGTGGAGCCGTAAAGACCCTCCTCCCAGCCTTGATCGAGGTGATCAATGTTGTGGGCCCCAGGGGACACGGACAGGCAGCTCCACGCTGCAGAGCATTTCCCGCAGGCGGGACACGGGTCGGTGCAAACGATTGCAGCACCCACGAGCATGAGCGCCGGTGCTATCACAAACCATGCGACTAAGACACGCCAACCCGAATGCAGGCGAAGCATGTGCAAATAGTCCTTGCCTGCCTGGCGCAATTACATCCCTCATCAGGGGCCTCCGCCGCGCCGCCCGCAGCGCGACTGCCCCCCCCGCTCTGTGGGGAAACGGTAAGGCTGGATTCCTTGGAGCACCCAAATCACGGGGCAGTATGGGCTCCAAGGAATCCAGCCTCTCGTTCTCGCCTCTCGTTCATAGGGGACTAGGAATAGGCTGTTGAAGAGGGTAATCAGTGGAGGTTGATTTCGAAGAAGAAAACGTACTTCCGTTACGTCCAGTTTCGTCGGCCCCGCCCATTTTCGACGAGCGAGGAAAACGACAAGCATGTCCCGGACACCAACGAAGATGAAGAGCGAGGTGGCCAGGGTCAAGGCCTTCAAGATGGCGGCAGAAAATTGGCAAACATCGCCCACGAACCCGCAGAATGGCGGCGAGCTCTCGATTGGAAGGCCACCCGCAACAACCTCTCGTGAAGGTGGCGCGCACGAGTTCCACCCAGAGTTGCCGAATCCAGCAGCTGCCAAGCTGCTTGCCACCGGAAGTGCACCGTGCTCGATCCCAATCGATGTATCAGAGTGCCTGCAAAGAGTGCCGGACACTCGCGTGGACATGTCGGTGCCCACAGAAGCCGACGGCTACAAGTTACACATGAGCGGCAAAAACAAGACGGGCTACCGGAAAGTCTACTTAAAGAAACATGATGAGGATCAACCGATGCCATACACTGCCGAGGATGACGAAAATTACGCAATCGGCAGATTTAGAACGGCTGTCGAAGCAGCGGTCGCATACGCGAAGTACAAGCTCGGCGACGGCGAGCGCGAGCGTATCGCACGCGAGGCTGTCGTCAGTCTTCTTGAGGACAACGGCAAGGAGGGCATCGAGCGTCGCTGGCTCGCCAAGGTCAGCGCAGATTATTCCTCCGCCATGCTGTCGGTTTCGGGTGGCGGCCATGGCGCGCGGAGCAAAGGGACTGCGCATGACACGCCCTGCGGCTGTGCTTGGCTGCCATTGCGCGCGCTGCCGCCCGCACTGGTCACCGCGTACGAGGCGCAGGCGCTCGAGCGCTACAACCGGACGGTCGAGGGTGCGCTCGGCACGGCGCATACCTCGCTCGGTGAGACGGGGGTGGAGCCGACTCACGTGGACAAGCAGTTGGCGGATGCATGCGCCTCGTACCTGCGCGCCAACTGGCTCGCCGATGGCACTTGCGCCGTCGGCAGGCAGCAGCTGCTCGGGTACTCGACGTACGGGAAGGTGCTCGGAGTGCACGATGCGGAGCAGCAGCGCACGCATACGCTGCTGATCACGCCGGCCACGTTGCCCATGGTACGAGCGCACCTAGCGGGGTTTGCGCGCATGGAGGAGGACCTCTCCAGCTGGCTTCACGTACGTTTCGGCACGCACGTGGAGCTCGTCTTCGCACACGGGCTGCGCCAGAGTCCTGCCACCCTTCCTTCCACAGGCTTCGATGTCCACCAGGTAAGTGCCTCGGAGTGCCTCGGAGTGCCTCTTAGTACTTCTGGTGGCTACTGATTGAGTGCTCACTCGGCTGCAGGACATGGATGACCACTGATGACCACTGATGACCACTGATGACCACTGATGACCACTGATGACCACTGATGACCACTGAT
>ENA-UOXK01000174-UOXK01000174.1-mixed-culture-metagenome-genome-assembly--contig:-NODE-174-length-46601-cov-34.553495_pt1 | contig 46601 bp, 31 predicted proteins | sample MGYA00238160_ERZ761638 | MGnify/ENA primary metagenome ERZ761638 (study PRJEB28912, sample SAMN08777098) | mixed culture metagenome | isolation source: Freshwater growth medium | place: USA...
CGGCTCTCAACGGCTGTGAATGCGGATCCGCGGCTCTCAACGGCTGTGAATGCGGCTCCGCGGCTCTCAACGGCTGTGAATGCGGATCCGCGGCTCTCAACGGCTGTGAATGCGGATCCGCGCCGCCGCCCACGACGACGCGCGAACCGGGGGCCGTCATGGGCGTCGTGGTGGGCGAGTGAACGGCTCTCGTGCCGCTGGGCGAGGTGGCGGCGGGCGGCGAGGCGCTCGAGACGGCGCGCCCCTCCTCCGCGCACCCGTCCGCGCCCCCCGCCGCGCCGAGCGCCGTCCCGAGCGGCGCCTGCCCGTGCCCGAGCGCCGTCTCGAGCGCCTCGTGGAGCGTGCGCTGCACCTCGCAAAGGCGCCGTGTCGAGCGCTCGCTCGAGGTCGACGCTCGTTCGAGCCGTGCCGAGAGGCTGCGCACGCGCGCCCGCTCGCGCGCCGTCTCGGCGACGGCCTCCGCCAGCTGCGCGGCACTGGCTGCGAGGGCTGCCGCGCACGTCGAGCGCAGCTCGCGTGCCGCGTCGTCGCGAGCGGCCAGGGCAGCCTGGGCCACCTCGAGCTGCGTGCGCGCCGTGTTGAGCGCCGCCTCCGCGTCCGCCTTCCCCTGCCGCGCCGTCGCGAGCGCGTCGGCCAGCTCGGCGGCGAGCCCCGCGACGGTGGCGCTCAATACGGCGCTCTCGCACTCGCGCTCGGCACGGGCGACCTGCAGGTCGGCGAGGAGGGCTTGGCGACCCAGCGCCGCCGCCGCCGCCTCCGCCTCCACCTCGGCGCACGCCGCCTGCAGCAGGGCCAGCGACAGCGCATTCGCGCTCGCGTCGTCGTGGGCGCCCACGTCGTCGTGGGCGTACGCGTCGTCGTGGGCGCTCGCGTCGTCGACGCCGTCCTCGTGCGCGCCGTCGTGAGCGCTCTGGAGGGCGGCGAGCGCGGTGCGCAGCGCCTCAACGCCGCTCCGCGTGGCCGTGGCCGCCACCCACTGGGCGCCCCGGGAGCCTCTCACGACAGCGAGCGTCTCGCGTTCCGCCTCCTCCCTCGCCGCCCTCGCCGCCGCCTCCGCCGCCTCCGCCGCCTCGGCCTGCTCGGTGGCCGCGTGCGCGGTCGCCTCCGCCGCCGCCTGCGCCTCCACCGCCCGCGCCCGGCGCACTTCAGCCTGCCGGGCGAGCTCCTCCACGTGACGCAGGCGCTTCTCGAAGATCCCTGCTCGCCCCTCCGCCTCCTCTCTGAGCGCCTCCGCCCTGGTCGCCCGCGCCTCTGCCTCCGCCGTGCGCTGCTCGAAGCTGCGGCGCTCGTCGACCAGGGAATTGAGGAGGACATCCTCGGCGGCCCGTGTGCGCCGATGCTGCCCGGAGAGGTGCAGAAGCTCCTCGAGCTGCACGCGCTCGGCCTGCTCGACACGGCGCGCACGCAGGGAGGGCAATGAGGGAGGCAATGAGGGAGGCAATTAGGGGAGGCAATTAAGGAGGCAATTAGGGAGGCAATGAGGGAGGGTCATCAGAGGCAATCAGAGGCAATCAGAGGCCATCAGAGGCCATCAGAGGCCATCAGAGGTCATCAGAGGCACTAACCTGCTCGGCACGGCGCGTCGCCTGCAGCTCGAGTAACTGCGCGCGCGTGGCGCTCAGCTCGGCGCTCAGCTCGGACGCCGTCCCGGGCGCCGTCTCGGGCGCCGTCTCGGTGGCCGTCGTGGTCACCGCCACCCCAGCCGATGCCTGCGACCCGTCAGGAGGCGATGCCTGCGACCCGTCGGAGGGCGATGCCGAGCTTGCGGGCGTTGTGGCGGTCCTCGGCGAAGGCGCGTCAGCGGCCAGCGCCGTGTCGAGCACCGAACATTCCTCGGCCGATGGCGCGAGTGCATCGGGAGGAGGCGCCACCTGGTGCTCGACACGGCGCTTGGCGATGGGGGCCGTCACCGCGGCCCAGCTCCGGGTGGCCGTGGGTGCGGCGGTGGCTGTGGGTGCGGCGGTGGCTGTGGGTGCGGCGGTGGCTGTGGGCGCGGCGGTGGTTGTGGGTGCGGCGGTGGCTGTGGGCGCGGCGGTGGTTGTGGGTGCGGCGGTGGTTGTGGGTGCGGCGGTGGTTGTGGGCACAGCCGGTGCCGAGGCCTTCTGCCGCTGAGTGGGCTTGAGCGGCGCGGAGGAGAGCGGCCGCTCGCCTGCGACGGTGGCGCCACTTGCAGTGCCACCTGCAGTGCCTTGTCCGAACACCTGCAGTGGCTCCCGGCCACCTGCAGTGGCGGGTGCCTTGCCCGACGTCCGATTCGGTGCTGCGAGGAGGAGCTGGGTAGGCGACGCCGAGCGCTGGTGCTTGCCTCCTCCGTTGCTCCCTCGGCCTCCCTTGCCTCCCCTGCTGGCGCGCTGAGCTTGGAAGCTCGCGTCGCTGCTACTGCTGCCACCCTGGCCGTCCAGCAGGTGCTCGATCGCTGCAGTACGCGATTCAAGAGCGTGGGCTTGCGTGAGGGAGAGCAATCGCACAGCAGAGATTCAGAGGCTCGAGACGCTTTGGGACTGCGGGCTCGTACCGAGCTCCACGCCACCCTTCTGCTTGAGTGCACTCTCGATTGCGGACCGCTCCGCGCCCGGAAAGCACTCCTCTATCGTCCTCACGGCCGCCTCGAACTTGTCCTCGTGCTCTTCCTCGCGCAGCATCCCGTCGGCGCCGCGCACTTTGGCCTTCGTGAGGGACGATAGGCCGACATCTTCGCGCCCTGCTCGACAAGTTCCGGGCGAAGACGTGCCGGTTCACAGCCCGAGCCGTCCGCCCCTCTTATGCAAATTAGAGTTGGGAGGAGTTGAATGGCGTGAATTGAGTTGAGTGTCGTCAAACCGCGCAATTCATTCACGCCTCTAAAACGAGCAGGTTCCTGATGTTTTTTTTTGGCACCGGTTGCCCTCCTCGTCCACTCTGTCGATGGAGGCGGAGGCGGCGACCAAGGTTCAGGCTGCGCAACGCGGCAAGGCCGCACGCAAGGCTCTGGGGGAGCAAGCCGCGGCAGCGCCTCCAGCTGAGCCTCCAGCAGCGGCGGTCGTCGCAGCAGCTTCCGACGCCGGCATCGAAGCAGCGGCTGCCAGCGACCCAGCTCCAGCTCCAGTCGCTTCGGGGGCACCAGTGGCGTCGGTAGCTGCGCCAAACCCTCCACTGTCACCGGCGGTGGCGAAGGCGATCAACGATGCTGAAGCCGCGGCAGACGCTGCCGTAGCCGCCGGCGAGTCTGCGGCCCAATCAGGCACCGGAGCGGGCGTGGCAGCACCGGTCGCAGGCACCGGAGCGGCAGCAGCACCGGTCGCAGGCGCCGGAGCAGCAGCGGCGGACAGCGCAGAGCCCCCCGGGACAGCAGCGGCTGCCACCAGCAGCAACGTACCGGTAAATCCTCCGTCATCTCGCCGCCGCCCGGCGACCGCCGGCAGCACTGCGAAGCCCCTGAGTAAATCGCTTCCTTCCAAGGCGATGCTCGGCACGGCGCTCCCATCCAAGGCGGCGCTCGGCAACAGCGCTCGGCAACAACAGCAGCTAGCGAAGACGAGCTCTGCCACCAAAGCCGTCCACCTGACCGATGGCGCTGGGCCCGGCTCGTACGACCCCGTCTGGCAGATTGATTCGGTGAAGAGCCCCGCGTACTCCTTCGGACGACCAAAGGACGCCCCGCCGAGTGCGCGGCAGCGCAAGCAGAGCGCCACCACGGCGCCCTTCATCGAGGCGGGCGCCGTGGCGGGCGCCGTGGTTGGCGCCGTGGCGGGCGCGCGGCTCGCCGCATCGCTCAACGAGCTCGATCGCGTCAAGCGCGTGCTCGAGGCCAAGGCTGCGGAGCCAGGCCCCGGTTCGCATGACCCCAAGTTCCTCAAGCAGCAGAACGCGCCCGCCTTTTCGTTTGGCTCGGCGCGCCAGCACGGACCCGTGAGCGTCTCGACGACGCCCGGGCCAGGCCGGTACGACCACTAATGACCACTAATTGCCATTAATTGCCACTGATTGCCACTGATTGCCACTGGCCCTCGCCACGGCAGGTACGACCCGACGGACATCAAGCTGACGCGCCAGCCTGCATTCAAATGGGGCGGCGGCATGGACAACTCGCCGCCAAAGTTCCGTCCAAGCATCAACGTGCCCAGCCCAGGCCCTGGTGAGTCCTGAGATGAGAAGCTCATCAGTGCCCTCTGAGTGCCATCTGATGACCGCTGATTGCTTCGCTCATCAGGTGAGTCCTGGCCCGAGAAGCTCACGATCGTCGTCGGAGCGGAGAGGAAGAAGAAGGGCGGCGGTTGGGAGCCCGTGCCGGTAGACCCGACTCCGCGGCCTCGTCCGGCATCGGCATCGGCATCGGCGGGGGCAAGCACGGCCCTCGCCACGACAGGTACGGGCTGCGAGCGTGGGTGGGGAAGCGCCGAGCGCCACTAATTGCCACTGATGGCCACTAATGGCCACTGAGTGCCCTTAATGGCTCTCTCCCCTTGCGCAGCTGCGAGCCTCGATTGGGAAGGGCTGAGCGCCACTGATTACCACTTATTGCCACTAATTGCCACTAATTGCCACTGCGCAGCTGCGAGCCTCGATTGGGAAGGGCTGAGCGCCACTGATTACCACTAATTGCCACTAATTGCCACTAATTGCCACTAATTGCCACTAATTGCCACTGCGCAGCTGCGAGCCTCGATTGGGAAGGGCTGAGCGCCAAGCTACCGACCGGCAAGGACGCGGCCTCGTCCAAGACGCGCAAGGAGCTTTGGCATCGCTCCGACCCGAATCAAAACGGCTTCCTCTCCCTCGCCGAGATTGACGAGATGATCGGCGCGCATCTACGCGCCGTGGTGGGCACGTACAAGTTCGCCGCCCCGTGGTGGCATCGGCAGCTCGCCCGAAACGGCGCGCCGCCCAAGAAGCCGGACTTGCGCCTGGCCTTGGCTGCGACCCTCCGTTGTGGCGACGCCCAGGCCCAGCCGAGCGTGCCGACTGCAGAGCTTGTGCTCATGAGTCCGTTGGAGCTGCGGGTCGAGCGCAGCCAGTTCCGCACGCTGCTGATCGCGCTGCGTGAGTCCATCAAGAAGGCACTCGACATCAGCGAGGATGCTCTGGTCGACGCCGTCAAGAAGGCTCTCGAGGATGAGGCAAAGCCCCCCGAACCCCCACAGCTCCTCTCGCCACGTACCCAGGTGCCTCTAATGACCTCTGATTGCCTCTGATGACCTCTAATGTCCTCTGATGGCCTCTGATGACCTCTGACGTCTTCTGATGGCCTCTGAGGGCCTCTAATGACCTCTGATGGCCTTTGATGACCTCTGATGGCCTCTGATGGCCTCTAATGACCTCTGATGGCCTCTAATGACCTCTGATGGCCTCGAATGACCTCTGATGGCCTCTCGCCACGTGCTCAGGGAGCTCTCGCCGTGGGCGAATTCCTCATCTCCAAAGGGGGCGCCGCCGAGATAACCGCCGAGACGTCGCCGACCAAGCACGCGCCTAGTTTGGGAGGGCTCTATTTCCCGCCCGACGCTCCGCTGCCGAAACTGTGCTACAGCTACAAGGGGGCCGTCGTGCCCATCCAGACGACTTCCAAATTTGATCCGACTGACGTGACGTGCAAGTCCGTCAACCGGATGCACCGCACACACGAGATGCCGCCGGAGCATGCAGTGGGCGCCCCAGTCCTCGGCGGCGTGCCAGCTCGGAATCTCAAAAACTCCAAGTTCACACCGCACCATCCGATCCCACCGATGGGCGCCCCTTACGGCCTCCCCTTTGCCCTCGGCCAGGTGCTTCTGAGGACCTCTAATGACCTCTGATGGCCTCTGATGACCTACGGCCTCCCCTTTGCCCTCGGCCAGGTGCTTCTGATGACCTCTGATGGACTCTAGTGACCTCTGAAAGCCTCTGATGACCTCTGATTGCCCTCTCGGCCAGATTCTTCTCGAGGCCGCCAAAAAGGACTTCGAGGAGCGCTACGGCAAGGCCGACGTACCCAAACGGAGCGCGGCTGCTGGGCTGCTCACCGGCGCGGCCAAGGGCGCCGTCTCGGGCGCGCCGAAGCCGCCGGACCAAAAGGAGGGCGACTGGCAGGACGTCGATGCTGCTGCTGCTGCTGCTTCTGGCGTGCAGCCCGCCGCCGCCGCCGCCGCGCCCGATGGCGGCGCCGCACCGGCCGCGCCCACGTAAATCTCCCAAATCTCCCGCGGGAGCGCAGAGCAGTCGGCGCAGAGCCTGGCACACTGGGCGCCATGCTGGGCGCGGACGGAGCTCGGAGGCGGGTGACGTGGCGCATGGCGGCCCAAAATCGTCCACGTGTCAGCTCAGCTCTCCGAGGTGTCAGCTCACTGCTCAGCCTGTTGTCACATGTCAGTCTGGCTGTGGGACCGAAACGAATCTCGCCCCCAGGACATGAAGCGCTCGGGCCCGCGCTTGAGTGAGAACAAGTTCAAGTGAGGAACGAGATGAATCTGAGACGCGACGGGGGACTCGTCGGCCCGCGCGAACTTTCGTTTGGTTTTTGTTTCATCTGAAAATAGTACACAGCGGCGCGCGGTACACGTCCTCGGCGGCACGCGGCATGTGGCGCCGAGTTAGTGCCGAGCTCGACCCGCGACCGGACGGGACCTTCGCGACGAACCGCAACCCCCGGCGGGAGCCTCGAGGGGAGCCGCGGGGCCACAACCCGGGTCGTCGCTTCCGAATCCGATCTCCGATGGGATCTCCGAATCCGTGTTTCGTCACACCGGGCAGAGCGCGGGCAGCGGCTCGGGTGGCTCAAAGTGCGCGCACCAGAACTCTTCGCCCCCCTCCTTCCTCCAGCCGCGCCGGATGGTGTCGGCATCGAGCCATCCTTTGAGCTCGCTCAGGCACGGCTGGTAGCACTTGGCGCACCACGACGGCGGCTTGAGCAGCGCGGGGATCAGCTGCGCCAGCCGGCGCGCGCCATCAGCCTCGAACGTCTCCGCGCCACCGAGACCACACAGCAGCGCGCGTGTGTGCTCGAGGCGCAACACGCGCGCGCTCGCGTACGGCGCCAGCGCGCGGCGCACGGCGACCGCCGATTGACCGAGTGGCAGGCGCAGCGCAGCACGGCCGGACGGCTGGCCGCCGCCCTCGGTCGCGGCCGGAGCGTCGTCCTGAGCGCCGCCCTCGGTCGCGCCGCCCTTGGTCGCGCCGCCGCCGTCGGCGCCCACAGCAATCTCGCCAGCAATCTCGGCCACAGCAATCTCGACGATCTCGCCAGTGCCCTCGAGTGGCTTCAGGAAGAGGTGGTCCTTGTATGGGAAGCGCTTCTCGTTCCACTCGAACGGCGAGAGGACGTGGTCCATCGGGCAGACAAAGGGCACGTACTGGCCGTCCTGGGCGCCAGGGTACATGCAGCCAAAGTGGAAGATGTCATCGGAGCCCGACCAGAGACGATCACAGTAGCATGCCCAACGCGGCAGCACGAGCGTCCTATTGAGCACGAGAGCGAGCGCCAGGGCGTCGCGCAGCTCGGCGACGTACGCGCGCAGGGCAAGCACGTGGACGCCGATGTTGGCGGCACTCTGCCCCTTGGCCTCAAAACCAGCCACTGCTGCCCGCACCGCCGGTGGCAGTTGATGATGGGCGCCGCCGCCCTTGCCGCCGCCGCCGCTGCTGCTGCTGCTGCTGCTGCCGGCTGGTAGTCCGACAGCGAGGTACCTTGCATCGGCAGGCTCAGGTGGGTCAGATCTCCACAGGCCCGCCTCGCGAAACCGTTGAGCCTTGGCGAGCTCGTCGTGGTGGTCGAGGCTGTAGGTGGCATGCACGGCAAAGGGCGCGGGCAGCGCCGCCGCACGAGGCGCGAGGGCGGCAGACTGCGCCATCGGGGGAGCCACCGGAGCAAGCATTCACAGTCACAGGCACATTCACAGACTGCGCCATCGGCGGAGCCACCGGCGGCTCTCTCAGTGGCACTCGATGGCACTTGTGGAGGCACTCAGGTACGGGCACTCCCGCCGGCACAGCTGAGGCGCACCTGCACAAAGTATCCATGGCCGTGGAGGAACAATGCAAGTGGGAGAGCTCCTAGCGTCACGTTAGCTTTGGGCGAGTACACCGTGCGCCCGCCGCCATGTGGCACCTTCAGCCCGGGATAGAACTTCTCATCACGCACCATCCGGTTGAACACCTGCTGGTCCGACGTACAGCAACGGCCAGGGTTGCAGTCGCCCGGCCTTCCAGCAGGGCATGCACGCTCCACTACGCTCGCGTGCCACGCACGCGCAAAGCGCTTGCCCGCGGCGGTCGCGCGGATGAGCAGCAGCCCCGTGTTGAAGGTGCCGCCCGCCGTGTATCCCACCCCATTCGCAGCCTCCTCGCGAGGCGACATGTTGTCGGTGGAGACGGCCACGTCGGCGGCTTTGAGGGACGCGCACGAGAAGGCGCCACGGGGCCAGCGAGAGGTGGCGGCGGCGGAGGAGGTGGTGGTCGTCGTGGCGCCCGCGTCCGCGTCCGCGTCCTCGTGCGCGCATGCCAGATACGGCATCGGGCTGCGCAGCCATGCCACATCCACGTCCGTGTGGAGCACGTCGAAGCCCAGAGCCACCACCCGCGCCACCTCACCCGAACGCATCTGCGCAAAGCTCATCCAACTGCCCGAGGCGTGCGCATTCGAGCCGTCGAGCGCGTAGCCAGCCTGCTTGGACAGCGGCGTCTCGTACACCGCCACGCTCTGCCTCGCGAGAAGGGTGAACACGGCGCGATCCACAGCGCCAACCACAAACGGGATGTCGGCAGCACGCGCGTGCGCCACGAAGTTGATCAGCATCTGGCGAACGCCCGAGTTGCCAAACGTCAGCATCACAAGCCCGCGGCCCGCGGGCACTGCGAGCGCCAGCGCGTCGCTCAGTTCCCCTGAGAGGAGAGGTTGTGGCGGCGGCGGCGGCGGCACGAGCACCTCGGGCTCGACTGCGCCTCGTGCCCCTGTGACGGCGATGGGCTGCCGGCGCTGCCCCGCTGGCTGCAGTGCTGAGGACAGCTCCAGCACCGGTGCATGCAGCAGCAGTGCGCGGCGAAGAGCTGTGACCATCAAGACGGCGATGCCGAACATAGCCACGTGCGTGATGCCGCACTTCATACGAACCACGGCCCGCACAAAGTGTGAATTTGCTGTTAACACTCGGATTCCCCCGCCCCGAACCGTGTTAAGAACATATGCGAAATGAACAGTGGGACGCCTGTTGTGTCCCTGGTGGTGGATGAAAGGCCTTCTCGCTTCTCTGTAGGCTCCGGATCGCACCCGACCGGGCACACCGATCACTCATCACTGACCGATCACACGACCGTCGGGGAGGCGCACGCATGCATGTGACAGCATCGATCATGCTCTGTTCCTTTTACTATTCATAAGGGGCTTGCGTGCCAACCGGGACTCGGTCCGTTGAAAGCCGTACACACTGGGGCCGCACATAGGCCGCACATCTACAGTCCACGTACGCCGGGCGGCACGGCCGCGCAACTACAGTCAGTACGGGATGCCGCCGGCACAAAGATAACTATGGTAGAACTATTCGTAGAAACCGGCGCGCCAACCTGTGCTTACCTCGAGCGCATGCCCGGGCGCTGCGACTCGCGTGCAGGCGCGGGCGCGGGCGCGGGCGCGGGCGCGGGCGCGGGCGCGGGGTCGGGCGAGCCCTGTGCCGCCGCCGTCTTTTGCTGCTTGGGCTGCTTCGGGCCGCCGGCGGCCTTGGCCTTGCTGCCCGCATCGGCCTTGCGCTTCATCGGCTTGGACTTGGGCTCGGGCGGTTCGGGCTTGGGCTGGAACTCCTCGACGAAGAACTGCATCGCCTCGGGGCGATGGTGCTGCCGCATCGACGTGACCACGTCTTGGAATTGGAGCGTCTTGCGCCCGGAGCGTGCGGTGACGCGCGCCGACTCCCACACGCAACGCTCGAGGAAGAACTCGACGGCCTTGGTGATGGCGAAGACGGACTCGCGGCTGTACAGATGACTGTTTTTGCTCTCCTGGCCGAGAGAGATGATCCTCTTGATTCTAGACAGGGGCAGCTGCGCCTTGTCCGGCTTGCTCTCGTCGTTGCCCTCCTCGTCCTTGCCCTCGCCGTCCTCATTGTCATCGTCGTTCTCGTCCTCGCCCTCCTCCTCATCGCCGCCCTCGGCCAGCCGTTGCACCTCGCGCTGATTGCACTCCTCCAGGTAGGCCGAGCAGGCTTGCGCAGCCTTCTCCTCGTACGGCTTGCGGTCGGCCTCGGAGAGGTTGCGCCAGTACTCGATGATCTCATTGGTGCTCACGCGCTGCCGGCCCAGCTCGCGCAGCTCGGCAGTCTTGGCGTCGCTGAAGATGTAGAAGGGGGTGAGCCGCCCACTCGGCGGCACGCTGCATGACATTGCCAATCCGCCGCGTACGTCAGACGCTGACGTGAAGAGCGCGGGAGCGGCAAGTTGTAAACACTCATCACGTGAACGAGGGTGCCTCGGCCGCGCGTTAGCTTTTGTGCGTGCGTAGTCTGTTTGCCGAGCGCTGTCGTGGCAGCTCGATCGCAGCGCGCAGCCTGCCTGCCGACTTTTCTTGTGCCTCTTGTATCACCACATGAGTGACACGAAGCGCACCCTGGACAAGGCCGGGGAGGCGGAGCCGGAGTCGAAACGCCCGGCGCTCGAAGGCGAGGCCATGCCCGCCTCCGCCGCAGGCACTTTGGCGCCAGCTGCTACGCCAGCAGCCGCGCCCGCCCCTGCCGCCTGCTCGTGGGGCGGGGCATCAGCTGCTTGCTCAAGCTCGTGCTCGTCGACGGGCGGCTTCGGCAGTGTCAGCGGTGGCAGCTTCGGCAGTGCCAGCAGCGGTGGCTTCGGTAGTGTGACCGGGAGCGGCTTTGGCAGCTTTGGCGCCGGAGGCGCAGGCGGCTTTGGCGCAGTGGCCGCCGCCGCCGCCGCCTCGACGTCCGGCTTTGGCGCCGCATCATCAGCGCCGAGTGCGGCGGCAGGCACGAGCGGCAGCGGCGGCAGCAGCTTCGGCTCCTTCGGCGGCCCGCGCGAGCCGGCGCCGAGGACCACGTTCGCCGCCGCGAGCCCGCATGGCGCACGCAGTGGCGGCGGAGGCGCCTCGTCCGCGTCGAATCGGCTCACCGAGACGCCAACGGAGGCGCCGGTGCTGGTGCCGGAGCCGGTGACGACGGGCGAGGAGGACGAGATCTGCGTCTACCGCGTGCGAGCCAAGCTCTTCAGGCTCGAGCTTCGTCTGGAACCGGCGCCAAAGAACTGTCCGGCGTCCGCCCTTCGAGCTGCCGCTGATCTCGACCCGGCCGACGAGTCCGCTGGCAGTCCGGCCAACGCCCCCTCGCCGGCTGCCGAGGGCGCCGCGCCCGCACCGAGCGCTCAGTACGGCGCGAACGGGAGCGCTGGCACGGCTGCGGACGCGGGTGCGGGTGCGGCGCCCGTGACGGCGCCCTTGGCTCCGGACGGGGCGGCGGTGGGGGCTCCCGTGACGGCGCTGCCGGTGAGCAGCAGCAGCAGCACTCTCAACCCGCACGCGGCGCCCTTTGTGCCCTCCGCCGCCGGAGCAACCTCAGCGGCGATCGTCAAGGGCACGATGAGCGCGGGGGCGGCCGGTAGAGGTGATGACGAGGGCAATCACGACGACGACGACGAAGACGACGACGACGATGATGATGATGATGACGCAGCGGGCGGCGGCGACGACGGCGCGTCGGCGACGACGAAGGCGACCGAGGCCAACGAAGGCCCACTCGTCGAGGTGGCTCGATGGGCCGAGAGAGGAGTGGGCAGCTTGCGGCTGCTCAAGCACAAGCCACTTCCGAGGGGGGATGAACGGCAACTCCCCTACCCGCGCCTGGTGATGCGTGTCGAGCAAACCATGCGACTCATCCTCAACGAGCATCTGCTGCCCTTGATGGCGCCGGCCGAGCGTGTTTCCGACTGCTCCATCCGCCTCGTGCTCCTCTCCGCCGCCACGGGCCCCCAGAGCTATCTGTTGCGAGTCAAGAGCGCCTCCGAGGCGACCGAGCTGCTGACCAAGGTCAACGCGACGATCCCGAAACCGCCCGACGCGACCGCCTGAGCCGCCCGACGCGACGCGGCTACCGCCTGTGGGGCCGCCCGACACGACGCGGCGTCCGCCCTATCCGCCCGACACGACGCGTTCACGCCTGCGGAGCCGGAGGAAGCGGATCGGGTGGCAGGGCGGCAGCAAGGGGGCAGCAAAGGCTGCGCGCCACGAGGCGGCGCGAGGGCGGCGGCGGCGGGCCACGAGCCTCGAAGCGCCGCCGGTAGTGGCGGCGGCGCTGGTGGGGCGACGGCCAGAACGGCGGCAGGTGACTCTCGTCCTTCTCGTCGATGCGAGCATGTTTGGTGGCAGGCGGGGTGTCGGGCGAAGAGTGTGGCGAGTGCGAGATGAGCGCGCCTACGCGGTGCAATCTTGTGAGACCCGGGGATCATGCGCCCCGCAATATGCTGAAGTGTGACCGTGCCCACATCGGGCCGTGCGGGGGCGGGCGCGCTCTCGCCTCCCGTAGCAGTTTGGGATGTGCGCGCTGTAAGACTCGGCGTACGTGCATGTTGGTGCGCATAATGGGGGTTTGAGTACCCGGACCAGCAAGAAACTATTTGAGTCCGACTCGGCGGCGACATGCATGTGAGCCATGTGTCTCAAAAGGTGAGCCACAGTCCGTCTCGCACGCAGCAAACACGAGCGTACACAGATCCCGCGCGCGGGTGGGCATAGAAAACACGAGCTCACGCAGAAACGCCGTCACGCGCGTGTGGGCATAGACCTCCTACCTCCTCGCCTATTAAGCATGCCCCTGGGTTGTGACTAGCCACGCGTTCACTTGGGCATCGCAGTTGTCGGGTTGCTCTTCCTAAAGTTCTCGGCCTGCTGCTCCATGGCCTCGAGCCTCTCGAGGGACACCGACTTGATGGGCATGATCTTGGGCTTGCACAGCACCTCGCTCAGGTTGCCCTTCTCCGAGTACACGAGCCCTGCCTTGGGCAACACCTCCAGCAGCGTCGGCCTGTCGTCGGTCGCGCCGCTCATTGGGAACAACGCTCGCAACGGCGCTTCGGATAAGAAAAGCGCATCATATGGCGCATCTACTTTGTCTGGCCCAGCGTATTCCGTATATCTAACTATGCTCGATCTTGCTCTCGGCCACTCTCGGTTTCGTATTCGATGATTGTTACTTCAAACGGGAAACGCGACAAAACGCGACAAAACGCGATCCGCATACGTTACCGCACCTGGACTAACCTGGACCGGCACCTCCGACGGTCCGACCGCATCCTAGCTTCAAGCTTGGTGCTTGCCGGGGGAGCTTGTGCTCGTGCCCGACCGAACGGTCAACGGACATCGTCGATCGTGGCTCCCGTCCGTCGGGGTCGGCCGCGCGGCGCCCGACTTGCATATAGAAGCCCAACACTGCAATGTGCGCTCACCGCATACAACGCGACCGTGGACGACCGCGCCACCGCCAGCACGTCACGCGCATCGCCCAACATGGCCTCACACACATACACACCTCCGGCTAGACTCTGCTCTCCCCGTCCCCCCGATGCCGTCTTGGCGTCGGTGGAGGATGCCCGAAAAATGCCGACCCGCGCCAACCGCAAAGCGCGATTCTCGCCCACAAGGCCCAATCCGCACTTCCGCCCATGCAGCCTCTCGCCCTCAATCACTCTGCAGACCGGAGATGGTGCCCAGTACTCAGTACAGTTTGCACGGCTCGTTGCGACGCACAGCGGGGTCACCGCTCCCCTGATGCCTTCATGCGTCACGTCGCCGCCATGCGCCCTCCACAGGGCAAATCGATTGCATGCGCCCTCCACAGGGCAAACCGATTGCATGCGCCCTCCACAGGGCAATCCGATTGCATGCGCCCTCCACAGGGCAAACCGATTGCATGCGCCCTCCACAGGGCAGACCGATTGCATGCGCCTCTCCACAGGGCAAACACCGATTGTGCACGCCATGCCATGCCACGCCATGCACCACGCCCACCGCGCCGCCCGCGCGCCCGCAGAAAATGCGCCCCGCTCTCTCAAGCCCTTCACGGGCGCGCACGCAGCCTCGCCAGCCTCGACTTGAGCGCCGCCACGTTGAGCGACGGGCTTGTCGTCCCCGCCACCCCTGCGGCCGGTGCCCCCTCGGCGGCAGAAGCGCCCATCCCTGCTTCAGCACCGACCGGGGCGACGGCCGCTGTCGCAACGGCACCGGCGGCAGGGGCGGCGGCGGCCGTGGCGGCGGCGGCGGCGGTGGCGGCGGCGGCGGCCGTGGCGGCGGCGGTAGCCGGGGCGGCGGCGCTGTGCGCAGTGGTGATATTGTATTTGCGTTTCATAGCCTCGAGCTTCGCGCGCGCCGTGGCGGCGACCGACTCGACGCCCGCGGTCGCCGAGGCCGCCGTCGCCGGCCTGGTGGCCAACGGTCTGGGCGACTTGGCGATGGATCGAGGCGACTTGGCGACGGGTGCGGCAGCGGCAGAAGGCGACTTGAGGGGGACGGGTGCACTCGACGAGCGCTGTCGCGGCGAGGGCGCCACCGCTGTCGGCGCCGTCGTGGGCGCGCCCGCCTTCGGTGCGGGCGAGGGAGCCGCTTGGTCGAATGCCGCACCCAGCTGCATCGGCTCGAGTGGCACGGAAGGCAGCGGCGCCGCCAAGGGTGCGGCGGGTGGCGGGGCGGCGGGTGGCGGGGCGGCGGGCGGCGCCACCACGCGTAGCGCCGTCTCGGGCGCCTCCGCCAACCGTTGATTGATCCACAGGGCAATGCCGCCTTCCTCCGCGCCCTTGGGGATCGCAGCCTTGAGCGCGGCGGCACCATGCCCATCCACGAGCACGAGCAGCACCTGTGTGGGGAGAAGGACAGGGCGCCGTGGTGAGCACATAGCCTGCGTGCCGCGGGGGGATCGACGAGCACGCGCAGCACCTCTTCAGTAGCTTTCATCAGGTCCAGAGAGAACGACACATCGCCCGTTGGGGAAGGGGGCGCGAGCAGCGAGAGATCGTGCAGCTGCGCGAGCACGGAGGGCAGGCTGATGGTGCCGAGCTTGTCGACCTCTCGCGGCATGGCGAGCGCCTTGAGCAACTTGTGCATGCACTTGAGCAGCAGCCGCGCGAGCTGCCGATCCGCCGGGCGGCGCGCCTGATGAGGGAGGCAATTGGAGGTCATCCGGCGCAATCACACTGATGAGGGAGGCCATTGGAGGTCATCCGGTGCGATCAGAGGCGATCAGAGGCGATCAGAGGCGATCCGAGGCCTTCCGAGGCCTTCCGAGGCCATCCGAGGCCATCCGAGGCCATCCGAGGCCATCCGAGGCCATCAGAGGCCATCAGTGGCCATCAGTGGCGCGCCTTGTCGAGCAGGCAGCACAGCAGCGCGGTCAGCGTGGCGGCGCGCGGTGTGAACTCAAGGAGCTTGAGCATCATCAGGTTGATCGACTTGAGCAGCAAGTTGGTCTTCATCTCCTCGCCAAAGTCGTTGAGCCGCCGGTCGACGAGCCGATCGAGGAGCTGGAGCACGAGGAATCGGATCTGGGGCTCATGCAGCTCGCGCATGAGGGGCTTGCACACGAAGAGGTGCATGACCATCAGGTTCGCGAGCCGCCGGATGACGGTGTTGTCGCTCGTGTCATTCAGGAGCCAATTCAGCCGCGTGCAGACCGCTGCGAAGAGGGCGGTCGCGTGGTTGTGCGGCTGGAGCAGCACCGTCGGGTCTGCCTCCACCTGCGCCTGCAGCGTCGCGATCGCCCCACGGACGGTTTCGCTCTCCGCGTCCGCATCCTCCAGCGCGCTGATCGCCTCAAGCACAGGCGCATCCGCACGCCCAAGCGCGCGCGCGAGGGCCACCGTCTTCTTGGGCACGGGGCTCGGGGTGAGCGACGCCCCCGCCGCTGCCGCCGCCGCCTGCGCGTCCTCGAGCAAGTCCATCGGGCGCTTGGTTGCGGACGAGCTCGTCGTCGTCGTCGACGCCGACGTCTCCCGTGTAGCAGACCGCTTGGATGCATCGGCTGGCGAGGTGATGATCGCGTCGAGGCGGGCGAGGTGCGCGCGAGGCGACTTGACCGACCCCGCGCTGGAGGCGCTGGCGGCGCGCGCGGCCGCCGCCGCACGCGAGGCGCTGGCGGCGGCGGCCGCCGTGAGTGCCGCGGCGCGTGTGGACGAAGCCATCGCCGACGCATTGGCGCTCGCGAGCGCCACGTCCGCTGCCGCTTTGGCGACGGCGACCGACGCCGCCGGCTTCGTGCCAGCCGCCAGAGGCGCGGCGGTAGCGCCGAAGGCGTCCTCCCCGCGCCGCTCCAAGACGAGCTCAACGGTCGCCTTGGCGCGCGCACCGCCCGACGGCGCCTTCAAGCCGGCAGGCTGCTTGACGGCCGCCGTGGACGCCGTCCCGGGCACTCCCCCCTTGGCCGGCGCGATGGGCAAGGACGCCCCCAGAGCGGGCGGCGCGGCGGGTGGCGGCGGCGCGGCGGCGGCGGGCAGCGGCAGCGACGCCGCGAGGTTGACCGATGCGGAGAAGCTGTGCTGCGAGACGCTATGCTCCCTGTAGAGCTTCTCGAGCGTCGGCTTGAGCTTGAGCTTCGTGGCCTGCTCGAGCGCACTCAGCGGCGCCTCGAGGTCAGCCGCGCCCATGCCGAGGCGGAGGAAGGCGCCGAGGGTCTTGCTCGCTTGCACACGCACCGAGGCGGTCGCATGGTCGAGCGTCTTGAGCAGCATCGGCAGCAGAGCGCGCACGTCGTCCGAGAGCGTCATCGTGGGCGCGTACCGCTCGACCCACGCGAGCAGCGCGGTCTTGCCCGCGGGGGCCTCAATGGCGAGAGCGCGCGGCAGCAGCGGTAGCAGGGGCTCGACGCCGAGCTCCGCCACCCACTTGTCCGCCGCCTCGAGGGCTGTGGTGCGCACCTGCTCCTTGCCATCCGCGAGCATGGCGAGCACGTCCGGCAGCGCCGCGCGCAGGTGCATCTTGACTGGCTTACCCACCGCACACGCGAGCTGCCCAAGCGCCTGCAGCGTGCCCAGCACGAGGGCCACCTGGTTGTCCTTGAGCCGGGGGCGCAGCGCCTCGATGAGCGCGCCCACGCCCGCGTGCACGCGAGGATGGTCGCCCAACGCTTCGTTAATTGCGTCGATCGCCCCCTTGCGCTCCTTCCAATGCTCGTGCTTCAGGTTCGCGAGCGTCGCGCCGGGCAGCACGCCCATCAGGTCGACCCGCGGCAACATCGAATCCAGCGCCGCGCTGGCGGCAGCGGAGGCGGCGGAGGCGGAAGGGAGCGCACCAGCGCCGGCACCGTCCTTCGCGCTCGTGCCCTTGGCGGCGACGGCGGCGCCGGCGCCTCCCTTGGTCGCGCCACGCGCACCGCCACCACTGGCAACGACCGCGTGCTTGAAGCGTTTGGTGGGCGGCAGCGGCGCCTGCGGAGCCGCGTCGAGCTTGGCAGACTCCTCCTCGAACTCCTTGCGCATCCGATCCGGGAGCTCCTTTTTGACCATGGGCGTGCTCAACACCGACGGCCCGAGCGCCACCCGCAGGCACATGAGCAGCTCCTTGCACGCGACGCGCACGCCGCTGTCGCGGCTTGCGTCCGCATTGGCGGCGCCGGCGGCGAAGCGGAGCGGCTCTGTTGCGAGCACGGGCGGCGTGCCAAACGCGTCGACGGCGGCTTTGGCCCATTGCAACGCGTCGAGGAGCGTCTTCGGGTTGGCATGGGCGAGCGAAGCTTCGCGAAGCTTCTCAAGCACCCAGGTGGGGCCACACGCCTCGCTGAGCGCGTGAAGCGCCTCGAAGGTCGCTGGGCGCGCCTGCTTGTTGCCCAGGCAGTGCGCGACCGCGAGCTTGATGGCGCGATGCGCCGAGCGCCGGCCGATGAGCGGGAAGCGCTCGGCGACGGCGCGCATGCATTCCATGATGGCGACGAGCACGCTCACGATCCGCTCGGGCTTCTTCGGGTTCGTCGTGAGCGCCTCAAGGCTGTGGAAGGCGAGCTCGGCGGCCAGGGGCGTCAGTTGCTCGGCTGGCCACCCCTCGAGCGCGCGTGTCAGAGCCTTCACCCCCTCGAGCCTCTCTTGCCAGCTCTCGCTTCCGAGCTGCTTGAGGACCGACGCGGGCGGCGCCGCGTCGCTGCTGCCCACGAGCACAGAATACTCTTCGGTGCTCGGCAGCGGCGGCTCCGTCCACGCCTCCGCGCCGCCGCCGCCGCCGCCGCCGCTAGTGCCGCCGCTGCTCGGTGCGCAGGCGCTCTTGGGCGCCGACGCGCCGGTGGGCTTTGGTGCGCCCCCCGACGCTCCGCTAGCCGCTCGCTTTGCCAACGGAGCCGGGGCGGAAGCTGACGCGGGAGCGGGCGCAGCGGGAGCGGGCGCAGTGGAAGCCGCGGCGGCAGTGGGAGCCGCGGCGGTGCCTGCGGCGCCTGCGGTGCGCTCTGTCTTGCCCGCGAGCTCGCGAACACGCTCTGCAGTTTTAGGGGGCAGGCTGTCGAGCCACGTGGCAGCAGCCGGCGGTTCGAGCGCTGCCGCCACGGCAGCGAGCGCCTCGACCGCCGCCGCGCGTGCCTCCGGCGACGACGCGTCCGTCACGGGCAAGAGCAACGCGCTCAGCTCTCCGAGGGCCTTGGTGGCGCTCGGGCCTCCCGCGCATGCGACGCACTCCTTGACGAAACGCACCGCACACGACTGGACGGACGGGTTGGTGCTGGCCGCCGCCTCCTTACCCTTGGTCGCCTCGATCGCGTCCGCGAGCGGCAGGCAGCCGGCGCGCGCGATCGCGTCGAGCGTCGCTTTCACACCGTCGACGACCTGCGTGTTCCGCTCGCCACCCCGTCTGAAGAGCGAGGGCGCGAGAAGCTTGGCGTGGCGTGCAAAGTCCTTGCCGAGCGGCGCCGCGAGCGCGCCGACCGCGCGCACCGCCACGGACACCACGCCCAGGTTCATCTCGAGGTCCAGTACCTTTTTGAGCCCCTGGGCCAACGCGCTGTAGTCTGCTGGCACAAGAGCCTCGCGCCCATCGAGCAGGCTGATCAGCTGCTCGGCGGCGGCCTTGCGCCCCTGCCACCCTTGCGCCTTCGCAGCTCCGATCACGAGGTTGTCGGTGAGCGACTGTAGCCACGTGTCGGGGGCCGTTGAGCCCTTGGAGTGCGGCAGCGCGCGAAGTAGGTCAAACGGGGGAGCCGCCGCCGCCCCTGCCTCTCCTGCGGCCGCGCCGGCCGCCGTCGCCGCCGCGCCGTCGGCCGAGGCGCCTGTGGGCGCCGGTCCCTCGCTGCGCAGCCGGCGGCGTTCGCTCGGCGGCAGCGGCAGTGGCAGAGGCGCCTCCTTGAGCTCCTTGAGCTTTGCGTCAGCCACGCCCTTGATCCCTTTGCACCAGTCCTGCTCCCGGCGGCCGAGGGCGAGGCGCATCTCCCCGACGAGTGCCGCGGCCGCATCACGCACCTCCTTGTCGCGATGCTCGAGGTTGCCGTCGACGCCCTTGGCGGGCGCGAGCACGAGCGCGAGCGCGCCCAGATCGAAGGCGGATCCTCCGAAGAGGCGCACGGCCTGAGCGAGCGCCTTGAGGGCCGCCGCACGCGTCTTCACGATCTTGCTGGCCGCGCCGAGCGCAAGCGCGATCTGGACGTGCGAGGCGCCGCCCACCTCGACGAGGTACAGGAGCGCCTCGAGCGCCTTGGGCCGTGCCAGGTGCTTGTCGACGATCGTCGTCGCCATGGGCCCCGCTTGCGCTTGCGCGAGCTCAGCAGGCGCTCCGCGCAAGAAGGCGGTCGCTGCGTCGAGCGCCGAGCCCTGCGTGGCCGGCATCTTATCGCACAGGATCTCGACGATGCGAGCGGCGTACTCGTCGAAGACCGACGGCTCGTCGGCCAGCGCAAAGAGCTCTGCCAGCTCGCTGTACGCCGCCTTGCGCACCTGCGGGTTGCCGTCCGCCAGCCGCTTCGCGAGCGGCCCCGCAGCGGCGCTCACGTCGCTCTCGGCGTGCTCTGCCACGTTGAAGGTGGACTTGACCTGCGCGAGCGGTATGTCCTCGAGGCTGTTAGCCGGCGCATTCTCGGCCATGGTGGTGAACCTGTGACGGGTCGGAGTGGCGCGAGAAGAGAAATGGAGGTGTGAAACCTCTGTGAAGAATGCGGACGAGAATCACTTTGCGAAAAAGGGATCTATTCTGCTCTGCTCCTTTAATCGCGCCGCGGCCCCCACCCCTTCTTGTCGTGGAAGGCCTTGAGGTTCTCGTACGCGCGCTTGGCCTTCTCCTGCGTCGCCGCGATCGAGGCGGCCGAGGCCTCGTCGTCGCCGGCTCCCGCGGCGGCGGCGGCGGCGGCGGTCGCCGCCGCGATGGCACCCTTGCCCACGCACGAGGCGACGCGCGCGCTGCTGTGGCTCAAGAAGGCGGTCACCTGCACGAGCATCGTCTCGACGTTGCCATACGTCGGCTGCCAATCGATGAGCATCTCCATGCAGAGCGCGCCGTCGAAGACGTACTCGGAGTGCAGCGTGGGCGACGCGCAGAAGACCAGCGGGGGCGTGAACGGGAAGTCGTCCGGGAATCGTATTTGCAGCACGAGCGGCACTAGGTCGTCCTTGGACTCGCTCAGGCTCTGCAGGTCCTTGTGCAGCGGGCTTTCCTCGTCAAAGGCCCAGTCGAAGAGCGAGACCTGCCACACCTGCAGGTCGTCGTTGACCAGCTCGAGCTCGAGCCCGTTGACCGACGAGCACACCTGACGCAGCTCCTTGAGCAGCCGTGTCGCCGCCGGCACGCCCTTGGCCTTGGCAGCGGCAAAGCCGCGCTCCACGCTTTGCATGAGCCGCTCCGCCGCGGCCTCCGCCTGGTCATCGTCGTCCTCGAGCTCCTCCTCCGCCACCGGCGCCGGCGGCGGAGGAGGAGGCACATTGGCGAACGTGGGCTGCACCAGCGGTCTGCTGGAAGAGCCGCCGTCAAATGACAGACCGGCCACGGCAGCGGCAGCGTGGATGCTCACGGTGGTGCTGGCGCCGCCCCCCTCGCAGGATGCGCTGGAGGCGGAGGCGGAGGCGGAGGCGGAGGCGATGCCGGATTGAGGTGGAGAGGCAGAGGCCTCGGCCCTGGCCATGTCCGCCATCGCTCACCGTGATGTTTTTTCGCTCGGGAACGAGATCTTTTTCGCAAAACACATGTGCGGGGTACCCAAAGCGAGCTGAGCTGTGGCTTGGCCAGGCGCCCCTTGATGAGGACCGCAATTCGTCGCGTCGTGTCGGTGATTCTGTTGCAGGACTCTCACCGTGTTGTCAACTCTCTCCCAGCCGTCATGGCGATGGCGGAGAGCAGCAACGCGCTGAGCCTGAGCTGGGTCTTCGGCTTCGCGGATCGGTGCCCGGTGATCAACCTGTGCGACGCCAACCGCGCTGCCATCTTCTACGCCTCCGCGCACACGGGCATCATCTACGACCTGAACTCGAAGAGCCAGCAGCTGCTGCAGGGGCACTGCAACCCGATCACGTGCACGTGCGCGAGCGCGGACCGGCGGCTTGTTGCGACGTCCGACCGCGGCGCCGACTCGATGCTCGTCGTCTGGGACTCGTACAGCACGCAGCCGGTCAAGACGATCGCGACGCCGCACCCACACGGCGTACATGCGATGGACATGTCGCCGGATGGCAAGTACCTGGTGACGCTCTCGGAGCCGGCGCCGGAGGGCGAGGCGGGCGGGCCGCAGGTGATCGCCGTGTGGGACTGCAGCCCGGCCGGCTCGAGCGACACGCCGATCTACTCGGCGATGGTGACGTCGCCGAGCGGCGAGGCGGCCGAGCTGCAGATCAGCGTGCGTCTCGACCCGTCCGACCCGACGCAGATCGTGACCAACGGCGCGTCGGTGGTCATCTTCTGGTCCTTTGCCGAGGGCGGCCTCACCTACTACTCTCCGCCGCTCTCGAGCCACGACTTCAAGCAGTCGATCGGCACACTCACCAAGTCCACTTTCCTCCCGGGCTCGACAAAGGCGGTCACCGCAACGGCCGACGGCGACTGCGTGCTCTGGGACGTTCTCGACTCGGGGCCGGCGGAGTACACGACCGAGCGGCGCGCGGCCAAGATCGTGCGCCTGCACACGGGCGCGGTCACCAACATTCTGACCGTCGGCAAGTACCTTGTCTCTGGAGGCGCCGACGGCCACGTGCGCTTCTACGACTTCGAGTTCCGCATCATCGCGTGGTTCGAGGACCTGGACGCTGGCGCGATCTCGTCGATCTCGTTCGCGGTGCCCACGAGCTCCGGCAAGGCCGCCAAGGCCGCCGCCGACGCCGCTGCATCCGGCGTGCTCAGCTGCCCCGACTTTGTCGTTGGCACGTCCAACTCGCTCATCGTGAGCTGCCGGCCGTCGATGTTCGACGAGCTGATGACCGAGAGGAAGCGAGGCACGCTGCTCGTGCAGGGGCAGGACGCGCCCGTGCACGGGCTCGCCGCGCACCCGTCCCTCACGCGCTTCGCCGTCACCGGCAAGGCCGGCCTGCTGCAGCTATGGGACTATGCGGAAAAGCGGTTACTCCTCATGCGCATGTTCGACCGTCTCTCAGGGCACACGCTCGCCTTCTCGCCTAGTGGCAAGTTCCTCGCGATCGGCTTCACCTCGGGGCTGCTCAAGGTGCTCGTGGGCATGACCCTCGAGGAGGTGGCCACCTTCAAGGCCGCCGCCGGCTGCATCACCGCCGCAGCCTTTTCGCATGACTCGACCTACCTCGCGACGTCGGACACGGACAACTGCGTGGGAGTCTATCGGCTCGGCAACCCTGGCGATGAGCCGACTGCCAAGAAGGAGTGGATCTTTGTGGGCAAGTACCGCGGCCACTACAAGCCGATCACGGGGCTGCAGTTCGGCGAGGGCTCGGACGGCTCAGCGCGCCTCTTCTCCTGCGGCGAGGACCGCGCACTGGTCGAGTACGACCTGGCGCGCTCGTCCGTCCAGGGAGGCATCCAGCTGCGCAACACGTCCAAGATCGAGCAGACGGGCGTGCCGACCGGATGCGTGTACGTGCCCGCAGGCGCGCAGGACGCCGAGCCGCACGTGGTCACTGCCAACGACCAGTACAAGCTGCGCGTCATCGCGCCCGGCCCCAAGTCCATTCAACGCACCGTCGTAGGCCCAACGTACGGCGGGCCGTTGACCCGCATGCTGCTCCTCTCCCCGGGCGAATCGCCGCAGCCGGGCGCGCCGCGCTACCTTGCGTACGCGACGCACGACAAGGTGGTGGGCCTCGTGCAGATGCCTCTCGATGGCAACCCGAACAAGACGATGGGTCTGATCGCGCACCCCGGGGAGGTGGGCGATTGCATGCTGATGACCTCTGATTGCCTCCCTCGTCATCGCGCACCCCGGGGAGGTGGGCGAGCTCGTTTAAGGGCGAGCTCGTTTAAGGGGCTCAATTGCCTCTGAGTGCCTTTGAGTGCCACACATCGCCGCTCATTGCCACCCATGGCCTCCATCATCAGGTGAGCGATCTCGTAGCGAGCTGGGACGGCCAGTGGCTACTCACCGCGGGCGGCCACGATCGCTCCATCCATATGTGGAACGTGCGGCCGGCAGCGCTCGTGGCGACGGCGAAAGCGGGCGGGAGCGGCATCGCGCCCTTTGTGTCGCAGCTCGACGGCGGCGCGCAGGGCACCGTTTACGAGGAGATCGTCGACCACTTTTACTACGCGCAGCTGCGTGCGCAAGGGGAGGACTCGACTGAGCCACGGAAGATCACAGGCAAGGTGCCCATGTCTGAATTGGGCAATATGATGCGCTCGCTCGGATTCTACCCGTCAGGTCGCGAGATCGACGAGATGACATCCGAGGCCAAAGCCGTCGCGCAGGCCGCCGGACGGCCCGCCGACTCATTCACCTTCGACGAGTTCCTCGCCCTGTACGTTAACCACCGTCCCATTCTGGGCGTCTCCAAGGAGCAGATCGCCGATGCCTTCGCGGTGCTCGCTACGGACGGATCGGGTGTCCTCTCACGCGAGGCCCTCGTACGCGTTCTCAACTCATACGATGAGGCCCTGGGCGCCGACGACCTTTCAAAGTGCCTGCAGCTGCTCGTTGGCTCCGAGCGCCCCGAGGTCGCCATCCCCGAGCGCGTGGACGCCAAGGTCTTCGCCGAGACGCTCCTCGGCTTTCAGGACTACGGCGCCGAGGCGGCCGCGTGAGACGAGCACGAGCACGAGGACATGGGCGCCGTCTCGGGCGCCCCGTCGGGAGGGGGAGCATGCGAGAGGGAGCGCGGCGGTCGCGGGAGCAGGCGTGGGCGCGTCGTTGTGTGACTTGTGGGGGCTGCTGCTGAGAGCACAGGGCACATGAGGAAAGCATGCCCATGAATCCGGGGCGTGAATCCTCTCGTTAGGACCACCGGACGGAGCGGATCGGTGCCGCGCGGAGAGGAACGTCTTGCGTGCCGTGCGGACCTCTCTTTTCGATTTTATTGCGAATTCAAAGCCGTCTCGCGACGCACTCACACAATTCCACAAATCGCCGTCCGGCGCGGTGCGCGTGCCGCGCGATCCACCGGCCACGGTCAGCCCGCTCGGCTCTCGGGTCTCGGCTGCACGCTCGACGCTGCCCGAGCCCGTCCGCTGCGGCCCTACACCAGCGTGCTACGCCCCGCGGCAAGTGCAAGGCCCCGCAAGCGCAAGATCCTCGGGTCGGCGACAGCATGCACCTCGGGCCGCAGCGTGGGCGACGCAGACGACGACGTGCGCTCCGTGTCCTGCGTTATGTACCTTGGGCTCGCTCTGGATCGCATAATGTGGAACTCGGCGCCACTCCGACACACGGGGCACAGGACCGCTTGAAGGACGTCATCCGCCCTCGCCTCCCTCCACTGCTGCGCGCACTCGACACAGAGCCTATGAATCTGGCAGCCCTGCACCTCATAGGGCCGGCCGTTGGGCGTGCCGTCCTCAAAGGGCTCGAGGCACACAGGGCACTCGATCTGCGTCGCTATGAGCTGCTCGGCCTTGGCTTGTCCTTCGGAGCCAAAGATGCTCCATTTGGGACGTCGGATGACAAGCGAATACGTCAAGATGGGGGGAGGGCGTGGGTAATGGGCGAAGCTGCCGCCTCTCCCCGGCCGGACGGCCATCAGGCGGATGGAGAAGACGATGAAGACGATGAAGCTGAAGCCGTAGAGGCTGACACGGAGTATCTGGACGGCCTCCTCGGTCTTCGAGGGGCCCACGCCGGGGGGGATGTAAGAGTATTGGTCGCAATAGAGCAATCCGTGCGGGCATATGGGGCGCTGCCCGTGGTAGAGCAAGCGCCCCTCGAGCGTCGTCGAGAGCACTGCGCAGCTCTGTGAATGTGACAGCACGTGGGACGTGGTGGTGGCGGCGCTGAAAGTCGAGGCACTCGCGCTGGCACTCTCATACTCTATTTGGGATCCTTGGGAGGAAGTGGTGGTGGGCTCTAGGCTAGGCAGTGGAGGGCGGGGATGTGGAACCGAGCCGTTGGTGCACAGGGCAGTTGACCAGAACACGTTGGTGTAGCGGCTGCGCATGGTCACATTCATGGCGATGGGGACCGCCAACGAGGCACTCGCTGCTGCCCTCGCCTTGGCTGCCGCCGCCTCGGCCTCGTCGGTGGCGCACTTGAGCCCGGAAGGGCAGATCTCCGAGCTCGCCGGTAGTGGGGGGTAGAGGCAATCCTGTGGCGAGGAGGAACGAGGGCAAGCGGAGATCGTGCAAATCTCCACATAGACGCCGAGGGGCAGCAGGCCCGCGCCGGCGACCAGCGCGTAACTCGAGCCTAGGGTGCGCAGTTGCGGTGCACGGCCAGTGCACACGATGCCACCTGCACTTGCTGTCAGACTGTCGCCACTGCTGTTGCCCATGCCGCCGATGCCACCCGCCGTCGCGTCCCCAAACCAGACCGCCTCAATCGTCCCGGGCTCGCCCAGAGCGGGTACGTTCAGCTTTGCGCCGAGTGTCGTCACGAGGGGCGCCTCCCCCTCGCCAGCAGCACGGCCGAGCTTCGTCACGAGGGGCGCGCGGCCCCGGCCCCCAAGACTGCCACCGCTCACAAGGTCAAGCACGCCCAGCCAGGCGCGGGACTCGCCACCCGCCACACACCCGAGCCGCTCGCCCACCACGCCGCAGATGGTGGTGGTCGCGCTGCCGTTGGAATGGGCGTCGTATTGGGCCACGCGGGAGGAGGCACCCTCATGCAAGGAGCGGTCGTAGTGCTGAATCGGTGCCAAGGTCCGGTCCGCCGGCCAGATGCCTGAGCCGCTCACCCACGCACCCATCCGCCCGTTGGCGGCCAACAGGTTGATGCCGTAGCCGCTTGCCAAGGCCGACTGGAAGGCCAACGCACCAGGGCCGCTCGCGAAACGGCTCGAGCGCGCGCCCGAGACGGCGCCCGAGAAGCTGCTGTAGCCGGGGTTGAGCAGGCACATAGGCGCCACGACGTCGCGCACCCCATGCTCGAGCAAGGACAGCATCGGGTCGCCGAAATTCGCATCGTTGTCGATGATGAAACCGAAGCGGACGACGCCCGTGCTCAGTGGGGCATCGAAAAAGGCTGGTTGCGCGTCGGCCGCTTCCATCCACACGTCGGCATTGCGCCGCCATGTATAGGCGAGGTGCGACTTGGAGTACGAGCCCAGCAGCTCACCTTTGCGCCCAAAGGCCGCTGCCCCATCGAACTGGCCCATGTGGCTCCGCTCGTTGCACGGCAGCAGACGGCCGTCGAAGGCGTTCTGCTTGGGCACGCAGGGAGCGGTGATGCCGAGGCCGACAACGAGGACGAGGTCGTGCTTCTTGGCGATGCACGCGAGAGCGCTCGCCACCGGAGAGTCCTTAAAGTCGGCGCCGCACATCGTGATGCCCGCCTCTGGCAGCGGCTCCGCAAAGTTGGGCGGCGTGATGTACTTTGAGCGCCAGTGCGGTCCCCCGCCACCAAAGGAGCTGATGAAATCTTCGGGAAAGACCACGATCTGCGCGCCCTGCGCAGCGGCCCTGCCTGCCCACTCATCGGCGGTCTTGACGTTCATCATCATGAGAGCGACGGCACCTGCGGCAGTGCCGTCCCAGCTGCTGTACGGCGTTGGGTAAATCTCGACGACCGCGGCCCGATACCTCACACCGGGGCTGGGTGCATCGGCCGCGTCCGAGTGAGATGCCAGAAGCAGCACTGTAAACAGCAGCGTGTGCATATTCCACCGCCACCGCCATCGTCCACACGCTCCTCTTGCAGACACGACCCTGCAACACGACCAACACGGCACCATGGGACTTGGGAAAAGCGAGCGTTTATTTCTGACGAAACAGCTCCGCAATATTGGTTCGTTCGCGCCATGTCTCACAGTCAAGGCTCGCCTCGCTTACAACAACGTCACTTCGGTTAGGAAAGGAATGGATAACGAGAATGCTTGAAGGTCCCAGCTCAGGCGCCCGCCATGGCGCCCGTCGCGACTCACCATGGCGACCGTTGGCAGCAAGGGCTCGACCTTCAGCCCATTCTCACCGGCTGCCTCCTGCCAGTCCTCAAACGCGGAGTCGAAGAACTGGCCCGTCGACTGCAGCCGAGCGTCGTAGTACTGCTCATGGGAGTGTGAATGGGATCTATTTATACAACCTCCGACGTCGGCTGCGATGGGCGCGCCGTGCTCCTCACACATGATGACGCGGGTCGATGTACCTCGTCGACGGGATTCCTTGAGGATCGAGGAGATGGTGTGGCAGAGCGGCCTGTGTGCCTCGTAGTATGGCGTCACTGCGAGCAAATGGGGACACTCAATAATGCGTACCGTGAGCACAGAGAGGAGTTCAGAGAGGAGGAGCAGTGCACTCACGCATCAGGCTCGATCGGCAAGGTGGAGACGCGGGTCGCGCACCATCGCTAGCAAGCACCCAATCAAACGGCTCGCTTGGAGCGTCGTCACGGCCCCAGCGTAGCCGAGCGACGGCAATGCTCCCTTGGGTCGGAAGGAGACTGCGATTGCGCTCCACGTTCGTCTGCATGAGCGTTTGCACTTCATCCGATCCATCTGTCAGAATGACACGCGAGGCGTGACAGCCGGCTGCGTACAACCCGACAGCACCCGTGCCGCTGCCAAGCTCAATCACCCGCGTCCCTTCGAACAGTGAGGCGTGAGCTCTTTGCCACCTGCACAACGCTGCGGCCGACTTCCAGACGCGTCCGCCGAGGGAACCTGAATGCTGCTCGGTCGCAGCCGAGCCACTCGACGCCACGGCCGCAGCGTTGAGCTCCTGCAGCTCCAAGAACGCGCCCGAGGGCAGCGCGGGCATCTGGGTCGCGCGGGAGCGAATGGCTCGCATGAATACTCGTTCGGGGAATTTTGTACGCCACGCGGATCCCAAATTTGTCCTTATTGTCCGCGGCTCCGCGAAAATCCACGTACGCGTCAAGGCACCGCAGCCATGCGGACAAGCTCTCACACGCTCATCTCACGCTAGATTCGCGGGGCGCGTTGGCGCGTGTATGATTGCAATCATCAACATATCCGGATAGAACATACGGATACGTAGCTGTGTATACTCCTTCAATCCGTTTTCGACAGCTTGAGGGCAAAGCTCGTCGACTTGACGTTTCCGAATAGGGGCTTCACCTTCACAGGCTCGAACCCGAGCGATGGGTACAGCCGCCCATGCGCGTCCGCCTGCAACGTCGAGGTCTCCAGCACGACCCGATGATAGCCCGCTTGATCGCAGAACCGTTTGAGCTCGGCAAACAGGGCCTTAGCGACACCCGTGCCTGTGATTGGTGGCGAGCACGAAGAGTGGCACTCAATCGCAATCAGTGGTCATCAGTGGCCATCCGTGGCAATCAATCGCAATCAGTGGTCATCCGTGGTCATCCGTGGCAAGAGCATACCCCTTGCCCAGCTCGCAACGCTCATCCGACGAAGCTCAGCATCGGTGCCATCAGCTGCGCCCCTCCACGGCGCGCTCGCCCGTTGCACGGCCACCGTGCCGCACACCTGATGGCCCGTGGCAATTCGTGGCAATTCGTGGTCATCAGTGGCAATTAGTGGCAATCAGTGGCAATCAGTGGCAATTGGTGGCAATTAGTGGTCATCAGTGGCGCTCGTCAATTCAGTGGCATCAGCCGCACACCTGCCCCGAGGCATCGTCGATCGCCACCCAGAAGCAGGAGCCCGGAGAGCTCAGGTAGTGGGCGTAGGGACTTTTCATGTCGTCCTCCAGACACGAGTTGACGTAGTTGCTCGCGAGCCTTTGAGGGGCCAGCCAATAGACGAGAGCGCTGCACACAAGGGCGAAGCACAGCCCGAGGGCCGCCGGCATCGCAGCAGCTTCAATCTTGAGGTGGGCCGGCGACGGGGTCTTGAAGGCTGTGACGGTAGCGGCCTGCGCCATGCCGAGGCCGAAGAGCTGCATCGCCATCGCCCAAACCCAATTGCGCGCAATCACACCGAGGGCGGCCAGAAGGGCCAGCGAGAGAGCCGCCGCACGTCTACACGGCTGCACAAGCTCGGCACGGAGGCCCGAGATGATCGTCTCGTGCATGCCACTCGCGAATAGGGCAACTGCCGCCGCCTCGTCGTCGGGTCGCAGCACACGCAGGACTAGACCGGGCACGCGCTGTGAAGGCACGAGCTGTGAAGGTACCGGCTTGGGCGGTGGCCTCGCATCACCGTCGTCACGGTCGGCCGCCTCGCCAGCGGACGCCGACGATGCCGCCGCCGACGACGAAGATGACGACACCTCGTCCAGCAGCCGCCGGAGCGTCCTCAAGGGGAGGCCGATGACGGCGTCACGTGCGCCTTCCAACCGAGTCACATATGGAGCAAAGAGCGGATCGTCGATGGCGAACGCACCCGACGAGTTGTAGATGCGTCCTTGCGCGATGGCCTCGTCGATCGTCGACTCGGGGAAGGAGTCGAAGCTCACCGACGCAATCTCGTTTGCAGCGCGCCGCTCGCCCGTCTTCAAATTGTGGACCACGCAGCCGTTTACACACTCAGCCTTGGAGCCAGCCTGGTAGCTTGCGAGGAATCGGCGTGCCTCTGCTTCGGATGTGGGCTTCTCGCGGATGCAACCGTCACACACTACGACTTGGTCCATGCAGATCAGGAGCGCATCAGCCGCCGGATCCTCGCTGAGCATCTGCTCCACCAACGCATCCGCCTTGGCATTGGCTATCAGCCGGGTGAGAGTCTGTGCGTCAGTGTGCCGAATAGCATTCTCATCTATGTCGGGCGATCGGAACGAGCTGCGCTCTAGCGGAAAGTGTTCCTCAAAGAGCGCGCGGCGGAAGGCGGACGAGGAGCCGAGAACAAGTCGTGGCATGTCGCGCCCGGAACAGCGCGTCGGTTGAGCCGGGAAAGAACACTTAACGGTTCAGCATCGTACAAAACACGCACACAACTTCACACACAACTTCACACACCTCTGAATGCGCATGAAAATGGCAAGGGAAGGACAGGCGATGGTGTGTGTCTGGTCGAGTGGGCCCTGAACGAACGAACGAACGGACTGGCGTGAAAATGGAGCCTCAAGAGACGATCTTGTCCGACATGCACGTCCGCGCGACAAGCGGCACGACAAGTTACACGTGGCTCGACCCCGCCTGCGTCGCCGGCGATGACAGTATCTCGAGCTGCGCCGTTGATGCGGATGGCGACGTCGCGGTCAAGCGACGGCGGCGCAGCAGATGCTTGCAACTGGCTCACTCTAAGGACGGTACATCGTTGGCGGATGTTGGCTTGCAGGTATGGCGCGGCGCGCTGCTACTGTGTGATTATCTCATCCACCACGCAGAGCGCTTTCGAGGGCCTCCTTCCGAGCTGGTCGTTCTCGAGATGGGCAGCGGCTGCGGCCTCTGCAGCCTGATGGCGGCCCAGCTCGGTGCGAGGCTGGTGTACGCCACCGACGTGGGCGACGGCGTGCTGCACAACCTGAGTGCCAACGTGGATGCCAACGGACTCCATGACGTACGCGTGCGCGCATTCGATTGGTGCCTACCATGGGTGCCAGGCGACTGGCGGGAGGACGCAGCTGTTGCCTCGTCGTACAACTGGCGAGCGAGCGATCGAGCGGCGCTGAGTCACCCACAGCGCGTTATGATACTCGCTGCAGACGTAGTGTACGATGATGACCTCACGGCCGCCTTCATCGTCCGACTCGCCGACGTGTTCCGATGGATGCAATCGAGGGTGGAGGGAGAGGGTTCGGCTGCGCGCGAGGTAACGGCCGTCGTCGCCATCGAGAGGAGACTGAATTTCGTCCTCGATAGTCTATCTACGTGCGCGCCGGCTGCTGAGCACTTTGAAGCCCTGCTGGCCACGGCGCTCAAAGCGGGCGGTGCGATGGCGGCGCTGCGGCTCGACGAGCCGCCCCTCGGCGCGCTGCCACAGGCAATGGCGTACGAGCGATGCCCGCAGCTGGCACTGTACGAGCTGTCGCTGCTACCCGCGGTCGGTGCGGGCGCGTGTGGCGGAACAGAGCGCGCAACATGCTAGAACATGCTAGGTGCGAACGATGTCTCGCTCATTTCCGGTCGTCACGTCATGCGGTATTGGGTATACGTAACTATCGGGAATTTAATAATAAAAATAATATTCGCGGGTATGTTATCCGACTCACACGAGAACCCGCGGCAAGAAAACGGCGGAAAAGTCAAAAGAAACCCGCAACCGCAATGGGCAATGCCATGGATCACCCGAACACATACGCGCGTGCACGCTCGCGGTCTGGCCAAGGAGCACGGCAAGCTAGGTCGCGACCGTTCCAGTTGACTTCGGCCCAGTTCGATACATGCCCATCCGCCTCGGCCCGCCTCCGCGACGCCGCGACGGCCTCGATCCTCTCTCTCACCTCTCTCTCATGCCATGATTGTGGGAACTCGCCAGCTCCTGCCACGTGCCCCGCGTCTCGCGCTATAGCCTGAGCGGCGGCCCCTGAGCGGCGGCGGCCCGTCATGTTCCCTCCCGTGTCCTGAGTGGCGGCTCGTAGTGCTCCCTTGAGGGCGTTGCATGCAGGCTGATGGGCCTGCATGAACATGCCACGTCATGTTCCCTCCCGTGTCCTGAGTGGCAGCTCGTAGTGCTCCCTCCTCGGCCGCGTGTGCCGCCCATCAGCCTGCATACAACGCCCTCAAGCGCGTCGCTTCGAGCGCGTCGCACGTTCATCTCCATCCTCCTTCCGTTGACGAAACGCGTTCATCGTAACGTCGCTCGTTCATCTCCATCCTCCTTCCGCGCGCACGGTACCGCTAACGTGCACAGTGCACGGAGTGTGGTGGACTTGTCGTCGTCGTCGTCGTCGTCGTCGTCGTCGGGGCGTTCGATGGGGCGCTCGCTGGGGCGGATATGGGGCGGTTATGTGGCAGTTGTAGGGCGGTTATGGGGCGGTCGCTGCATTCCGTCCTCTCGGCCGCTGCGATGCTGGTATGCCCATGACGATGAGCGCCACTGCTCAGGGCTGCTCACGACGCCTTGTCCGCCGCGGGGACTGCCGCGGGGGCCAGATCGAGCGGTTTGAGGACGTGATGGCTGGGCAGCGGCGCGCGTTTGGGCGGCAATCCACCTGCGAGCGCATTGATCGCGCCAGCGCCGTCGCGCGAGAGACGCGTCTCCATGAAGCCACTGAGCTTCTGCCGCTTGGCGCCGCTGCCGCCCGAGGTGCTGCTCCGCTTGGCGCGCGTGGCCGCCTTGCGCTTCGTGTTCGAAAACCACACGTCCTCGGTCTTGTAGACGAAGCGTAGCTTGCACGTCGACGTGGCGATTCGACTCTCGAGGCCGTTGCGCAAGACTGTCGCGTCCCATCGACGCTGCTTGGTGCTCGCGGTGCGACGCAGCAGCATGCGAGATCGCTTCTCGCGCGTGACGAGCACAAAGGACTTGGTCAGCTCCGCGGCCTCAGCCTTGGCCACCTCGTCCTCCTCGTCCTCGTCCTCGTCCTCGCCCTCCTCGACGTCGTCGTCGTCCGACAAATCCTCCTTCTCGGGCAAGAAGGAGAGGACGAGCGCGCCGCCATGCACGCCGCCAGCCGCATAGAGCTGGTCCATGCAGAAGCAGTCGTCACCCTCGAGCACCATGCGCGCGTTCGAGCGGTACGTGCCCTCCGAGAGTGACCCCGGCAGCGCGCGGCATCGCTCGTACGTGTAGAGCTCGAGCAGTGTCTGTGAGGCTTCCTCCACGAGCAACATCTGGAGCTGCTTGAGCGCCTGCGAGATCACCTTGTGCAGCGTGAAGAGCGAGTACGCATTCGTGCCGAGCAGCGTGCGCAGCACGTCCTCGTACGCCGAGGCCTCCATCTTACCATCGATGAGCTGGCGCAGGCACGAGATGAAGGCGAGATACATGTCGCCCTTGCACTCGTCACGAATCCGCTGCAGCTCGCTCGCGCGGTTGAGCGCTTCGGCCGACGCTTCATCGACGCCGTTGGCCGCGCTGCTGCTCGCCGCCGCCGCATCGGCCTTGGAGGCCGCCGCCTCCGCGTCCGTGATCTGGCGCGACGCGTACTCCTTGGCCGCCTTGGCCGCCATGTCCTTGGCTGCGTCCAGCCGCATCAGGATGATATGGTACAGGCGCACGAAGATGTAAAAGTGCGAGTTGCCAATGAACTTCTGGTGGGACGTCTTCGAGTAGCTGAGCGGCATGAGCCAACGACTCTCGGGCGGCCGCGCGTCACGGGTCGCCGCCTCCTCGCCCACATCCGCCGACACGATCAGGAGGGGCTTGTGCCTCCTGGGCGGAGTCGTCTCCTGCGGATCAACGTCCATCGCGTCGGCCGCGGCCGCCGACGAGTCGGAGGCGACGGCGGCCGTGCCGGCGGCCGTGCCGTCGGCGGCGCCGCCCTCGCTCGCCTTGCGCGCAAGCACCTCGGCGTCCGCGTCGGGGCACACAAAGAACTTTCGCACAAAGTTCTTCCAGAAGGCGCGCAGCTTCTCGTCGATGTCGCCCTCGACGACGCTGAAATTGAGCTTGGCGCCGAAGGTCATCAGCGCCAGCGTGTCGTTGTGGAGCTCGGCGAGCGTCGCCGCCTTGACCGTGAACGGCAGCGTGAGCGACGTGGGCGGCGCGAGCGGCGGCAGCGAGCCCTCACCGCTCGCGCCTGCCGCCTTGTTGGCCGCGGCCGCGGCCGCCGCGCTCGTCTCTTCGTCCCCAAGGGTGGCTCGCAACGCGGCGGCGTTCTCGCCGTCGGCATTCTCGCAGAGCGCCTTGAGCTCCATCACCATTTGCTTGCCCGAAAAGTTCTTCTTGTCGCCCTGCTTGAAGTAAAACGAGCGATGGTCGAGCGCCTTCGTGTAGTTCTTCTCGTACACCTCCTTCCACGTCTTGCCGCACTGGCGGCGCAGCTCCCGCCACTCCTCGTCCTTTTGCCTCAGCCGAGTCAGGAGAGGCGCGACCGCGGCCGCCGGGCACTTGTGCATCATCTCGATGACCTGCGCGCCCTGCGCGCCGTAGAGCCGCCGGATAGACTTGCAGTGCATCGCGGAGAGCACCTGCGGCAGTTTGTACCGACGCTTCTCCTGCTCCGAGAAGCGCTCGATCTCGAGCGAGATTGTGGTCAGGTACGTGAGTGTGCACTGGTTGGTCTCGATGGTCGTGTCGAGCTCGAAGCGCTCGTCCTCGGCGCGGAAGATGCACTCCTCGTACTGGTTCTTGCGCAACGTCTTGAAGTTGAGATCCTCGGTGCCCGTCGCGACGCTCACCCAGGTGTCGTTGAGCACCAGCGTCTCGAGAGGTCCGCGGCCCGATGAGGGCGGCACCGGGTGCGTGTCGGGCAGCTGGCGGTACGAGGTGCCGTGCCGGCGCATCGTCGTGAAGTCGAGCTCGCGGAAGTTGCCGCCCTCAGCCATGGGGGCCGAAGAGGTCGCCGGCGGCGACGGCACGTCGCGCGTCTGCTGCTCCACACCGCCCGAGTAGCCGAGGAGTTTGCGGAAGGTGCCGAAGAGCTCAAACTGGGAGCGCTTGAAGAGGTCGTGCACGAGCGTGAGCAGCTCAGACCGGTCGAGCACCTGCTGCGAGTACAAGTTGAGACACTTGAGCAGCTCGAGGTAGAGCGGCTTGGGCATCCGATTGCGACACTTGGAGAAGAACTCGGCCTCGGGCGAACGAGCGGCGGCGTCCACCCGCTTGCTCTCGTCCTTGCGGCCGGGCGGGGGCGGCCCGCCGCCGGGGCCATTGCGACGCTTCTGCCAGAAGCGCTCATCCTCCTCCTCCACCGGGCCGACTGGGCGCGGGCCGCCTGGACCGCTCATCGGCGCTCCGCCCTTGGCGCCAGGCCGCTGCGCCACGGGCTGCTTGAGGCCGCCTCCCATGCCACCCATGGGCGGTCCAAGCAGGCCACCCTTGCCCTTGCCCTTGGGCCCTCCGAGCAGCCCGCCCGCCTCGGGCGAGCCGTCGGGCAGGAACTGTGAAAACTCGCTGAGCAAGTCGGTATGGCTCTTGAAGAGGTGAGAGACCTGCTCGTACACCTCCTTGATGGTCTTCTGCTCCTTTTGGTACGTGTGCAGGATTTCGAGGAAGGCCTTGTACGTCTCGGGCTGCTTGGCGAAGCGCGTCTTAATCTTGGTCACGTAGTTGATCGCCTGGTCGAACTCGATGGGGGCCTTCTTGTTGGCAGGGGCCGCGGGCGGGCCAGGCGGAGCGGTGTCCATCGGCTGGCCACCCATCCGGTCGTACCCGACGGGCCCCACCCCAGCCGCCCCGTGCGGCACCGAGAGCGGCACGGGCTGCTGCACCTGCGCCTGCACCGCCGCCGCCGCGTGCGCCGCGTTCATCTGCGCAAAGCCCTGCGGCTGTGGTCCTGTCATCCCTGGCGGATACTTGAGCTGCACGCGCGGCTTGTTCTCGTCTTCCGAAAACTCGATCTTGTACCCGGGCGGCTGCGAGCGAGACGGCACCAAAGCGCACCACCACACGGTCGGCGGTGCGAGCGTCGCGCGGCGCGCGCCACCGATGCGAAGTGCCTTTGGGGGGGGAGGCTAGCGAGCAGCTGGGTGCAAAGCTGGGCGCTGTGCAGCGGGGCGCCGTGCAGGGCGCCGTGTTGGGCGCACCAGGAAGGTGTTGAAGCCGAGAATGAGCTCGCGGTGGCCAAAGAAGAGGTTGAGCACGCGGTCGATGACGCCCGGCGTGTCAATGCTCTGCGCCTTGAACTCCTTCATGATGTCGAGGAACTGCCACAGGACGCGCGCGCACGCGAGATTTCGTCAATAAGCCGGCGTGTGCGCGTGCGCGACGCGCGCACGAGAGTGTCCATCACAATGGCGCCGGGCGCGACGCGGCTCCGGCGTGCGGCGCACGCGCCATCGAGACAAGGCGCGCGCGCGCAAGCGCATACCTTGTTGTAGATCTGAGGCTGCTTCTCGAACTTCATCTTGACTTGGTCCAGATACGCGAGGGCGTCCTCAACCTTGAGCTGACGGTAAGGCTGCGGTTGAGCCGCCGGGCCGCCGGGTGCCATGGGCACGTTGCCACCAGGGAGCGGGCCCTGCGGCTCGTACTTGATTGGCGCGTCGGGCATCGACACACCGCCGCGATCAGGCTGCTGCCCACCCATCACGCCTGGATTCGGAGCGCCTGGCATGGGGCCAGGCCCGCCCGGGGGACCCTGTCGTCCGGGCTGTTGCATGGGGGGCATTCCCGAGGTGGGTGGGAGCTGGCCCATTGGCATTGGCGGCCGCGAATCGCCCTGCGGCGCCGAGATTCCAGCGTGAGGCGCAGAGGATGACAGAGGCGGGAGGATGGGTGCCGACCCCCCGGCCATCGCGGGGTTTGGTGGCGCGGCGCTTTCGGCAGGCTTGTCTGACATGGTGGCGGGCTCGGTTGTGGGTGCGGTGTCCATGGACTCGTGCTTGATCTCAGACATCAGGGCCCGTCAAGTGCGTCTTCTCCGCGCCAGAAATCTTGCCAAAGGAAATCCGAGGAAAATAGCGAAGCCGAAGAACGGAAAGCCTACGCCGAGACAGCGCGTTTTGCTCAAACGACATTCAGAAACGGAAGTAAGGAAAACGATACTAGCAGAGACGACCAGTACCTACCTAACGGGTGTCGCTCTGATAACTGTCATCTCGTAACCAAACTTTTGCACTGTGAAAACGGTATGAATCGCGGTTCCGCGTTGGCAAAATACAAACCAGGGCGGAGGATCTGGGTGACCACAAGAGAGGCCTTACCCACGGAAACGGCGCGCGTCGGCAAGTATTGCTTGCGATGGCGGAGCGCGACCTCTTCTCGATGCCCTCGGGGCTCGTGCCCAAGCCCTCGCCCTCGGCGCAGGGCCGCAAGCCGCCCTCCACGGTTGGAGAGAAGCGCAAGACGTGCAATTGCCGCAACAGCAGATGCCTCAAGCTCTACTGTGAGTGCTTCGCGTCGGGCCAGTACTGCTACGGGTGCAACTGCCAGAGCTGCTTCAATAATCCCGAGAACGACGAGCTGCGCAAGCAGGCCATCGAGTCCACGCTCGAGCGCAACCAGCAGGCGTTCCGGCCAAAGATCTCGAGCACCGAGCAGGCATCGAGTGCGCATAACCGCGGCTGCAACTGCAAGAAGTCGGGGTGCCTCAAGAAATACTGCGAGTGCTTTCAGGCGGGTATCAAGTGCGCGGACACGTGCAAGTGTGTCAACTGCCTCAACCGGAACGAAGGCCAGAAGGTTGTGCTGCCATCGCCGGCACCAAAGCGCCAGCGCACTGCGACGGGCGCAGCTGCGGGCGCGACGCCGGCATCGCGCCTGGGCAGCGCGAGCGACGGCTTGATCACGCCACGCGCCGCCTCTGAGCACCTCTCGGCCAGCCACCGCCTCGCCATCAGTCGCTCGCTGCTGGCGACGCCCACGGCACCCGCACTCCCGACGCCGCTCCAGCTCGCGCGAGTGGCAGTTGGGGAGTGCCTGTCGGACGAGCTACTCGAGGGGCTGTACGGCGCGCTGCTCGACCCCGAGATCGCCGCGATGCATCCCGAGCAACAGGAGGCCGCCGTCCTCAGCCTCGTCCACAGGGCGCTGCACCAAGCGCTCAGCGCGGCGCGGCGGGCGGCCTCGCACCATCTTCCCACAGCAAGCGCCGCGCCGAGCGCCTCGCACCATCTTCCCACAGCAAGCGCCGCGCCGAGCGCCTCGCACCATCTTCCCACAGCAAGCGCCGCGCCGAGCGTCATCAGCAGCAGCAGCGGCGCCGTCGCCGCAATGCCCACGCCCGCGCAAGTGACGGCGCCCGTGCCCATGACAGCGCCCGCGGCAGCGCCTGTCGCCGGGAGCGCAGGCGCCGTCATGGGTGCCGCCCAGTCAGCGGTTCATTGGCCGCACCCGCGGGCCCCTGCAGCTGAGTTCCGCGCCGCGGTTGCCGCTGCGGCTGCGCCCGTGACGGCGCCCGCGCCCGTGACAGCGCCTGTGTCGGTTGCCGCTGCGGCTGCGGGCAACGACGCGGCGCCGACTACCGGCAACGGGGGCGCGGCGATGAGCAACGGGGGCGCGGCGCCTGGCGCGGCTGGCGGTGCGTGCCCCTCGGGTGGACCTTGGAAAGGAGCGCCCACCGCCGCAGCCGCCACCGCAGCCGCAGCCGCCACCACCACCACCACCACCACCACCGCAGCCGCAGCCGCCAACGCCACCGCCACCACCACCACCACCACCGCCACCACCACCACCACGAGCGTTGGCGGTCGACCTGTGCCTTGGGCGCCGTCTCGGGCGTCGATCGTCCCGCCCGCCACCGTCCCACCCCCGAGCGTCGCACCCGGTGCTACCGCTGCTGCCGCCGGCGGTGGTTTCGCACCCTTGGCCCTGAGTGGCGCCGCCGTGCCGGGTGCTGGCGCTGTGTCGGGCACAACACGCGGCGCTGTGTCGGGCTCCGTCCATCGCGCTGTGTCGTGCACAACCTGCGGCGCTGTGTCGGGCACATCCGGCGGCGCTGTGTCGGGCACAGCCAGCGGCGCCAGCTATGCGGGTGGGTCGAGCTGGACGAGCGTCGTGACGAAACCCGTGCCGAGCGCCGTTCCGAGCGCCATCAAGGGTGGCATCCAGTGGCCCTCGAGCGAGCCAGCAGCCTCCTCAGTAGCCTCGAAGCCCGGGCGATCTCGACCCAATGAGATTCGCAATCTCGGCAATCTCGTGCCGATGCATCAACTGCCGAGCAGCAAGGTCCCGCCAACCGCGGCCATAGCTGCGACCATGCAACAGCCATCAACGCTCTCGTCGTCGGCGGCGCCGACGCACCCGCCGACGCTGGCGGCGGGGCCATCACAGCAGCAGCCTCAGCAGCAGCAGCCGACGCCGCAGCCGCACCAGCCGCACCGGAAGTAGAGAGGAAAGAGAGAGTCTCGAAGAGTAGAAGACTACCGAGTACCATACTGTGGGAGGTGTGGGTGCCTGGCTGCCTGCGCCCCGGCCGTTCGGCTGTTCGCACCGGCCGAGCGCGAGTGGCCCGAGAGCCATGACAGAGATCGCTGATCCTGCATCCTCGCCTCGGGTGTCGGGATCGGATCCGTCAGCGCGCATCGTCCACGGTCCGGTCTCCCCGGCGGATCCGGTGGATTCCGCTGCACGCGGTTCGGACGCGTCGGCCGTCGCGGCCGTAATATTCGTTATGTTTATTTTTATTATATTTGGGGATTTTTTGTCCGGTCGTTCGAGGACGCATCATCTCGCATCGGTTTAATAATAATGAAATGTAAATTCATACATATGTCGCGGCTTGCCGCGCTTGCGGCTGCGCGCCGCGGCCGCTCGACCGCTTCGATTTCGCTTTTGTCCCGCTCGCGCTCCGCGCGTGTTACCACGTTCGCTTAAGCCGGCCGGGTGTACACGATTGTATATAACATATGGAACGTTTCCTTAAAAGATAGCGCGCCTACCTTCGGATGCGCCTCCCGGTCCTCCTACTCATACTACACGGCGCACCACGGTCAGACTCTCTCTGTCTACGAGCTATGTATCAGTATAACTAAGGGCGCACAAAGGCATGTGGGCTCGCATGCCTCATCGCGTCCGCCAGGGCCTCGGGTATCGCGCCCGGCTTGGCCCAGATCTTGGGTCGCAGGAGCAGCCGGTACACAGTATTGAGCAGCAGGGCCGTGGGCAACCAAGCCACGACGGACGTGACCGCGCGCCCAAGGTGCCCCCCATTCGCGAGGACGCCAGGAACGACGGCTGCTGCGAGGTGTTCGCCAAAGGTGGTGGAGAAGCTCACTCGGTGGTAGCGGCCACCGCTCGGAAGCTGTGTGGTCATGCTCATGTAATTGATGAGGAAGCCGATGCGAGAACCGCCCCAGAAGACGTGCTGCTGCTCATCCATCGATCCGTCCGGATGGATGGTGACTGTCACACGCCTCCCCTCACTGATGATTGTGCCGCGCAAAGTGAATCCCGGCCGCCACTGCCGCAACAAAGCCTGGCTGAGATGAGCGTTGAACGCTTTGCTGGCCTTGTCAAAGTCAAAGCCGCCGAGAATGTCCGCGTCGCTGCTGCATCCGCCTTGGTCGTAGAGAGCTCTCTTAGACTCGTTGCCGAGCACGTCATAGGCTGCAGCCACCTTGCGAAAGAAACTCGCGGCAACCTCGTCGCCGGGATTCTTGTCTGGGTGGCTCAGCAACGCTTGCTTGCGATACGCCTTCTTGATCTCCGCGGCCGAGGCACATCGATCCACTCCGAGGACCTCGTACAGGGACATGTACGTGGGCACTCGTCGAAGAGTGGTGAAAGGGTTTGATGACGTGTTCACGTTCTCTCTGAAATTGCTGACCAATTTTCACGTGAACGTTATTTTGCCATCGCGGCAAGACGCACACGCACCGGTCCCGTGGAGACACACCGTGGGAGGCGCAGACCAATTATCCTGTGGAAAGCCCACGCAGCGAGACTCGACGAAAGTGTGACATAGTGTCAAGTGTGGAAAGCTCATTAAAAGCTCAGCGAGACTCGACTCGACACTGCGTGGGTCGAAACGGCGTCCGTCGAGGGTGCGATTCAAATTCACGAGACAAGATGACGTGGCGCGAGCCGGGACCGGCGAGGAGAAGCAGCCCCCATACAGCCCGCGAGCGCGGTAAACAACCCGACTTAATAATGTATTATACCTGATGACTGAACCGGCGCTCACAATCTCACAAAAGAATCGTTTCGCGACTCGGTGACTGTCCTAAACGCGAGCTAAATGCAATTGTCTAATAGACGTAAGAGACGATCATGTGTCTGAGATGCCCGCACCCTGCGTCTCTGGCGTAAGTGGTAAGTCGTCTCTTAAAGGTTGAAGCCCAAGACTCTTGGTCTAAGACCAGGACTTGCAAGCACTACGGAACTAGGATGGCGGCGGGGACGATCACCCAATCCGGACCGACGGGAGGGAGGCCTTGCCCGGAGGAGGTAAAATGATCCGTGGCGGCGGCGGCGGGCGTGGCGGAGCTGGAGATGACGGAGGTGGTGGAGGCACCAACCTGGACTCGAAGCCCCAGTCAACGCCGATCATGTACGTTCGAATGTATTGACGGTCGACGTAATACCCACCGAGCCACCTCATAATCGATTCGACATCGCGATCTGGGAACAGCACAATGGCGTGCTGGAAGAACGTGCAAGGAATGGGGACCCTTTGATTCGCGTATGCCCAATTCGTGAGGAACGTCTGCCTGGCGACCGGGTCCGCATAGGTAGCGAATGGAACGTACATGTTGCACGTGTAGCCGGTGGGCAGTGGGTCGACAAAGAAACGCATGGCGTCGAGCCCCTTGAAAGCCACGAGCACGTCCAGGTCTCGAAAGTCGGGCGTGTCTGTGTGGCAGATGTTGTCATCTGTGTGCGTGTTATGGGAGGAACGTCCAACACACAGGCGCGCCTTGGGGCATGTGACGGGGTCGTCGGGGTCGAGGCATTGTGTCCCAAAACGGTCGGTGACGACATTGGGGTTGCAATCAATGCGAAGCTGGACGGCTGCTTCTTCAATCTCACTCTCGTAGAGCGAAAACTCGCTGCAGGGGAACCTTCGGCTGAAGTCCCAGTTCTCGAACATTGGCCGGAACGCGTCTGGCCCGTCCAAGCGGCACGTCTGGCCCGGCTGCATGAGATCCGCCTCCGTGTAGTAGTGTCGAGAGCTCGAAAAAGTGGTGGACCTCTTGCAGTAGCGCAAGCCACCAGCCATGTTGTGACCCACGATGTCAAGATTTGGCGGCACGATGCCGCGAATACGCTTCTCGACGGAGCCGATGCGCGTGCCTCGAAAGTAGGAGCCCATTTTCGAGACTTGCTTCTCGCGCGCCCTACCACCCTGCGGCAGCACCGAACCTTCTCGGGCGAACCAATCCCCGCAGTAGTTGCAAATTCGCTGCGCCCACGCGTCCTCCTGCCGTTGGCAAAATCTGAGCATGATCTTCGGGTCGCACGACTTTGAAAACGTCTCCATGCGCACAAGCTCCAAGGTCTGCGACTGGCCCACGCGCGCCAAGCACTTGATGCACGCGGTAGATGCGTACCCGTTCTCAGGCCGGCCAACAAAATTCGGTGTGCCGGATACAGACCGGTTTCCTCGCATGTGTCCCGCTTGCCCACACTGGACCACCGTGAGTCCCTGGTTGAGGCACACCTGAGGCAGCCCATCTTGAGACTGGACGTTGCCGCAAAAATAGAGCTTGTAGCGAATCCGTTGGCAGTAGTCGTGGTCTGGAAAGCCCGCACAGGTCACGTCGTTGAGGATCATGCTCGAGCAGTCGTCCCCGCCGAACCATGGGTGGCAACGGCATGTGCCATTCTGATCATAGCCGATGATGGGATGGCCGCTAATGTTGAGGCACGTGCCGCGCAAGTCGTCGCAGTTGTGCGTCGCGTTGCAGCGGGGGCCAAAGCGCAGGGAGAGCGCCGCCTGGAGTCGCGCCCACATGTCGACGCCGGCAATGGACGGGCCCGCGAGGATTCGCTGCGCGGACGGGATGCGATCCCATGCGGTGATCTGTTGAGTCAGCACCAGCAGCTGCGTCCGCCGTCTCGTAGGGGCGCGCATGTACGCATCAGCAGACTCCAGAGCTTCCCGCGGACCCATCTGAATGACCGGTGGAGCGACCTGAGTGAGTGGCCGGTACGTAGTGTCGAGCGGATCATCGACAAGCCCGGGTGTATCTTGCTGCTGTCCGTGCTCCGCGTCGGTACCGAGTTCGTCATGGTGTAAACGGGGACGCCCAGGGCGGCCTGCACTGGACGAAGGGTCGCGCACCACCGTCTCAAACGAAAAATCCAAGGATGGATCGAGCGCAGGAAAGTCTAAAGAGGGCAGCTCCGAAAGGCGCCGAGAGCCGGTTTGAGAGACGTTCTGAGTGACGTTCTGGGAAGGCCGGGGCGGCGGGTACAGGGGATTCACCACAGGCACGGGCAGGTCGGGCTTCGACCAGGAGGTCATGAGGTGATCATAGCACATGAAGAACTCGTTGAGCCGCGGTCGATTGGGCCTCTCGATGCCATGGACTCGGTTCTTGGGAGGCTGTGCGGGGAAGTCAGAACAATTCTCGGCGGCGCGGTTGCGCTTGTATGCGATGCAAGAAGTGCTGCTCAGTGGGTCAAAGTAGGTCGGCACCTCCGAATCGAGAATCTTGCGCGGGACGCGGCGGATGGGTGGCCATGGAAACCAGGCGACGATGTTGGAGGCCGTCCGAAGATCGTACCCTTCCATGTAACGGGCGCCCTGGTACTCGCGCCCTTGAACAAACGGGAGACTAATGACGACATAACTATCAAGAGGTAGGTTGGTTGCCGGGTTGCGCTCCATGCACTTGTTTGATCCCGGGCACCATATGCACTGGGAGTACAGTTCGCACGTCATGCAATCCGCGTACGTACTGCAATTGTACGCCTTGACCTCGATGCGCCCTGTGAAGTCGCCCTGCCACACTTCGACCTCGGCGTTGCGATAGTCGTGCACACCCTCCTGATCGAACACATGGACGTACCTGGGCATCCAGTTGCGGTTGATCGGGCCCGAATTGAATGCACCGCCATCATCATCGCTGCGGATGAGGACAGTCTCAAACGTTTGCAGCAGCCAGGTAACGGTCGTGTTGGGCATGACCGAGACGCGTTGAGGCGTGAAGTGGGTGTCGTTCACGAGAATCGTCACGTTCAAGCCGACGTACGCGGAGGCCCCGTCCTCGTTTACGTAGGCCTCGGGTGCTCGGTAAGACTCCGGCGGCAGCTGAAGTCCACCTGTGTAATCGACGACAAATCCCTCGGGCAGCAGCCACCGAGTTTGAGTGATCGGGTTACTGGTCCCTAAGTACCCCTCATTGACAACTGGGTCGGGCCTTGTGACCGTCCGCGCAGGAAATTCGGCCGCATTTATGAAGGTTCCCATCAGGCACGCGATGTTGTTTGAGGGACAGAGCGAACGGTCCTCTGGAAAGTTCGCGGTCAAAGTCTGTGCAGGCGGCGAGACCGCTGTCGGCGCTGGCGGCGGCTGCCCAGTTAGCGGCACCACTAATGTCCCGAGAAGCAGGACGAGCAGGCGCGCGGCACCCGCCATCTGCGAGATCGGAAGCTGGACGTGGCAGGGAGGACGCACTGCAAGCTTCATGACATTTGGTTGGAGAGGTTGCTTCACCGGTAAGAGTACCGGTAACTGTACCGGTAGTCTTACCGGTACCGGTACCGGTTTCTGCTGGCGCCCGCCGCAACGCCGCGAGGTGACACTACTACTACTGCGAAACTAGACAGAATGACGCTGATTAACTGTGTGACGATATGGGAGCGCCAAAGGAGCGTTAGTCCATCCACTTAACATACCGATACCAGGAGGCTGGGTAGTGGGCACGCTCTATGAGCAGCGGGGGTGGCAGGTCTGAAGTCGAACTCATCGTCGTGAGCATTTTGCCAGGCACGAGGGCGTCGCAACCTGTTGCGGGCCGCCCTTTGCAGCTGGGCTCGCCTCTGCAGGTGCGATTCTGAATTCCTCTGAGATCAAGGCAGTGGCGCGAGCAGCGCTCGAGACGCGCCAAATCGGTCAGGTTGCTGCGAAGGAAGATGCCGTGGTGACTCCACGTTCGCAACTTGCGCGCGAGGTCCCAAGGCTCGCCGAATGAGGTGAAGTGCCAACCTGCGTTCGGTATGGTCGGGTAGCTCTCGTGAAGAGGAGCCGACCATACGCGCTCGCGATACCTGGTGAAGCCCGTGCTCATCTCACCGAGAGCCGCGGGTGTGGCGTTTTCATATTGCCCATACATTGCCTGGAGGGTGGCGACGCTGAAGGCTCGCGTGCCATGCTTCCAATCGTTGCCAATCTGGCAATGCACTCCATATTGGTAGAGCGACAGCTTCAGAATGTAGAAGAACGGCCTCTCCTTCGAGGCAGCATCACCGTCAAAGGGATAGCACTGAGCGAGCATGCGCACGACGTCTGGCTTGGCAATCTCGTCCGTGTCGCCAAAGAGGGCTAGGTCTCCTGGCGACGCGAGCTCGATGACCGTCTCGACCAATACGAAGCGCTGAAAGGCTTCGAAGCACATCACTCTGTTGTGCACCCACCTGCCGCCTTGGCAGTAACGAGCACTGCCCTGATGAAAGTCGACGACCCGCACTGTCATCTTGGTTGCCAAGCTTTGCCAAGCTTTAGGCACGGAGCCGTTGGCCAACAGCGATGTGAGCACCAACGGTTTCGCGGACCTGGCCGTGTGCGTGGTGCTCGATTCTGCGATGACAAAACGATCGACGACCTCACCAAGCGTTTGCAGGTGCAACCAAAGCATATCGAGCTCGAAGCCAAATGGGATGCAGTCCCAAATCCTACGGTGCTTTGTCGGCGAGTCGGGCACGATAGGGTGCTGATCGCGCGTGTGGTTTACAAACCTGCTTGACCGCGGCCCAAACGAGACTCTGCGCAGCGCCGCGGCGCAGCTTTCCATCGCGTATAAATACACACTTTGCGAAAAGGCCGGATTTGGACACGGGGGACAACTACCGTTACCGCGTTAGAATGTTACCACTTCCGTGTATACATGTTAGCCGAACGCGTACCAAGACCGTGCGAAAATATCCAAATAACATCTTCCAGAAGGTTGCTTCTGCTTCAGAATTTAGAAAATTGATTTCCGCGACAAGAGTCGACTAGGCTCTAGGGCCCAGAGGCCAGCAGCGGCACCGCGTCCGCGACACCGTTCTCGGTTCTCAAGGTGACGAGGTCTCCGCGGTCCAGCCCCGAACCCGTCACGGTAGTTGGATCTAAAAAAAATACAGTTACATAACGATTCGCGGTTTGTACCGTCGACGACGTACATTATAGATATAGTAGCAGTGAGCAGAATGGCACATGTGTAACGTAAGGCCGGCCGATCGATGGTGAATAGATGGAGAATGCTTGCCGTTCGGTCCCGGCGTAGTCCCGGCGCTCATGCCTTCGGCTGCGACTCCGCGCCTGAGGTTGAGCGTGTCTGGACGTGGGCACCCGGCGGGCAGTGCGGCACGCCTCCGCTGCCCGCCGTGGTCCTCTCTCTCTCGCTCTCTCTCTCTCAGACCTGCAATGAACGGCCGCCGCCGCGGCGGGCGGCGCTCGTAGCCCCCCCGGGCGCACGTGCTTGAGCGCGGGGAGTCACCCAAGCGTCCGCGGGGCTTGTGGAGTAGCTCACCTGATGAGGGAGGCCATCACAGGTCATCAGTGATCATCAGTAGCAATCACAAGCGTCCGCGGGGCTTATGGAGTAGCTCGCTTGATGAGGGAAGCCATCAGTCGCTTGATGAGGGAAGCCATCAGTCGCTTGATGAGGGAAGCCATCAGTCGCTTG
>ENA-UOXK01000189-UOXK01000189.1-mixed-culture-metagenome-genome-assembly--contig:-NODE-189-length-45521-cov-34.249065_pt1 | contig 45521 bp, 39 predicted proteins | sample MGYA00238160_ERZ761638 | MGnify/ENA primary metagenome ERZ761638 (study PRJEB28912, sample SAMN08777098) | mixed culture metagenome | isolation source: Freshwater growth medium | place: USA...
GCCGCGAGGCCGACGGCGCACCAGGCTTCACGGTTCGCGGGCGTCAACATGGATATCAATTGAGCAGCCTCTGTGCCTCGAAAGCGAGAAAGGGGCCTGTGGCCTTACTTCGCAAAAAAACCGCCGAAACTGTGAACAGTGTTTGCATGCATCGGCCTTAGCCTGTCGGGGACCAGGGCGGTTATAGTAAACGAGTTACGACAATGACGCTCGGCTACAACGGCATCGCCAATTATAATTAACTTCGAGCGGTCGCGTCGATCATCTGAGTAACTCTATCGCGAGTATCGGATTTATGACTGTCTCCTAAAAAAAGTCATGGTGTCCCGGACTCACACACATATGATGGTTCGCTCCTTGCCAGAGAGCGACAATGAAAACGGTCCCCGCGGGACCCTCGGACGCTTTCGTCTCTCCCTACATCGATGCGGTTACTACAGACCCCGCTGGTACCCCGGGTATCCTCTGGGATGGGCGAGCTCTTAAATGGTAGAGCAACGGCTAGCTCGCCACGTCGCCGCTGCCCGAGGCGGCGTGCATGCGAACTGGATGGGGCAGCCTCAATGGAGAGAATCGCGTGCCCGCAGCGGCGCTTGTGCTCACGGCCAGTGCTTGCGGTTGTCGTGGTTGGTGATCGCCGTGACGCGGGGCGTGGACGAGCCAAACGAGGGAGTGCTCCTGCCGCTGCTGCCACTACAATGCGAGCGGCCCGACGAGGTGAACTTGGCAAACGCTGCCTTGATCGACTGCCCGTGCACGCCGCCGCTGCTGCCCGTGCCACGCCCCTCCGCGGTCAACATCGCCGCCTTAAGGATCGCCTCCCTCTGACGCACATTCGCTTGCGCACGGGCGACGGCGGCCCGCGCCGCGCCACGCGAGGTGGGCGAGCTCACGCCGGCCTTGTCTTGGAAGTAGGACGAGGCCGAGCTGTGGAACGCGCCGTGCTGGACACCCACGCACTTGGCGCCGTGTTGGGCGCAGGACGAGGCTACGAAACTGCTCGGGGTGACGAAACCGCTCACGGAGCGTGCGAAGGAGGGCGGGCTGCGCACGACCATGCCATTGTGCTTCATCTCCAGATCGAGATCCAGTCGAGGTAGCGCGAGGAGCTCCGCCGTCTCCTCCCTGGCGAGCTTGAGCTGACGCAGAGAGTCCATGTACGACCTCGAGGCGCGAGCGAGAGGGCCCGAGGGCGGCGGCGGCGGCGGCGGCGCGGGTGGTGGCGGCGGCGGGGGGGGCGGCATGTAGAGACGCGGAGGCGGCTCCGGGACTGCCGGCTCCGGTGCGGGGGGCTGGGGCGGCGGTGGTAGCGGCGGCGGCGGCGGCGGCGGCGCCTCCGCGGCATCCAAAGCAGCAGCCGCTCTGTCCAACTCCGCGAGTAGATCCTCATCAAGCTCGAGCTCGTTGATATCTCCCAGCGGCTCGTCGGCGGGGATCGAGGAGAGCTCGCGTAGCTTCTGGGTCGCGAAGAGGCGCGAGAACTCGTGCTCGCCTGAGGAGGAGCATAATGAGAGGGTAAACAGTTGAACACAGTGGGTCGCGAAGAGGCGCGAGAACGTGCTCGCCAGAGGAGGAGCGTAATCAGAGGGAAATCATCCGTGGCAGGCCGTGTGCTCTCACTGAGGGAATTCGAGCCATCTGTATCAAGGCTCATAAAGAACGCTTCGAACGGGTCGATGATGCCGTCATCCAGGCCGGAGGTCGGCTGTGGCTCCGGCAGCCCCAGCAGCTTTCGAATCGACTTGTCTGCCCGACACGCGGCGAGAAGCTCCTCGAGGGTCAACTCGCCGTCGCCGTCACGATCGATCCTGCGAAAGGCCTTGGCCGCGAGCGCCTGCTGCCTTTGCGTGAAGGACGCCACTGCGGCTAGATGCTCTCCGGAGACGATGTCAAGCGAGAGCAGATCAGGAGCCTGCGGCGGCGCACGCTCGACTGGCGGCGCCTCGGCTGGTGGTAGCTCGGCCGCCTCACGCTGGTGCACCGCATGCATCAAGCCGGCTTGCATGGCGGCCGAGGGGCTCGCGGGTGTGCACCAAGTCAGGGGCTTCCGCATGCCCCCGTCGTCAAACGGGTCGATAGTCCGCGGAGTGGCGGTGGCGGCGGTAACAATGGCCGAGAATCCCAAAGGGGCGGCTCTGGTCGCCGCCGCCGCCTTCGCCCAGCGCGACCCTACCGACGAGCTCACCGAAGGCGCGCTGGCAGCAGAGGCAGAGGGCGAGTGCGCACAGTAGCTCGCGGCGGGCGGCGGCGGACCCGCGGGCTGCATGCCCAGCAACGAGCTGAGCGTGGCATGCATTTCGTCACACGCGATGCGACGCGCGCGTAACGCATCCAGCAGCTGCTCGCGCTCTTCGAGTAAGGCTTCGACAGACGTGGACTTGGGCTCTGCGGACTTGGGCTCTGCGGACTTGGGCTCTGCGGACTTGGGCTCTGCGGACTCCAGGCTGAGCGCGAGCCCCTGGGCGCTGTCCGAGCGCGAACCGCCTCCGAGATTCCATCCGAGATTCCATCGGCCCTGCGACTCGGCGCGGCCGGCTTCCATCCGAGATTCCATCCGAGATTCCATCCGAGACTCGGCGCGGCCGGCTTCGGGTGGGGCGCCGCCGCCCGCCGCCCCGCTGCTGCTGCTGCTGCTGCTGCTGCTGCCCTCCGCCCCACTCACCGTAGCCGTCATCGGCCGCGTCGGAGGCGATGGTGGCCTCGGTGGCGAACGGCCTGAGGCTGCCGCCGGCACAGAGGGATCGAAGACGGAGGCTGTTCGCGGAAGCGAGGGTGCTCTTATGGCGGCGCTCTCGAGGCGAGTCAGCCGGGCGCGTTCGGTCGCCCGGAAGAGGGACGCATCGACACTTCGGCGCGCGGCGTCGTTGCGAATGGTGAGGCCGAGCTTGCAGAGCCCCGTCGCGCCGGCGCCATCGAGCGCCGCCGCGAGCGCCTCCTCTACCCGTTTGGACGTGGGCATCTTCTGCCCGTCGAGCCGGAGCTCGCGCAGCACCGTGTTGGTGCGTAGCCCCTCGACGAGCTCGAGTAGCCCTGCCTCGCGGAAGTCGTTCTGCTCGAGGCTGAGCACCTCGAGCCGGCCGGTGGGCGCCTCGAGCACGCCACGCAGCGCCGGCGCCACCGCATCCGTCAGGTTGAGGCCGCTCAGGTTGAGCTTCGTCACGTGCGGGCTGCCCTGGAGCAGCGCGAGCGCGGCGGCCTGGCGCTCGAGGGGCCAGCGCGCGATCTCCGGGTCGTGAGCGAGGTCGAGCGATGTGAGGCTTGGGTCGAGCGCGGCCACGCGGAGGAAGAGCTGCTTGCCTGGCGACACATCACTCAGCGCCGCCGTCGCCGCCTCAAATGCATCGAGGAGGTCCGGAGAGAGCATAGCCGCCGCCGGCGACATCATCGGCGCCATCGGCACCTGGCCGTCCGAGCTAGGTGCCGCTCGAGCGCCGTCTCGAGCGCTCGCGCATGCCGCGGCGAACGGGGCGTCGTCGTGGGCGCACGTCGGAGGTCCGATCAGTGCTGGCATGCCGGCGCTGCCGCTACTGCTGCTGCCATTGTTGCGGACGACCGCCTCGCGCAGCGCCTCGCGCAGCGCCTCGCATTGTACCTGCGAGTCGGCAAGCGCTCGCTCCGCGCGCTCCGCTTGGCTCTGCCACTGATGGCACCTGTGCCGCAAGTCGTCCTGGACGGCACTCGCCGTCTGCAGCTCGTGCACGCGCTGTCGTTCGCTCCGCGCAAGCTCCTCGGCCACCTGGACGCGCTGACGCTCGCCATCCGCGAGGCGCTTCTGAGCGTCCGCCAGCGCCGTCTCCACTTGCGCCTGCGCCACCCCGTTCGCATTCGCATGGAACCCATCCTTCCAGCCGGCGGCCATGGCGTCATCGAGCTGGTGACGCTGCTGCGCAAACATCGCCTGCTGCTGCATCTGGAGGTTTTCCAGCCCGTGCTGAGCCTTCTCCTGCTCCTGCAGTGCGAGGCGTTTGGCGGTCTCGGCGGCCTCCGCGCGTGAATGCATTCCGGAGATCTCGGTTGCGTGTTCCTCCTCCGCCACCTTCATCACGCTCTCGAGCTCGGAGAGCTTATCCTTCATGCCGGCTAGCCGCGTCTGCAGGCGCAGGATCTTGGAGTCCTTCTCCGCGAGGGCGGCTCGCAGGTCGCTCGAGGAGGCCTCCTCGGTGCTGGCTGTCTCGATCTTCCGCGTGTCATGGTGGTATACGTAGCCACCGCCCACGCGCACGCGCACCGGCGGGCGCGACGGCGGTCCGAGAGGCGGCGGTGAGACTTTGCCAGTAGGCGGCGAGGTGCCCGAAGGCGTAAGGACAGTCAAAGGCCGGGGGGTCTCACTCATCATGCCTGCCAAAGGCCGGGGCGCGGCGGGCGAGTCCGCCATGACGTATTTGCACAGTGACGGTGAGAAAAGGTTCCACTGCCACGCGGAATCTGGCGATCTCACGGGACCCGTCATCATGGCCAATCGTAACGAACGCGTTCCGCGATCCGCCGCCAGACGCATGCACACGCTTCGAGCCGCGCAACTGGCGCTCAACCTTGTCGGCCTGTATAGAGAAAACACGGCCCCTGCTTCGCCTCTACATCCCCTTTTTTGGAATCAACGTTGCGCAATGGAGACGGCCTTCCTCACGCCGGCACCGCCGCACGCGACCGCGGAGATCCGCGCAGCGGCTGCGGCTCGTGCACAGGCGACCGCACCGCACGCCGCCGCACCGCCATCGAGCGCGCGCGCTCAAGCGGCGCCGAGATGTACGCACGCCGCTCTCATTGAACGACCGAATATTGTTGCATTGGAACGTACCGGCCTTGCCCACGCCGGCAGCGCCGCACGCGACCACCGAAACTCGCGCAGCAGCTGCGGCTTGTGATTCGGCGACCGCGTCGCGCGCTGCTGCTCCGCCACCAAACGCGCACGCTCGTGCAGCGCCGAGACGTATGCCCACCGACTCAGCTGACGAGTCAGCTGATGAAGAAACAACAACGGCTGATCAAGGCAATGCCGGTGAACATATTCCCAGAGGCGCCAAGGACGCTCAAACCAAGGGCGCTGAAGCGGGAGCAGCCGCTGCTGCCTTGTCAGACGAAGATATTGAAGCGGTCATTGACCCGAAAGGGATCCTCGGGCCCACAGATGGGCGCTACAATGAAGCCCTACTTCGCCGCGCTGGGTCACCTACGCGCGCGGATCCTGGATGGGCGGAACGCCCGCCTCCAGATGGCTATCAACGCGTTGCTGGGGCGGTCATCTTGTGCAAGCGCCGACGCGCTGGCGATGCAAGTCACGAGACCCCGCCACCCGCTGACTACGATCAAGATGCTGACGATGACTCGAGCTGGGCTCAAGCTGTCCTCGAAATGGAGGCCGAGCTCGAGGAGTATGAAGAGCATATAGAGAGGCCACCGTGTCTGGAGGCCGAGCTTGAGGCCACCATGTCTCACAGACAAGGACGATTTCATATGCGTCGGCAACACGCGAACAGAAGGTCTCACAACTATGACTATGGAGATCCCTTTGCGAGACAGGCAGCGGCGCACATCCTCGAGGACGGCGACGGCTCAGAATCGGATGACCAAGATTTTGATGACGAACGCGTACAATACGCTCCGCGCCCATCACAGGGTCGCAAGAGCCTCCCGGTTCGGTTCATCACGAAGCCCTTCCTCGTTCACATGCCTTCCTTCTGTGGCGGAGCGCTTCTCAAAGCGTTAGGCCTCGAATCAAGGATTCCATGCTCACGGCCGGTCTCCGGATGCGCGACAGTGCCCAGCTACAGCTTTACTGAGTTCTCGACGTATAGGAAGAGGGCGCGCGTTTGCGGTATCGCTCGCTGAGGGCTGGGCGCCTGGCGCGCTGCCCGGCGGCGGCCGGCGCGCGCGGTGTCTCGGTGGGTGCACGGCATTCCCGGTTTGGTTACAACATAAAATCCCTGTGATGTGGTGCTTCCTCGAGAAAGTTCCACCAACTAGAAACGCGCGCGACGTCGGCTCAAGCTTAACAATCAGAGTCCTTGGCGTTGCCGGCGGCGGCGGCAGCACCACCTCCTCCTTCGATGCGCCTCTTGCTGAATTGTCCTGCCCACGTCGACTGCCATCGCTCGGCGATTCCGTCGCACAAGCCATCGAGGTGCGTTCGGGAGCCATCCGCGCATGACTGGAGCCACTCGCCTTGGCTTTTGAGCCACGAGTCGAGTGGGCCGAGAGCGGAGCGTGCGGTTGAGGTCACGTCGCTCGCCGAGCGCACTCCCAGCGCATATGCTGCGGCCACGGCAAGCGCCGCGCTCCCGAAGGCCGCCGCTGTGCCCCAGCCGAGCGCTCGCACGGCCACACGCGTGGCCATGGCCTCGGCGGCCGGCGATGGCTTCTCCACAGCGTGATCGAGCGCCTCATGCGCCACTGAGCCGTCAAAGGAGCGGTAGCCTATGAGCATGCCGGAACCGAGCGCAAGCGTGCTAATAGCGCCCCAGCCGACCATGAAGGCAATGGGCACGCCAGGGTGGATGTCCGGCGCCGGCTCGTCCAGCTCGCGTAGAATGTCGGCCCATGTTGTTTGTGGCGCGGGAGGGTTTGATGCTGTTGACATCGCGCCTCTCGACCCTCTCCGCGTCACGAGCCCGCGCTGTGAACGTTAACACGACAGACGCGACATTCGACGCAGCCGATAAAGACAAAACGGGGCGCGAACAAATTCATCAACTTCTAAACGTCTCCAAGCGTTGTGTGAACGACATGGAGCTCTACTTACGCCGGTCCGTTGTCTGTAGTGTCGATTTTGGAAGCCGAGTGTGTGAGCGAAGGCGCGCCGATATCACGATATCATGCAACTTGGGGCGCCGCGATTTTGTATGCGTCCGTCGCCACAGATCTGTGAATATCTGTGAAACGCCTTCGGCCGCCTTACTGGCGGGGTGGAACATGCGGGTAGGTCCGCAAGTTCTCGGTTTTGTGAGCCGTCTGAGGGCGACCAGGGGACAGGGGACGAGTCAGAGATAGCTCGACCTCGAGAGGCGGAGCGGCCGAGACAAAGTATAAGCCGTGCACGCATGAGTCGCACGTAGATCGTAGAATCGCTACCACACTACGTTCACTAACTAAGTGAAATGTACAGGGCGCCGGCGGCCGGGGAGCGGTGTTACGAGTATAGGGCGCCCGCGATCAGCACTTTCTTGAACTTTCCCAGAGAGTCAGACAACCCGCTCAAGGACAAACGTGGTGCCTTTGTTGCCCGTCGAGACCCGCACCTGCTCGCCTAGATAGCTAGTGTCGAGGAAGCCCTCGGCCTCTTTGCCCAAGAGACGGAAGGGGACTGGGTACGGCACGCGGAGTCCACTCCCAGTGAGCTCGAAGTAGCCCTCATCGAAAGCAAATTTGATGCGCTGAGGCCGTGCTCGGTCGACGGAGGCTGCTGCGTTGAGATGCAGCTCGCCGAGCGGTGTGCGAACGAGCTGCTCGACGCGGCCGGTCGGCTCCAGCGGGCGGTAGATGCTCTGCGAGACAGAGAAGGCGGCCGTGACTGCTCGCTGGATTGGGGACGACGAGGCGGTTGTCACGGACTTGCCTCCTGTGAGTGCTGCAATGAACCCCTCGATTCCTGGGCTGCTGCCATCAAGCCGGCGCCCCAGCGGATTCCTTGGATCAAAACCACTGCTCGTGATGTGCACCAGCTTCCACTCGCCTTCTATGCGGGGCGACAGCGCCGGCGCCGCCTCGCCACCGCCGGCGGCCACCAGTTTCGCCACGGCAGCCTCGATGTCTCTCGCCGGAGCACTGGCAGCAGCGAGGCGGAGCACATCCACTTCCAAGTCGGTTGCTGCTGTCATATGAACGCGCGTTTGCGGGCGCACGGTGGGCGCGACGATCGCCAGGAGCGAGGTTGCTAGGAAGAGCGCCATGCGTCCTCAAAAAAGCCCAACACAGCGCTTTTTGTCAAAATAAACCCGTCCGAGCACTCGCCTCAATCAAGCGGCATCTCGTCCACGCCCGTCTCGGACGTGGTCTCGAAAAGATGGTCCTCTCGCCCGAGAACAGCGAGATCAGCACCTGCGAGCATCATCTCGACGAGATCCTCCGTGGCGAGCGTGCCGGGCTTCATCAGGGCACGCGCATCCCACAAGGGCCGCGCCGCGCCACTCGACACGAAGCGCTCCTGCGCCCTCGGCGACCGGTGGGCCGCGTGGCTCGCGGGGCTCGAGGGGACCGTCACTGCCAAAGGGCGAGCGCCTCGCGCCACCTCCGACAGGTGAGCCGAGAAAGGCAAGGTGACTCTCTCGGCCCCGAGGTTGCGCACGCTCCGCTCCACGTAATAGGCCGCGCCCTCGGCGCCCCCGTCCATCACGTCGTCTGCACCGTACGTCGGCGCCGTGCCGGGCGAAGTTGGACTGAGTGAGAAGGCGCCGCCCTGGGCACTTTGGGCGCCGCCCTGGGCACTTTGCTTGCGATCGAGAGCGCGCACCTCGCCTGGCGTCAGGACGCGCGTGCGCCGTGCGCGCGGGGGCGTGATCGGCTCGTCCTTGGCCTTGGCCTTGAGCGTCTCGCGCTCCTGCAGCCACATCTCGTGCGGCTGGTCAGCTTGCCAATCCGGGCTGTGAACCTGGCGCCAGGCGCGTGTAGCGAACGTGGCGTCGACGTGTGGCGAGGGGGGCGCCTTCTTTGGCGCCGGAGTATTCGTGCCCATCGAGCGCATCCGCGGCGGCGGCGGCGGCGGCGGCGGCGGCGGCGGCGGCGGCGGCGGCAGGCAGACGAGGCGCAGGTAATGAGCGTGCCAACGGCACAGGCCGCGCCACTGCCGGTGCACGCGCGCCTGCCTTGTTGCATGTGCCACGAAGGCGTGGCGAGCTCGCGCGAGCTTGCGCTCCACATCGACGCGCCGCACCATCTGACGAAACTCGACGAACGCGTGCGCGAGCTGCAGCAGGCGCGACCAGTTGGCACGCGTGGGCGTGACACGCTTGACCGAACGCGCCCATGAGCTGAAGCAGCTTGCGAGCCCGTGGAGGGTGTTCGCGCGTCGCAGCAGCCGCATCGGGCGCAGCCGCAGGCCGATACGCCGTTCGCGTCTCCAGTGCGCGAGCGCACGGCTCTGCGCGCACGCGAGGGTCGCGCGCACGCCGATGGCGAGGCGCCGGATCCGCTCACGACGGCGCGTTCGGTACCACTTCCACGCACGCCACTCCTGCCTCAGGCGCCAACCGCGGAAGCGCCTGCCCACCGCGCGCTCGCTCGCGCGCGTGTGCGCCCCTCCCGGCGCTTCGCGTTTGGGCGAGCTGAAACAGGTCCACACTTGCCAAGCGCGCTGCAGGCATCGGCGGAGCGCCGTACCGAGCGCCTTGCGACCCCGTCGCTGCTCGGCTTGCCAGGCCTTCCACGCCGTCCAGGGCCTGCGGGGGCCACTCCCGCGCCCGTTGGGCAGCTTGCGAGACGCAAGCAGGGCGCGACGACGGCGTTCCAAGGAAAAGGCCACCCAGCCGCGCCATCCGTGCCGCTTGAACTTACGCGCATGCCAACTGCATGCAGCGGCATCCAGTTGCATGCGCTGCGACTGCGGCATCCAGCTGCATGCCATCCGACGCGCCGTATCGAGCAGCATCCTCGACCATCGCTGCCAGCCGAGCCGCTCGAGCCTCGCCACGTAGCAGCGGACGGCAGTTGCCTGGAGGGCAGCCTCGCGCCGAGCTTCGGCGGCCAAGTACACCCAACTGGTCCATGCGCGCATCGCATTCTTGGAGCCGAAGGCGTTGGCGCTCCGAAGCATGAGCGTACGCTTCCGGGCGGCCACAGCCGCGAGGTACTTCCATGCGCCAAGGCCGTGCGCGAGGCCGCCGTGAAGAAAGTAGGAGAAGCCACGTCGGAGCAGCCGTTTCTCTTCGGCCAGATCCCCACAGACGTCCACCCATTGGCACCAGCCGCGGGAGAGGCCTCGACCGGACAGATGGGCGAGGCTTCGGTACACCATGTCTCGCGTCCTTGTCAAGTCTGCCCATCTCGACACCCATGAGTTCCAGCCACGCGACCAGCTACGGTGGTACAAGTGGCGGAGGGCTCGTCTCATCGGGTCGGAGCTGAGAAGGAGCCACGCTGAACGCCACCCTTCGAAGCCGCGCGAGAGCTCGCGGTGGACGATGAACCGAATGCCGTGCCGAAGCGCCCAGAGGAAGGCCGCGCGGCCAGCGCTCATCTCGATCCATGCGTTGAACGCGCGCGAGAGAGCCCGGTTCATCGTATGGAGGAGGTTACGGCGCATCGACGCATGCCTCGCTTTGAGCTCCGCCCACGTCGCCCTCCACTGGTTGCAGCCGCGCGCGAGCTCACGATGAACCCAGACTGCGACCACCCTCGATGTCGTCGCCCGCAACCTGGCTGCCGCCCTCACGGCGTGCGCGAAGCTGTTGAAGCAACGGCGCACAGACTTATTGCGCAGGGAGAAAAGGACCCGCGTCGCCGCCTGCCGTTGGCGACGCCGGTCGTCCACCCACTGTACCCACGTGTTCACCCCCTTCTTGATGAAGACGTGGATCCACCCCCCGACGCTGCGGCGCCTAAGGCGGGTCGCCCAGCGTGCCTGCTCCACATACGTAGCAAACGTGTTCCACCCCTTCCGCATGCGCTGGTGGAGAATGCTCTGAACGAGCTGGCGATGAAGTCGACTCCTGAGGCGCACCTGACGAACCTGACGAGCCCTCCCGGCCCAGACGTGCCAGATTCGGCTCCGGCTACAATCGATGTCCGCGCTGGTGGCCGTTCGCCAGATCCTGAATACCATCGAGCTCTCTGCAACCCATGCCTCCCACGTATTCCAAGCGCGCCGGTGCTCCTTGCGGCGCATGCTCGCGAGGCTTCGCGCGAGGCGCCATTTCGTGTGCGCGCAGTTGGTATTGAACCCGATCCACGTCCGCCATCCATAACTCTTGGCACGGTGCAAAGAGTTGCGTGCAATCTTTCTCAAGCCCTCGACGAAGATGCCCCTGCGGCGCACGATCTGCACGACCCGGCACCAGTCGTTCCAAGCAGCGCGCTTGCGCGCGCGCGAGACCGAGCGGTGCGCGATCTGTTCGAGGAGCGAGAGCGACGCGAGATGGAAGCTGAGCCAGGAGGCGAACACACGCCGCCACTCTCGGCTCCGGAGCCTCTCCAGCCCGCGTTGTTGCTTGGCCAAGACCGCATGAGCATCCGCGGCCGCCTGCGCCCACACCTGGAAGCCGTACGATCCGACACGGCGTCGGAAGGCATCGACGGCACGCACCATCACACGAAAGCCTCGATGCACCTGCGAGGGGTCAGATCAAGGGAGCTCAAGTGAAATCGAGGGAGCTCAAGGGGGATCAATGGCGATGCACCTGCGAGGTCCGATCTCACCACTCAGCTGATTGTCTCAGTGGTCATCAGAGAGGCAATCAAGAGGCCATTAACGACACTCACCTGCGAGGTCTGATCTCGCCACTCGTGCAGCGTAACCGCAAGCTTCCGTCGCCAGAGGCGCTCACGATGAGCGTCCGCGGTCTCGGTGAGCGCAGAGAGGCGCCCGCCCCGCGCAAGCGCCGCAGCGCGCCACTCACCGAGGGCCCCGTGCAACGCGCATCGGCGCGCACTCTGCTGCTGGCGCTCGCAGAGATGGTGAGAGAGCCTGACAAACTTGCGACGCGTCGCGTTCGCCGCCAAGGCATCCATCGTGCGGCGCGCCTGTAGCCGCCACCATCTGAGCGCGTGCGTCGAGACCTTGGCTTGAAGGTGCAGCCGCCGCTTGCAAACGCGCGCCCTTCGAAGCCATCGGCGGCACAGCCGCAGCATCCGTAGGGCTCCCTTATAGCTTCGCGCTCTCGCCTTGGCTCGCCACACGAAGGCGCGCGAGCGCCACTTCTGCATTGGGGCCAGGAACGCGCGACACCGCCATTCGCGCGAGGCGAAGCGCAGCCTCAAAGCCACGCGCTTCAGGCTCTCCGCGTGCCGATCCCAACACTTGAAGCCGCGCCGGAGGGCAATGTGCGCCGCGAAGGCGGTGAGCATCTCGACCATCGCCTCGTCGATGGGACGGTCCCTGTACTTCACCTTCTTGTCGAAGAGCTCCATGGTGTACGAGGCCGATCCCGGCGATGGAAGCGTGGCCGAGATGGGTTTGTTTTGAGTCAGGTACCACTTGTCAAGGGTGCGCTGCCATTTGACTTCGATCTCGTCGTACTGAGGCACCCGACGTACTGGAGAGCCGACGGGACAAAACGGAGGCTGCGGAGCGTGGACCCGCATATTAGCGGGCGTGCCGAGGGCACGCTCGAGGCGGGCCGCACGGGTGGGCTGCTCGTATGCGAGGGCTGGACGCTCCTCGGAGGGCTGCACGGCTGGGTTAGCACTGCGAGCGCTCGACTGGCCAACGTGACGCTCCTCGGAGGGCTGCACGGCTGGGCCAGCTCGAATGGCCTCTCCCTTGGGGGTGAGAGGCCAAGGGGTGGATACGGCACGGCCCTGGGGCCTGGTTGTGGTGTTGCGGATGGGCATCGACCACTTGCTCGCACCGTCTCAGCTGGACGGAGCCTCCCACTCACGAGAATGACCTCGAGTGGCGCGCGAGGGGGACGTCGGTTTTTCGAAAAGTTGCACTGAAAAGGAAAAGTATGAAACGCATAATTCAATCCGCGTCTCCCGCCTCGCCCACTGAGGAGTTGGAATGCGCCCCGGACGAACGGTCCGAGCTGGCTCCCCACAGGTCCGGCCTTATCTTTTCCACCTGCCCAATCTGCACCAGCATGGAGGAGAACCACGGCATCGCGAGATCGAACGGCTTGCAGGGTTGCAGGCGCTCGAAGCTGATCAGGCGAAGCCGCCATGGGTCGTCCCCCTCCTCGTCGAGCGCGACCACGCCCGCCTGCCGTCCAACTGCCTTGTGCGCCGCGACCTGGGCGGACGCGGTAATGAGGCGCGCGTCCGCGGCATTCGCGGATGCGCCGCGCACGGCGTCACCCGACTTGTGGTAGGCGACCCTTTGCGCGTGTACGAGCGGCCAGAGCTCGGAGAGTTGCGCCGCGACGCCCTCGGCCACGAAGACGTTCGCCTGACCGTACCGCACAACCACCGCCGCGAGGCGGGCCGCCTCAGCTGCGAGGTCGAAAGCACGCGCCATCTCGGGCACATAGACGGCGTGCAAGTCCCATCGCGCCCGAGATGGCGCCCCCTCGGGCCCGAGCAGTTGGACCTGCTCGTCTTCTGCGGGCCACATGCGCACAATGTCCCGGTACATGGCCGACGTCGCAGCGGTGAGCCAGCCGCAGCCCCCTCCGGCGACCTCATGTACATGGAGTGTACTGGTGGGCATGTGTGCCGCGACAGCGGCTGTGGTCTCGGCGCGCACCCGTGCAAAGAAGCGCGCGCTCTGATCAGCTGCCGTCCACGCGCCGGGCAGCTGCGTGATGGGGCTCTCATCATTCTCGAGCGCGTGAGGCAGCCCGATCGCCGTCAGGCTATAGTGCTCCCTCTCGAGGTGTATGGCAACGGCCGCGGCAGCGATCAGGGCCGCATGCCCGCCGATGACGTGAAGCACGTCGACGCCATCCTGGCGCAGCCGATTGGCCACCCTTCGCATCGGGTCCTCTTCGGGTGCACACAGCCCACGCCGCACGCACTCCGCCGCGTCGGTCGGCACGACACGCGAGGCGCCGATCGGCGACCCTCCGCTCGCACAACACGCCGCCACCTGCTCTCGCCACTCCTGGCCTGCATGGAGGGCCACCGACTGGTTGAGCAGCATGCCCTCGAAGCCGTTGGTGTAGCACAGAAGCTTGATGCTGGGGTGCTTCTGAGCGTACTCGTCGATGAGCGCTTCGACTGTGGCCGCAAAGCCGAGATCCTCACATGGATCGCCAGCGGTTAGCACCGCCACGAGCCTGGGCGGCCGCGGCGTGTCGGCGCTGTTCTCGCGCGCTGTCGGCACAAGCGGCATCATGTATGAGGCATTCGGTGGTGGGCCCGCGCGAGCCGGTCGTAGCACCTCTGCAAGCAGCGCCGCAGCCAGTGCGGCCTCCGCCTCATCCTCATCCACGTCCTCAGCGATGCTGATGGATGATAGCATCGGCGCCTTCTTCTTCTTCCTGGCCTTTTTCGACCTATCGGATTGGCTGCCCTTAGATCGGTCCGATTTGTCCCCTTTTGGCGCCATCGTTTAGAGCGCCTGCGGTTGGCTCGCTCGCTCGCCGAAAAGAGGACGCGAACACAGACACCATCGCCGTTTCAAATCTCTTCCAAAACTTCCAAAAGAGTCCAAGTCTCCAAGTCCGGAGAGGTGTCCCTCCTCCGCACGCTTTACGGCGCGGTGCTTTCCATGTATTCGCCGACTCGAATAGTCCTTTCGTCCGGAGACCACGATATGGTGAGTGAGTTAAAACACAAATACTCAATTGAGTACCGGTACGGTCCGCGGTCTCGTGACGCCACGGTGTATGCGTGTTTGCCACGACAGACGCGACAACCGGTGCCACGACACTGTTACTGCCCACTCAGAATGCGTGTTGTAGGCCGGAGTACAGTACCTCCAGCTCCACAAGTCCACATGATATAATTCCAAAACTCCCTCGCAAGACGCAACCCCACTCCCGATTCTCTCCCGAAGCCGCACCCCCCTTCCCTCTCACCGAGGTTCGCTCCCCCACGCACGCGCACAACGCACGAACTCACGCTCGTGTTAACGTTCACACAGACGCTCGCGGTCGCGCTCGACATGCTCGTCGTTTGTAGCCTTTTTGCAGTTTCCTCTGGGTTGGTTCCAGGCGCCTCGTTGGCTCACGCGACCTGGCGCGTCATCTGGGAGGACGAGGCGATGCTCGTGGTCGACAAGGACGCTGGGCTGCTCACGGTACCTGGCCGCGGCGCCAACAAGGCGGACTGTCTCGTGTCACGTCTTCAGAGGCAAGGGTACCCAGAGGTGGAGCACGTGCCTCATCGGCTAGATCGTGACACCTCTGGGCTCATTGTTATCGGGCGCAACGCAAGGGTGCACCGCGCACTGTCAGTCGCGTTTGAGGAGCGGCGAGTTACGAAGAGTTATGAGGCACTGTGCCTGGGTTGGCCTGAGGCGGACTGTGGAGAGGTGGACGCACCGATCGGGAAAGTCCAGCTCCCGGGCGAAACTCACGCTCGGATGCGGGTGGTGAGTGATCTCCACCCCGGCGGCCGCAGCAGCCTCACGCGCTGGCGGGTCCTCCACAGGGCCGTGCACCCCTCTGGTCTCCGGTGGTCGCGCGTCGAGCTGCTGCCTGTCAGTGGGCGCGCCCATCAGCTGCGCCTGCACCAGGATTTGATCGGGCACCCTATTCTCGGCGATGAGCTCCACGGCAGCGCCGCGTCACGGGCTGCTGCACCCAGGTTATGCTTGCACGCGGCCCACCTACAACTCGATCATCCACTGACGGGCCAGCGTCTCGTGCTTGAAAGCGACAGCGGCTTCGAGCGGCTCGCCATAGGCGAGCCTCAGTGAGAAACCGACCAGAGCGCATGCCGTCAGTGAAAAGAACTCGGAAGCATCAAACTCTCGTGCACTGTGGAGGCCTTACATGGAACGTGTCCGTTCCCGGGCTCGTCGCCACGTGCGCGACGGGAGTCCGGGCGACGGCTGCGCGCGGGCCCCGGCCGCGCGACGGAGCGCGAGCCGTACGATTCTTTATATTGCGCGGCCGCTTAGAAAACCTAGCGTCATTTTACACGATCGTGCTCTGTGGACACCTGACTCAGAATCGATTTTTTCCTCCCGCGTCCCGCGGTCGATAGATCGGGATTATACACGGCCACACGCCGGCGTGGCCCCGCACCCCGCGGCGTATACGGTCTACCCTACCTTAATACCTTATAAGTCTCGAGAGACAGTGAGATGGCCGCCGCGCGCACATGCATTGCTACCATGCATATTGCACATATCGCCATGTCGCGCCTCGGATGCGATGCATGGTCGGCAGTGTGTGGATTGACACGACCCGACCCACCACACGCATCGCATCATGCTGCTGGGTCTCTACCACAGCCAGCCTCGTCGCCTGTGGTTACTCGTTGCGAGCGGATCCGCCAACGCGGCTGCTTCCGTCGCCGCCTTTTCGCCGCGCATGTGCTGCAGATCCTGCTGCAGCAGGGTGATGCGCATCTCGAGGTGTCGCAGTTCGTCTCGGTGTCGATCGTGCGTCTCCCAATTCTGCGCCTCATGAGCCGCCGCCGCTGCCTCGTGCCTCGCCCGCTCCGCCTTGACGGCCGCCTCCTTGGCGCGCTCTTTGATCTTTGACATACAGTACTCGTAGTAGACGGTGGCACCCGCGATGCTGTAGATGACCATCTCAGAGATGACATCAGCTCCTCGTATTACAGCACGCGCCTCGGGTAGCGGCGCCAAGCTCGTGAGCATCGGCTTACCCTCCGCGATCCGGTTCAGCTGCAGATCGAAGCGGTGCAGCACGCGGCCGAAGAGCGAGAGCGTGTCTTTCAAGCTTTCCGAGTTTGTGGCCATCTGCTTGGCCACGCCCGCAATAGGCTTCGACAGCTGACGCACTGCGAGGAAGAAGAGCTTGATCCCGACCTCGAATACCATGAGCAAGAGCTCGAGTGCGAGCTCTGTGCGGACAGGAGACTATTGAAACGAGGCAGAGCTGCTCGCCTGCGAGTTGGTCGCGTGCGCCAGCGCCAGCGCCAGCGCCAGCGCCAGCCCTGCCGAGTGAACACCACTCCAAGCGAAGCGGCAATGCCCGAGCGAGTCGAACAGCGTGCAGTGGGGAAAGAGAGGTGCTGACTCGACAGACTCAATCCTATTACATGTAGGAACTCCTCACGGAGATCCCCGCGTTCGCATGATTTTTGTTCACGAACAGACTCCTCTTTCGGTCATTGGTGAACTTGATCGCGACAGTTTCGCGACATAGACTTGTTGACGAAATGCTGTTCCTGAGACAGATGGAATACAGGCACCCTGGAGCGCGGGGTGCTCTGGCGGCGCGAAGGCAGCACCGGAGCGAGGGTGCTGCCCGGAGCGCTCGCAGCCACGTGACACCGATGGGAGCCACGGATCACATCCTCTTGAATTCGGATCCGCGGCCACCGGCAACCTGGCCGGCCACAGGAGCGGGCGGCAACACTGCCGTGGCTTCCAGCAGCAGCAGCGACAGCAGCAGCAGCATCGGCGGCGATGACGAAGAGTATCGCTGTCATTCGGAATCGGCTATCTCAGCGTTACACGTGCAGCGGCCCGCTGGGCGGCTGCGGGGCGGCGGCGCGAGCGTCCTACCGAGCGCGCTGCTGGAGGCTGCGGTACAGGCGCAGCAGCAGCAGGTGGCGCAGCAGCAGCAGCAGGTACAGGTGCAGCGGCAGAAGAGCAAGCAGCCCGCGGACCCAACCTTCAGAGGGGGGCCCAGAGTGAAGATACCGCCCTTCATCATCGACCCTCACACGCCCTGGAAGGCGTTTTGGGACATCTGGGTAGCCTTGCTGATCGCGTACTCGGTGATCATGGTCCCACTGCGCGTGTGCTTTTCTCTGCGATCGTGCATCTTCTCCGCCGACTGGACGTGGGAGCTCTTCGTCGATTGCTGCTTCTTTGCCGACATCCTGCTGACCTTCCGGACGGCGCTCATCCTCGACGACCCCGAGAAGCAGGAGCGCAAGGTAGTGACAGACGCGCGGAGGATCGCCTATCACTACATCAAGGGATGGTTTGTCATTGACGTGGTCTCCACCATCCCCATTGACACGATCATTGAGCTGACACTATACGCGTCCACATCGGCCGCCGAGGCACAATCCCTTCGCACGTGCTCCTTCCTAACTGAGTCGCCCGAAGACTCGAACCTGCGCTCGACGATGATGCTGCGGGTCATGCGCCTCGTGCGTCTCGTGCGTCTTCTCAAGCTCTTTCGCACTCTCAAGCTAGGGCTCTTGTTTCGCCGGCTGGACGACGCGGTCAACATCAACCCCGCGGTGTTCAAGATGGCGCGCCTCCTAGCGTACATTCTCTTGCTCTCGCACCTGTCAGCATGCTCCTGGTTTGGCATTTTCAAGCAGGTCGTCGAGGAGGGGAGCGAGCCCGTCGCCGACAACTGGATCGAGGCATACGCGAGCGCCCAGCTCGTGCCCAAGTTGGCCGACGCGATCCGCGGCGACATGCTCACCCAGTACACATCGGCCTTGTACTGGGCCTTCACCACACTCACCACGGTCGGCTACGGCGACATCGTGCCGAAGAATGTGTCGGAGATGTGGTTCGTCATTTTGATGGAGTTTGTGGGCCTGATCGTCTTCAGCATAGCCATCGCTCAGCTCACCAACATTATGGACAACTTCAGCGCACAGAAGAAGCTCTTGAGCGCGCGCATGGCCGAGGTCACCCGGTACATGCGCGAGCGCAAAATGACGCCGCGAATGCAGCGTCGCGTGCTACGCTTCTACGAGTACTACCTGGAGCGCGTCTCCGTCTTCGACGTCAACTTGATGCTATCGGAGGTCTCTCAATCGCTTAAGTATGATATCTGCGAGGTGCGATCTGCGCGAGCTCGTGCTCGAGCTCTGATCTCCTCCGATGACCTCCCTGATGGCACCTGATGACCTTTGATTGGCCGCCTTCCTCAGGTGATGCTACGCGAGCTCGTAGTCGACATGCCGTTGCTGCGGACCCGTGATGCCCAATTTGTCGCGAGGCTGGGCATGCAGCTGCAACCCTTTTTCGCCCTCGCACAAGAGTTCATCACGCGGCATGGCGTCGTTGGCCACGAAGTCTACTGGGTGCGCCAGGGGCGTGTGGAGCTGTGTATGGCCGCCAGCTTGACGATTCCCGGCGACCTTGCGATGGCTGCGACTAGCCAGGCAATAAGCTCGGCAATCAGCTCGGCGCCCTCCACAGAAGACGCCGAACCTGGCGTCTCCTCCTGCACCGGCGCCAAACTCGCCACCGCTCGCGCCGCTGCCTCGATTGGAAGCGAACTACCTCTCTTTCTGAGCGACGGTGAGCACTTTGGCGAGGAGGTGCTACAGACTTCTGGCAATCGGATGCTCTTCGACGCTCGCGCCGTGCACTTCTCTCACTTGCTCTACGTGCACAAGCAGGCGAGTCACATGGCCTCTGACTGCCTCTGACTGCCTCTGATAGCCTCCAATTGCCTCGGATCGCCTCCAAGTGCTTCACACGTCGCTCTACGCCCACCTGCAGGTGCTCGAGTCTCTCAACGAGTCATACCCGACACTCATGGACGAGCTCAAAACAACGGGCCCTGTCAGCAGGCTGCAAGCGCAGGCCGCCGCTGCCGCCGACGCCCCCGCATCCACCGCCGCCACCGCCGCCAACGCCGCCAACGCCGCCGCCGCCGCCGGTGGAATCGGCGTGCCCTCAACAGCGTCTTCCTCAGCGCCCTCTGCTGCGCCTATAGCTCGCTCCCCGGCGCCGCCGCCAGCGCTGAGCGCCGAGATGAGCGCCGATCCGGCCACTTTGACCCACACGGAGCCGCCCCCACCAGAGTTCGCAGTCGTTGAGCCGTTGGGACGTGAGCAGAGCGCGACCGGCGCGGAGGTCTTGCCTAGTTTGGAAACCGCGCCAAAGAGTAGTTCAGTCGACAGGAGCCCATCCCCGAAGCTTCCGGTGCGATCTCGCTCGTCGATCTCGTCCTTCTTTAGTCGGCCCAATCGAGCCAGCAAGCGCGGCAAGACGGACGGCAGGGGCAGCCACGAGGACGAGCATGCCAGGGGCAAGTATCCGCCACGTAGGAGTATTAGCGTAGGGCACGCGCTGAGCGAGCAAGCCACGAGGGAGCAGAACGAGCGTGATCTGAAGGCGATGGCGCTCGACCGACTCTCGAAGCGTGGAAACCTCGGTGGCAGCGGAGGCGGCGGCGGTGGCGGCGGTACAGAGCTGCCAGGGCTCCTCGCAACTTTAACTTCTCCTTGTGCGCGCAAGGCATCCCACGGACGGGCCCGTGGCAACAGCAGGCACACTTTCCCGGAAAAGCTTGGGCGAGGAAAGACCGTGACCCTCTTTTCCGCACGCATCAGGGTGCACACGCCACTGACATGCCCACTGCGTACCCTTGATTCGCCTTTGAGTGCCCTCTGATGACCCTGATGACCGTCTGACTGCCACGGATGGGCACTCATTGGCCACGGATGGGCACTCATTCGCACTCATTGGCTTCGCGCAGGAGGACGAGATGCGCCAGCGCCAGGAGCTCGCTCGCAGCTGGGTCCTCCATCCGGGCTCGCCTTACAAAAACGCGTGGGACGCGTGCCTCGCTGTGCTCGTCGTCTACTCTGTCGTGGTGGTGCCACTGCGCATCGGATTCAATGAGGAGGCAACTCCCCGTTCAGCTATATTTTGGTTTGAGGTGTCCATCGACTTCATCTTCATCATCGACATCGTGGTCAACTGCCGCACCGCGTACCTGACAGCTCACGGCCTGCTGGAGAAGCGGCCGCGTCAGATCGCGCGACATTATCTGCTCTCGTGGTTCGTCGCCGATGTGGCTGCCTCCATCCCCGTCGACCTCATCCTGCTCGCAAACCAGGCATTCGCGGAGGGCGATGGCAGCGAGGAGCGCGACTCGTACCGGATGACGAAGCTGATTAAGGCGCTGCGCCTCTTGCGGCTGTTCCGGTTGGTCCGCCTCGTTAAGCTCGCCAGGCTAATCAAGATTGTGCAGGAGAAGCTCCAAATCAACCCGTTTGTGCTGCAGCTCGTCAAGCTCTGCTTTAAGATGTCGTTCTTAATTCATCTCTCCGCCTGCGCGTGGCACTGGTCCGCCGCCTTCGATCTACCCGAATATTCTCCATTCGCGTGCCAAGCACGTGCGGCGGCGGGGCAGCAAACCTGCTTCGACGAGCGCGTCACCATGGCCATGGCTACGTGGCTTCAGTACTTTGAGGCGAGCCACTTTTCGAACGGCGAGTGGCCGACCACCCTCGAGGCCTACACCGCCTCGATCTACTGGGCGATGACCACAGTGGCGACGATCGGGTACGGCGACATCAAGTCTATTTCGAATCTCGAGCGCTTGATGAGCATAGTCATCATGCTCTCGGGCTCGATCGTCTTTGGCGTCGTGGTGGGCGGCATGAGCGACTCGTTAGAACAGATGAATTCGGTGCGCGCGCGCAGGACCCGGAAGAAGGACTATGTAAAGGCCATGCTGCGCGAGCGCAACGTGCCGCATGCGCTCATCATTCGAACGAAGCAATACTATGAGCGTTACTTGCTCGAGTGCGGGGACGTTGTGACGGAGCAGAAGATCCTGAGCGAGCTCCCGCCGCCGCTGCGCACCGAGTTGCTCCTCTGCCTCAACTTGCGCACTGTGGAGTCCATCGCCTTTTTCCACGGCCAAGACTCGACCTTTATCATCTCCGTGTGCAAGATGCTCAAGCCGTGTTACTTTGCACCGCTGGACTGGATCTTCAAGGAGGGCGACCTCGGGCTCGAGATGTACTTTGTGCAGCTGGGCTCCGTCGACGTGATCTGCTTCCTCGATGGCGAAGAGGTGATCCTGGAGACCCTCGAGGCAGGTGCGTACTTTGGCGAAGTGGCGGTGATGATGGACGACGTGCGACGCGAGGCGTCTGTACGCGCCGTCTCGTTCTGCTCGATGTTCTCGTTCACCAAGGAGAACCTCAACCGGCTCCTCCAGATGTACCCCGACGTGATGAAGAAGATGCAGACACAGATGGAGCGCCGGCTGCGCCAGTACCGGCTCAAGCGCTCCATCCAAAATGTCAAGTCGGCCAACGCCGTCAAGTCGGCCAACACCTTGTCCCCCGATACTGCTGCCAGTTTCTGTCAGCCGAGTGCCTTGCCTTCCGGCGAGCTTAGGCCGCAAGAGCCCGTACGCCGTCAAGGCTCCCTCGCGAAAGTGTTCCCGATCATGCGCTCGCCTTCGATGCAGATCCGGACGAGCACGACCTCGATAGGAGAGAAGGAGAAGCAGCCGTCGCTCGAGAAGCTCCTCAAGGTCCTCAACAACACCAACTCGATCGAGCAGATCGAAGAGAAAGTTCGCTCACGTTCCTCTTCGCATGAGGATATATTCGAGCCGAATTTGGATTGTTCTGTCGCTCCGGCCGAGGCAGGTGGCGCAGGAGCCGCAGGGACCGCGGGGGGCGATGGGCAGCCCCCATCGGCCACGCTCGGAGCTCGAGGAGGAGGATGACGTGCCATCGGGGTGGGTCCGAAATCCTGACGGCAGCCTCACCAAGGCCGCCTGATCTTCATCGAACCGATTCACACGGCGGCTGATGCAGCTGATGTATGCGTCTGGCAGCACAGTGCACACATGTGGTGCATTGCATTCTGCAGCGCCCTCAACAGCCGTTCCTCTTCTCTGTTGGGTTCTTAGAGTCGAGTATATCAGGTCGAGTGTCAGAGATCCATGACGCGCTTGAGACGCATGTTGAGACGTCTTGACAGTCTCAGCCCGCAGGTCCGTCCTGCATGCGTGTGCAAGCGCATGTTATGGCAGAAAATGCGTGACACAATGAAGACAAACGTGTTCGTATGTAAGTCTCGTCTGTGGTAGTATTAAACCTTCGAAGCGTTGGATTCGAAAGCGATAATCGATCGACAGGTGCGAGGCTGGGTGTCTATGTGGGAAGTCTGTGGGCGGCGAGGTCCGATGACCCGGACGCCCGTCGCGTCCCGTCACGGTATGGGCGACTCCGCCCCGCCACAGCGAGAGCCGAGCACCGGTCGAAGCACCGGAGTCGCCCGCAGCAGGGTCTTGAGCGTCTCGAGAAGTCTCGAGTCTACGCCTCCCATCGAGCGTGGGCGCGACGGCCCTCCGGGCGCGCGGCTAACGCGGCAAACAACGGCCCGGCTGCCGGCGTGGCTGTCGGGTCGTGCCGAGATACACTCGCCCAGACGGGAGCAGACGTACGAACACTCACCTCACCCGGCTCATTATCAACCACCTCAGATGGCACCACCTTTCCCCACAAGGAAGACACGTGTGCAGAAATGCGTGCAGAATCCGTGGCAGCACGTCTGCACATGCCCGCGCGCCCGCCGCTCACGACACAGCTGGCTCCTCTGTGTCGTACCTGGTGAAGGACGCCATCAGACGCCATCAGACGCCATCAGACGTCATCAGACGCAATCAGACGCAATCAGACGCAATCGGCTAGCTCCTCGGGGTCGTACCCGTTGGGATTTTGGCTGATCCATTTCCACGAGTCTGCACACATGTCTTCCAAGTTGAGCTCCGCCTTCCAGCCGAGCTCGACCTCCGCCTTCTTGGGCAGGCCGTAGCACACAGCCACGTCACCTGATGATATGAAACACTCAGACGGGATCAGATGGCAAGCAGAGGCAGCCAGAGGGCAGTCAGAGGCCCATCCGAGCGCCATCAGAGGGTCATCTGTCACACCAGGTCGGCGGTCGGCCATGACGTGCTTGAGTTCTTTCCCACAGGCCTTCGAGTAGGCAGCGAGCATCTCGAGCACAGAGTTGCCGTTGCCGGTGCCCAGGTTGTACGTGGCGCAGCCCGGGTTTGTCTCGACCTTCTTGAGAGCGGCAAGGTGCCCTTTTGCGAGGTCGACGACGTGGATGTAGTCGCGCACGCCCGTGCCGTCCTTCGTGGGGTAGTCTGACCCGTAGACGGTGAGGTGCGGGCGCTTGCCCACGGCGACCTGCTGGATGTAAGGCATCAGGTTGTTTGGGATTCCCTTCGGGTTCTCGCCGATCTGGCCGCTCTTGTGCGCGCCTACCGGATTGAAGTAGCGCAGCAGGATAACGTTCCACGATTTGTCGCTCTCGTACACGTCCTTGAGGATGTACTCGATGAAGAGCTTCGTGCGCCCGTACGGGTTGGTGGCCGAGGTGGGGAAATCTTCGGTGACCGGCACCGAAGCCGGGTCGCCGTACACCGTCGCCGATGACGAGAACACGATGTTCTTGCAGCCGCCCGCACCCATTGCCTTGAGCAGGTTGACGGTGCCGGTGATGTTGTTCTCGTAGTAGAAGAGCGGCTTGGCGACCGACTCGCCGACTGCCTTGAGGCCTGCAAAGTGGATCACCGCGTCGAACTTGGTGCTGGCGAACAGCACCTCCATGCCCGGCGCGTCCAGCAGGTCGATCTTGTGCAGCTTGATCTCCTTGCCGGAGAGCTTCATCACCCGGTTGAGGGCCTCCTCGCTCGCATTGTACATGTTGTCCATGACCTCGACCTCATGGCCAGCCTCGAGTATCTCGAGCGCCGTGTGCGAGCCGATGTACCCAGCACCGCCGGTCAGCAGGACTTTCATTTTTGACGCGGCGTCGCGCGCGTGAGAGCGTGCGCAAAGATCATGGCGTGATGTGACAAATTCCTAATTTGTGAAATCTTATCGCAGTGGGGAATGTCGACGTCGACCAAGTTGTGACCGTGCGATTTGCACCTAAAAAGCGGCGGGCTTCTCGTCTACCCTGAGCGCGCTCGTGACGGCCTGGAAGACGGTCATCGTGATGCCGCAGCCGGGCGCGAGCCACAGGACGCGCGCGAGGGAGCCACGCCACAGCGCACGCGTGCCCTCCGTCTGCCACACCTGTCGCATGCATGCTAGGAGCCCAACATCCTGCGGTACCGCACCCACTTGAATGCGCGTCCTGCCGCAGTCGACCGGCTGCGTGCTGAGCGCCGCGGCGGCGCCGGCGGCGACTCCCGCCATCAGATCCTCGCGCACCCCCGCGGCTTGGCGCCCTCCAAGCTGCCAGATGAGCGCCTCGTAGGTGGCAAAGTAGCACGCCGAAAACGGGCCCCAAACCACTAGGCTCGCAAAATAGCCGCGCTGAAGGCCCACGAGATGGCCCGCGCAATCATAGGCCGCCCGAGCCGCTTCGGCGGCGCTCAGCCCGAGCGGCCCAACCTGCAAGCGCTGCTTCACCACGTCCGCAGGCGTCCAAATCAGGTTCGCGGTCGCCTGTGCGACGAATCCCGCGATTGCGTCGCCCAGCACCGTGCTCTCTGGAGCGCCGCCGCTCAGAGCGCGCCGCGTCGCGCTGTAAGTCGAGAAATAGAGAGCATTGCACGGTGCCGACACGCAGAGGCACCAGCCGTACCCGCGATAGATGCCGCGCAGGCCGAGGGCACGCGACTCGCTCACGAACGCCTCAACTGGCCCCTGGCGTGTGGCGGCAGCGATGGCACTGCTGTGTGATGCGCCCATGTCAAGATTCGCTCGTACAGTGTCGAGAGGGTGCAGCAGCGCGTCTTGCGTGAGGCCTGCCGCACAGCCAGCCAGCAACTCATTGACCTCGACCATCCTAAGAAGACGGGTCCTTCGAGCGCGCGTGCGTTCCTTACGCGGCCCACAGTGCGAGGGCAAGTGTGAATTGGTGGGGAGAGAAATCAAGTCAAGTCAAGTCAAGTCATTCTTTGTCTTTTGTATCGCCCGCCCTAAATCGGTTGCGTCGCCTTCTGTCGTCTTGATGCCGACACTGGCCACCTCGACAATCTCCGCCTGCATCCGAATCGTCGGACCTTCTCTGACAACTCGTCGGGCTTCCCAACCACACAACCATGGCTCCGATGGGTGGCGGGTGCGCCACAGCACCGCGCAGCACACGGCGGCCCGCACCCGACGCAGGCCTGTGCTCGCGAGGCTCGTGTATCGCCGTTTCGCGCCGCGCGAGGCCATTCCGACGCCCATGCGGCTCATGCACACCTGACGCAATCCCGTGTGTCCGACTCGCGCAGCGCTGACACTGGCTCCGGCCTCGCGGGCATCGCGAAAAAGTTCTGCCTCACCGGTGCATCGTCGATGCTCGCCGAGGGCGCCACCTTCCCGATCGACATCACCAAGACGCGTCTGCAGCTCCAGGGCCAGGCCGACTTCACCGGCACAAAGTTTGGCTTCGGCGGCATGATGGCCAACATCCTCAAGACCGAGGGCGTCGTTGGCCTGTACGCGGGCGTCACGCCAGCGATCGCGCGCCACATCCCGTACACGGGCTTCCGCGCCATCGGATACGAATACATCCGCGCCTTTTTTTGCGGCGACAAGCCCAAGGACCAGGCGCCGCTCCTCGCCAAGATGGCGGCCGGCATGTCGGCGGGCGCCATCGGGCAGGCGATCGCGGTGCCGTGCGACCTGATCAAGGTGCGCATGCAGTCGGATGGCCGCCTCGTCGCCGCGAAGAAGCTCGACAAGCCGCGCTACACGGGCCTCTTCGACGCGTTCGCAAAGATCCAGGCGGCCGAGGGCATTGGCGGGTTCTATGCGGGCTGCTGGCCGGCCATCCAGCGCGCGGCGCTGGTCAACCTGGGCGAGCTCACGACGTACGACACAGCCAAGAAGGCCATCGTGCCGATCACGGGCGACAACCTCCTCTGCCACCTCTCCTCCGCCATCTGCTCGGGCTTCGTCGCCTCCCTCTGCTCCACGCCTGCTGACGTGGCCAAGAGCCGTATCATGTCGCAGACCAAGCTGCCCGACGGCACGTTCCCGTACAACGGCACGCTCGATTGCTGGAAAAAGGTGGTGGCGAGCGAGGGCCCGATGGCGCTCTACAAGGGCTTCATTCCCGGCTGGCTGCGCCTCGGGCCGTGGCAGCTCGTCTTCTGGGTGTCGTACGAGCAGCTTCGCATCCTCACCGGCATCGGCGGCTTCAAGTAAGCGTCGTCCCGAGCAGCACGCAGAGCTCGCCCCGAGGACGACGGCTGTCCACATGCGCCCACGTGCTGGCGTCGTCGTCGGCGTCGGCGGTCGCGCGGGCACGCACTGCGCGCGGGGGAGCGTGGGAGGGGGCTCGCGCGCGCGCGCTGGAGGTCGTGTGCGGTGCGTGAGAGGATTAAGGGAAGCAGGGAGGGCGCGCGAGCGATGCCGGCCGCGGCAGTGGACGCGGCGCGAGCCACTCGATGGCGCTCCGAGGCGGCTGTAGCGGCTCTGGTCACGAGGTACAAGCGGACAACAGGTCGAGCTGACTCTACTCCTCTCCGCCGTGGGGCGTCGGACGCACCGAACCCGATACGAGCCGTTGTGCGTTACCGGCTACCACCGTTCTCCCGGGCTGAGTGGTGTGAGTGCATCGTGTTTCTTCCGTCGGCTTTTTGGTGAGGATATTTGGTGTCGGCTGTCGCGGTGCGTGTCGCTGTCGGGGCGTGCGTGTCGGGCGACGTATGCCGGTGCACGTGCAGGGGTTACGGTTAGGTTTACTGTACGTACCGCCGTGTTCGCGGTCCACGCTCCACGGACCACGCGGGTACGTTGCGCGGGGCGCTACCTTGCGTTTCCGTTCTTCATCTTCCTTGGCGTGCAGGCGTCCTGTGCTCCCGGCTGGGTCGGGGCGCGGGGGCGCGGCCGCGGGCCCGGCGGCGGCGCGGGACACCGGGTACGTTTAACATAACTTTAACACGAGTAAATACACGACGGTCACGAGAGACGAGACACGACGCCCCAGCCCCCAGGGCCCAGGCCCCACCAGCCACCTAAGCGTAAGCCCCACCCCGGGGTCGACCCCGGGGCGCGTGTCCCGGACCCCACTGCGCGACTGGACGGTCGTCCCCGCGGGCCCGCGCCTGGCGTCAAACGACTGTTCACGACTGGCGTTCCGCGCGCCCGCGAACTGACGAACGCGTGCGGCAGGCCGCGTCGGTGCTCGGCCGCGTCAATTATCACGGGGGCCGTGAGGTGAGCCTGGGGTCTGGCGAACCGGGACCGGCACCCGGCGCCCTGACGCTCGGGGAGCCGCCAACGGCCAAGACCGTCAGGCGACAGGGCTCAGCGTCAGGGCATCAGGAGGGACGCACCCGCACCTTGAGATTCGTCGGTAGGGTGCGGTTTTATATGGTGGGATGTCGATTTCACTGAAATAACAGCGGCGCGGGTGTGAACGCGTTTGACAGAAGCCATGGAAATACACACCGCCTAAACACCGCCGCGCGCCGGGGCCCGGGCGTTGTCCGTTGATCAATCACCCCCCCGTGGAGGCGCTAGTGCGGTTCGCATCTACCAGCGGAGTCTTCGAGGTCGACCATCATGGAGGCGAACATCGGGCGAAAGCCCATGTCGCGCTGTCGTGGCGCGGGTCCCGTGAGGCGTTGATCGGTGCCCGGTGCGACGCTTCCCGCGCTCTCACAGCTTGCCGGCGCCCCCTCGGACGAAGCCAGCCTTGATGGCCTGCGCGTCCGCAATGCATGGGAAGAAGTGCACCTGCCCCTTGACGGCGCCCTTCTGGAGCGCCTCGTTGCCGTTAGCCCACTTGCCCGGACCCACGTCCCACTTGTCCGCTGGCGTCTGAATCTCCTTGAAGTAGACGAGGATGGGGAGCTGCTCACTCGGGAAAAACTCCCAGTTCACCTGCGGGCAAGCACGTGGGTGGGCCCGTGCGATCGCTCAGCGCGTCCGGTCGTCTTCTCGTTTGGCCGTGAGCAAGGCACGCACCACCGAACTCAGCGCCCAGCGATTCTCGCCACCGACGGCGAAGTTCTCGCCGGTCGCGCCGAGATCGGTACTAAAGAGGTTGCCGAGTGGTTTGGTCTTCACTTCGATCTGTAACGGTGAGACTCGAGCTCACGCACTTAAGGTCAACAGCTGCGCGTGCATGAGTTCGACTCATGCGTTCGACTCATGCCACGAGTTCGACTCATGCCACCCACCGCCTCGCCGTCGAATACGAAGCGGATGCGAAAGGTTTGAAAGACCAAGAACATGCCGAGCACGGTCAAGAAGCCGCCGACTAAGGTAGGTGCGAAGAGGATCGCCAGTCCAGTGACTGCGAAACTCGCTGCGACCCGATAGTCTTCCTTCACGACGACCTCCTTGGCCATGATGGGCGTCGAGCGGGCGCCAGTGGTGGTGAGCGCATGGCTGTGTGCAGCTGATACACAGGTTTTCTGCATGTATGCTGCCGGTGCGTGGAAGGCACCGGCGACAGCGAGAGAGAGAGTGAAGGCGAGAACCCGCATTTTCCCGCAGGACCGTAAAAAGTTTTCGTTACGGCGGAGCGTGTGATGAAAAACGAGCACGCACCGAGAGTGTGAAGATTTCGCTGCCGTTCCTTCCCCGGGTAAGCATCTTTCAAATCGTCCCTCGAGCTGCCCGAGTGTGTTCGACATGCCGCGCGTGCTCGAATCGGCCAGCGGCTTGACGCAGATCGATATCGACCGGTATGCACATGCACGACAGCCATCCGCCGGTGGTTGGCGGTCGGTCGAGTCGCCACACGTGAGCCAAATCATGGCGCCAGATCAGTATCCGCCCACCGCAGGGGCCCGACCGCTGCTGAAGCCCGCGATCTCTGCTCGGGACGGCGCAGGATACGCCGCTGCCAATCTTGTGGACTCTACTCGGGACGGCATGCTGCGGAAGAATGCGGTGGGGCCTTTGCCACCAGCCACAGATGCAGAGAGTCTTCGGCTCATGCAGGCCAAGGTGCGCGTGGCTGCCCCGCCGCCGGATGGTGCATACCTGAGGTCCGACAGCGGTACCGCCGCAACCTCGGGTCGCTTCCTCGGGAGCGGCAAGGCGCGCGTCGATCCATCGAAGGTCCCCGCCGTGGCCAATCTGCCCGTGGCCTCGGACGCGGACATCGCCATCTTTGCCGACCCGTCCGCAGAGATTTCCCTTCATCGGGAGATGGGACACATGAACGTGTGCGCGCGGCCGACTGATTCGCTGAGTGAGAGCCTGCAGGGGCAGCAGCGGCACTGGGTGGAACACGCGGCGGGCGCACCGCCGCCGCCATGCGCACCCGTCGTCGGGCGTACCCCCGACCCGATCGCACACACGGTGAACCTCAAGGAGGAGCAGCTCTTCGCGCGCAAGCGTGCGGGTGCGCTCAAACCACAGTCGACCTTCGCCTTCGGCTGACGAGCCGACGATCGACGCACGCTGTGGCGTGGGAGCGAGATCAACGACCGGGTGGTCCGTCGGGCACCATGCCTCAGCATCATCGAAACTCGCAAACTCGCGCTCTGCCGCTTGGTAAGCGAAACTAGTCGCAGTATATAGTCCAAGTTCGTCGTAATCGTAAAGAAACACTAGCCTGCCTCGCGGTACCACGAGTAGGCGGCCAACACTAAAGTCTAGAATCGTCGAACGCGTCAGACCCGGCGACCCCGAAGCGGTAAGCGCTTGTCCGCGAACGTCAGGGACCAGCATTCTGTTTCTGATCGATACGGACTGCGAGGATCGCTCCTCGCGCCTTACAGCCGTAATCCCGCCGTGCGTTCTGTTCGAGGGCGGTGCAATCTCCAGATTCAAATCTCGACTCCTCCGGCGGCGGGGCGGCGTGATTATTCAGCGCATCACGTAGACCACCGAAGCTTCGGAATCAGGATCCTCGAACCCCTTGAGAGCGGCGCGGCGCGCACTCAGGCTGCCAAGGCGCGGCAGGCGCACCGCAGGCCGCATGCGCGCCGTCTCGGCGCCGGACGGGTGCGTTGTCTGGGACTGCGCCTGGTAAGGCAGCACGTCACGACGGCGGCGTGGCGTCTTGTTGTGCGGTAGCAGCGGTAGCAGCGGTAGCAGCGGTAGCAGCTGGGTGGGTGGCGGTGGGCGCGCCGTGTCGGGCTGTGGGTGCGCCGTGTTGGGCTGTGGGCGACCCCCCCTCGCGATCGGTGCGTTGACGCGGCGTTTGGGCTCGAGATTGCTCCGAGATCGAGATTGGCGTTTGGGCTCGAGAGTCCGTAACGTCCCATGTGTGCCGGTGAGCGAGGCGAGCACGCCACCGCCGCTGCCACCACCTCTGCCTCGTGCAGCTGGAGGCATCAAATCCTCAGTGCTCATCTCGACGCAGCGTCGAGAGCGTCGGGTCTCCTCCACATATTTGGCAAAGCGAGAGACCTCATCACCCTCGATGACGTGCGCCGCAGCCGCTGCCGGCGGCGGCGGCGGCAGTTCTGGAGGCGGCGCTGGAGGTGGCGCTAGAAGCGGCGCTGGAGGCGACGGCTGGCAACGCCCGACGAACCCTGGAGAGCTCCGATATTTCTCCGAGATTTCTCCGAGATTGAGATTGACGATCCCTGGAGAGCCGTCGCCTCCATCTCCGAGCATGAGCCCGAAATCTCCGAGATTGAGATTGCGCAGGCCGCCGCCCTGAACGGTGGCAGCGCTGAGACACTGCGGCAGCGGCGGTGGCAGCACGTCCGGCACGATCGAGGAGTGTTGGACGATTGGAGTGTCGATCATCTGAGGAACGAGGACTCTGCCTGAGCCGTACGCGGCACCATACGGCAGGGCTGCTGCGTACGGCGCGCCCTCGCCACCAAGGGGGAAGGGGTTGCGGGGCGCAGGCGGCGTCATGCGCGCGGCCATCACCGCCGCGCCATACGCCCCGGCGGAGGTGGAGTAGTAATGGTACCGTGAGAGCGTCTCATCCACGTAGGCCTCGCGATTCTCGGTCAGAGATTGGAAGTGGTCCTTGGGCAGATGATCGAGATTGGGCGGGAGATTGGGCGGGAGATTGGGCGGGAGATTGGGCGTGATCATGCCCGATGGCGAGCGATGTCGCCGTGGGACGGGCAGCACGTTCATGATCGCCTCGGCCAACGGCCGCTCGCGCGGCGTCAACTCGGTTGACAGGCGCCTCGCGCCACCGCTGGAGCGGAGTGACGAAGGGGGCGTGGGCCGTGTCTCGTGTATCTGCACCCGCAGCGGGTGAAGAGCCGTGCCGAGACCGCCGCCCTCGTAGATCGAGAGATCTTCCTCAAGGCTGGCCACGCCTGCGGCCTTCCAGTGCGGACGATTGTCCCACTCCCCCCTCAGCCGCGCCAGTCGTTCCTCCTCTTCCTCCTTTGAGCGGATCCTCTCGCTCGCCAAGTGCGCCTTCTCTGCCGCAGCCGCCTCACGAGCCCGCGCAGCGGCTTCTCTTTGGGCGGCCTCGCGCGCGGCGGCGGCGGCGGCCCTCTCCTCGCGAAGCGCTTGGGCTTCGGCACGCCGTCTCTCATCCTCGTCGTCCGATGGCGTATGCGGCGGCGGCGCGGGCGGCGGCGGCGGCGGCGGCGGCGGCGGCGGCGGCGGCAGCGGCGGCCTCTGCCGCCGTGGCGAAGTCGACGCCGCCGCCGGCGCGGGCGGCGGCGCGGGCGGCGGCGCGGGCGGCGGCGGCGGCGGCGGCGGTGGCGGTGGCGGCGGCGGTGGCGGCGGCGGTGGCGGTGGCGGCGGCGGCGGCGGCGGCGGTGGCGGTGGCGGTGGCGCGGCACGCGAGGGCGGGCGTGTCGTGGCGGCGGGTGTCGCGGCGCGCGAGGGCGTACCTCTTCTACTCGCACTCGAGATGCGCTCGGGCACAAAGAGCGTAGGCTTCTCCTCGACCTGTCCTTCGGTGTACCCGCCCCACGAGATCGCCTCGTCCGGCTTCCAAAACCGCCGTCGAGGCGACACTGCCGCCTTCGGCTTCGAGTTGAACTTTTGGAAACCGGCGAGCTGCGGCGAAGCAGAAGGCGAGTCTTCGTCCACCTTGACGGCGACCTCGTTGAAGAGCTTCCACAAGAAGGCCGCATACTCGGCGCCCGAAACCGTGTTCGTCCATAGGTCCGCGAGCTCGAAGATGCCGTCTTTGAACAGCTCGGCGTCAAGGAAGTCGTGCCCGCGCCGGTCACTCTCCCAGTCTTCCCGTGCGGTCGCGTCGGCCTCCTCCTCGTCGTACTTCTCGAGGAGGGCCTTGGATATTTTGCGCATGATGATCACGTACTGTTCCTGCTGAAGCTCGCCCACGCGCGGCTTCACGCCCGCCGGCGCCGCCTTGTACTGCTCCTCCATGGAGCTCTCCGCCGTCTGCCACCACGCGTCGAGCGCCTCGACGACGAGCGGGTGCGTGCGCAGGTCCATCCGGCGCTGGACGCTCTCGGGCGAATTGATCTTCAAATCGCGCACGAGCTGCGCGAACTCGGGCAGCTGCAGCGTCATGTTCCGGTCGTCGTCGTACTTACGCAGCATGAAGTCAACCTGGGTGCCGGTAACGGTGAGCCCGACCGCCTGCAGAGCAGAGCGCAGCTCAGTCGCATCGATGGCGCCGCTGTGGTCCGCATCATACAGGTCGAAGGCTTGCACGATCTCTTTCTCGATAAAGTCGTCCTTCTGCGGCGGCATGCCTTCGGACGGCTGCCCCGCATGAACAGCCCGTGGATAGCGTTCATCTGTTTCACAACTTCTCACAACACAGCAACTCGCACAAACTTCTCACGACAGGTCAAAGTCCCTGGCTTCATGCCTGGCAGTGGGGCGACCATGAAGCCCCTGGCCTGCTGGGTGCACCATAGGCACCTGCGACGGCTTGCTTTTGCTTCTACATGTATACCGTACTGAAGTATACCTCTCGCTGTGGACTGACTGACTGGCCTGCGATCTTCCTACGATCTCCAGCCTGCCGACGAATCAATGTTCCTTCTCTCAGTCATCTCTCTCAGCGATAAATCTCAGCGAGGCGACTTGGGGGGCGACAAGGACCTTCCAGACCGCCTCGCAAACCCTTCGTCCCGGCCCCGGCCTCTGATGGGCGCAATGCCAAACGGAGCAAGCTCTGCAGTGTACGGCCCGCGAGCCAGCTGCTGAACGCCGAGCAATTCCGAGACTCCTCCTGCCTTCTGTCTGTGATACTGTGACTGGCCGTAACGAGTGATGAGTGCGGTGTCGAAACCACCCGTTGGCGGCACGCCCAAGTAGGTGGCACCCGTCACCGATGGCTCTGTCAACTCGGACAGGTCTTCACGTTCGTACGGGCCGCGGTTTCGCTCCCACCGCGGGCTGCGGATTTCGAAGACAAGGATCAAGGTCGAAGGACGAAGGTGTTTCGAAGGTGTAAGCTCAGGTGTATGCAGGAAGGGAGCAGGTTCAAGGCTTGAGGTGATTATTGTGAGGATGATTTGAAGGCACATACCTTGCGCCGCCGTCCTTTGTTTTGAATTTGTTGATCGGCGGATTGGTAAGCGTCGTAGACCAGATTGGGGACCAGTCACTTGTTCGCGGTTGCGGACCACGAGTAGCTTGGACACCTGGCTCTTGATCCGGTTGAGTTCGTGGCGAGGCCGGAATAAGGCCCTCCGCTAGCCATGGTTCGATGCGAAATCGGCCGCCTGACGCAAGCTTCATGCCCACGCCGCTGCCACCGCACCTTCCCATGTTTTTTGGAACCAAGTACGAGTGTGGGTCCTGCAAACCGGAACCAGCAAAAGCCAAACTGAAAGAAACGGAAGAAAGCAATGCATGCTTCATGTCAAGGCAGGTCAAGGCAGAGGAGAGATGTGGACCTGCACTGTGCAGGGACTAGTGCAGGGCCGCTGGCCGCTGCATTGTGGTTACAAACTCAATCCTTTTACTTGTCTATTTAGATTCCCGTACCGGTTTTTGGGATGTCGCAGACAAAGGCCCTCGAGGCGACGGCGAGCGTGCCCATCGGCGTGCTGCTCGCCTCCTGGTTCTTCCTGTCCGCGGGCTTCAACGACGTGACGCCTCGCCTGATGAAGACTCTCGAGTCTGCCGGCGGTCTCTCGATCGACCTCACGCTGATCGAGCTGGCAATCACCGTGGCGATCGCTGGCACCAAGCTCAAGGTCCAGGGTGCACGTGCGCTGCCTCCTCGCGAGAAGCTTGGATCCCTTCTGCTCGTTGGTGCACTGCACCTCGGTGCATGTCGGCTCTTCATCTATGGGCTCAGTCTCGGGCTGCCGATCAGCCTCGCGCAGACCATCCGCGCGACCAATCCACTCTTCGTGGTCGTGCTCCAGGTGCTGCAAGGCCATAGGCACGAGACCGCCGTCCTCCTGACGCTCTGCCCGATCATCCTCGGCTTCTGCCTTGCCGTTTCCGACGCGAGCAGCGCCCATCTCAACCCGAAAGCGATCGCGAGCGCTCTGGGCTCTGTGTCTTGTCTCGTCGGTGTCAACTCTCTTGCGCAGCGCATGGCGACCGCGAGCACCGCTGGGGCACCAAGCCCAGGGGAGCTGCAGTGCTGGATCTGTGAGGTCGCCCTCACGTGCCTCATGCCCTTTTGGGCGTACAGCGGCGGCGGCACACGCCTGGGCGCGGCCTTCGTGAGCCCGACGGCGTCACGACTCGCTGGGATGTGCGCATTGGATGGTGCCTTCTACTTTTCCGAGCAGATTGTGCAGATGATGGCGATCGCGATGCTCTCTCCACTTACGCTCGCCATCGTTGACACCGTGCGACGCCTCTTCATCGTCTTTGCCTCTGGCTTCTTCCTGCAAGGCAACCCTTGCACGGCGCAGAACGTGCTCGGGGCTCTGTGCGTGTGCGCCGGTGCTGCCGTCTACGCGAGGATCCAGGTAGGCAAGAGCGGGATGGCAGGCGCCATCCAATCGGACGCGCCGAGCGTCGCAAAGGCGGCGAGCGAGCCCACGGTGCCGACGCGCACCAGCAGCCCTTCGAGGGCGCCTAGGTCGCCTAAGAGGCTCAAGCCATCTCCGAAGAAGACTCCCGACAGCTCCTCACGCGCTGCTGCCGCCCGAACCAAGAAGCTACAAGAGCTACTTTCCAGGAAGCTCGATTGAGACTGCCATTTAGACTCGCCTCACGAGTCACGGCAGTCTTCCTTTCAGCCCGGCCTCGTGACTCACCTCGCCCCTGCCTCGCAGCTGTGCCCTTGGCCATGACTTTTCGTCTGGGATTGCGGTCGACCGGTACGATGGGCAGGCGAGAGGGCGGTCGGCGGCGGCTGGCGCGCGCGCGGTTAACAGACGACGCAAGCGATGGCCTACCTTCGTTAACAGGCGGACTACGTTACTACCAACGTTCATTCAGGCGCAGGGGCTTTCTATTCAGCCATGCTGAGACGCGCGTGTTGCAGATATAAACTAACCGCTCGCTATAAAACTATCAGATATAATGATATAGGACGATCTCGGACATTTTTTTCTCTCTGGGAGGAACCCGGTCTCGCGTACATTATCCAGACGGACCATGTGCTCACGACGGCGCTTAGGTGTCGTTTCGCTCACTAAAAAGTCGTTCACACCCCCGCCTAGGTGTAGGGGGGAGGTTTTAGACCCGTATAAAAACTGCCGACGACGAAACTCGGTGGCGCCGTCGGTCAGTCGGCAGTCGGAACCGCGAAAAAGATTCGCGTGGACAGTCCGTCCGACTCGTCGCAATGTCCACGTCTCGTCCCATTCGTCGCCACGTTCAAGCACGCCGCCGACCTCGCGACCTTTCTCACCATCCTCTGGAACGTCGCGACGTGCACTGCGCCGCAGCACGAGCTCACGGCCCACTTGCACACCATCGAGTGGTCCGCCAAGGTCTTTTACCAAGCTGCTGGAGAGATATAAAACGTAATAGCGGTTAGTTTATATCCGTAGGAGACGACACCGCGTCACACTCAGTTCGCACTCCACGTAACCGACGGTTCCAGGTAGATTGTCATTAAGTAACCAAAATTGAAGTTGACTAGAAATTTCGCACTCTCCGACACTTCACACACGCGCGTTCACACCATTGAGAGTTACGTAGAATGGCATTGGTTCTTCGCTGCCTCCCAGTCTGCGCCGAGCGTGCTTGTGATGCACTCGGTCATCACGACTGTGGCGGCGGCCACCACCATCACGGCAGTAGTGGCGAGGGCAACTTTGCGCGACATGACGCTCTTGCGGCGTGTGGCGCCTGCCCGGCGGGATCCAGCAACATTTGCAAGCCAGGCGCTGCTGGCTTCCCGCGTAACGAAACGGTGCTGCCGACGTTGGCCATAGGAGACAGCTGCGCCACCTATCTCCATAACCCCTGGAAGGCGACTGTGAACAATTGGCAAGCTGCGCGCCAGCGCGCAAACTTGGCAGCGTTCACGGATGCTGAGCTTGCCGACGACTCGCGGCAGCGCATCATGCGTTGGTTTTCATACGAAGGCGGCCTCAAAGGCGCGCGCTCGCTCGGCTGCAAGCCGACAGCAGCCAGCACCGGTGGTCGCATGCCAGAGCTATTGAGAGGTGGTAGTCCGGCGGCTGCATGCCTGCGGCGCTCGTCGCTCACCATCTACTTTATCATGTGGAAGTGCGCGAACGACTTCATTCACTCAAACCTCGGGAACGTACACACGCAGCTGCAGCGGCAGCTGCCCGAGGGTAGTGCAGCGACCATTTACACCAGCCATTACAATTTCAGCGGGCTCGAGCACGAGTATGTTGCTCGGGACGTTCAAACACCGTCCACACTTGCGAACCTCGCCTCATGCTGATGACAGACGTGACTCTGCGTGTGTGCGGTGCCCGTAGGTACCTCTTGCACACTGCCGAGCAGGCTCGGCACTTCACCTTTGTGCGCGAGCCGCTGTCACACTTTATCAGTGGGTACACTGAGTCGAAATGGGGCACGTGGGCAACTTGTTGTGAGCCGGCCAATAGTCATGACGGGCGCGAAAAGTGCCGACGGCGCCTGAGCCGACGGCGCGCGCGACGTTTGGCCGATCTCGCGCCGTCGGAGATTAGTCCACGCTGCCCAGACCATGCGCGAGGCGGGATCGCCCTGGCGCATGAGTTTGTGCAAGCGCTGCTCGACGCGAACGAGCAGCTCCTGATGAGTGCGCGTCACATTGGCTGGGGGCCGGACCATGTGACGTTGATGGCGCCCAACCTTGCCATCTTTGGATGCCGATTGCAATTCGTCGGACGGATCGAGCACATGAAGCGCGACTGGAACCGTCTCGCAGCTTGGACGAATGGATCGGTGCCGCCGTACAGCGAGCTCGACCAAACCAGCGGCCGTCACGAGACAAGCAAAGATCCTCACGGCGACAGGCAAGCCATGCACACGCTACTCAGCCAAAACCAGAGCCTTCGTGAAGCGGTCCAGATACTCCTCGCGCCCGATTACGACTGCTTCGGCTCTTACGCCCGCCGCCAACGCCATCACCGGTCGAGTCCGTCGAGCGCACTGCGAGGTGGGGCGAGCACGCGCTTGAGCGATAGCATGGCTCGAGAGGGAAAAGGCAAATAGCCAAACATGAAAAAAGTGCCATGTGCAAAATCCTTCGCAAGAGCCCTCCTAATTTTTCACTATCGTAGCATGTGTATTCGTCGATAGGTCGACTTATCGAAACCGCGCCAGCCTTTAAACCACACTCGGTGGTCACTGCATGCAATCTCCGACGCGATAGGCGCACCCCGGGCGGCGGGCGGGCGCCCGATGCCGAGAGTGGAGAGACGCTTTGTTGCTTTTAAGGTAGTCCTACGACGAGGAACCGCTCGCACTCATTATAGGGAAGTTTTGGAAATATGACCTTCAAAAATCAATGCCTTCCGGCCGCGCGGGAGTTGGGGCGTGAACTAGTTCAACTAAACGTTCGATTCTGAAAGTTAATCACACGGAAAAACTCCGAAACGCCGCGGAAATCCAATATAGTTCTCGAGAGGCGCCGCGGAAAAACGCGCGCGGCGCGCGCGCATTCCAGAGGCGGCTCACGTATTGAGACGCCGTCGAACGCCGTGAGGCGGCCACTCAGTGCAAACGGTGTCTCCGCGGAGGCTTGCAGCGGCGGCGATGGTTGCTGACACCCCGAGCGTCAGCCCAGCGCTCTGGTCTCTCGTGCTGCTGACCTGCATTGCCGTGCCTGCATCCTCATCTGGCCGTCTTTTTGGTGGGCAGGAGCACCATGAGGACCATGGCGGTCGCAGCATCGACCATGAGCGGGTTGGAGCACAACGAGACGGGATCAGCCAGAAGCTACTGGTCGACAACGTCACCACCGTCGATTCATGGCTCAACGGTGCCAAGAAGGGCTCCTGTGGGCACACGACCGCAGGATCGCTTCGTGAGTGTCGAACATCTGGGCGTGTGTCCATTCATCTCACCATGCAAGCGGCACGCTCCCTCCGAAGTGCCGTGCGCGTGTGTCTGAACGCATGCGCCAAGTGTGAACGCTGCAACTACATCACCGTCAATCCCGAAGTACGCGACTGCTCTTGGTACGCTACGTGTAACATGGATCGTCTTCTGACCGAGTCTCACGGATTCCTCTCCGCGCCAGTTGTCACAAAGCGCCACGTTGCCGCTCTGAGCCAGCTTCGTGGACGTCTCGCCCCATCGAGTGCGGCTACATCGCGCAGGTCTGGAACCCTCGCCGAGCCCCAGAAAGTGATCCTTTTCATGCATATGGAGAAGACAGCGGGCACGACAGTGCGATCATGGTTCAAGCAGCACAGATGGAACCTGACGAATTACTGTGCGAGCATATCAACCATACGAGGCGAACTGGTCGAGTTGCTCAGGGCTAACCGCAAGCGCATCTTTGTGGAGCATCACTGCGGCCTCGATTGGTAAGCGCACACGCGCCCACAGCTCGCGTACGCCCGCACAACCCCTTCACGGCAGCAAGTTGCCCTCCCCCTCCGTCTGCTCGTATCTCAGGGGCGCGCCCCGACAACTGCTGAATACCATCAGAGAGTACGAAGCAGTCTCAGGCCGAAACGTGCGCTTCCGGTCATTCACCATCCTTCGGTCACCGCTCGTTCTCGCGCATTCTCAATTCAACTATTGGCACCATGCTTCCGCGGTGCCTCGTCAGCTCTACTATCAGCTCTCGCCCGAGATGCTCTTATTCCAAGACACCCTCAAGCTCATCAACGACAAGGGACTTGTTTGCCACTTCGATGAAGATGGTTTGCCGTCTGGTGGTAACTTCATCGCTTTACAGCCGCCTGGTGGTTTGGAATCACGGCTTGCGAGGAACGCCTGGCCGCTCGAGAAGAGAGGGAACGGCCGCGTATGCTCTGCAGGGCCGTGGCAATTGCTCTGTCAACAGTTGATGCTCGCTTTAGTGACATCCAAGGACATGCGTCAACAGCAAGGATGGTTTCGGTTGAATCACGAGTTCCTCAGGCACAACGCTGAACTGCTCGCGGCGAATGATGAGAGCGCCAATGCGCCAGCACAGAACGCAGAGTTGTCGCTTTGGTCGTGCACTAAACAGACGTGGGCTGCCGACCTCGACAAGGTGGCCAAATCTGTGGCTGCAGTAGCTCCGGACGCCCCGTACAGTGAGCTTGAAGCCGCCCTGGCCAGTATGTGCGCTGCGCAGCGGCTCAAGGTGTTGCAGATCTCTGGATGCTTAGTCGATCGTGCGAAGCGTGTTGAGAAGATGATGCTCAAGATGGGCTGCGACGGAATCATCCGACAGGCGTTTGATCGCCTTGATCAGCTCAGCCATGTGCTCTTTATGGGCACGTCCAACCCCAAGATTGCGTTGGAGCTTGCATTTGAAATGGCGGCTGAGCAGACTGGCGTGGTATCCGGCAAGCGACGGCGGACCAACATTGGCATCACCCATGTTCCATTCATACAGAGCGAAATTGAGCCGTTCATTCGATGCTCGCATCGCTTCTGTGCGTATCATTTTTGTACCCGCGCCTCACGCAATGAAAGCTGACTTTCCCTGCCTGTTTTGTGTGTGCAGATGCGGAGGCACTCGCCAGATACACGGCGCGCGAGGTTCCGCACTTTGAGGTGTTGCGCGAGTCGGACTTGCTGATGACGCCGATCAATCGCCAGGTCCGTGAGGTCAACAAAGTACCGTCACGCTTGTGAAGGTGGGCAACGCGATGCCCGACAAGACCGGCGCAATGATCCTATCGACCCTGATGATGCTGGCCGTGGCCTCCGCCCTTTCCGCGTCCACGCCGCAGCGAAATCTAAGTTCGTGTTGTAGTTACGACGAACGCATCAGGGAAGCAGGCGAGCGCATGGGGTAGGGCCGGGCCACGGCTGCAGTGGGCCAACCTCTATACCCGAACCTCTAAACACTTGCGCGGGCAGGCTGACTGTGAGCAACTCCATAAGCTCGAAAGAAGGAGTGTGCTGTGGAGGAGCTTTCCGCATCCGCAAGTGTTGCTGCCTGAGCGTGTTCGTGAGCACCTTGAGCACGTCTCTAGCCTCTCCGGGTAAGTACGGGCTTGCTTGTTAGGGCTTGCGGGTGTGTGTCTGGTCGAGTGGGCATAATAAAAAAACGAATGCATGTGCCCCCTCAAAAGAAAGACATTGCGGAATTAGAAAATTGAGTCAAACAACAGAGTCGGAACATAGCGCTCGTTGCGCTCCCTTCCTTGAGGAAAATGGACGGATCACGGGATGTGTTTGAGCTACGAGCTGACCGTGAGGAAGTTCATGCACGGTCCACAAGGCGGCCAGCCACTGCTCCTCCCAGGGTACAAGCCTCGGCCTTTACGAGCGTCGTGGAGCCGCCTACTCTACCGTGTGTCCATGAGGAAGTTCAAGTTCAAGTTCCCGTTCTTTCCGACGCTGAGCGTTTGGCAACCGTCCAGCAATATCATCGCGTTGCATTGAAGGAGCAGATGCAACGCGTGGCCGGTGATCGTAAACCATGCAGCTTGCGGCCACGCGTCCGTATCTGGGAGCAGGAGCTTGCGGTAGTGCGCATCAGGCTAGGCCGTGCTAAGACGCCTGCAAAACGGCTTGCCGCTTGGCAAGCCGTCGAACAGAGATTCGCATGCTGCACAAAGGGCCGGCAGCCAGTGGCGCATGCCCCAGAGCTTGTGGTTGCAGTTGATCGTCCTCCACAAGCCCGTCACCGCCCGCCGCCTGGTGTCCTGCCTGCCCAGCCAGCTTCCGATGCATCTACCCACAGGCAGCCTCCGACAGCTTCTTGCGTACGAGCCCCAAAGAGCCTGTATGGGCCGTGCGAGCGGTCGGAGAACTCGTCTCCGACGCGAGCGAGCCATCAGTCCCCATCAAGGCCGAGTCGAGGCATGCGCACCCCAATCCGTGGTGGTTTCAACTCGGCCCGCGTCGCCCCTAGTCTCGGTAGCTCTACTGGTGCAACTGGTACCATCCCTCGCCGTGCATGCAAGTGCTCACCACGACGCCCCCGCCACTTCCCCACAGGTACCATGGGACAGCACCCGCTCTCGGCGTCGGGTGCGCTGGCGAAGGCTCGCGCAAATTCAGATGCTCGCGAGCGTCAGCGAGCGTCCGAGAGGGCGATGGAGTCAGCAATGGAGGATGTATCTGCCACCCTAGAGCACATGAAGAAGGAGCAAGCGCGATGGGATCACGTGGTGGCTGAGATTCGCGCGGCACCGAGGACGGCAGGCGTGCTGTCGACTGGTGACGAGGACACGCTGGTTTGGAATGCATTTGGGATCGTCTCCTCTCGGCTAGATGCTCATAGCAGGACTGTCATTTATCCGTATTCTCAGGAAGTGTACTTCGGGTCTTCGCGGCAAGGGACCCTCGCATATATATGAATCCCTCACCCTACTAGGAAATGAACTCGTATGGTATGTGCCTTGAGACGGTTGTTGGGAGTTGTCTGATTGAGGCATTGAGAGCGGAGTCAGAAATCTGAAAGTGAAACCCATGATCCATGGAAACATCGTGCCATCGGTTCGTACCGATGTTGCGGTAGACCATGCAATTGCAAAGACCATGCGAGATGAGTTGTCCGCGCTCCGCGCGCCTTGTGCGTGTGAAAAAAGCCTATCCCATTCCCCGCCCCCCGAGCCCCGTCGAGACATGAGATACACGAGAGAGACCTACCCTGTCTCCACCTCACAGTCCTCACCACCTCCACAGGAGCTCCACACGCCAAGACGCCACGCGCGCGCCAGACTCGTCTGTCCAGTCCCTCCAGGAGTCCTGTGTGAGTGAACACTGAACTGTCGAACGGAAGCCTCGAACGGACCTCGAACGGATCTAGAGAGTACAGTGTCATTCTCGAGAGAGCCACAAGAAGCCACAAAGTACACGAGTTTGACCGGACAAGACCAATAGAGCAACGCAAGAGTCGCCCAACTTTTTAAGGATAGGTCCGTAATAGCGCAGCCGAAACGCTGGAACTCAAAAGTGTGTAGCTCGACATGTATACTCGAGCATGTTAGCGACATGTACTCGAGCATATGAACGTAAGCTCGACTCTGAGAGAAAGGTACTCTACTGTCAACTGTCGAGCTGCGTCTCCGCGACGATGAAGCGCTCAGCACGGCGCGCGTCGCCCGAGCCGCGGCGCTGCTGCACGCCGGCTGGGCGCTGCGGCACAAAGGCGCGGGCGGACAGCCCGGGTCCCCAATTGGTGGTCACATTGAAGGCCGCAGGCGGGGGCGCCATGTCGAGAGCGCAGTCAGCATCGCTGCCGGGGGAGCGCTCGACATGGCGCTCGAGGCCGCTGCAAAGACGGCTGCCAAGGCTACCGTCGAAATCACCAGCCGGGGACAGCCCCACGCCGCCCTCACCCTCGAGCACCTGTGAGGCCACGAGGTTCTCCCCTGCGGCATCCTCTGGAGTAGCTTCGCTCAGAGGGGTCTCCGGAGGGACCAGCAGGCCCCGAGGCAGGAACACCACTGGAGCCGCTGGCGCCGGCGCCGACCGTTGGCTCGTGTCAGCCGACGGAACACCGCGCTGATAACGAAGGTTGTGGCGCAAGTTGAAGGGCTCGGGGGTGGCCTGCGGCGTTGTCGCAGCGGCGGCGTCGGCGTCGGCGTCGGTGTCGTCGTCGGCGGCGGCAGTGGAAGTGGCGGCGGAGGCGGCGGCAGTGGCGGGCACGGGAGTGGCGGCGGCAGCAGATGCCGACGCACTGGCGGCAGCCCCAGTGGCCGAAGAGCTCATGGCAGCGGCAGCGGGGCGGTCAGCGATGGGGCGTTTCCCGAGCACACTGATAGGGGTAGGGTTAGGGTTAGGGTTAGGGTTAGGGTTGGGGTTAGCGATCGGGCGTTTCCCGAGCACATTGAGCGATGGTGGGCGCTCTGCGACAGTGCGCTGGTGCTGGGGGGCGGCGTTCTCCCCAGGGCCTGGGTCGACCATGAGCCTCGGATCCGTGCGCCACGTCGCGCCAGCAGGCGGGCGGCCAGGCGGTGCTGGCGACTGGTCTCCAAAGAGATCCTTATCGTCGTCGTCGTCACGGCGGACGCTGACGTGCCTCTGCTGCATCGTCTCACCTACGTCCATCGCCACCGTCACCTCTCCGCCGCCCTGGCCGCTTCGACTGACCACGCCTGCCACGCCGCCTATACCACCCATCCCTGCTACCCCGCGAGCCGCTTCGGCGTCGAGGGCGGGCATGGTGCCCGCGACGACGCCTGACTGGCTGTATGTAGGGCCGTCCCCTCCGCCCCCCCTTCCGCCCACCCCTCCGCCCCCCCCTCCGCCCCCCCATCCGCCACCCCCCCACCCCTCCTCTTCGTCCTCGTCGACTTCCATGACGGCGGCAGCGGCGGCGGTAGTGAGCGCGTTGGCGGCGTGTGCACTCGAGCTCGGCCCGTGGACAACTGAGCCTCCCTGATGACCTCCCTGATGTCCTCCCTGATGTCCTCCCTGATGTCCTCCCTGATGTCCTCCTTGACGCCGCTCCGCCACGCCGCCTCCGCCGCCTGCGGTGCCAAAGGAGCACGAGATGCACACGGCAGCTGCTCCGCTAATCGGATTGCGATGGCAGCTTGGGCATGGGCGAATGGCCTGCTGACTGCTGCCGCCGCCGCCTCGGCTGCCTCCTCCCCCACCGCCTCGGCTGCCGCCGCCGACGACAGCGCCACTGCCACCCTTGCTTGCCTTGCCACTGCCGCCATCGGCGCGCTGGCTGCGCTGTGAAGACGAGGCGGATGCCCCCGCGCCGCCCTCGGCCGGGCGTTTCTTGCTCCCAATGATGGCGGCGGGATTGACGGGATTGGCGAGATTGACGAGATTGCTCCCAATGATGGCGGCGGGACGCGCGACGGCGGACGATACAAAGGTGGCAGGAGCGACAGAGCGGGGGGCGAGAGTGACGGCAGGTGCTACCCGCCGCGGCGGCGCGAGTGGCGGCGGCGGCTCAGGCGCCATATTGAGCAGCACCTCGAGTGCCACTTGGGGGTCGTCGTTATTCTGATCGAGCGCCCACTGCACGCGCTGCGCGCCGAAGCCCATCGAGAAGAGGAGATTGCGGTCAAGGTACCGCGCACCGCCGCCGCCGTCACTGCCCTCGCTGCCCGCTGCCTCCGAGTCGTCTGCTTGGGTCAGTGCGACGCTCGCGCTGCCACCCACGCCGGCGCCGTCGTGGGCGCCACCGGCGTGACTTGCATGGCTCAGGGGGTCAGCTGGGCGTGCGTCAGATTGCGGGTCGAGCTGCGTGCCACTTGGCCATCCGTCTCGCTCTCCGCCACCGCAACCCCTGCCGCCGCCGCCGCCGCCGCCGCCCCCAACGCCGCCGCCGCCGCCCGCGTGGCCGAGCGGCGTGACATCAAGAGGCGCGGCTTCATGCCCACGACGGCGCCCATGCGGCGTCACGTCAAGAGGCGCGGCTTCACGCTCACGACGGCGCCCATAGAGTTCAGCCTCATGCGACGTAGCTTCCTCCATGGGCGCCGTCGTGGGCACCGCCGCCGCTGCCTCCTCCTCCTCCTCGACCCTCTCCTCCTCCTCCATGGTCGGGTACTCGGGCTCCGGATCGGGCTCCGGGGGCTCCGTCTCGTCCTCCCCCGCTACAGAATCTCGCGGAGATCTCGCTTCCGCCGCCGCCTCCGCCGCCTCCGCCGCCTCCGCCGCCTCCGCCGCCTCCGCCGCCTCCGCCGACCCGGGTAGGATCAGCAGCGCCTGCGCCGCCGGCTCAGCATCCCGCGCAGTCCACGCCGCTGGCTCGTCTACCTCAGTCGCCCCTTCGGCGATTCCACAGCTCGCCCCGTCGGCGATTCCACAGCTCGCCCCGTCGGCGA
>ENA-UOXK01000241-UOXK01000241.1-mixed-culture-metagenome-genome-assembly--contig:-NODE-241-length-40900-cov-36.777525_pt1 | contig 40900 bp, 17 predicted proteins | sample MGYA00238160_ERZ761638 | MGnify/ENA primary metagenome ERZ761638 (study PRJEB28912, sample SAMN08777098) | mixed culture metagenome | isolation source: Freshwater growth medium | place: USA...
ACCGCGCCTTGTCGCGTTTGCACAAAGTGAATGTGATCTCACAACACCAAATGTGTGAAAGCTCTGGATTCCTTCGAAGGTACTAATGCCCCTTCGGCCTTGCCTCAATATCCAGAAGGTATCGAGTGCAGTATTCATACGTCCCCAGTGAACACGTGCAAATGCAACCCACGAACGAGGATACCGAGCCTCCGCCACGCCATCGGCCAACGAATTGCGCGCAGTACTGTTGCAGCTGTCGCGCATTAGCGTTCCTTGTGCTGACCGTGGCTAGCGTGCTGTGGCTCTTTTACGATTACATGGACTTCGGCTCAGCTGGCTGCTGCCAAGCTCATGTCGACAACGTAGGATGGCTAGTGCCGCGGCCTCTCCCGTGGGTGATCTCTCGGTGGGATGGGCCTCCTCCCTTTCTCGACATCGCACATGATTTCGAGATCGTGGGTTCACGCTGCCGACGGCCCACGCACATCGACTGTATCATGAGCCGAGCAAATACGTTCGCTCCTTGGCATTTCGCACACGCAGCGGAGGGCCTGCTCGCGTGCTGGTCGCTCTATCAACGATATCCGACGCTCAAGCGGCGGCTGGTGCTCAAGGGATTCCTTCATTTCGGTGGGTCGCCCTGGACGTTGGACTTCCTCCGAAAGTCACACATTCAGCTCCTCGACGATCAGCTCAGCACGGTTCTGTACGAGGTGCTTGATAGCACGTGTGCCGTACGCGGCGAGCTACGCCAGCGCCAGGGGGATGGGTGGATTAGCGGCGAGATGCGCTGGCTGAGCTCCCCCTCTGACGCCGCGGCACTGCACCGATTGGTCCTCGGGGCGTCCCACGATCGATCCATCGACGGCGAGAGCAACGTGACCTCGGTGAAGCACGGGGCTCACGATCGCCGGAGCCTCAAGATTGGCTTCGCCAACCGGCGCAGCGAGCGCCGCATGACCAATGTTGATGCGATGCGCACCGCTCTAATTTCCGCGCTCTCCGGCGACGGGAAGCCCTACCCGAGTGCGGCTCAAATCGCGATGGAAGTTCTCGACGACTTTGGCGACCTGACTCTCGCCGGGCAGGCGAGTTGGGTGCACCGTCAGGACATGATCATCCTGCCGCATGGCGCCGGCTGCGTCAACCTAATATTCGCGCGGCCGTGCACCGCGGTTCTCGAGGTGTACCCCAATGGCCGTTACATACCGGGAGAGTACCTGCAACTAGCGCGCGCGGTCGGTGCTATCGGCTACACAGCATACGAGGGCACATATGGCTACGAGGAGACGGTGCGCTGGAACAGGGAGGGCTGGGCAGGCATGTCTCGCGCCCTCAACATGACTCTCGACGTGGCGGCGGTGGCACGGTGGGCGGTCCACGCCGAGCGAGACCGTGTCCAGTGCCACAACAAAGACAACTCGCAAAGACAACAACGACAACAAAAGGGAAAGGCCCTCACAGACCGCCGCCGCCGCTGATCGCCGGGCTCTAGTGACCGCTTGCGCTCGAAGCTTCCCGCCATTCGTCTGCACAGGCTGCACTTAGGCGATTTCGTTTTCAAGAGAACTGGACCGTTCCTAGTTCGTATACTACTCCGTTCTGCTTCTGGAGCCGGCTGCCGGCCGGCGGCGCCCCCCAGGCGAGGTGCCCGCTGCGGGTGAGCCGCGGTGGCGTGTAACTCGCCCGGTGTGTCGACGCAACGAGCGCGGTCGAGATATTCAGTGACGGAGTGATGCAACTCAGTATAGAGTATTGCGGTAAAAGCCAAAAATAGTTACGGCGAGCGCGCGCCTAACGCGCGCCCAGCGAACAACTGCCCAGGGACTTCCGCCCCCCGCGCCCCACGCCGTCGCAAACTTCGAACGAGACCGGACGAACGTCGACCCGGGACCGAACCGTCCCGGAGCAGTGGCAGCACGAGCACGCGAGCACGGTCGTTTCTGTAGGCGCGTTGGAGAGATTGGAGACGTCGCAGGGATGTGTGAGACGAGCTCGTCACACAAGCACGCGACGCACGACGGCCCCATCGGTGGTGCGGGCGAGGGAGAGGACGGAGGTGAGCGCGAGCTCGACGCTCGCCTCGTCAGCAGCCGCAAGCGCACCTTGGCCGCCGACCGAGTCCAACCGCCGCGCTGAGGACGCGCGCGTCGAGAGCACGTCGAGAGCACGCGCGCTGCGCCCTCCGCTGCCCGACGCGCCGCCGAGCTCGCCCATCTCGCGCTGCCAGATGCGATCGAGGGCATCGCGAGGCATCTCGAGGTATTCGCGCGCGCTCCGCCCATTGAAGTCGGCCGCGAGCACGCGCGGTGTCGAGCGCGCCGAGCGCGCTGGCGGCGAGGGCACAAGTGCCACCGCCGCCGAGGCGGCGGAGAGCTCGCGTGCGGAGGCTGAGGCTGAGGCTGAGGCGTCGGCGGCGGTGCCTGCCCGCGGCTGCGGTGTTGGGGCCACAAGTGCTCGTGACGGCTCCGCTGACGGCAGCGGAAGCGTGGCGGAGTGTGGAAGCGTTGCGGACTGGCGATGGTGCCTCCGCTTCTGACGTGGCTGGTCCCGCGGCATTGCTCCCGCCGTCCCTGCCCCGTCGCGTGGCGCCGCCCGCGCCGCAAGGCTGGCGCCTGACGCCGCCGCCTCCGTCGGTGCCTCGCCCGCATCTTTCTCAGAACTGCCTAATTTGGACGTGCCTGTCGGTGCCTCATCTGCGTCCATCTCGGCGGGCCGACGGCCGCTGCTGCTGCTGCGCCGGCGGCTGCGGGTGGGCTCAGCAGCAGCGGTGACTGCGATCGCGGCGGCAACTCTTCCAGCGCTGGCGCTGCTGCCCACACGGCCGCTGCCGCGTGCGCTGCCATTGGCGCCGCCGCCACCGCCGCCACCACCGGCGCCGCCGGCACCGCCACCGCCGCCGCCACCACCGGCGCCGCCGGCACCGCCACTCATGGCGCGAGCGATGGCAGCAGCCGCGCCACCGCCGCCGCCGCCGGGGAGGCCGGCAGGGGCAGGGGCGGCGGCGGCAGCGGCGGCGGGCGCGTGAGCGCTGCTCTCGCCACCCTCGGGCGGGCGCCACGCAGGCGAGCGCCACGATGGCGGGCGGCTCGGAGATGGGACGCTCCCCCAAGGTCGCATGCGCGGCGAGCTTGGGCCGGGGCCGAGCAGGGGCGAGCGAGGCGAGGAGGGGCTGGCGGGGCCGCCGCCGTCGCCGCCGCAACGCCCACCGCTGCCGCGCCCGCCGCCTCCGCTGGCGCTGACGCCGCTGCCGTCGTCGCCCCAGCCGACGCGCCGGCTCGTCGCGTGGGGCGAGCGCGGAGAGCCCGGCTCGCCGAGGGACAAGGGCGGCGGCGGCGGCGGCGGCGGTCTCGACGCGTATTCCTTGGTGAGGGCGTCGAGGGATGGCGGCGGCTCGGGCGGCGCGCGCGTGAGCGACGCGAGGTACGTGCGACACGGTGCCGTCGACGCGTACTCCTTGGTCAGCGCGGTGAGCCGCGTGTACGAGTCGCGCACACGCTTCTCAAGGCCCTGCTCGAGGAGCGAGGAGAGGGCGACAATGCGCACCTCGATCTCGACGCGATACACGGCCTTGCATGACTTCGGCGTGAGCGGCTCGAGCCATGTGCGCCCACGCACCACGGCGCGTTGGCTCATCATGCGCGGCGACGACGAGAACGAGGCGGCATGCGCCTCGTCAAAGTGGTCGCGCCACCACTGCTGCTTCGAGACGAAGGCAAACTTGCTCGCGCCCAGGAGCGTTTGCAGCGCGACGGGCAGCGGGCTCTCGTCCGCGGTCAGCTCGCTCTCGCACGACACCGTGCGCGCGCCATCGTCATCGACGCCGTGCAAGCGCGAGAGCAGCGAGAAGGTGCAGTTCTCGGCGGCGGCGCAGTGGCGGTCGAAGTTGGTGTCCAGCCGGAGCGCCCAAAAGTGCTCCGCGGGCATCTCAATGATCTCAATGATCGTGAACGAACGCACCATTTTGCGAAAAGGCGTTCGCGGACTTGTGTTTTGGTGGGAAAACCACGGGAAAGCCACGTAAAAGCATGTCCCCGATCCGTGCTCCCAAATTCATTTCATGAGGGACGAGGAACTTTCAATTTTCATAGCGCTTTCACAGCGATAGAGAACTAACGGCAGAGAAGCGTCGATTGCCGAGGTGCCGCGCAAACGCACTTGGCGACCGCGCGTCGTCCTGCTGATCCCAGCGAGAGCCGACGTGGCCTCATGGATCCACGCAAGGACTACCTCGCACGGCTCGCCATCGACTCCCTCGGCGCCTCCGTCAGCAGCATGGGCTGGGCGGTCTCCGCCGATGAGATGGCAGCCAGCCTGCACGGCAGCTCGGCGTTGGCCAACTTTCTGGAGCAGCCGCACGTGCGCACGCTTCAGGTGAGCGTGGTGCCCTCGAAAGCTGGCGCCGGCACGTATGAGCTTTCCGCTTCGACGGCCGTCGGCTTCTCGAGCCAGAACGGCTCCAGAGCGTCAAGCGGCATCGTCTTCATCAAACGCTCGATGGAGGCGCTCACCAACGACAACATGTCGACGGTGGTGATGATGTCGACGCTCGGGGCGTCGCCGCTGCAGTCGCTCCAGCTCAATGTCCGGCAGCTCTACGCGCCGATGCTGCTGCAGGACCCGACATGGGCCTCGAAGCTCGACGCCGACGCCCGGCGCTCGCTCGAGGCGCTCGACACGGCGCTCGACGCCGCGATGCAGCTGGGCGAGAAGCAGGGCGCAGAGGAGGACGTGTCCACGATCGTGACCCCGCACGACGAATGCCAGCACTGGAAGATGATCGATGCCGGCTACATGGCCGGCGCGACCTCCGAGCAGCGCGCGCGCGCGCGTCAGTTTTGGGAGGTGCTCCAACCGTACGCCGAGCCGCTGAGCAACTTCGGCGACCTGCCGCTGGCGGAGATGGCGAAGCTGCTGCGCGAGCTGCGTGATGTGCTCGATGCACTCTACCAGGCCGGCTACAAGGAGACCCGGATGCGCCACCTGCTGCGCATCCTCGGCTCGGCTCTCGATGCGTACCTCAATCGGCGACTCTCCGACCTCGCGCTGCTCGAAGCGCCATACCGGGCGGTGGCGCGCGCGCTGCGCGACGCGAGCCAGCTGGTGGACACGTGGGTGGCGGACACGCAGCAGCTCACCGGCGTCTTCTGGCCGCAGCTCGGCACGTGGCGTTCGGGAGCCTTCGTGGACGAGGTGCTTGGCTGGCTGCGCACCCGCCTCGACGAGCTCCTCGAGATGCGCGCGGTCGTCCATCAGCTCTCGGCGGTGCTCTCGCCGTCGGAGCTGGCGGAGCTCAAGGTGGCCAAGGTCTTCGCGCCCTTTGCGGGCCTGCAGCCGATGCACCACTCCCTCTTCGCCCAGCCCGCGTGGCAGGCCGCGGCCGCCACGTTTAAAGAGTCGATGATGCCCATCGAGAGCGTCGTCGCGTGGCGCTCGCCGCGCGGTTCAGCTCGTCGGGCCTCAAGGGCCACGCGCTGCTGCGCGAGTTCTCACGGCACAAGGAGCTCGTGCGGCGTGAGCTCGTCTTCAAGGAGCTCGCGCCCGCGCGCGAGACGCTGCTCGCGCAGCTCGAGCAGCAGATCGAGTCGCTCCGCGAGGACTTTGAGACGCGCACGGGCCAGGCCGCCGGCAAGAACGGCACGTCGGGCGCCAAGCTGGGCAAGAACCTGCCCGAGGTGGTCGAGCACCTGACGCTGTCGAAGCAGCTCTCCGAGCGCATCTCGGAGCTGCTCGCGACCTCCGGGCCGCTCCTCTCCGACTTGCAAGGCATGGCGCGCTTCATGTCGCGCGCGGGCGAGCTGCACCAGTACATGCACGACTACCAGCAGCAGCACTTTTCGGAGTGGGTGCGCTCGGTCGAGGACGAGCTCAAGGACGACCGGTCGGGCCTCGCGATGAAGCTCACCGGCAAGCTGATGGAGGTGAACCCGCAAGACCTCTCGCTCCAGGTCAACTACTCGGACAGGCTCGTGCTCTTCCTGCGCGAGTTCCGTCAGCTCACGGCGCTCGGCTTCCAAATGCCCGAAGAGATCAACTGGAACGCGGAGGTGGCCCACCGCTTCTACAGGCACGGCGTCGTGCTCAAGCAGGTGGCCAACTTTTACAACACGATCGAGAAGCAGATCGTGCGCTCGCAGAAGCCCCTGCTGCTCGACCATGCGCTCCAATTCGAGAAGCTCGCGACCAACCCGACCGCCAAGTCGGCGAACAGCACGGGCGGCAAGATGATCACGTGGTCCGACCCGGCGCAGCTCGAGAGCTACATCGAGCACCTGCACTCGGCCGCCGAGCGCCTCACGCAGGAGAACCGCAAGCTGCGCCAGGTGCACACGTCCATGGGCGAGCAGGTGACGGAGCTCATGGGCATCTCGCTGCTGCGCGAGCAGCCCAAGTGGAAGGAGCGGGTCGAGACGCTCCGCCAGACGGTCGACGCGTTGCAGCCCCACTACCCTGGCATGAAGGGGTGGCGCAAGCACTGGGACATGCAGCTCTTCAAGGCGCTCGAGCATCAGTACCAGCTCGGCCTCGAGTCCCTGCACCAGGAGCTGCCGCACATCCGGTGCGAGCTTGGCTTCAAGTCGCGCAAGCTGCAGCTGCGCCCCTCTCTCGAGGAGCTCCGCCGAGACTTTTTCCGCGAGATCCAAAAGTTCATCTCGATCCCTACCGGCTTCAAAGGGCTCGGCTACTTTGACGATCCGGTCAAGGAGGCCGGCGTCGCCGCGCCCACCGGCGGACGCGAGCTGGGCAAGCACAAGGTGCTCAAGATCTTCCGCGACATGCCCGAGCGCAACGCGGAGTCGCTGCTCGTGGTGTACAAGAAGGCCGCCGAGCTCTTCGCCAAGGTCGAGAAGGTCGTGGCCACGTACCAGCCGTACTGCCTGCTCGGCATGTATGAGGGCAATCTGGACGATCTCGTCGAGGAGCAGGTCAAGGATGCGAGCGACTACGACAACGCGTACAAGGGGCTGCGCCAGCGGCGCAAGGAGGCGGAGAAGCTGCCCAACTTTGAAAAGGTCGACTGCATCAACATAAGCCTCGCGCCGCTCAAGAGCGCGCTCGAGGACCAGCACCAGCGGCTGAGCGACGCGCTGCAGCTCGGGATGGTGCGCCAAGCGACGGCGACGCAGCGCGAGCTCTCGGAGTTCATCTCCAAGTCGCTCGAGCACCTCTCGAAGCGGCCGCAATCGCTCGACGAGATCTCGGAGGCCAAGAAGCAGTGCCGCGAGGTCGAGACGTCCTCGTCGACCGTCAAGCTCGGCTTCAAGAAGCTCGAGGACCTCTCGCGCCTGCTCGCGTCGTACTCGCGCCAGCCCATCGAGCTCGCGCCCCTGATCTCGCGCTGGGAGGAGCTCGAGCTCACGCTCGGCGCCTTCAGCGAGCGCATCGAGGACCAGGTCGAGCACCTGCGCGGCCAGATGTCGGGGCGCGTGGACGAGATGCAGCTGCGCCTCGAAAAGTTCTCGGCGAGATGGTTCGAGCTCAAGCCGAAGAAGCTCAAGACCGGTAAGAGGGAGGAGATGCTCGCCGTGATCGCGCGGGTCAAGGAGTGGCAGTCCGAGTTCGCCGAGGTCGAGCAGAATGGCGCCAAGATTGTCTCCGACTGCGAGCACTTTGACCTGAAGCCGCCCTCGCTCGTCGGCCTCAACGACGTGCGCGCCGACATCGAGTCGTACGTGGCCTCGTGCGCCGTCTTCGAGGCGTACAACAAGGAGCTCGACGCCATCGCCCAGGAGGATTGGGTCTCCTTCCGGCAGCGCCTGTGGGTCTTCGAAGACTTTGTGGCCGCGTGGGTCGAGAAGCTGGGCACTTGCCCACCGGGCGCCGTCGCCGACCACCTGAAGGCGGAGCTCACGCGCTTCCGTGACGTGGCGCCCACGCTCAAGTACGTGCGTGGCGACGCGTTCCAGCAAGAGCACTGGCGCTCGCTCTTCCACAAGCTCAACATGGAGAAGATCTCACTCGACAAGCTGTGCCTGCACCACTTCCTCAGCGCCGCCGAGGCCATCGTCGAGCACGCCGACGATCTGCGCGTGCTCGCCGACCGAGCGCAGGGCGAGATTGCGATCCGCGAGGCCATCCAGGAGGTGGCCTCGTTTTCGCAGGAGGCGACCTTCGTGCTCACCGAGCACGAGGAGGCGGGCCGGCGCACGCCCCTCATCCGCGACTGGAAAGACCTCACGTCTCAAGTGAGCGAGTTCCAATCGCTCCTCGGCTCGCTCAAGGCGTCGCCCTTTTTCGGCGCCTTTTCCGACACGGTCGCGCAGTACCAGAGCAAGCTCACGCTCCTCGACGACGTGCTCGCGAAGCTCAACCCGATCCAGCGCAAGTGGGTGTACCTCGAGCCCATCTTCGGGCGCGGCGCGCTGCCGCACGAGCAGGCGCGCTTCACGCGCGTCGATGAGGAGTTCCGATCGATCATGCTCGGCATCGGCGACGACAAGCGCGTCTTTTCGCTGCTGCGCACGCCGCAGCTCGCCGAGTCCCTGGAGGCCATCCTCGACCAGCTCGAGCGCTGCCAGAAGGCGCTCGCTGACTTCCTCAAGCAGAAGCGCCAATCCTTCCCGCGCTTCTACTTCATCGGCGACGACGACCTGCTCGAGATCCTCGGCCAGGCCAAGAACCCAACCGTCATCCAGTCGCACCTCAAGAAGCTCTTCGCGGGCATCTTCAAGGTCAACTTCTCGCCCGCGAACGACCAGATCGTCGCCATGTGCTCGCTGGCGGGCGAGGAGGTCCCGCTCAACAAGCCGGTGCTGGTGACGGAGCAGGTGGAGGCGTGGCTGCAGCAGCTGACCGTCGCGATGAAGGCGACGCTCCAGGGCATGATCCAGCGCGCCATCTCGTCCGGCGAGACCGACATTGAGCGGCTGCCCTCGCAGGTCCTCTGCATTGCTGAGTACGTCGCTTTCACGCGCGAGTGCGAGGCCGCGCTCCCGGGAGGCAAGCCCGCGCTCGAGAAGCTCAAGGCGTCGCTCTTCCAACGGCTGGGAGAGCTCACGAGCTACCCGACCGACGTGCCGCTCTCGACCCTCAAGGTGAAGGCGCTCGTGCTCGACCTGATCCACAACATGGACGTGGTCGACCAGCTGCTCAAGGCGGGCACCACCTCGCCCAAGGACTGGCAGTGGCGCAAGCAGCTGCGCTACTACTTGAACCAGAACGGCGCCGTCACGATGCGGATGGTCTCCGCCGAGTTCGACTACACGTACGAGTACCAGGGCAACGCGCCCAAGCTCGTGCACACGCCGCTCACGGACAAGTGCTACCTCACGCTCACCCAGGCGATGTTCATGGGCTACGGCGGCAACCCGTACGGCCCCGCGGGCACGGGCAAGACCGAATCCGTCAAGGCGCTCGGCAACGCCTTCGGCCGGCAGGTGCTCGTCTTCAACTGCGACGAGGGCATCGACTCCAAGTCCATGGGGCGCATCTTCGTCGGCCTCGTCAAGTGCGGCGCGTGGGGCTGCTTCGACGAGTTCAACCGGCTGCTGCCCGACCAGCTGTCGGAGATTTCGCAGCAGATCCAGATCATCCAGGGCGCCATCATGGGGCGCGAGCTGCAGTGCGAGGTCAACGACACGCCAACCTCGGCGCCGGCATCTTTGCGACCCTCAACCCGGCGGGCAAGGGCTACGGCGGCCGCTCCAAGCTGCCCGACAACCTCAAGGCGCTCTTCCGTGCGATCTCGATGGCCAAGCCGGACAATGATCTCATCTCGGAGGTCATGATGTACTCGGAGGGCTTCAAGCATGCAAAGGCGCTCAGTGTCAAGCTCGTCGCCATCTTCACGCTCTCGAAGCAGCTGCTCTCGCCGCAGCAGCACTACGACTGGGGGCTGCGCGCGCTCAAGACGATCCTCTCGTCGTCGGGCCAGCTGCTCGCCGCTGAGAAGAAGCAGCAGGGCACCCTCGACCTCGGTCAGCCCGTCGAAGAGACCATCCTCATCAAGGCGCTGCGCATCAACACGGTCGAGAAGCTCACGCACTCGGACACGGAGGCGTTCAACGCGCTCGTGGGCGACGTCTTCCCCGGCGCGAACGTGACCGACGTCAACTACGAGGCGCTCGAGAAGGCGATCCTCAAGGTGCTCGAGGAGGAGAAGCTCGAGACCCTCTCGCTCCAAGTCCGCAAGATCCTCCAGTTCTATGAGGCCACGATGCAGCGGATGGGCGTGGTCGTCGTTGGCCCCTCGGGCTGCGGCAAGTCGACCATCTGGCGCGTGCTCAAGCTCGCCCTCGCCCAGATGGGACAAAAGATCCCCACATACGTGATGAACCCAAAGTCGATGCCGCGCGAGCAGCTGCTCGGTCACATGGACATGGACACGCGCGAGTGGTTCGACGGCGTGCTCACTGCGTCCGCGCGCAAGGTGGTGCGCGAGCCGCCCGACGTCAAGAGTTGGATCATCTGCGACGGCGACATCGACCCTGAGTGGGTCGAGTCTCTCAACTTGGTCCTCGATGACAACCGGCTGCTCATGATGCCCTCGGGAGAACGCATCCAGTTCAGCCCGAACGTCAACTTCATCTTCGAGACCCACGACCTCAAGTTCGCCTCCCCCGCGACGGTCTCTTGGATGGGCATGATCTTCCTTGACCAGGAGACGTCCGACGTCAAGTGCATTGTGAGCGCGTGGCTCAAGAAGCAGCCGGCCGAGTTGCAGATGAAGCTCGACAACTGGCTGAGCGAGTACTTTTTCAAGGCGCTCGATTGGGTCTTGGCGCAGGACTCGGCCGTGGTCGACACCACCAAGGCGGGCATCGTCGTGAGCGCGCTCTCGCACTTGCACGGCGTCGCGTCGAAGGCGGAGTTTGTGTGTGCGGCCATCCGCGGGTTTGGCTCCAACTTGATGCACACGAAGCGCGCCGAGCTGGCCAAGCTGCTCTACTCATGGACCGGTGAGATGCCGGCCGACCATCGGCGACCCCTCGACGGCTTCTTCAACGTCAAGCGGGGCGTGCATGAGCTGTACGCGCAGGACACCTCGCAGCAGCTCACCTTTGACGACTTCGACACCGAGGGCGGCGCGATGGTGCGCACGGCGGCGGTGCAGCGCGATGAGCACATGCTGCTCCCCTGGATGGAGCGCATGGAGCCTCTGATCCTCGTCGGCCCCGAGGGCTGTGGAAAGCACATGCTGCTCTCCAAGCTCTTCGCGGCGCAGCGCGGCACACACGTGGCTGTCGTGCACTGCTCGGCGCAGACGCTCGCCTCGCACGTGATCCACAAGCTCTCGTCTGTGTGCCAGATGTCGCAGACGCAGACGGGCCGCGTGTACCGTCCCAAGGACGCCGCGCGCGTCGTCCTGTACCTCAAGGACATCAACCTGCCCAAGCCCGACAAGTACGAGACCGCGGAGCTCGTCGCCTTCCTCCAGCAGCTCGTCACGTACCAAGGATTCTACGACAAGAACCTCGACTTTGTCGGGCTGCAGAACATCCACCTCGTCGCGTCCATGAACCCGTCGACCACCGTCGGGCGCTACCCCCTCTCGACGCGCTTCACGGCCAACGTGCGGCTCGCGTACGTGGGCTACCCCGAGAAGGAGTCGCTCTATTCGATCTACACCGCGCTCAACCGCGTCGTCCTCGCGCGCTCATGCGCGGGCTCGGCGACGTGGGATACGCTCAAGGCGGCCGAGAAGCTCGCCACGTGCATGGTCGACATCTTCGAGCAGGTGCGCCGCAAGTTCTCAGTCGACGAGCAGCGGCACTACCTGTTCACACCACGCGACCTGACGCAGTGGGTGCGTGGGCTCTTGCGGTACGAGCTTGCGGAGGCGTCGCAGCCGCTGCTCGATACGTGGGCCTTCGAGGGCGCGCGCATGCTGCGCGACCGGCTCGTCGATAGCCGCGCGACCTCGCGCTTCGACGCGATCGTCGCCGCGGCGCTGCGGCAGCACTTTGACTTCGCCGTCGAGGAGAGCCGCAAGACGATCTTCTCGTCGCTCCTCGGCGGCCTCTCCGACCGCGCGGGCGCGATGCCCGACAGGGCGCTCACGCTCAAGAAGGCGCCAACGGCCGACTTCGAGAAGATCGTGCAGCAGGGCCTGAAGCAGTACGAGCGCGAGATGAAGGAGCTCGGCCTCGTCCTCTTCCCCGAGGCCCTCAACGCCGTCGCCCGGATGGACCGCGTGCTCTCGCAGCCGGGCGGCAACCTGCTCCTCGTGGGCGCGAGCGGCGTGGGCCGGCGCTCCGCCCTCTCCCTCGTGTGCCACATGCACGGGCTCGAGGTGTTCACACCGATGACCGGGCGTGACTACTCCCTCAAGAGCTTCAAGGCGGAGCTCAAGGCGGTGCTGCCAAAGGTGGGAGTGCAGGGCACCGCGGGCGTGCTGCTGCTCGAGGACCATCAGCTGCGTGACGAGGCGCTCATCGAGTGCGTCAACTCGCTCCTCTCGTCGGGCGAAGTGCCTGGCCTCTTCGAGCCGCAGGAGCTCGAGCCGATGCTCGCGCCTCTCAAGGAGGAGATGTCCAAATCGGGCTACAAGCATCGGACGCTCTACGACCTCTTCGTGCACCGCGTGCAGCAGTTCCTGCACGTGGCGCTCCTCATGGACCCGACGAACAAAGCCTTCCTCATGCGCTGCGAGTCCAACCCCGCGCTGTACACGCGCTGCTCGATGCTGTGGATGGGCTCGTGGTCGCAGCCGTCGATGGAGGCGCTCGCATCGACCGCGGTGGGCTCGATTGAAGAGGAGATGCTCCCGAGTGTACAGAAGCCCCTCGTGCTCAAGCAGATGGTTCAGCTGCACCAGCGCCTTGAGATGTCGGCGACCCAGGGTCACCACGCCGACGCGACCCCGCGCATGTACGTGGCGCTCACGCGCGTGTGGCGCAAGATCTACGTGGCGCAGCGCAAGAAGATCTCGGATCGGGTGGAGCACCTGAGCGGCGGCCTCGCCAAGCTCGCGGAGGCGGAGAAGGAGGTGGCGCGCATGTCGAAGACGGCCAACGAGCAGCGCGCGCTGCTCACGCAGAAGCAGCAGGAGGCGGACCAGGCGATGGAGATGATCCAAAAGTCGATGGAGGGCACCGTCGAGAAGCGGCGCGAGGTGGAGCACTTGCAGCTCAAGCTCGGCAAGGAGGAGGTCGAGATGACGAAACAGAAGGCGCAGGTGGAGGAGGAGTTGCGCGGCATCCAGCCGGTGCTCGACGCGGCGAAGCAGGCCGTCGGCGGCATCAAGAAGGACAATCTGAACGAGATCCGATCTCTGAAGATGCCGCCCGAGGCCATCCGCGACGTGCTCGAGGGCGTCCTCAAGATCATGGGCAACTTTGACACCACCTGGGTCTCGATGAAGCGGTTCCTCGGCTCGTCGAGTGTCAAGGAGGACATCCTCAACTTCGACTCGCGCAAGATCACCCCGGAGATCCGCGATGCCGTGCAGGACCTGCTCGATAAGCGCGGCAACTCCTTCGAGCACGCCGTCATCCACCGCGTCTCGGTGGCCGCCTCGCCCCTCGCGGCGTGGGTCAAGGCCAACCTAGAGTACTCGGCCGTGCTCATCCGGATCGCCCCGCTGCAGAACGCCAACGACCGTCTTGTGGCAGAGCTCGAGTCTTCGAAGGATCGGCTCGGCAAGTGTGAGGCCGCCCTCAGGCACCTCGACGTCAAGGTGCAGGAGCTCAAGAACGACTTTGCGAAGCGGACGGCAGAGGCGGAGTCCCTCAAGGCGTCGCTGCGGAAGGCGGAGGAGGTGCTGGGCTCGGCGCAGGAGATGCTCGGCAAGCTCGCCGGCGAGCGCACTCGATGGGACGCGATGATGGCGGAGCTCAACGCGTCGGTCAATGCGATGGCGGGCTCGTCCCTCTTGGCCGCTGGCTTCCTCGTGTACCTCGCGGACGAGACCGAGCACGTGCGCAAGATGCAGCTCGAGGAGTGGCACGAGGCCTTCGTGCAGGGAGGTTTGCTCACGAGTAAAGGGCCCAAGGTCGGCGCGCCCGGGGGCTTCTCGATGCAAACCTTCCTTTCGACCGAAGGCGAGCTCCTGCGTTGGAAGGGCCAGGGGCTGCCCACCGATAAGCTCTCGTCCGAGAACGCGATCGTCATCCTGAACGCGCACTATACGCCCCTGATCATCGACCCCTCCTCCCAAGCGCTCGAGTGGCTCAAGACCAACTTGCAGGCGGGCGGCGGCGCCATCGAGGTCCTCGTGCCGCACGAGCCGCGCTTCGCCAACGCGCTCGAGCTCGGCGTGCGCTTCGGCAAGACGCTCGTGCTGCAGGAGGTCGATAAGATCGAGCCGATCCTCGTGCCCTTGCTCAGGAAGGACCTGACTCGTCAGGGTCCGCGCTTCACGGTGCAGGTGGGCGATAAGGCGATCGACTACACGGAGGGCTTCCGCATGTTCCTTGCGACGCGCAACCCGACGCCCGAACTGCCGCCCGACGTGGCGTCGCTCATCTCGCTGGTCAACTTCTCCGTGACGCTCGCTGGCCTCGAGGAGCAGTTGCTCGGAGTGACCATCCAGCACGAGCAGCCGGTGCTCGAGCAGCAGAAGATGGCGCTGCTCGCCGCGGAGGACAAGCTCAAGATCGAGCTCGAGGGCATGGAGCAGAAGCTGCTGCTCGATCTCGCCGCCTCCGAGGGCAACCTGCTCGAGAACAAGGCGCTCATCGACTCGCTCAACACGCTCAAGTCCGCCTCGGTCGCGATCCAGGAGAAACTCGTCGAGTCGTCCCAGCTGCAGCTCTCGCTCGACGGGCAGCGAGAAGTCTTCCGGCCCATTGCGAAGACGGGCTCGCTCCTCTTCTTCACCCTCCTCGACCTGCAGCGCATCAATTCGATGTACAAGTACTCTCTGCCCATGTTCCTCCGGCTCTTCCACCAGGCCCTCGACTCGCGCCAGCTGGGGCACGCGCCGCCCGCCGACCGGACGCGCCTCCTCTCGCCGCTGCTACAGCAGCTCGTCTTCGGCTCGGTCGCGCGCTCGCTCTTCAAGGCTGACCGGCTCACGTACGCGATGCATCTGATCCATTTGCTCCACCCACGCCTCTTCGCGGGCGACAATGACGCCGAGTGGCAGCTCTTCACGGGCAAGGTCCTCGTCGCCGGAGGTGGCGGACCGCCGCTCCCGCGCTGGGCGCATGCGGAGCGCGCGCCAGCCTTCGCCGCACTCGCGCAGGCGATGCCGCAGCTCGCGTCGCTCCCGTTTGCCGACCCGTCGTGGGCCAAGTGGGCCTCATCCGAACGGTGTGAGGTCGACTTCCCGCCGAGCCTTCCGCCCGCGACGACGCCCTTCCAGCGGATCCTACTCGTCCAGGCGCTCCGTCCCGAGCGCCTCCAATACGCGCTCACGAACTTCGTCATGACGACGCTCTCGATCCCGTCGCTCTCGCCCTCGTCCTCGGCGCTGCTCGAGATCGCCCGCAGCGACTCGCATGCGGCCGCGCCCATCCTGATGATCACGACCGCGGGAGCGGACCCAACGCAGGAGCTCGAGGACATTGCGGCGCGCGAGATGGCCGGCCGTTACAAACAGCTCGCAATGGGCGGCCAGCAGTGCGCGACGGCGATCACGATGGTGCGCGAGGCCGCCAAGAATGGCAACTGGCTCTGCCTCAAGAACTTGCACCTGGTGGTCCATTGGGTGCCGCAGCTCGAGAAGGAGCTCTCTTCGCTCACGCTGCCGGCCAACTCCACCTTCCGGCTCTGGCTCACGACGGAGCAGCATCCGGCATTCCCGACCATCTTGCTGCAGCAGTCGCTCAAGCTCACGTGCGAGGCACCCCCCGGCCTCCAAAAGAACTTGCAGCGCTCGTACGAGTCGCTCATGCACAAGGAGTTTGTCGAGAAGGGGCCGCCGGCGCGCGCGCAGCTGCTCTTCGTCCTCTCGTGGTTCCACGCGGTGCTGCAGGAGCGGCGCACCTACATCCCCCAAGGCTGGACCAAGTTCTACGAGTTCTCGCCGGCCGACCTGCGCTCAGCCGCCGACATCTGCGACTCGGCCATCGGGCTCTCGCAGGGCAACCCCGACTGGGTGACGATCCACGGGCTGCTCGGTTCGGCCGTGTACGGCGGACGGGTCGATCAGACGATGGACGAGCGGCTGCTGCACACATACCTGCAGCAGTACTTTTCGACGGCGATGCTCTCGCCCGGATCTCGCGGCTCCATCCGGCTCGCCCCCGGCGTCTCGCTGCCCACGACCAACGCGCACGCCGACTACGTCGCGCTGATCAGCCAGCTGCCCTCGCAGGACTCTCCCTCGCTCTTCGGGCTGCCCGCGAATGCGGACGTGGCGGTGCAACAGCGCTCCGCCGTGTACGTGCAGCAGAGCCTGCGCACGCTCGGCACCGACCCCGACGCCTCGACGTCCTTTGACCGCGAGAAGTGGGCGGCGCAGCTCACGCCGCTCCTCACCCTGTGGGGACAGCTCTCGACGCAGTGCGAGCCGATGCGCCAGGCGCCCGCCGGCCGGCCAGATGCAACCTCCGGCCAGCCCGTCGACACCATCGTGGCGCTCGAGGTCAACCGTGCCAAGGCGCTCCTCCGCCTCGTCGACGAGTCCACGGGCGCCATCGCGCGCGTCGTGCGCGGTACCGAGCTCCTGAACGCGACCACCAAGGCCCAGGGCAACGCCCTCGTCGGCGGCGCCGTGCCGAGCGTGTGGCAGGAGGTGTGGGAGGGCCCCGAGGAGCCGGTAGCGTGGATGAAGCAGGCGGTGGCCAAGGTCGTCGCCCTCGCCCGTTGGCAGCAGCAGTCCCTCGCGGGCGCACTGCTCCAAGGGCCGCTGCGCCTCAACGAGCTCCTCTCGCCCTCCTTCTTCCTCACCGCGCTGCGTCAGCAGACGGCTAGGCTCGCCAAGGTGCCGATGGACTCGCTGCGCCTCTCGAGCGCTCTCGAGCCACAGGTGCTCTCGAACGCGTCCCTCCGCGTGCGGATCGATGGTCTGCTGCTCCAGGGAGCCGACTGCGCGCCGCCGCAGGGCCTCCATCCCCTCGCCCCCGACGCGCCCACGCTGAGCGAGATGCCGCCGCTGCACCTCGCATGGGTGCCCAGCACGGCGCCCGAGCCATACCCGCTCGATCGGTCCGCGCTCCTCCCACTGTACCTCGACCTGAATCGCGAGGTGCAGCTCGGCGAGTTGCGCTTGCCATGCTCCGGCGTCGAGGCCGCTTGGTTGCAGGCGGGCGCCGCCCTCTTCCTCAGCGGGGCGGACGCTGCCTAACTCGAGAGCCGCTCTGATAGTGGACACCAACCCTCAACACTCTTCCTCAGCGGGGCCGACGCTGCCTGAGACGTGCGGTGTACGGCTGGTCGCGACGCGCAACGCGCGCGCCCTCGCGCGCTCGTGGTACTAGCCACGTGGGGGGCGCGAGCGAGGCGAGGACAAGGCGCGGACCGGTGGCAAGCTTCCTTATCGGGGTGGCGTTTCTGGCATGGGACGCCTTGAAGGAAATTTCTAATTTGACGTGAGGGTGGTGACTGTGGAGAGTGGGTTGTGTTCTGGCGTACCACCGGTATAATAACGGTATACGTTTTTTTCTCACGACGACGCGCTATTGCGCGGCGGCCCGAGTGCGCAGTCCGCGCAGTCTGTGGCATCGCACTGCGCCATGCACTGCGCGCGTCGGCGGCGACCGTCCACGATCCAGCGCGGTGGCCGCCGGCGCCGCTGGCGGGGTAGCAAGGCGCCAAGGGCCGCCGCTTGGCCACCGGTCGAGGCGTCGTCTGAAACGCTGTGGAGCACTTCTGCTTTCGAGTTTCGTCGGGCTGTGGGCAATTGGCTGTGAGCGCTGTGGGAAGACGAGATGTTTGCTCATCTTGCTGGAGTCGCACGATGTGCGACGACCAGCAATTTCTGTGAGAAAACTGTGAGAAAAAAGGGCTCTCAAGTTGGTTCACAGTTGGGGGGGGGTCAAAGTCCTGGTTTCGTCACAGTGTTTCGTCCAACTGACACGTGTTGCGCGTCTAGAACGAGCGTGAGTGTCAATGCCGACGATCGTGGAAGGCGTCGACTTCGACACCGTGGCGCGCGAATGGCGTTGCAAGTGGTCGGCGGACAACGACAAGGCCTCGCTCGCTGCGGCGCAAGCGCTGCTTGTCAAGACAAAGCCCGAGATTGATGCAGTCAAGGGTGTGAAGGAGGTGAAGCGGATAGTCTGCGGCGGCTGCCATGACTTCAAAGTCATCATCGCACTCGACGCAGCTGTTTATGGAGACTGGGAAGCGCAGGTAAGCGATATTCCCTGGGTCACTCCGATAAAGGCTCACCAGATGAATGCGCCTGTGCCTGTGCGGCAGGAGTTTTCCCCTGAAAAGGCGTTCCTTGAGGCACTTGGCAGCATCCCGGGAATTTCCAATGTCGAGACGCAGACATTCACGTTCATGACGGCATGAGCTCCAGCATAGCATCGAGTTTGCCGTCTTGATGCAGAGCTTGGCTAACCCACACGCATTCATGCGGTTTGGGGCACACCGTACTGTGAATAAAGACGCGGCAAGGCGCAAGAGAGCAACCCGCGGGCGAGTCACGTACTGCTCAAAGGGCTTCAAGGAGGCGACACTCTGACGTTGAGTGAGGGTGAGGGTGTTGAGTGCAGTCTTAGGCCATTCTGTCTCGGAAATTTGTGAGGGTGATAGATACCGAACACACAATCTTTACAAATTCGCTAGTACCGCGCCGTTACAGGACTCGTTTCCGGACTCGTACGATCGACTCGTCCGATTCTTTTCGGCGTGTGTTGCACCGTTCTGCGTTGCGTCTTGCGAAAGCGAAGCAGTATACGCGGTTCGCACAATTCGGTTCGTCTGAGGATGAGCGAGCTTGAGGACATGCAGTGCGCGTTGACGATGAAACCAAATCCGAATCTGGAGAGTTTGAGGTGTGAACCACGGATGGGATCTTCGGATCATGGCGAGCGCAGGCTCCGCGCTCGTGAGCCATGGTGTGTGGTGGTTGAAGCCTATGGGCCTAGATGAAGGTGATGGCTCTAGATGAAGGTGAGACTCGGACGTCGGTGAGGCAGATCGCCATGAATGGCAATGCGGTCTTCTCTGTGAATGATCGCTATGAATGGAAATGCGGTCTTCTCTGCTCCTTGGCAAGTTGCACATGCTTCAGGTGATGATACATTTGGCGCCGAGCGTCACGCTGCTGCTCCAGTTGGCTCGGAGTAGGCGCAACGCGCTCCGCCCGGGGCGATGCCCTGATCGTCGCGGCCCCCATCGTCCCAGCGGGTGAACCCAGAGAATCCGCATCCCACAGAGCGGGAACGGGGCTCGAAGGTAACGGCGGCGGCGGCTTCGGCGGTGGAAGCGGTGGCGAAGGCGGCCGTTGCACGGCCTCCACCTTCTTCCCAGGTGACGAACCCACAGGCTGCGGGCCGCCGCTGTGGGAGCTACTTGAAGCTCCGGCGATCTCCTCACATCTCCTCACATCTCGGTAGCTACTCGACGCTCCGGTGGCTGGCGGCTGCCGCGGGGCAGCGGAAGTGCGCCTGCGAGGGCTCTGATGGCTATCCTCCTCAGCCCACCCCCATGTCGGCGACGGAGGCGAAGGCGGTGAGCGGCTCATGTTGGGTGCCGAGCCGGACGAGCGCAGACCGGACGAGCGCGGCGAGGGAGGTGCCGGTGAAGGCACATAGGAGGACGGCCGTGTCTTGAGCTCGGTTTCGAGTGCAGCCATGGCCACCTGGCGAAGCGCAGCCATCTTACGCTCAAGGCACGCCTCGCGCTCGCTCGACTCCGCCTCGGACTGCCCCAAGCGTGCAGTCGCCTGCTGCAGCAGACTCATCATCGCGGCGTGCTTGGCCTGGAGCTTCGAGAGCTCCTCCTGCGTGTCAGTGAGGACGCGGGTGTCCACGCGAGTCGCGGAGAGCAGCTGCTCAGTTTGCGTGCGCGCTCGACGTTCAGCGTGCAGCTCAGCCGTCACTTCATGGAGCTGTGCTTTGAGCTGTGGAACCTGGTCCCATTCGGCCTTTTGGGCTGCAATAAATTTGTCGGCGTCCATGCGCGCCGTCTGCTCCCTTCGTAGCTGCTCGCCAAGTTGAGCAGCCCTTTCCAGGAGCTCGTCTGCTGTGTACGGATCATCACGGAAGCCACCACCAGTTCGCACGACGCGCACTTGCAAGCCCGCCGACTGAAGCAACGCCATATACTCGGCCTCCATGTACTTTGCTCGTCGTGGGGTCCGCGATGCCTGACCTCGCCACTGCTCGTCGCTTGTGGACCACGAGCGCAGGTCCGCTATGGTATGAGTAGTCGACGGCATTAGTTGCGCCTTTTTGCGCCACCCGTCGCCATCGTGTGGAGCACGACGCGTAACTTGGGCGCTCTCGACGGCGCTCAGAACTTCACGCTACCGGTACAGACGCGTGAAACGACGACGAGCAAACTTCGCTCGCGTCTCTCTCTCGATGACCCGCGAGCGCAAGGCTGCGCGCGAGCGCCGCTCGATCCACCTGCAGCTGCGCAAGGGTGCGCGCGCGCCGCGGCGCGCGCCCTCGCCGCTTGAGCGTCTCGTCCTCTTCCGGGCCGTCGACGCCCGCGATCCCAACGCCTTCAGCCTGCGCTGGTTGCACGACCTGAACCTGGACGCGCTGCACCGGATGCCACCGATGCACCCGGCCGAGATTTGCGCGCATCGGCTGACCGTGCTCAGCTACGCAGCCTGGCGCCGGCGCCACCGTATCGTCAAGGCGCTGCTCGTCGCGGGCGCCTCAGCGAGCGTCAGCGCCCGAAAGCCGCTCGGCGCGCTGCACGAGACGCCCGAGGAGGAGGATCGGCTGACCGACCTGCTCACGCGGCGGCGCGGCGGCGGGTTCGACTTCGCAACGGCCGCGCACGTTGTCGGCTGCGTCGTGCGCATGCGCACTATCGCCGCGCGCGACGAAGGCCTCGGCTTGCCGCTGGGCGCGTGCGTGCGGTGTGCCGCGACAGGCAGCAGCGTGAGCTTCGACCCTTGCGGTTGCGTCGTGTGCGAGGGGTGCGTGTGGCGTCGCGTGCTCAGCGAGGCTCAGGGCGGTGGCGTGCAGGGCGACGTGCGCTGCCCGCAGTGCGCCGCCGTGTGTCCGCTGCGAGGCCACGGCGGCAGCGACGGCGCCAAGGGCGGTGATGGCGAGGGCCATGGCGAGGGCGAGGATGTCCAAGGCGCCGGCGAGGGCACGCTGGCCGCACCCGCAGGTGTTGATGCGACAGCAGAGGCGGCGCCGGAGGGCGCAGGTATTTGCGAAAAGGATGACGCAGCCCGTGGCGGCGGCGGCGGCGGCGGCGGCGGCGGGAGGAGCTGGCGCTGCGAGTGCTGCTGCTACAGCAACTACGGGCGGCGACCGTTTTGCCGCAATTGCCTGGGCGCGCGCCCGCCGCCCTCGCGCGCGCTGCCACCTTCGCGCCACCCGATGGCAGAGATCGACGCGGCCACGCCCGAGGCGCCGGCGGAGGGGGCGGAGGAGGAGGAGGAGGAGGAGGCGCAAGGGATGATGGCGCTCGCGTCGCCCGCGCCGCGCGTCGTCGTGGAGATGTGGTTGCGCGAGCGGCGGCTGCTTGGGCAGCAGCTGACCTACCTATGCGGCCACATGGCGCGCGTCGTAGTCGGCGAGGGCGAGAGCGAGGGCGAGGGAGGAGGCGAGGGCGGAGGCGTGGGCGGCTGTGCTTGGGAACGCGAGGTCGATGGAGATTGGGAGGCAGTGGACCCGACCGAGCGGCTGGGGCGGCACGACAACGGCGACGGTATTCGCGCCGTTGTGGGCGGACAGGATGGCGCCGCAGACGACGATGACGATACCAATAGCGCCGACAGCACCAGCGCGTGCTCTGCCGCCCCCTCCGCTGCCACCGGCCAGCACGCGTCCTCCTTGGCATGGCTCGCGGCGCTGCGTTCGGCGCCCGTTGAGCTGGTGATCGACACGTATGCAATGCGCCATGGTGGCAACGATCTCGAGGCGGCCCTCCTCCATTGCGGGCCGTTCCCAGGAGAGCGAGTTCGTGCGGTGGGGCGCCCCTGGTTGCGCGTCGCTCCGGAGGGGTCACAGCGCGTGTGGGAGGTGCACGCGGAGGCGGCGGTGCTGCTCAGGCCCACCTGGCCGATCCAGACCCAATCGCCGCACGGCGGGGCCAACGTGCCGCCGTCCGATGCGCGCTCGACGCCACGCAAGCGTTTCGAGGCCTTGCCACCCCGAGAGGCGGCGGCGGCGCGGCTGCGCACTCTCGACCACACCCAGAGGTGCGAGTATGCGGCGGAGGCGGCGATGTGCGGCGAGTGCACGCACCTCGAGGCGCTCCAAGCCATCGGATTCGACCTCTCGAGGCCCTTGAACGAGTATGGGCAGACACCGCTTGTGCTCGCCGCATGGAATGGTCACGAGGCTGCCGTGACGCTCCTGCTTGCACTGGGCGCCGACGCGCGGCGCGCGGCGCATGGCGGCGCCACCGCGGCGATGGCGGCCGCCGGCGCGGGGCACGCGGCACTGGCGAAGAGGCTCGCGAGGGCAGCAGCGGGTGATGACGCGGCTCTTGACGAGGACGAGGCCAGTTTTGGGGAGGAACGCGCAGTCCCCGAACTTGTCGCCTCCTCCCCCGAGGCTGCCGCCACCCCGGCCCCCCTGCCCTCGTTGCTGCCGTTGCCGCCGCCACCACCCATGCCGCCGGCAGCCGCGCGCCTCATGCGCCTGATCGCGAGCGACGCGATGCACCCGGGCGCCGGCGCGTGCTACATTGACGGTGGTGTGCCCGAGGCAACGCTCAGCGCGCTCGTCGACCTCTTCGCAACGCTCCCTGCCGCGTCGCAGCGAGACTCGCAAGGCCTCTCGACCCGCCACTACTTTTGCGACGTGCAAGGGCACGCGGTCGCGGTGCTCGGGGCGGCGGTGCGCGCGGCCGTTGACAATGCGCGCGCTTCTGGCGAGGACGCTCGACTGCCCTGCGATGGAGATGCGCTGCCGCAGATGCGCTTCCTATGCTATGCCGAGGCGGGAGGCGGCCTCGCACCCCACACCGATCTGAGCCGCACGCGTCGGTCCGATGGGCGCACGTCGCGGTGCACCTTCCTCTTGTACCTCTCAGATTGCGCCTCGGGTGGACGCACTGTGCTGCTCGAGCAGCTCCAAGGCGGCAGCGTACTTGCCGAGGTAGTGCCTACGCGTGGCCGGCTGCTCCTCTTTCCACACGCCTGTCCACACCGCGCCGACGAGGTGGTCGCCGAGGGGCTGCCCAAGATCCTGCTGCGGGGTGAGATGGTCTGAACGAAGCACGCTCACGCCGAGGGGTCTTCTGCCCGGTTTGTACCCTGTCTCGTCTTTCAGCTTTCCAGGGATACCAGATACCATCCGTCAGTCAGATGGTCAGAAGGCGCCGCCGGTACCATACGGCGCCTTCCCCGAATGTTAACCGCCTATTCACACGTTTGCGTCTCTCTTCCTCGTGCATCTCTGTGATTCTCGGGCTCGATGCTGCGGACGCCTCTCCGCACGCCTGCCGTGGTGACGGCCGTGGTGACACGGCTCGGTGCGCCGTCCATGCAAGAGACGCGTGCCGCTGAGTGGAATCCTTCGGGTCTCTCCATTCCAGTCCTGACCGTGCCAGAGTATTGCAAGGCGGCGCCGCCGTATCTCTCCGGTGAGCTTGCCGGCGACGTCGGCTTCGACCCGATGTGCTTGGCCGCTCTCGCCAAACCGATGCCCGCCACCTTGCCCGGCCTACTGCTCTCGGCTGGCAGCCGCCGGGCAAAGATTGAGGCGATGACGCCGGATGATCAGCAGCAGGCTCTGAAGTGGATGAGGACCGCGGAGCTCAAGCACGCGCGGCTTGCGATGCTGTGCGCGGCCGGCTGGCCGATGGCCGAGCTCGCCAACGGCGAATTCCTGCGATCGATGGGCACCAATGGCCGTGCGCCCTCCCTCCTCAACGGTGCCCTCTTCGACGGCCCCGACCGCGGCTTCCTCACCATCGTCTTCGGACTATCAGCACTGCTCGAGGTGTCGGGCGCATACTACGGCTCGAATGGCGGCGACTATGACTTCGACCCACTGGGCGTGGCGTCGGCGGAGGGTGGCGTGCTGCCCACGAGCTTGCCCAACGTGGGCCAGGCGGACCGGCTCGCGCTCAGCGAGCTCAAGAACGGACGACTCGCAATGGTCGCCGTCGCGGGCTTTGTGGCCCAAGAGTACATTTATGGCAACCCCGTGGTTATGCAGACGCCCTTCTTCTTTGGGCGGTGACCGGGCATGCCCGACTGGAGCGGCATGGTCGAGCACAAATGGTGATTGCCGTGTGCGGTGCCGCCTCAACGAGCCGAGCCGAGCGACGGGTCCGACGCCGCCCGCGGTTCACGCAACAGATCGACGCACAGTGGGCACAGATGTGGCGGCGGCCGGCCCGAGCTGCGAGCAAGCATGGACATGTGACCATGTTGATGTTACGCAGGGTGTATTTCTATGAGATCGTCTCTGGACTCTGCGCGGTAAATGGGCGTTATCGATCGGTAGACAGCATGTGAGCGATCCATCGTATTATCATGAAAATCGGCGTTGTAATATTCGTGCGTAAATTGCGAATTGCTGGCATGCGGGGGTTCTTGGGCCATGGCGGTGCGCCTAGTATCCCTTTTCGTGTCGACGTTGCTTCAGAGCCGCTACGATCAGGAGAAGTCCTAACCCAGTTTTTCAGTACTGATTTAGTAAGCCGACCTAAGGGTCAGGTCCCCAGGATTTAGTAAGGCGACCTCTTCTCAGCGGTGTACCGTTCTCGCTTCTGTACGTAGTATACCGTGATACTCATACTGAACCGTACGTACAGCCATGGAACAATGGCGAGCCGCAAGCCCTCAGATCTCAGTGCAGGAGATGTCGCACGGACGAGCTAGTACAGGGGCGTCTGTGCGCGGGCGCGCTCAGCCTTCAGGCAAGGGCTTCAGCCAAAGATGTTGCTGCTCTGGTTACGCGCCCGGGTAGCGGCCGCGGCCGCAGTGGCGGCCTCATAGACGGCGATCGCCTCGGAGGGGTTGCCCTGCACGAGGTCCTGCATCGGCTGACGCGGGCGGCCCATTGTCTTGCTGGTGGGGTGCAACAGGCCGCCGTCCTCGATGGCGCCGTAGTCGGCGGGCATGCCAAACATCTCGGGCGTGAGGTCGCCGAGGCCGGAAGCGCGGCAGAGTGCGCACTGCGTGTCCATGATCCACCGGGTGACCGCCTCGATCGAGCCCGTCGTGGTCAGGGCCGGCAGGCGGTCGGCGCCCACGAGGTCACGAAGATCCATCGCGCGGTTCTTGAGCTTGAGCCGCGGCTGCTGCGAGAGCTGCTCGAAGGTGTAGAGGGCGACGCTCTTGCCTTCGAAAACGGCAGTATCGGGTGCGCGGAAGAAGGCCATGATTCTGTGATGGGACGAGAGGAGAGCGCGTCAGCCTCGATTAAGATATTCCCACGCGGGCTCCACGACACTCCCGAGGAAAGCTGGGGGCGGGCGCGCGCGCGCACGGCGGCGCAGAGGGCGGACGGCGCGCGCGCGTGCAGAGAGAGGGTGGTGGATGGTGCAGTAGTGCTTGAGTGGCGCAGTCAGATATGTGCTGCGCGGGTCGAGCGGGGCTGCGTGGGCCGCGACGGGACGCCGCGAGTGAAGGGGACGCAACACACCCGTTGCTTGGGAGTGTTCGGCAGTTTGAATGGAGGAGACCGGGAAACTGGCCGAAAACTTGCCCGAAAAGGGGCGATGAAACCCGGCTGTCGGCTTACGAAGTTCAGTTTTGCAAGCATACTTCGAATCGAGATGCGATCATTACATTGTACTTGGATGGGCACAGCAGCTGGCCGCCCATCGCTCACAGCAAATCGCTATCGGGTGCGGGAGCCCTAGAACAGACTACATTAGTAGGTAAATTCTCGCGCCAACTCTCACGTCTGGAAGTGCCACAGCCCGTTCCGCGGAGCGCGCACGTAAGGTCGGGCTCCATGCGCCTGCGGGGCACAGGCAGCCAGACCGGTAGAGTGGCGGCGCGTAGAGGTCGCATCGTGTGGCGCAGTGGCAGGTCGCTGTGGCGCAGTCCGAGGGAGGACGAGTGCGCTCCCGGCTCTCGTCCCCCCTCCTCGCATGCAACCGGTCACAGCCGACGGCTTCCAGCCTCCTTGGTGCAAGGAGAGTCGGCTGTGGCTGTGGCTGGGCGAACCAATATTCGGGATGGGCGAACCCGCCCCGCCTTTGAGCGCACCCCCCTCACGTGCCATAGCGAGCGAGAGGCTCGCGTCCGCTTCCCACGGCACCCTCGGCAGCAGCTGCTCGCGGTGCGCATAGGTGCCCCGCGGGGGCGTCCGAGCGCCGTGTCGAGCGACGTGCGGCTGGACGCCGATCGGGCATCGTGCGAGAGCCAAAAGTGGGGGCTCGTCCAGGGCGGGGGACGGCCAAGACGCCTCGAAGATCAATCTCGTCCGCGCGAGCTCGGGGGTACTCGGCGATCGGTGCACGAGAATGGGGCGCGTTGGGCTGGCTGGCCGCTCCCCGCGCAGCCCGGAGTGCCCTCCCCGGTGGCTCGGAGGGCACTCACGGAGCTCCTGATCAGGGGTAGGCAAGGACAGATTCCACACGGACGTGACGCAGAGCTCAGCGCCCAGCCCACACCCAGCCACACCCCCAGCTCGCCCATCCAAAGCTCGCCCGCCTGAATAATCCTCGAGCTTCGGGTGCAGGTTGCGCTTCGTCATCTTCTTCGCGAGCTCGAGATCGGCTCGTTGTACGCGCAGCCCCGCAGCGATGAGCGCGCGACGGTCCGGTGGCAGGTAGATCGAGGGCATGTGGGGCGTGGGCAGCTCGTCGGACGTGAGCGGCTCGGCGGGCCGCGGCTTCGGCGAGATGCCTCCGGAGAGGCCAGCCGGAGCACTTCGCAGCCCTTCCCTCTCGCGCGAGGTCCAATCTCGTGGCGACGGGGCGCCTGCATACCATGAGGGCTGCGACGGGGTGCCAGCGCTCCACGGGGCGGTCCAAGGGCGTGCTGGCTCAGTCGGTGCGGGGGCGCGTGGAGCCACCGGCTCGGGGCTGGGGGCTGAAAGGCACTTGGCATCGTCGTCGCGGCTCAGGCTCAGAAGCTCGGGCTCGCGCACGGGGATCTCGCGCACGGAGATCTCGGGCACGGAGATCTCGGGCACGGAGATCTCGGGCACGGAGATCTCGGGCACGGAGATCTCGGGCGGGATCATACGTCGGAAGGATTTCGGACGCTCAATACGACGCTGCTCCTCTGTCTGACCCTCGGTCTTCTGCTCCTCTATCCTTGTGCGATGTACCTCGCTCCCCTCGTCCGTCGCCTCTGGAAGGGGCTCAGGCTCGGGCTCATCAGTGTATTCCACGTCCTTCTCGTGGCGCCAGAACCACGTACTCCCCGAAGGTGTCCACGGGCCTGCGAACGCAATCCGTTCGAAGAGCCCTGACAGGAATCGCACGTACTCGCCCTCCGAAATATGCTCCGTCCACACGTCCGCAAGCTCAAAGATGCAGTCCATGAAGCGCTCGCGGCTCAGGCTCGGGCTGCCGGCCGAGTCGTCCTCCCAGTCCTCCTCCGCCGCGCGCTGGGCCTCGTCGGCATCAAAATCTGGCAGCATCGCCTTGGAGAGCAGGCGCGAAATTCGGATGTAGTCCTCACGCGCAACCGTCGAAGCTGCCGCATCCACGCCAGACTGTACCGAGCGTTGCGCAGTCGACCACCACCGCTGGAGTTCCTCGACGACGGCTGGCGCTTTCCGGAGCCGACAGCGCGCCACGAGCGCCTCGCTCGTCTCCAGGCTGACGTCACCCTGCTGCCAAAAGGGAACCAGCGCGAGCTCTTCCTTGGACAGGGTCGTTCGCACGGTGCCAGCCTCCTGTGCCTCATGCGCTCGCTGCAGTATCTTCTGCCGCATGGCCACGTGGTTGAGCTCGGTGACCACTGGCTGGATCGCGTTCCATTTGCGCATGATGACCCACCTCCGGATCGCGGCGGCGCGGCGCACTATGATTGTATACGGACTTGCCGCGGCGGACGAGGAGGGCTTCTCCATCTGAAAGATCTGGAGAGCGCTCGTGCGCGGCCGGCCGCCGGCCGCCGCCGCCGAGCTGGCCCCGGGCGGACGAGGCCTCGCTGCTTCACTTTCGTGTGGGAGTGTACATGTAACTGTCACGGGGCCATCTAATTACGCTCCGTACGGGTTGGGGACTGGCCAGGTGATGAAAAAACAGAATCACATTCACATTCACACTATGCGTCCCGGTTTTCCCTCTCTTGGGCACCGAATCGTCGCCGGCGTCGCCACCGCGCAGCAAGTTGTTCTCGAAGGCCAACGTGCCGAGCCCACAGCAGCATCGCGACGAGAGCGGGCCGCCGTCGTCTGACGCCGACGGCCGGCGCCGAAAGCTCTCGATGGAGGGCGGGCGCCTCACTCCGAGCGCCGCAGCCAGCCTCGTGCCCGCACCGCCTCCTGAAGCCCTCCAGCCACGACGGCTGGTGTCACCGCCGTCACGCATCCTGCCCGATCTATTTCTCGGCGACCATGGCGCATCCACCCAGTACAAGCTTCTCGTCGAGGCGGGCGTGACGCACATCCTCAACGTACGTGGCGGCGCACGCGTGCCTCCTCCGCCTTATGGAGAGCAGCTGAGCGTGCATTCGGTCAAAATCTCCGACTTCGGCGACGACGACCTAAGAGTGCACCTCGCCCCGTGTTTTGTGGTCATAGACGCTGCGAGGAGCGCTGGTGGGCGCTGCCTCGTGCACTGCTCCATGGGCGTGAATCGTTCCCCGTCCATTGTGCTTTGCTACCTCATGTGCGCGCCACACACGCGCTGGTCACTGCGCGACGCGTGGGAGTACGTGCGGGCGCGGCGGCCCATCGTCTCGCCCCACCACCTGTACTGGGCACAGCTCGAGGCGATCGAGTGCGAGACGCACGGTCTGGATGCGACGACCCTGAGCTCACGCGAGGCACGCATCTTCCTCCCGCCGGGCGTCGTCGACGAGGAGCGGCTGCGCGACGCCGCGAGTAGGTCCCAGGCGTCCCACGGCGCTGGCGACGAGGTACCCGTTCGAGGCGCCGGCGCGGCATATGATTTCGAGGCGATGCTCGCCGCCGAGCTTGAACGGCAAGAGGTTATACAATGATCGAAGGTGTCATAAGTTTCGTTTTTCGAAAACATACCAAAAGGTTGGTTCCATGGATGGCGGCGTCGCATGCATACAAAGGCGCACGATAGGAATATGACGAGCGAAAAGGAAAACTACATTGTTTAGATCGCCAGTTCACACGCGTCGCGTCCGCGTGTTAACGTTCGGGGTAACGTTCACGCGGCGTTGTTCCCCCCGCCTTCATGTTCATACCCTTGCTCCTCGCCACCACCACTCCCATCCGTATCGGCCTGGTGCTCGGCGCTAAGCCCGGCGCGGAGAACCGCAGCCTCGGCTATCCGCGCACCTCGGACCAGGAGGTGTGGGCGACACAGCAAGCGAAGGTGGACATTGATGCTGAGCTTGCTGCCGCGGGTGGACAGTGGTCGCTTGAGCTGACGACCGTCTATGCGGGCGAGGATGTGAACACGACGCTTGTCGAGGAATTTCTTCTCAAGTGCCACGGCTCGGGCGTGGGCCTCGTCGTGGGTGCGTACGTCGACGAGGAGACCGTACTCGCGATCGCGCCTCTGGCGGCGACCCTTGGCCTGTCGTTGCTGCTTCCGGCGAGCGGGCTGCCGTCGCTGCCCGAGCGCAGCCACGTCGTGCGGCTGTGGACGAACGACCGCTGGCAGGCGCGCGTCCTCGCGGCCAAGTTCCTCGGCGAGAAAGCCGTCGTCCTCTACCGCGACGACGTGAGCGGTGCAAGCCTCGTGCAGGAGCTGCAAGCAGTCTATTCGGGCACCATCGCGACGGTGAACAGCTACAATGCGAGTGCGGGCGCGGCGGGGCTTGTCGCACCGCTCCAGGCCCTCAAGGCGGCTCTCGGCCCACCACCTGTGCAGCCCGAGCGGATCAGCTTCTTGTGCCATTGCGGATCGGATGAGGTATCGATGATTCTGGATCAGATGGCGGCGATGGGATGGCCGACCGCACGAACGGCGTTCACGCTCACGGACCGCGCGACGCCCACGCGCTCGGTGGTGAGCGAGCCCGCGCGCCGAGCCTTCGCCGCCGCCATGGTCACCCGCGGCGTCCTCCCTCACATCGCCACGAGCGCCAACCCGGCGTACTCGTCGTTGTGGGCACGTTGGAGCGCCTCTGGCCAAAACACGTCGCTCTTCGCGTCGGCGCTCTCGGCGTATGACGCGCTTCGGATCGCGGCACGCGCGCGAACTCTCCTGAGCGCCGACGCACCGACCGTCGGCGCGGCTGGCCTCACCAGCGCCGTCGCGAGCACCGCCAACCAGAGCTGGGGGGCAAGTGGCGTGATGACGCTCGACGGCGTGGGCGATCTGTACCGGGCGCTCTACGATGAGTACGTGGTGGATGCAGCGAGCGGCTGGAGCGTCGTGGGCGAGCCCATCGACGGGCGCTCGCTCTGACGATGAGGCGCAGACGAGGCGATCATCGATGCTGGATGAGAATGGAGATGAGAGTCGTGTGAGGACCGGTCTATCCACGCCAATCGTACAAATCCGATCATTTTACGACCCCGGACGGGACGACTCGTCCGCACGTCGGGGTCGGTGGATGCGTTTGAACGGTCTGGGAGCCAGGCGGGCGGCGAAGTCCGAAGAAGAGAGCGCCTGGCGGGCGGGGCCTTGCGCTTGAAAGTTTACAGGATCGACAGCCCACATAGCACACGTACACTTTGACGTCGAACGCCGAACCGTAAACTTAACAGTTAACACACACTTTTCGAGGATAATGCGAGACGCAAACGACCCTTACCGATAGGCGATATCCGATACGCGACCCTGCTGCGCAGCACGCGAGAGCTTCTGAGATGCGTCGCGAGTCGTCGTCAGTACGCGTCCCCCTCGTCATCGTCCTCGAGCTCGCCGACTACGGATGCGTTCAGCCCGAGCGGCGGCCGCCTTGCGAGGTCCACAGCGAGCGCACCGTCCACGCCGCCGCCGCGCCGTGATGGGCTGCTCCTCTCGCGCGTCGGTCCAGCCTCATCGGCCACCAAGGTCGCCCCGAGCGTCCCGCGCCGTCGTGGGCGCGTCGAGGGCTGATCGTCCGCGTCGGCGGCGGCGCGGCGCGAGTACGCGGTGAAGGAGGAGGCGACGGGTGTGCGTGGGAAAGTCAGAGGTGCCTGGCCCATGCCCGCGGCGTCAGCTGACGATCGTATCGCATATTCGGGGTAGGCTGGCAGGCTGGCACCGCCGCCGCCGCCGCCGCTGCGGGCGCTCTCAAATGCGGCGCCGTGATGGGCGCTCTCAAATGAGGCAAACGGCGGCATCGCGCGCGGGGGGCGTGTGGGGGGAGCGGCGTCGAGGCTCGGCTCATACGCACTGTAGCCCAGGGGCGGCATCCCTCCACTGCCCAGGCCGCCAAGACCAGCGCCCATGCCACCGGCGCCGCCAAGGCCAAGACGAGCGCCCATGCCACCGGCGCCCCGGCTGTTGCTAAAGAGCCAGGGAGAGGAGGGCACGAGGGCAGCGGGTGGCACGGGCGGCACCGTGCGCCGCGCCACGTGGGAACGGCGTGCCTGCAGCTGCCTCTCGGCCAGCCGAAGCGCATGCAAGAACTCCGAGCTCACCTGCAGTGTACCCAGCTGGCCGCTCTTCTCTGCACGCTCGACAGCCGCCCTGGCCGCCCTGGCCGCCTTCGCCTTAGCGTCCGCCTTCGCATCCGCCTTTGCGATCAGCTCTCCGCCGACCGTCTTCGCGTCCGCCTTTGCGTCCGGCGGCGCCGCCACGTCCGCCTTGGCTTCCGCCATGGCCGCCTTGGCCGCCGCTGCATCGGCGGCCTCGATCTCAGCTTGAGCTCGCTCGATCTCGTCGCGCGAGCGGCGTGGCGCCCAGAGCGGCAGCGGCGCCATCGTCTCGCCAAGATCGCTCCCACGCTCCATAAGCGAGGCTAGTGAGAAGCGAGCCACCGCCAACACCTCCTCGGCACCCGCCGCGCCGACGTCCTTGCTCTCCTTGCCGTCCCTGCCCTCCTTACCCTTGGTGCCGCCCGCCGAGGCCGCCGCCCCACCGCCCGCGACGCGCACGATCAGCTCCACCTCCGTCGCCTGCAAGTACGCGGCCTTGCGACGTGCCAGGCGCGCCGAGGCGGCCGCGTCGAGGGACGCGACGAGGCCCGCGTGGACGGCGCTGCCCGTGTATGCATCGGCGCGCGCGCGGAACTTGTAGTCGACCTTCCCCTGGGTGATGCGCATCGGCGTCGTGACCCATGGCTGGGGCAGCGCTGCTGCAAGGGGCGGCGGCAGTTGGACGGCCACCTCGACCTTCCGAGCGGCGAGTGTGCTCGCATGTCGCTGCGCCGTGAGCGGGAAGAGCACCAGCTCGGCCACGCCCACGGCAGCGCTCGCCTCCTCCTGGACCGCGCGCTTCGCCCACTTGAGCGCCTCGAGGCAACGGGCGCTCACCACGGCGCTCCCCACGCGCTCGCCCGAGGCCTGCGCGTACAGGGGGAGCCGCTTGCGTGTGGGCTCGGCGCCTAGGCGCAAGATCTCCTCGAGGTTGATGTGGGCCGTGCCAAGCTCGACTACGCGGCCCTCGCTGCCATCGATGGCGTCGTTGGCGTCCTTGGCGCTCCGGCTAGCGCCGCCCACCACGGCGCTCCGGCTAGCGACGCCTTTGGTCGAGCCCTTGGACGAGCCCTTGAGCACAAAGTACACGTCCGAGTCTTGCTCCTCGACCGAGCGGAGCGCCGCGCGCAGGGCGGTGAGGGCGGCGTCCCCCTCCTCGAGAGGCACCTCCCAGCTGCCCGTGAGCCCGCCCAGCCGCATCTCGGTGCCGGAGCCATCGTACACGCGCCGAGGCACTTGGGCGGTCACCAGCCCCGTCTCCTCGGGCAAGACGCCCATCAAGTCGACTTCGAGCCAGAGTCGCTCGAGCGACTGCACCGCTGGCGTCGCCGCCGCCGTCGCCTCGAGAGCGACCGAATGCAGCTGCAGCTCGAGGCGCTCTTTGCCCCAGGAGCGAGGCCCGAAGAGATGGGTCGATGCTTCAGAGGCGAGGACGGAGACGCGCAGCTCACCGCACGCGTGCCCGCGCGTGTCGAGTAAAGGCATTGCCTCGTCGGTCAGGTCGCCGCCGTAGCCGAGCAGCGTGCGCAGCCCGATGCTCGCGACTGCCACCTCGACCACCGGCGCCTCGGACCCGGCACCGACGCCCGCGCCGCGCGGCGCGCCGCCGTCCGCGGGGCGGCAGCAGAGCCGAAACGTCACCTGCCCCCCCTCTGGCTGGCGAAGCGCCGTCTCGAGCGCGAGCGCGGCCGCCGAGTACGGCGGGACCGCGAGCTCACACGACCAGTGGAAGGGGAGCTCGAGGCCTCCGACCATCAGCTCGGGCGTACGGAGCATGGTGAGCGGGGAGGTGGATGAGGCGGACGAGGCGGAGGAGGCGGAGGCGGCGCTCGGAGCCATGGTGCTGATGGTGCTGCTGGCGGCGGGGGCGGCCTCCGGAGGCACGATGCCAGCCACGTCGACCTCGACCCACGCACTCAGGGGCCCTCCACCAGCCGCGGCCTCAATGGCGCGGGGTAGCAGCCTCGCATGATGCACGGACACGCCCACGTGCTCCTTGCGTGCCGCGTGCCACCACGCGAGGCGCAGCGCGTGCAGCCCGATCAGGCCCGCGTGGAGCTGCGCCACGACGGCGCCCGTGCGGTCACGGAGCTCGAGAGCTACCAATGGCTTATCCTCCCCGCTCGCGAGCATCTGACGCAGCAGGATCGAAGCCACCCCCATGACCGCCTCGCCACGCCAGCCGTCGGACTTGAGCACAAAGTCGATGCGCGCGCCGTCATCGTCGGCCCTCGCGCCGCCGATCCCATCGACCTCCGGAACGACCTCCTCGTCGAAGAGGCTGCCCTCACCCAACGGCTCTGGCTCGTCCGAGGCCGTGCTGCTGCCCGCGCGCCGACGGCGAGGGTCCTCGCCCGCGACGCTCGCCACCGCCGACGCGCCAGCCTCGGCGAGATTGGCAATCTCCTTCTTGGACGACGCGCGTCGAAATAGACTGCCGAGGCGCGCCTTCGTGTTGGGCGTCTCCGCCTTCGCAGCCGCAGGCACCTCCGCCGCAGCCGCCGCAGCCGCCGCAGCCGCCGCAGCCGCTTCGGCCGCCTTGCGAGCGCGCCGATCGGAGACGGAGGCGCCGTCGGCTGCCACCGTCCCACCGCTCGTGGCCGCCTCGGCCTCGTCAGCACCCTCTGACGACGAGTGGCGGCCAGGCACCGGGCTGCTGCGCCGCCAGGCGCTCCTCCGCTGGAGCGCCGTGCCGGGCGCGCCGTCGTGGTGGAGCGCCTCGCCGAGGGCATGCAATTCGGAGGGTCCGAGCGCCGTGTCGAGCGAGAGCGTCGGGTGGAGCTCGCCGCGCGTCGCATACAGCCTCTCCGAGACCAACGGCCCGTCAGCGAGCGCGGTCGGCAGGTGAGCCTCGATCCAGACGGCGGCGAGAGCGACGTCGGCTTGGGCGGCGGCGGCGAGCTGGAGCGAGTGCACGGCGAACGAGAGGCGGGGCTGCGTGTGAAGCGCAGCGGCGGCAGCGCGCAGCGCATCCGCGCATTTCAGCGTCAGCTGCACCTCCCCCACCTCCACCTCGCCAGCGCCGCCAAGTTTGCCTGCGCTTCCACTCAGCGTGCTGCTGCTGCTGCCGCTCGCGAGGCTGGTGAGCGCGACCGTGCGTAGGTACATCTCTGGCTGCGGGGGCGCCGCCGCCGCCGCCGCGCCGCCCGCGCCGCTGCCGAGCGCAGGCGCCGGCACGGGCACCTCGAGCCGGCCTGTGCCAAGGGCGGTTGCCCCGCGGGGCCCGGAGCAGAAGACGGTCAGCTCGAGGGTCACACAGTCAGTCGGTGGCTGGGCCACGGCCGCGACGAGCCTCGCGGCCGCAGGCGAGCCTGCGGCCACCGGCACACGGCTCGAGTGGCCGTAGTGCACCGCGCCAGTGGCCGGATCAAAGGGGTTGGCGGGGGTGCGGAGGAGGCCGTCGCCGGCAAGGTCTGCCTGGGCGGCGGCCTCGGGCGCAAAGGGCGCGAGGCCGAGGAGGTCCGTCTGCACCCACACGCCCCACGCGCCCGCCTCGAGCAGCAGTGAAGGGTCCATCGTGAGGTCGTGAATGGTCAGCTCGACGGCGGGTGCGGCCGCCTGCAGCCGATGGAGTGACGCGAGGAGCGCGGGCGCCGCCGCACTCACCGCCACGTCACCGATGGGAGTGCCCTCGGCAGTGGTCAGTGTGACGATGCGCGTGGTGTGAAGGGCGCTCGAGGACGACGCTTGGGACGACGCTTGGAGCATCGGGGCGAGAGGAACGACGGCACCACCGACGGCGCGCGGCACGCCCGATGGCGCCGTCGCGAGCACCTCGAGCTGCAGCAGCAGCGGCGCCGGCCCATACGCGGAGACGGGCGACACGTCCGCCAGCAATCCGAGCAGCTGCTCGTACGCGCTGCCGGCGGTGCTAAAGGTGAGGCGCTCGTCGTACCCGAGCTCGAGCTCGGCCGACTTGAGAGCCTGGGCGGGCGTCGTGAGCGGCGGCAGGCGCAGGGAGGCAGGGAGCACCGTGAGCCGCAGCTTGACGCCCTGGCCGTACACACGGAGCGCGGCCGCTGGCCGCAGGCGCAGCTTGCGGGCGGAGAGGGCGATGGCGGCGACGGCACCCGAGAGCTCCTCACGCATGGCGCCCGAATTGGGCTGCCGCTCAAAGGAAGCCACGGAGGACGCCGCGTCGCCCGAAAAGTCGCCACCGCTGCCCGCGGCGCTCGCGGCCGCGGCCGCCGCGTTGGCGGCCCAGCGGTTGCGCGAGCGGCGGGTGGCCGCGGTGCGAGGGTCGACGGCCGCGGCCGCGGCGGCCGTGGGCGAGGCGGCGGCGAGCGCGGCGAGGGACGCGCCGCCCCGGGCGCGTGCAGAGGTGGAGGCGCTAAGGGCCGGCCGCTCGCCCAGCGCCACGCTCACCGCCTCGCGCAGCTTTTGGACCGCCGCAGGGCTCAGAGGCGACGCATCACCCAGCCTGTCCGCGTCGGTGTCGGTCATTGCATCGGTCATCACGCCGCCCACGCTTGCGGCGGCGGCGGCGGCGGCGGCAGCGGTGGGCGTGATCGGCGGCGGCGCCGACACGGCACGGCAGTGGAGGAGCGCATGGGTGTACCCCCCAAGGGCCGTCTCCACCCATGCCGCCGCCTCGGCGTGTGAACGGCCGGGCTGTAACGTCTCCGAAGCGTCCATACGCGCGGCGAGGGCCACGTGGGAGGTCGCGAGCTCACGCAGCGTCGCTTGCATCCCATGGAGCAGTCGCTCATATTGGCTCGCCACCTCCTTGAGCGCAAACGCCTCGCGCACTGCGACGAGCTCGCGCTTGCGTGCGGTGGCGTGTGAGCCGCCAACGGCCGCGCCAGCGCCGCCGCTCGCCGCCTCGGATGGGGCCGCGGCCGCCTTGGCAGCCCGGAGGCGCCGGCGGTACCGACTGAGCGAGAGGCGCGCACCTGTGGGGAGGGGGATGGGGCGTCGTGGTGAGCACTTGCATGCAGCGGTACCGACTGAGCGAGAGGCGCGCACCGGCGCTCTCGAGAGCGGCTTGCAGCGCGAGCTGATGCTGCGCGGCCCTCGCAATCTGATCGGACGCCTCGGCACGTGCGCTCAGGAGCGCCATGCCGTGGTAGAGCTTCTCGATGCGTTGCGGAGGCCAGTGCTCGTGGCTGAAGTCGCTCTTGCTCGCGAGCGCGCCGTGACTCAAGGCGCTCAATCCGTGGGTCAGCCCCTCGACGGCCTTGCGCGCGCGCGCCGCGTGCTCGTGGGCACTCTCATCGGCCTTGCGCGCATGCGCCTTGAGCAGTGCGGGCAGAGGCTTGATGACGAGCTCATCAAGCTTGGGAAGCACTTGCTTCAGCTTCATCGCCGCCACGCCCTCCGCCGCCGCCGCCGCTGCCGTCAGAAGGGCCTCCTCTTGCTTGGCATCGGGCTCGAGCCGCGACGAGGCGCCGCTCAGCAAGGGCGGAGGGACGCCCCGCAGCTTGGCCACGTGCATCTCGACGAGCGATCGGAGCGAAGGCGGCGCGAGGGCCGAGGTGGTGCGCTGCATGGACCGTTGGACCAGGCTGAGGAGCTCGTGCGCGTGGACGGAGATGGTGAGGGTGCCGAGCGGCTGACCAGTCGACTCATCCTCGAGAGGGAGATTGTGCGAGATCAGATCAGACTCAGTCGCGAGCAGCTTGAGCAGCGACACGACGCCCGAGCCGAGCTCGCGATCACGCTCGCCGCGAGCGCTGCCCACGGCGATGAGTGTGAAGATCACCTCCGCGTTCACATCGGGCTCGTCGGAGCTTCCGAGGGATTCGGCAGTGCGAAGCGCGCTCAGCAGCGCCATGTGTGAGGCGGCGCCGGGCGCAACGTCCACGTGCGCCTCGTATCGAAAGTCGAGCTGTGGCTCGGCTAGTGGCTCCGCCGCCCCAGCCGCGCCCGCGCCGCCCTTGGAGCTCTTGAGCGCGGGATCCGTGGGCCATTTGAGTGCGGGCGTCGCTAGGGACGACGACGAGACGCCGCCTGGCAGGTCGATTGCGACTTTGAGCGAGCGGCGCGCGAGCAGGTCGCCCAGGCGCGTGCGCGTCGTGCTATCCAGGCTCAGCTGGTTCACGGCCAGCCGCATCCCGAGACGCTCGCCGCCGCCGCCCAGGCGCTGCTTGGCGAAGCGCAGCGCGACGAGGCTCTTGACTGAGACACTCATCGTGGCGATGCGCTTGCCTTTGGTGTCGAGGACGGCGAGGGCCTCGTGGTGTGGCTCGTGTTCGCGCTTGAGCAGGTCCTCGAGGTTCACATGCGCCGTACCTGTGGGGAGGAGAGGGCGCCGTGGTGAGCGCTTGCATGCTTGAGCAGGTCCTCGAGGTTCGCATGCGCGCCGTACCGAGCTCTTCCTCGGAGTCGTCCGCTACCGCCGCGGCCCTAAGTGCGCCCACGGCGGCGCCCAAGGCGGCGCCCACGTGCAGCCCGGGCCCTTCGGCGGTGTCGTCGAGCTCGTCTGGGTGCTCGGCGTTCAGGCCGGCCTTGAGCACAAAGTACACGTCCGAGTCCTGCTCCTCGACCGAGCGGAGCGCTTCGCACACGGGCTCCCACAGCGGCTCTCCGGGCTCGATCGGCAGCAGCTCGTGCACGCCGAGGAACACCGGGTCGGTCGAGGCGAGGCGGAACCGGCGCGAGCGGAGCCGCAGGTTGAGCTCGTCGGCGAGACCGAGCGGGTCGATGGACACCCACACGTGCTGTCGCGCCTGCTGCACCTGGCGCAGCAGCAGCGGCTCCACCTGCAACGTGTGCACCGAGAGCGCGATGTCGGGCAGTGGCTCGGTGGAGATGGCCGCTCCGCTGGACTGCAGCGGCTCGGCCACTGGCGATGGTTCCTCCACCACTACGGGAGCGGGCGCGACAGCCGCGGGCGCGGCATCCACGGGCGCAGCTTGCGGCGTGGCAGCAGCGGCCGCGGCGGCCGCGGCGGCCGCGGCGGCTCTGGCCTCGCGGGCGGACATGGGCGCAGCAGCTGCCGGAGGCACCGCAGCTGCCGGAGGCACCGCAGCTGCCGACGACAACTGCTCCGCAGCAGCAGCAGCCGACGACGGCGCCGCAGCGAGCGCCTTCTCTGAAGGCTTATCCGCGGGGTCGGCCGCAGCGGATGTGGACACTGGTGTGGCCGCAAGCGCCGCAGCGCGACGCTCCCGGCGGCTCCCGGCAGAAGTTACCGCCGAGGCCACCGCAATTTGCGTGGAGGCGCGCTGGAAGGCGCCTCTCGACGGACTCGACGGGCTCGCAGACGAGTTCTGGGAGCCCTCGCTCATGGCGCGGAGTCGGCAGTGTCGCGCGGGGCGCGAGCGGGAGACCGGAGCGTTCACGTTCACAGAAGGTACTGAGAACGGCAGCACGAAATCTCCCCAATGGATCGCTCGTCGACGCCGCCAGCGACTGACTGGGGATGGACTCAAGAATCTAAGGTCTCAAGAATCTCGTCTTCATGTTGTTCTCTATCCGGATACATGCACCCGATTCGACTTTCGAGATCGAGTTGGATGCTCTCACACCCACACACGGGGCACAGTTCGGTTACCGTGCCCGAGACGCCCGTCTAGCAGATGCATCACAGATGCATCACTCCCGGCGGAGGTCCAGCAGATGCATCACTCCTGGCACAGCAGTGCCCCGTGGAACGATCGGGGACACATGGCGATGCGCACCTCCGCCACGGTGCTGCTCACAGAACCGCCACCTCTCGCACACAGCCGCTCGCTCCAAGCGGTCTCAACCCTCAGCCTCACAATGTCCATTGTCATGTCCTATCCCGCCGACTCGTGCAGCAGAGCGCGCCCCATCATCCCCTCTGCGCGGGCTGCCGCTCCCATATTTCTGAGCTCCCCCGCTCCCTGCCAGCACATCCCTCCTGTCTCGCTCCCAGCACATCCCTCCAGTCTCGCTCCCAGCACATCCCTCCTTTCTCGCTTACTCACAACCCCAGCACCAGCCAAGCCTACATCCGTCACGATGGGGCTAAGACGCCCCCCGCCACCTTGCCGAGTCGTTTGAACATGCTGAGGAGAAGCTGTTTACACATTTTGCACACCTTGACCTTCTGGCTTCGGCGAAAACATCCCCAAGAACGAGGACACGAGCGGCGTGTTCTGGAGCGGCGTGTTCTGGAGCTCGAAGCCTTCTTCGGCTGCGAGTTCGAGCTTCAGGGTCTCTGGGGCCTTGGTTGCGCCTTTGGGTTTGATCTCCGGGGCCGCCATCTCATCGGCACTCTCAGCTTTGGTTTTCCGAGCTGGGGCCCCCTTCTCGTCAAGTTGAGCCTCCTGGACATTTGGTACCTGGAGGCTGTCATGTTGGGCCTCCCGGCCATTCGGGACTTGCAGGCCACCGTTCTTGCGGCGCTTCTCGTTGAGATGGCGACGACGGCGCATGAAGACCAGGGCGAGGACAAGAGCGATGATGACGCCAATGATGACGCCGACGATGACGCCGATGATGCTCCCGATGGAGCCGCTCGTCGTCTCGACTGCCAAGGCACCGGTCAACAGCGGCGGAGGAGGCGGCGACACGTTGGCAATTGTTGGTGGCGTCACGACCGTGAGCACGGCGATCGAGATGCTGGTGACGCTCGCGAACATGGCGGTGGCGCTGCTCGTGGTGCTCGTCGCAATGGCCATCGTCGACAGCACCGAGGCCGCAGTCGCCGTGGGCGTCAGGATGCTCACACCCACGATGACGCTGCCCGGCGATATGGTCAGCTCCACCGCCGATGGGTCGACGCCCGCCTGGGCCGCGGTCGCGCTCTTCATCTGGGATTGCACGCTCGGGGTGAACGAGGAGACGTCACCGGCGAGCTCAAGGGTGAACCCGACGACGCTCATCGCCGGTGGCGAGGGCGAGGGGGAGGGCGGCGGGGGTGAGGGGGAGGGCGGCGGCGGCGAGGGGGGCCGTGGCGGCGGTGGCGAGGACGGCGGTGGCGGTGCAGGCGGCGAACGTGGCGGAAATCCGTTGACGACAAGCAGCTGCGTGGCCGTCAGATAAGTAAAGTGAGCATCAAGCGAGGGGGTGGCTAGCGTCGAGAAGCAGGTCTTGTAGAGACCGGCGGTGGCTAGCTGGACCGAGATGGCGCCGTTGGTGATCGTGCCGCCCGACTGCGCGCCACGTGCAAAGGCCGCGTTTGTGCAGGTCGGGTCGCCGGCCGGGAGGAAGACGAGGTGGATACCGTTGCTTAAGATCCCGCTGACGGTGATCGTGGTCAGGGAGCGGTCGATGGTGCTGGGCGTCAGGATCACGGTCGGAGGGGCGGGAGGGGGCGAGGGCGGCGGCAGCGAGGGCGGCGGGGGAGAGGGCGGCGGGGCTGGTGGGGCTGAGGGCGGCGGCGGCGAGGCGGCGGCGGCGAG
>ENA-UOXK01000254-UOXK01000254.1-mixed-culture-metagenome-genome-assembly--contig:-NODE-254-length-39643-cov-44.875871_pt1 | contig 39643 bp, 23 predicted proteins | sample MGYA00238160_ERZ761638 | MGnify/ENA primary metagenome ERZ761638 (study PRJEB28912, sample SAMN08777098) | mixed culture metagenome | isolation source: Freshwater growth medium | place: USA...
GCCTCCTAATGGGCATTTGATGCACCTCTGATGGGCCTCTCATGGCCTTTGATGCCCCTCTGATGGATTGTCTGTACTCGTCGGACCACCAGCCCCGAGCCGCCTTACCGCCCCCCCGCCTTACCGCCTCCCCCGCCTTACCGCCATCCCCGCCTTACCGCCACCCCCGCCTTACCGCCCCCCCTGCCTTATCCCCCCCCGCCTTAACGCCCCCGCGAGCAGGCCGCCTTTGCCAACATGAGTGCCGAGGAGCGCGCCGCGTACCAGGCCATGAGCCCTGATGAGCGCAAGAAGATGATGCGACAGATGGGCGTCGTGGGCGAGACGCTCGGGGCTGCGGCGATTGCGGCGCTGCCCGCGGAGCAGAAGGCCTTGTACCAGAGCATGAGCGAGGCGGAGCAGGCAGTGTTTGCGGGTATGAGCGAGGAGCAGCGCGCGGCCTTTGCAGCCATGTCGCCCGAGGAGCGCGCCAAGGCGATGCGTGAGCAGGGCGTGGTGGGCCCTCCCCTCTCGGCCGCGGCGCTCGCCGCGCTGCCCGCCGATCAGAAGCGGCTGTACGAGAATATGAGCGACGCCGAGCGCGCGGCCTTCGCCTCGATGAGCGAGGAGGCTCGCGCGGCGTACCAGTCGATGAGCGCCGAGGAGCGCGCGACGTACATGAAGGAGACGATGGGCGTGCCCGAGATGATCGGCGCGGATGGTAAGCCCATCAAGGTGGGCGGGAGCGGCTCTTCGAGACGAGGGGGCGGCGGCGACGCTGGCGGCCTACCCGCCGCGGAGCTCGAGAAGCTCTCACCTGAGGAACGCGCCAAGTATGAGACCATGTCGGCGGCGCAGCGCGCGGCGTTCGCGGGCATGACGGAGGAGCAGCGCAAGGCGTTTGCAAGCATGTCGGAGGAGGAGAAGTCGAAGATGATGGAGAAGCTGGGCTTCCCCGAGTTCTTTGAAGGCTCGGGCGGGCCGGGCACTCGGGATATCTCGATACAGGCGGACTCGGCAGCCCACCTGAAGGCGATGAATGAGAAGCGAAGGTCTGGCGATGATGAGGACGATGGCGCCACTGGCGCTGGTGGCATGGGCGCCAACGGTCGGAAGCGGCGCTCGCGTCACCGTGGCAAGCCGATGATCACCTCGCTCAAGGGGTCGAAGGCGGTGCCCGCTTGGATGCTACACAAGACGGTGGGGACGATGATGCAGGCAAGTGCCACCCCTGATGTCCCTTCGCGGGATGCCCTTGATTGCCCTTGACTGCCCTTGACTGCCCTTGATTGCCCTTGATTGCCCTTGATTGCCCTTGATTGCCCTTGATTGCCCCTGATGTCCCTTCGCGGGGTGGCTCTCTCTGGATGCCCCTCTGGGTCGCCCCTTGATTGCCCCTTGATTGCCTTCTGAGTGGGCACGTGCTTGCATACAGGCGCGTGTCGAGTACGAGCTTGAGATGGCTTCTCGAGGCGAGACCGAGGAAGACAATCAAGACTTTGGCGAGTTCGTCGAGGACCGGTTCGTCGAGCTGTATGGCCTCAAGAAGATCGCCGAGGCGAATCTGCGGGATACGCTCAAAGGGCTCAAGCAGTCGTCCGAGACGCACACGCGGCTCGAGATCTTCCGCACACTGACGGCTCTCGTTCCCGGAGATGCCGAGGGCGAGAGCTCCAGCCAGCCCTTTTCAAACCAGGCCGCCATCTTCATGCGCCAGGTCTTGGGCCAGCTCGTCAAGATCTGCCGGGAGGACCATCTGTCGGGCATGAAGGGTGATGCCTTCTGGGCGTGCTATGCGAAGCCGGACGTGCTCAAGGTCCCCGCAGCCTACTTCGAGAGGATCATCGAGCGGCTCAATAAGCAGGTCAGCTACCTAAAGGAGCAGAAGGCGAGCGCGAAGGCGAGCGCAGAAGGTGAGCCCCAAGCTCCCGCTGCGAATAAGTTCGCGGCGGTGCAGATGGACCCGAAGAAGGAAGCGGACATTATCCGCGCGATCAAGACCCTCGAGGCCGTGCTGACGGACCATGCTAAAAAGGACCTTCCGCTCACCGCCGATAAGATGATCGATGAGAGCGGCAAGTCGTTGCGCGGGGAGGGCGAGCAGAAGGTGAAGGAGATCAATGTGGGCGACGACCTGAGCTGCAAGAAGCCAACGGCCAAGGGGACCGTCGGGCGCGTCTGCGTCGACTCTTTCCTCTTCCGCGCCCTCGAGCATTGGGACAAGCTGATGGATCTCGAGGAGGAGATGCTGCTGCGCGCCTTTGGCACCTGGGACTTCAACGGCGACGGCCATCTGGAGCTCAAGGAGTTCACGCACATGGTCAAGTTCTCGAACGCGGCCGTTCGGCAGGCCAAGGTGACGCGCGCCTTTCTTGCGGCGAGTGGCGGTGCAGACGTGGTGCACAAGGAGCGACTTGGTCCCATCATGCTCTCGTACGGACTCAAGCTCGAGAACAAGCCGTCTGACTATGACGCCGAGGCGGTCGAGGCCGCCGAGCTCGCCGCCGCCCAAGCCGCCGCCGAAGCCGCCGCCGTCGGCAGCGGCGAGGTCCTTGGGGAGGATGAGGCCGAAGAGGACGTGCCAGCGCCTCTCGAAGTGGGCGACACAGAACTGGCGCCCGAGAGCATGTCGCCCGACTATCGAGACATGTGGAATTCAATGGCGGCGCTCGGGAAGATGACGCACATATTCCGTGGGCGCCGCGGGAGGTCACCCGCACCCTCCCATGCGTCACCCTCCAGTGCCTCCAGTGCGTCTCCTGCGACGGGCGAGGCGGCGGGATGAGCACAAGGGACGTGAGTGCATATGGAATGGGGTCTCAGGACGAGCGGGGCGTGGAGACGGGTGTTGCGCCGAGCGGGCCCTCGCCAGAGCCGATTCGCCTCTCGGGCCCGCGAGGAGGGCGAGCACTTCCGAGATAACTGCTGAAAATACTCGGAGTACATCCATGTACAACCAAGTACGGTTTATGCGAAGAAAGATCAAAGTAGTAAATCGCATCCGACACGGTGATGTCGCGCGCGGCGGCCCGGCGCTCCTCCGCGCGCCGCAAAGCGAAATAATGTAATTTAACTCCCCTAACCCCAAACCCCGCCGGACCGCGCAGAGCGCACGGCAATCGGATCAAATCGGATCCCGTTATATATCGCGATTACTGTGACTAAACTGTGAAATCGAGCATGTTTAATATCCTGGACGCTTTTCAAAACCCCGTCGAATACACAGTACAGCTGTCGTGTGCCGTACGGCTTACTACACTTTCACTCTGTTCTATGTGCTCGAGTGATCGTGGTGTTTACAATTACTGTCGAACATTCACGATGCGCCAAAGTCCAATCGTTCTTTTCATCTTTTGCTCTTGCTCTTTCTGTCGTCCTGCACAGCTTGGCGCGTGGCTCATGGCAGCAACGGCGGCCACCCTCTCGCTCCGCAGATGCCGCAGATGCCGCAGATGCCGCAGATGCCGCAGATAACATTAGGTGCCCAGCACGCCCTATAGAGGACGGATCGCGGCACGGCGGTGCTGTCCCAGGCGGGCATGGCTGCGAAGCCTATCAATCACAAATCGTTCCCATTCCAGTCATAAACCCCTGCGCCATGCGCGCACACGAGCGGGCGTGAGTCTGCAGCAAGGGTCACTACGCCAGCAAGCCGCACGCAGGGCGCGGGCCGCACGCAGCGCCGCGGCCCGCCTCATTGGACGCTGGACTGAGGGGCGCGCGCGCGGAGGCGGTGGGAGCGCGGGGAGGGAGATCGTCGATTCGAGTCGCGGTGGTTGCATACCGAAGTTCCACGACGTAACATTGGTAGGATGGCCATCGATATGGGAAGGATAACCCACCGCAAGCCCCTCTTGGTAGGTGAAGCCAGCCTGCATGGACTCCTTGGGATTGAACCCGGCCGCCTTCGCCTCGGCGCACGTGAAGCCGGCTGCTCTCATCTCTGCGAGCGTATACCCTGCCATCTTGACCTGAGCGCACGTGTAATTGCCTGCCTTGGCCTCCGCGCATGTGTAGCCCGCCTCCTTGAGGCCCATGACGTACCCGGCCGCCTTCGCCTCGGCGCACGTGTAGCCGAGCGCCTTGAGGCCCTCGGTGTACCCTCCCACTCTCATCTCCGCAAGTGTGTAGCCGGCCGCCTTGACCTCGGTGCTATTGTATCCGCCTGCTCTCATCCCTGCGAGCGTGTAGCCGGCCGCCTTCGCCTCGAGGCACGTGTAGCTCGCCTCCTTGAGGCCCGTGACGTACCCGGCCGCCTTGACCTCGGCGCATGTGAAGCCACCCACTCTCATCTCCGCGAGCGTGTAGCCGACCGTCTTCACCTCGAGGCAAGTGAACCCCGCCGCCTTGAGGCCCTCGACGAACCCGGCCGCCTTGGCGTCGGCGCACGTGAAGCCACCGCCGGCCGCCTTCACCTCGAGGCACGTGTAGCCGGCCTCCTTGAGGCCCGTGACGTACCCGGCCGCCTTGACCTCGGCGCATGTGAAGCCACCCACTCTCATCTCCGCGAGCGTGTAGCCGACCGTCTTCACCTCGAGGCAAGTGAACCCCGCCGCCTTGAGGCCCTCGACGAACCCGGCCGCCTTGGCGTCGGCGCATGTGTACCCGCTCGTTCTCATCTCAGTAAGCGTGAAGCCTGCCGTCTTGGCCTCGGCGCATGTGTAAAAGCCCGCCGAACTACCAGCCATTGCACCGACGGGCTCGGCGGCGAGTGGCGGCGGCGGCGGCGTCCAAGCAGTGCACTTGAGCTGCGGCGCCTCAACCCAACCAGAGCCCGCTCTGCCGCTCACCTTCCATGTCTTGGCACTCACGTCGGGCGAAGCAGCAGCTGAGTCTGTTAGGTCCAGGAAGCCCTTCTTCTCACCAAGTAGCGACTCAGGCAGCCCCATCCAGCGGTCTCCAGCGAACGCAATCCAGCAAGTTGCATCGCTCGTGTGCTGATACGCGGGCCGGCCGTTTACAAGCTTCCTCGGATCAAGCTTGTAGGTGCCACCGTATTTGGCCGCATTTCCTGGCAGCGAGCCACCTTCGAGCTTGAGTCCGGGCGGGGCTTCTAGAATTCGGATAGCATGGTCGAAACGCGCGTCGCCGGGAGCCTGTTCTTGACCCATTTTGGCTGCCTGCAGTGCGTTATTGCCCTTTTTCGTCACCGCTTTCTTGTCCGCGCCGAATTCGAGGAGGACTCCGACCATCTCACCATGGCCCTTGGATGCAGCCCAGATGAGTGCCGTCATCCCGTTGTCATCAGCCATGTTGACTAGGTTTGAGCCCGAGGCGAGCAGAGTTTTCACATCGGCCAACTGGTTCTCCTTCACCGCCGTGTGTAGCTTTTCCAGGGCGGCGTTTGACAAAGGGACTGCCGCCGCCAGAGTTCCAGTGGTTGGTGCCGGCGGTGAACCAGAGCCGGCGGCGGGGCTGCCAAAGGCTGGTTTTGCGGGCCGCTTTGCCTTGAAAGACGGGCGAGGCCCTGCTTGGTCGCCAGGCGGGCTGCCGACTACAGCAAATGATAAGCCACCCGTCGCTGGCACAGCGGGCGCACCGAATGAAAACCCACTTGTAGCAGGCGCGGAGGCCGGCGTGCTGGTGCCTCGTCCTCGTCCTCGTCCTTTGCCAACTGTTGCTGGCGCAGCAAATGAAAAGCCACTTGTAGCAGGCGCGGCGGTCGTCGTGCAAGGCGTGTTGCCGAGCGCAGTAAACGTAAAGCCACCCGTCGCCGGCGCAGCCGGCGCAGCGGGCGCAGCGGGCGCACCGAATGAAAACCCACTGGTAGCAGGCGCGGTGACCGGAGTGCTAGGCGGGTTGCCGACCGCAGTGAACGAAAAGCCCCCCGTCGCCGGCGCAGCGGGCACAGCGGGCGCAGCGGATGCAGGTGGCGCACCGAATGAAAAGCCACTGGTAGCAGGCCCGGCGGCCGGCGCAGCGCCCCTCATTTCCTTGAGCGTGTAGCCCGCCGCCTTGGCTTCGACACATGTGTAGCCAGCCGCCTTGACCTCGGCGCAGTTGTAGCCACCCGCTCTCATCTCCTCAAGCGTGTAGCCGGCCGTCTTCGCCTCGAGGCACGTGTATGCGTCTGCCCTCATCTCTGTGAGCGTGTAGCTGGCCATCTTGGCCTGAGCGCACGTGAAGCCATCCGCTCTCATCTCCGCAAGCGTGTAGCCGACCGCCTTGGCCTCCACGCACGTGAAGCCCGCCGCCTTGAGGCCCTCGACGAACCCGGCCGCCTTGGCGTCGGCGCACGTGAAGCCACCCGCTCTCATCTCGGCGAGCGTGTAGCCGGCCGTCTTGGCATCGGCGCACGTGAACCCGCTCGTTCTCATCTCCGTGAGCGTGAAGCCTGCCGCCTTGACCTCGGCGCAGTTGTAGCCACCCGCTCTCATCTCCTCAAGCGTGTAGCCGGCCGTCTTCGCCTCGAGGCACGTGTATGCGTCTGCCCTCATCTCTGTGAGCGTGTAGCTGGCCATCTTGGCCTGAGCGCACGTGAAGCCATCCGCTCTCATCTCCGCAAGCGTGTAGCCGACCGCCTTGGCCTCCACGCACGTGAAGCCCGCCGCCTTGAGGCCCTCGACGAACCCGGCCGCCTTGGCGTCGGCGCACGTGAAGCCACCCGCTCTCATCTCGGCGAGCGTGTAGCCGGCCGTCTTGGCATCGGCGCACGTGAAGCCACCCGCTCTCATCTCGGCGAGCGTGTAGCCGGCCGCCTTGGCGTCGTCACACTTAATCCCGGCCGCCTTGAGGCCCTCGACGTACCCAACGGCCTTGATCTCGGCGAGCGTATACCCGGGTATGAGCCTCACTTCCGCAAACGAGTAGCCTGCAAGCCGTAGCTCCATGAGCGTATACCCAAGTTCCTTAGCTGGGAAGGCTGGAACGCCACTCTCCTTCAACTGCTTGAGCGCTTCCACTCGGAGGCCCAGCTCCGCAACAGTCGGGGGACGACTCGAGTTTGGGCTGGCGGCGGAGAGCGAAACGGCTGCCTCCGAGCGCAGGCGCGCAATCTCCTGCCGGAGCACCCCCTCCGACGCGTCCGCCTGGGCACGTAACTGAGAAGGATAGTCTCGAAGAGATTTCTCGCCTTGATCCACTTGCGCTTCTACCCGAGCCGACAGTGCTCGGAACTGGTCGCGCAACGCGTTCTCAGACGCCTCCGCCTGCGCCCGAAGCCGTTCTGCTCGTTCTTGAGACAGCTGTTCGTTTTCCCGACGCTCGGCAAGGAGAGCTTCGTCTAGGGTAGAAACACGGTTCGTCAGTTGTACCACCTGCGCCTGCAGCGCCTGCATCAGCTGCGCACCAACCCTCGCCTCCGCCCTCCGTTCGTGCACCAAACTCATCTGAACGTGCCGTGGCCACCCAATTTTGATTTTCCGCCGCCTCATTCGGATTTATCTGTGAGAGCCTGCAGAGGACCAGTGGTCGCACGTTGTCGGTCGAAAGGCGGTCGGAAGGCGCGCGCGGCGCCGCGTTGCGGAGCTCCTTCAAGAGCACGCGGCCCATGTTTTACGCGCGCGGTCTCCACACACAGTTCAGCTCGGTTTTTTCTCCCCGCAAGAGGTGTGAACGTGTGTGTGAACGTTAACACGACAGGATTTGGCATTGCATTTTTCGCGTGGTACCCCATACCTGGGGCACGTGGTACCAGTAATTAACAGGCAGTTTACAAGTTCCTGTGTCAACATATGCGTGTCAATCTGAATCATTCGACTGCTCGAGGACTCTCTAGAACGGCGCGCGCCATGACCCGTGTGGATCAGATCGGATGCGACACATCCAGCCGCCGTCACCCCACACCTCTCAACTGCTTTGCAAGCAAGTTTCGATGAGTAGATCAAGCACATCATCCGGAAACTTCATACTGTATTTGTTCAGCCACAGCAGCAGCAAGACGAATCGCTGGGTGGTATCATTGAACATCAAATGATCTTTGCGAGACCACTTGACCATATCCCAGACTTTAATCGTCCCGTCGTACGATCCGGACACAATCTTGGCCCCGTCCGGGGAAAACGCGACCGACATGACCCAGTCGCTGTGGGCGACCGTCTTCTCGCTCAACAGCTCCAATGCGCCTGCCAGACAAGCCAGCTAGCGTCAGATTTGGCCAAGGAGGGGCGATTTTGAGGGCTCCGGCGCACCCGAATCCCAGATTTTGATCGTCTGGTCGTCCGATCCGGACACAATCTTGGTCCCGTCCGGGGAAAACGCCACCGACGTGATTTCTTGGCTGTGTGCGTTCATCTTCACGCTCAGCAGCTCCAGCTTGCCTGCCAGACAAGCCAACAGGCGTTAGTTTTGGCCAAGGAGGGGCAATTTTGAGGGCTTCGGCGCACCAGATTCCCAGACTTTGATCGTCTTGTCCCACGATCCTGACACGATCTTGGTCCCGTCCGGGGAAAACGCCACCATGATGCAGTCGCTGTGGGCGTTCGTCTTCTCGCTCAACAGCTCCAGTTTGTCTGTCAGACAAGCCAACAGGCGTTAGTTTATGGCCAAGGAGAGGCGATTTTAAGGGCTTCGGCACACCCGAATCCCAGACTTTGATAGTCTTGTCGTCCGATGCAGACACGATCTTGGTCCCGTCCGGGGAAAACGCGACCCACGCGACTGCCTTTAAGGCACCGCGGTGGGCGTTCGTCTTCTCGCTCAGCAGCTCCAGTTTGCCTGCCAGACAAGTCAGCAGGCGTCAGTTTTGGCCAAGGAGGGGCGATTTTGAGCTCGCGGCGCACCCGAATCCCAGACTTTGATCGTCCCGTCGTGCGATCCCGAGACGATCTTGGTTCCGTCCGGTGAAAACGTCACCGAGTTGATGCAGTCGCTGTGGGCGACCGTCTTCTCGCTCAGCAGCTCCAGCTTGTCTGCCAGACAAGCCAGCAGGCGTCAGTTTTGGCCAAGGAGGGGCGATTTTGAGGGCTCCGGCGCACCCGATTCCCAGACTATGATCGTCCTGTCGTACGATCCCGACGCAATCTTGGCCCCGTCTGGGGAAAACGCGACTGACGTGATGTAGTCGCTGTGGGCGTTCGTCTTCTCGCTCAGCAACTCGAGCTTGTCTGCCAGGCAAGCCAACACAGGCGTCAGTTTTGGCCAAGAAAGGGCGATTTGAGGGCGCAGCGCACCCGAATCCCAGACTTTGATCGTCCCGTCAGCCGATCCCGACACGATCTTCGTGCCATCGGGCGAAAAGACGACCGAGATGATGGCACGGCTGTGGGCGTTGGTCTTCTCCGCTACACAGTTGATGAGCATCGCGATCATCCTGCGAACAAGAGAGAAGAAGAGAGGCTTAGGCAGCGTGTGTATTCGGCAGCACTGAGATGCAGAAGTGCCCCGCGGGCTCCGTGGAAGAAAGCACCTACCAGGGAGCGGACTCGATGTATTCCGTGTGCGAAGGCGGTGCGGTGTGACCGTGCAGCGATCGCACCGACGCACGTTTAGCACGAAGAGCGACGGAGCGCGCGATGAGCCAACTCGCTGGCGAAGCCGACTGCTCAGCACTGGCAAACAAGGTTCTCCTCAGCCATCGCGCGCTCGATAAGGAAAGAAAGCTTCGGGGTGTGAACGGCAGCTGTGAACGGCGCGCACAACCCCCAAAGGCAGGTCACCTCGAGGGGTCCTTGGCCAATTCCTGCCACGTTTTGGCACGCGACGCCCCTGCCTCGTCCGCGATGCTCGCACACACGCCAAGCGTACCCCCAACGAAGCGCAGAACATGCGCTGCACTTCTAGAAACGTAGACGTACTCTCTTATTCCACCACCTGATGGCTGCCTCAGACTCACATATGACGTGTGAAAAGTTGAACATGGTTATGATATGAACCGTGTCGGAGCTCGGACCATCGCGCTTTTCGCGTCCGGTGGCGCCCGCGCCGGCCCCAATTGGCCGGTCCGGGCTCGCCGTGAGACGTGTACGCTGCCTGGAGGCGTGAATTACTACTTTTACTTACAGACCGGGCTCGTTCTCCGGTCGCTCAGCCGTAGGGTAGGCGACTCTCAAACAACTCTTCTATAACTGACTCCTACATTGCGACTCATTCGTGCTACCGTACTACCAACGTCATCGTTGCTCCTTCCTTCTTTCGACTGCGAGACTCTGCACTCGTTCCTCAATCTTGCCACACGCCAACTTCTCGGCCGCCTCCGCCTCCGACCTAGCGTCTCGTGCCTGATCACGCTTGCGAGCGGCCTTTGCGATCGCAGCCCTCTCCAAGTGCTTTGCCAGGTCCACCTGACGCTTTGCATCACTGCTTGCATAGCCCTTGGCGGTGGCGTCCTTGACGACATTCGCGTGTTGCGCGACCGCGGCCTTCGCCTCGGCCTCCGCTCTCGCAGCCATCGCCTCGGCAACGCTCGCCATCGTGCTGGCGGCCACTGCCTCGTTGCGCATTTGCTTTCGGATGCCTGCTTCGACGGCGTCGGCCGCCGCGATCACCAGCGCGTCGACCTCAGCCTTCTTGGCCACCGCCGTTGCCAGCCGCGTGGATAGCTGCTTGATCGCTGCCTTCGCGCTCCGCACGGCGATTTGATTGTCCAGCTGTTTCGCAATCTCTTCCTTGCGATGCGCCGCCTCGAGCTGCATCTCCAGCGTCGCAACTTTGACCACCACCTGCTCGGCCAGCACACCAGTCATCTCTCTCGCCGCCTCCAGCCGCTTCACCGCTGCCACGCCAAACTCGTCTCGCTCGCGGTCGAGGCGCGCACGCACGCTCGCAAGCGCCGCGCGAGCACCCGACGTGCGAGCCTCTGCCGCACGGACGTTCTCCTGGGCCTCTTTGAGAGCTGCCGTCTTCACCACGACGGCTGACATCACCTCGGCGAGGTGTGCACTCGCCGCCTCGGCCGCCGTCTCGGCGTCCTCGGCGAGGTTGCTCAGCTTGGACAGCTGCTTCTCGGAACACGCGAGCTGCTGCTGCTCGAAGCGCTCGCGTATCACCGCCACGTCCTCCAACTCCTTGCGCGCCTGGCGCAGCGCCTCCTCGCTCTGCTCGGCCAGCTTGTCGAGCACCGCCTGCGCAGCGGCGGCGGTCTCGGCGACTCGCAGCTCGAGCTCGAGCTCGCCAGTGGCGGCCACCTCCTCCATCTGCTCCAGAAGACTGATCACGTTGTTGCGCTGGACGTCCAGCTTGACGTTCACGAGGCGATAGTGCTCGTACGCGAGCTCGGCCTCCATCTCCTCCTTGCTGATCTCTGCGCTCTCCGCCTCGAGCCGCTCCCGCTCCGCCGCCGCCGCGGCTTGAGTCGCATCCCGCCGTAGCTGAAAGGCAACGTCCTTCGCCTGGCGCTCGGAGGCGAGCGCCGAGCTGGAGAGCGGGTTGTGGCGCCCGTGCTGGCGCACCAGCTCCCCCGCACGCAGCGTGGCCGCCACGGCTGCCTTCTCCGCCTCCTCGGCCATCGCATCGAGGCGAGCGGCTTGGGCGATGGCCGCGTCGGCCTCGTCACGCTCCTTTACGGCCGCCGCCGCGAGCTCCCGCTTGCGTCGCTCGGCCGCTTCCTGCGCCTCCTCCGCCAAGGCCTTCTCGACCACCTCCTCGATGGCCGCTTGCTTTTCGGAGAGCTCCCGCCTCGTGATCTGCAAGTTGAGCTTGGACACCTCAGCTTGGCTGCTCTCGCGCTCCACAATCTGGCGCAGCCGCTCCATGTCCGCAACGTGCCGTGCCGTCTTCTTCGCGCCGCCAAGAGTGCCTCCGGTCAGCGCCGCTTCTGCGGCCGTCAAGTCCCATTTGGCCTGCTGGGCCTCGGACACCTCCTTGGCGTGCCGAGCCTCGGCCGCCTCGATGGCCTCATTCGCCGCACGATTGAGGTGCTGGCGAGCGTCCTGGAGCTCTTCGAGGGCTCTCTGCTTGAGTTCGGCGGCGTGGGTGGCGGCAGCCTCGGCATCGCCGGAAGGAGCATACATGGCCTCATTTCGCGCGAGCTTGGCTTGCAGCATCACCGATACCGCCTCCTTGAACTCAATGTCGGCGGCGGCCATCGCAGCTTGGGCCTCGGCATCCTCGATGCGCACGCGCGCCTCGACGACGCCCTCATGCGCCTTGAGCATCGCAGCGCGCTTCCGTTCGATCTCGATGACGTCGGCACCGGCCTCTGTGGCTGCGGCGACGGCGGAGCTGCACAGCGCCTCCTTGGCCTCCGCGGCACGCATGTCGGCGTGCATGGCCTCGAGCAGCTCCTTGGTGGCGCTCTCCTGCGCGGCACGCGCTTCGGCAAGTTCGCGGTCGGCGTTTCTGCGTAGGACGTGTGCATGCTGGCGAAACTCGCTCGCGAGGCTCGAATCGCCCGCAATGGCGAAGGCCTCAACTCGTTGCAAGGCATCCTCGAGCGTCTTCTGCGACGCCTCCCACTCGACTAGCTCCTTTTTGGCAGTCTGCATCGCCACCCGTGCCTCGGCGACCTCCGCCTTGGCTATCAGGTCTGCGTGCCGAACGCGCACCCTGTCGTACGCGAAGCGTGCTGCGAGTGCCTTTTGGCGCTCGGCGGCCGTGCGCTCCTGAAGCGTCGCCAGCGCCGAAGCGCCTTCGCCGCCGCTCTCGGCGTCAGCTGCTGCCGAGAGCTCCGCGGCGGTCGCCTCGGCGCGCTGCTGCTGCTCCTGCATCATGCCTAGCGCCGCCGCAAGCTCCTGCGCACACTTGCCCGCTTTTGCGCGCAAATCGGTGGCCAACTTGGCGTGCGACCGACTTTGCCGGTATAGGTCCATTTGCACGTGAAGCGCGATCCGCTTGACCAACTGGGCTGGAGAGGGCCAAGTGTTCGTCGCGAGCTTGGAGAAGACGAGCTTTTGCGCGATTGGCCGATAGCCATCGTAAAGCTGGTAGGTGACCTCGAACGCGCCGACACGCGGGTACTTGAGCAGCTGTGGCGGGAAGTCGGACGCATCGATGACCAGAGTGCCATCGAGGAGCTGCTGTCGCGTCGACGGGCCGAGATCGTGGATGAATAGCGGAGCATCCAAGCTGTTGACGCGACCCTTGTACGCAAACGCCTGGTTGGGCGGCAGGAAGACGTACGGTGACTGCGCCGGCTTCGGATTGGACACAATCTCGATTGCTGACGGGTTCCAGTCGGCAAAGTGCTCGCGGAAGGCGGCATCCAGAGCCGCCTGGCATTCGTCGTACTTTTCGCTCCTACCTTTGAGCGTCTCGGTCGGACGCTTAGCCGTGCACCGCTCGACGAATAGAGTCAGCGTTGTGCTCTCCGAGGGAGCAATCTTTGGCACCTTGCCACCCTCCCGAAAGTCTGCGGCAGTCAGGTCCTCGACCGTGGGCTCGTCGTTCGCGTCGGCACCGAAGCGGCTGCTGATCTTGCCATATGCAGAGTAGAATGGCTGCTCCGACTCATCGGGCTCATCCTCAGCGGCGGCTGGCATGGTGCTGGTTCTCCGTGTGCGTCGCTCGTGGTTGGTTCATGCGCACTTTCGTCGACATCGTGAACCGGATCGGTGTGCCGCTACGGCGCGTGGTCGCATTTCGTGCTGCTGCTGTTCAACACAACGCGCGCACACTCTCCGGACCCCCAAGCACGAGAGCCACTGTCGCTATGGACGGACATTTCGTGTGCATAGGCAGAGAGATTTGTAACGGAACAAGCTACCCTTCCAAACGTTTGCATAGGGAGGACGCATCGCAATGATACTGCACCTGTTTTTCAATGTCACATCGGACCTGAAGCTGAACTCAGAACTGTCAACTGCACGCGTTCACAACGTCAAACATCCGACTAAAGCTTGACACACCGTCTCTGGGCGCCTGGCCTCTGAGCGTGTTTCATCCTCGCGCATGCTATTTATGCTGGTATGGATAAGGTTGCGTGCACGTTTAGGAAAGTTTGCTTTTGGTGACCGGACCATACCAAAACACGCACGCACCCGAGGTTCTGACGTACATACGTCCCCGCAATGGATGGACGTGTACTACGGTACGGTACGGTCTGTGCAGTGGCGCACACTAACTAGACCCCCCTTAGTAAGAACCCACACCTCGAACCCCGCTTTCCCGACGGGGGGTGGGTTGGGAGGTTTCGTTTCTTTTGCTGTTGTATGGCGGGTGTTGCGGACGTCGTGGCCGCCCCCGTAGAGGAGGGACGAGGGTGGTCCCACTCTCCCCCTGTGGGGAAGGGTGGTGACATTGCGTGCACGTTTAGCATGACGTTTAGCCGTTGAATGGTTGAAAAGTATAGGTTAGTCGATAGGTTTCGTTACGTATTTCGACGTATAGGCCGGGGCTCAGACAACAATCAGACAACAATCAGACTACGATGTCACACCCGACCGGATCTGCAGTACACACCGCTAAGGGCCTAAGGCCTGTCGCCATCCTCCCCCCAAACATTCCTCGCGCACCACCACACATCCTATTTCCTCCGCCATCGTCATGGCAGACACGACCACGGTCCTTTTCGCCACCCCCGCCATGAGCTTTAAGCTCGCGATGGGCCTTTCGCCCTTCTAATCCCGCCCCTGTGCTTCTGTGCCGAACCCACCATGGTATGAGCGCGTGTGTGAACGTGTCGGTGTCGGTGCAAATTCTTACACACCTCTCATCTTTGCGGTTCGGTCCAGCGGGTACCGTAGCCGGGTACAGCTGTAGGCGTGGGGTCACGTCAGCGGCGCCCATCGCCCAACGTTTACCGCGGCGGCGGCCTGCGCGGACTCCTGCACGACGAGCAGCGGATCGGCGCCCGTGGTACCTCCGCTGCGACGGCCCGCACAGCGGCGGTAGTAGCAGAGCATCGAGAAGATGCCGCCCTGCACGGCCATTGAGATTGAGTTCGGACCCCACACGAGGATCGAGTCGCGCAGCGCGACAAGCTGCAGGACCACCACGAGAGCGGTGCCTATCGATTGGATAAGGTAGTAGAGGCTCGAGAGGGAGCCAGCTCCCCTTGTCCTCCATGTCTCGTACAGCTGCGGCGCGAAGGCCACGACGACGATCAGGGCGGAGAGCACTGCAAAGGTCTGCGACAGCGTGTGGCTCGCCTCCGAGCACGGGCTGAGAGCGCTGAGGTAGCACGCGGCAAATATGGTCAGGGCGAGGCAACAAAGCGTGACGACAACGAGCGCACGCTCCTTGGCAAAGTTGTGCGGCGGGAAGAGCACCACCAAGGCCAAGATGACAGAGAGGCCGAGCGCGCTGATCGCGACTTGCCACACGTCGAGGAGCTGATCCACGCAGCCATCAGCTTCAAATGCACCCGCTAACGACGAATCGCCACAGCGCTGAATGGAGGGCCACTTGGTGAGGATGGCACTGCATAAGTTGAGCACGCCGTATACCAGGTTGAGCAATGGCGTGAGCAGCGAGATGCCATGTGAGCTGCGGCTTCGGCACAGAGCCACGTATTGCGGCGATGGCGCAAGCAGCGTGGCAATCGTCAAAAACCAGCCGAGCGCGATCCCTGCAGGCTCGATTGGTGCGTACGCCGCGTGGCACCCGTGGCCCGGAGGCGGAGGCGACGCTGGTGGCGCTGGCGGAGACGGAGGCGATGCTGGCGGCGCTGGCGGCGCTGGCGGCGCTGGCGGCACATAGCCCGGGCCACCGAATGCATACCCGTGATCGACGCCTTTATGACCGATGTTATAGAGCGTCGGGTCGGTCACATCATATTGTGGGTTTGCCCAATGGGTTTTGTCTCCTTGCGAGTAAGACAAGTGGCTCCAATGGCATGCACCTGCCTGGTCGCCGAATATGCCGTTACCCATCTGCGTCGTCGGTTTGATCAATTTCTCTGACACCACCTCCCCAAACCACTGGGCCACATGCGCACTGTCAAACTTGGGCTGCACCCCGGCCCAGAGTGAGCCAGGGAAGTACCCGATGTACTCGCCGTCGAAGAGGACCCACCAATTGCCCTCGAAGTACCGAATGCCGAGCTCGCGAGGTGCGGAGGAGGGATCCAGAGTCATGCCTGGCACTCTGGTCGTGGAGACTTGCACCCAGCCGCAGCCGTTGTAACAGGTTTCCACGCCGTCGACCCAGTGGAACACGAAGAGCGTCGGGCTTGGCCCGAGATACTGACCTTGATAGCCCACAATCCATCCAACCTCGACGATTTGAAGCAGATCGGCGGACTGCACGGCAATCTCGGCAAGGGAGTGCGCGCCGCTCAAAGAGCCGTCGGGCTCGAGGATCGGCTGAGAGACGACGACGGAGCCGTTCACGCTGGAGACGCCGTTCCCAAAATTTTGGAAGGCCGAATTGTACAAGTAGTGCGGAGGAGCAGTGTCGGTTGTGTTTTGAGCCGCGCCGACGGTCGACCAGCCGGGGGGTGGGTTCTTGAGCGCCTTGTAAGCTGTGGGATGAGGCAGCTGGCCTTCAGGGCAGAGATGATTTAGTTCAGAGGATCCTTGATCGTTCAGCGCCATGGGTGGCGGCTTTGCAAGAGGCGTGGCGTAGGATGGGACGCAGACGAAACCACCGGATGGCCCTATGTAAGAATTGAATCCCATGGGAGGACGCATCGCGAGGCCATCGTGTAGCACGGCGGTCCCCAACATGTACCGTGAGGCCGAGCGCCCACACCTTGTGGGTGAGCGTCTTGCTCTTGCCGCCGGATCCTGATCGTAAGTTGATGCAGCAAATCAGTCAGTTTCGTCGCGGTCCCCCCGCGCTCAAGTAAGTATGTAAGTTGAAACTTGAAAGATGATGACCGATCAACTGCCGTTCACAACATCAAACATCCGACAAAAGCTTGACACACCGTCTCTGGGCGCTTGGCCCTCTGAGTGATTCGTCCTCGCGCATGCTGTTTGTGCGGCTCCCACTCGGGACTCGCTGCTCCCCTCCATTCGCGGCCATTCCTACGGCCACCTGTTTCAGTAGCCCGGGAACTTGCCGCGGATCATGACGTCTGAGCTCGGGTACAGGATGCGTGCGGGCCCGCCAAAGCTCACCTGCGACTCTGGTCGGTAGGGCTTGAGCTTGCCAATCGGAGGCTGCTTCGCCGGCGAGTGGTAATGCTCGAGCCTCAGCTGAGCATAGTGCTGGCCGCCAGCGACGCCGCCGCCGCCCGCTTTCCAGCCAGCTGCGCCACCAGCCTGGCCCGCCGCATCGGCTGTGTCGAAGCCGGTGGGCATGGCGCCGTCGGCACCGGCCGCAGGGTTGAATGCGCCGCGCCCCTTGATTGGGTTTGGGAGCTCCTGCACGATCTCGCCACATGACGCCAAGATCCCGGGGAGCGTGCCCATTCCAGGCGTGCCCCGGCTTGCTGGCGGCGGCGTCCCGCGCATCAGACCGTGCAGGAGATGGCCGGACGGCCCGCCTGCGGGTCGGCTCCCGGCGGGCGGCGGGCCATGAGCGGCGCCGTCGCCGCCCGCGTTCTCGTACTCAGAGTACGCTGAGGAGTGCCGCTGTTGCTGGCGCTGCATCTTTGCCCTCATCAGATGGTCGCCTTGGGTCATCTGCATCTGCTGCTGCTGCTGCTGCTGCTGCTGCTGCCGCATCTGATTTTGCATCATCTGCTGCTGCAGTGTCCGAGCTTTGTGTCGCACGCGCTCGAGCATCGCCATCCGCAGGGCTTCCTGTTCCGCAGGCCCGAGCTGCTGCTCGAACGCCAACTGAGCGGCTGCAGCTTCGATGATCTCCTCCTGCTCGGCGAGCTCACGCAGCTGCGCCAGCGTCTGCAGATCCTCCTCGTCGCGCTCCTCGGCGGCCGAGACCGCCTCAAGGAAGGCGTCGTTCTGAGCTAGCGAGCGGTCCGAGGACGACGCCCGATACGGCGCTCGCTCGAAGAGCTCGCTGCTTGGGGCGCTCGCACTGCTACCGTTGCCGCTGTGTTCGCTCAGAAATCGAGCGAACGCCCCGTCGCCCGAGCTTGGCTGCGTCTGTCTGCCGTGCAGGTTGCCACGCATCGGTACGCTCTGGAGCTGGTGAGCGTTGCTGGAACGGCCGCCCGCGGCATCAGGGGTAGCCCACGCTTGCCGATGGCCACCGCCGCCGAGAATAGGACCAGGATCGCGCGGTCTGAAGTTGGTGGGCACTGACGGGTCCGAGGTGGGAGGAAACAGACGCTTACCAGGGTATGGCGCCGACGGGGCTTCGTCCCGCTCGAAGATGCCTCCGGAGACCGAGGACTCGTTGACATAGGGGCGCCCCGCCGCGCTCTGAGGCCGTGCTCCGGCACCCATAGCAGTGTGTGACAGTCGAGCTCCGCCAGCCGCAAAGAGTCCCTCGGCGGCGGGTGAGCCTTGGCCGGCAGCAAAGATGCCGCCGGCGATGGACGAGGTGTTGTACCGACCGTTGACCTGACCTTCGATCGCCTGCTTCTGTGCAAGGATCTGCTGGCCATCATACTCGGGAGGCTTTGCGAAGATGCCGCCTGGTAGCGAGCTCATTGTGTTGCGCCCCGAGAGTGCCTTGGCACGGCCTGACATTCTCTCAGAGGGCGGTTCAGCCGGACGGATGCGTAAGGCGAGGCGACGAACGCGGCGGTGTCGGCGATTTGGGGAGATGAAGCTCGGATTTCTGCGAAACGTGTGCATTCTCCGGGGTTATCAAAGATTGAGCGCTTGATGCAGGGGCTTGGTTCTTCGCGCGATTCCGGGTTTCAACTCTTTGCGAGCGCTCTTGCCAAGCACGACATGTAAAGGTCCCTCGGGCGCGCTATCACCAAGCAAAAAGGATGGCGCAGTGGGCATATGAGCTGAGCGACGGTAAGTGGAAGAACTTTGACAGCGGGCACAACGCTCATCTGGAAGCAGCCCACTTTCGCGGCGAGAAGTCGGTCAGAGTCGATGCGGCCGGCAGCACCTACATGATCGACTTACAGGACATGAAGCAGACAAACACATCGACAGGTACCATCCGCTCTGTGCGACGCCAGCAGCTGACGGGGCAGAAGCAGGCACCCGCAGCAGCGGCAATGCCTCCCGCGAAGAAGCCGCGTGCAGCGACCGTTCATTGCAAGCACTTTGCCAAGGGATACTGCAAGGATGGCGATAAGTGCCCGTACAGCCACGCATCGTGCGCAGCAGCTGCGCCGTCGTCGCATCCAGCACCGCCGCCTCATCCTGTTCTTGCTCCTCCTGCGGCCGCGCCGGTGCCGCCCGCACCGTTGCCGCCCGCACCGTTGCCGCTCGCACCGTTGCCGCCCGCACCGTTGCCGCCCGCACCGTTGCCGCCCGCACCGTTGCCTCCTCCGCCGCACGGAAAGCCTTTGGGCTCGATGGTGGTGTGCGTCTCGGGCCAAATGTCCATGGTGCGCAAGCAGTTCTGGGCATGGCTGCGCTCGCAAGGTGCCACCGTCAACATGCAGGGCGTGACACGCGACACGACTCACCTCATCACGACGGCCGCCGAGGCAGACAACCCGACGAACAAGGTGCTCGAGGCCATGCGCAAGGGTACGCTCGTCGTGACTGAGGGTCGCAACGCTCTGCCGAGGAGGCCTTGCATGCAAGTGCTCATCACGGCGCCCCTCTTCCCCACAGGTACGCTCGTCGTGAGTGAGGGCTTCGTGCAGGAGGCCGTACGCCTCGGTGCTCCACCTGACGTGACGCCCTATCTCCTCATCGACCCTGCCAATCTGCCTGTACAGCCTGCGGGCGCGTCCAAGGCACACAAGGGCTCGCCCTCGAAGGCAGCGGCGATCTGGGCGGCAAGCGCCGCCGCGGCGGGCGGGCCGGTGACTCCAGGAGCCGCGATGCATGCTACGCTCCTAGCAGCCAAAGGGTCTGGTCCGGTGGTGCAAGTCCTCGCAAACGCTGCCTCGGCCGCGGAGGCCACTCAGGTCATGCTCGCCGACAAGTACGATGCGAAAAAGGTGGATCCGACTGGGTGGCTGATCTCCGAGAAGCTCGACGGCGTGCGCGCGTACTGGGGCGAGATCGAACTCTGACGAGACCTCTGACGAGACCTCCGATGACCTCTGATTGCCTCACTCTTCAGGTATTGGGACGGCACCAACTTCTACTCGCGTAATGGGAATGCGTTTCCGGCGCCCGCGTGGTTCAAGCTAGGGCTGCCCTCGACTCCCCTCGATGGCGAGCTGTGGGCGGGACGCCATCAGTTCCGTCGCTGCCTCTCCATTGTTCGCTCCGCCTCCTCGGGTGACCTGTGGCAGGTGAGAGAGCAGCCGTGATTGCCGATGATTGCTTCCGAGTGCCACTAAGGGCCACTGATTGCCACTGATTGCCACTGATTGCTGATGATTGCTTCCGAGTGCCACTAAGGGCCACTGCATTGTCTCTGAGGACCTCTGATGATTGGAAGATGTTGCCTCTGACTGCATCCGACCTTATCTCGGGCGCAGTACGTCACGTACCTCGTCTTCGATGCCCCTGCGCTCGACAAGCCATACGAGGAGCGGCTCAAGTTCATACAGTCTTGCATCCAACCCATCCCCTCCCCCGCCATCGCAGCAGCACCCGCCCCTGCCCCTGCCATCGCAGCACCAGCATCAGCATCAGCATCAGCATCAGCATCAGCATCAACCGTCAGCGGCGGCGGGGCCGGTACAAGCCACTCGACCGGCGCCGTCGCGGGCACGAGCAGTTCATCGATTCCCGCTGTTGGCACGCCATACGCTGCGCCCGTCGGCGCGATCACATGCACCGGCCGTGCGCACGTGAGCGCCGAGCTCGCGAAGGTGGAGGCCTGTGGGGGCGAGGGGCTGATGCTTCGTCGGCCCGGCTCCAAGTATGAGCACTGCCGGAGCAAGCACCTGCTCAAGGTGAGTGCGCTTGAGTGCGCTTGAGTGCACTTGAGTGCACTGGATTGCAGTATGAGCACTGCCGGAGCAAGCACCTGCTCAAGGTGAGTGCGCTTGAGTGCGCTTGAGTGCACTTGATTGCACTGGATTGCAGTATGAGCATTGAGCAAGCACTGCTCAAGGTGATTAGAGCTCTTCATTGCGCTTGATTGCGCTCGAGTGCGCTTGAGTGCCATTGATCGCATTCGATCGATGTTGATTGCGCTTGATTTTGCTTGATGACCCCAGGTGAAAAGTCAGAAGGATGAGGAGGCCAAGGTGGTGGGTCACGAGGGCGGCGCGGGCAAGAATTCATTCCGCACAGGTGCACTCACGCTCGAGACGCCCGCTGATCGCAACTGATTCCTACTGATTGCAACGGATTGCCTTCCGCACAGGTGCACTCACGCTCGAGACGCCCGACGGACGCCAGTTCTCATGCGGCTCGGGTCTGACCGATCACGACCGAAAGAGCCCACCGCCCGTCGGCTCGGTCGTGACCTACCGATTCACCGAGCTGATGGAGAACGGTTATCCTCGGTTCCCTGTCTACGTCGGGCCGCGCTTGGATCTGGATTGGGCGACCATCTGCGCGAGCTACCAGAAGGCGGACCAGGTGCGCCACCTTGATGGCCTCTTGATGGCTCTTGATAGCTCTTGATGGCCTCTTGATGGCTCTTGATGGCTCTTGATGGCTCTTGATGGCTCTTGATGGCTCTTGATGGCAGGCGACGCACCAGCCCGGCGTGCTCAAGAGGCGCCACTCTATCCTGTACGAGTCCACCGCCTTCCCGCCAGCGCTGGTCAAGCAGCTCTCAGACCGGGCAGAGGCTGCGGCGGCGAGCCTTCCCGATGCGGAAGTCGACGCGCCCGAGGACGACGGGCGTGTGACTGATCAGGAGACGGAGGAAGAAGAGCTGTGAAGAGACCGAGGAGGAGTGGAGTGGATGGCTGGCACACACCGGGCTCGGGGGGATGGGGGACGGGCTACTTAGGCAGATTGCGCCGCGCGCGCACGATTACCTTGGGGTTTTCGAGTTTCCGGAGGGTTTGAGCCCACACTGTTCACGATCGATCTCGCGGCACGAGATGTTTTGAGGTTAGACTGAGAATTCTTCCACGCCTTCTCTCCATCCAGCGCACTCGCTTTCGGGACGCCACCGCGGCCTGCACGACGATCACCAGCTCGACGATGCGGCTGCTACTGACTCCTTTTGCAGCGCTGCTCGTAGCAACACCGCCTGCATTCACCCCGAGGATGTCTTTGATACCACAGGGCAATGTGATGGGGAAGGTCGTGTCGACGCGTCATCTGATGCAGAACACTCCGACCAGTCCAGCTCCAGCCCGGCTGCATGTGAGCTTAGCATCTGAGCTTCCCGGAATCCGGGAGCTCACACGGAACGTAGATGACGTGCGCCGCCTTCTCGAGCTGCGCGAGGGCGTGGCAGAAGCCAAAGCCAAAGCTGCGTGCGAGGATCATCATGCTGCGGAGTCTGCACAAGCAGAAGAGGAGGCGAAGATTGATTGGCGGCAAGCGGCACACAGAGGACTCGACAATTGATAGAGTTGGTTCATTCAGATGGCGGAGTCTCAGTGCCATCATAGCGGGAGAGACAGTAGGATGCGAGCGAGGCTGCTGTGGGTGACACTCGCTAAGGTTGCATTTTCATTTTGGGGTTCGATTGCTGCGAGAGATTCAGAGCGCGTGTGTACAACCTAGGTGGACATGTATCCACGAGTATCGATCATGGACGTGCATCTAAAGAAGCCGGGCACACTTGTAGAGACCTACAGTGAGTCCCTCCCACGCACTCAATGCGCCCAGCGGATCCGTCTCCCCGATCGGAGAGGCCCAGCGCCACGCATGCGCGTTTTCGCGCGCGCTCACGGCTTCATCGCGATACGATCTCACGTCTCGGTTCCAAGCCCACACGTGGATTGCTCGCTTACTCTCAGTTCATCGATAGATAACGTCTCGGTTCCAAGCCCACACGTTGATCACTCGCTTGGTCCCGCGCACCACGGGGCACGATCCGTGCCTGGCGCGGCCGTCGAGGCTACCGTCTGGCCGTTGGTCATAAAAGAGGATCGCGTCGCCTCGGCGCGGCTGGACGAGCATGCCTCGCGCCGCCTTGGGCGTCGAAGGCGCGGGGAAGCTGCACGCGGGTGCGCCCGGTACGGCGCCCGCGAACGCGACCCCATCGAGGCTGTCGGAGCCGTTGACGAACCCAGCAAAGGGGAAGACGGTGTGGCCGTTGACGAACCCGCCGTCTCCAGGCTCGCCCGCGCTAGTGAGGTACACGATCACCGTGGCGAAACGATTGGAGCCGTGTGGCGGCGTGAACGCGGGCTCGCTTAGCTTGTCGGAGCCGCCGCCGCCACCAAAAAAGTCGAAATGCGGCTCGTAGAAGGTGCCTTCCGGGTACTCTACGGCGAGGAGGGGCTCGATGCCGCGCCACAGCCGCTCCGAGGGCAGAGCGAGCAGCGCGGCGACACGGCGCTGCACCGCGCGGGCCACCGAGTGCGAGTGGCGAGGGTCATTGTAACCGTGTATCCACGCGGAGAGGGAGGTGCGACGCTCGTCCACCTGCCGATACGGAGCTTGCGTCTGCGTCGGATCTCCCACAGTTGACCTGGCGAGGCCGGGCGCCGCAGCCGCGAGCAGAGCATCCATGGCTGCCTCCGTGAGCAGCCCAGGCGCACGAAAGATCGGCGGCGACGTCGAGAGGGTCTGCAGCATCACGGTATCCGTGCCGTCGTCGGTGGCAGCAGAGCCGCGGGCGACGTCGTCGATGCTAGAGCGGGCAGCGGGCTCCCAGGCTGCCTCCCATGTGCCCTCCGGCCGATCCGCGTCAAAGCGGAGTGGAGGCAGTCGTACCGCTCGAGCGAAGCCGACGTGCTCCGCTGGCCATTGCCACAGCGTCCCGGCCGGCGCGACGTACACGTACACGCCGTTGCCGGTGCCGGTGCCGAGCGGTACGGACGCTAAGCAATGAAGCTCGCGCCCTGCTGCGTCAAAGATCACTGTGTCCTCCGCGCTCCGTTTGAGCTCAACGGCCAGCAGAGGTCGCCACGGCGGATAGAGTGGCTGGTGCGCAGGCTCCACGGTATGAGTGATGGCCGAAGTGTAATTGTCGCCAACGGCGAGCACTGCGATCGCCCGCCGGAGATGGACCGGCGGGCAGCGGTCGAAGAGCAGCAGCAGCTCCATCAGCCAATCAGAAACATGAGGCCTCGGAAGGTATGCGAGCCACGCCAGCAAGACTCCCACGCCAGCAAGACACGGCCACGCGAGCCTCTTGCTCGCGCGAGGCGCCATTGATCCCGCGACTTTCCTGTGAATCGACTGCATGCCGTTCTATAGACCCTCTTTATTCGCTGGTTCAATCGTCAAGACGCGCCTTCCGGTTCTTCGGACTGTCGAACTGTCGTTGGCGATTGCGCGTGGTCCTGACGCACGTCAAGAAAAACCTGTTGCGGGGCTGCGGCGGGCTGGCACGGCGCGCACAAGAAGAAGAACGCTCTTTTGGGTTGCGTTTTGGACAACATAACTCCTTGTCCATAGCTGACCAAAGGTCTACAGGTACGACACCAAAGGTCTACAGGATACCATCCACACCCGGGCTGCGCTCTACCACGTGAGTCAGCCGGCCAGGGAAGGGGGGCCTGATTCCTGGGGCGCGCACACTCCAGACGCCCTCCCAAGCAAAGTCGCCCCACGTCCCTGCGTGTCCCTCGACGCCATGCGCGATGCCGTGGTGAGCACTTGCATGCGTGTCCCTCGACGCCATCCCGTGGCGTCGCCGCCTCCGCTTACCGGCCGACGCCATAACATGCGTGCCCGCTCCTCCTGGGGGGCTGCGCGAGATGCGATCCCGGTGCGCGAGATACGATCTCGTGGCCTCCGTGGCCACGGGGCTGCGCGAGAAGCGATCTCGGCGAGCGAGGTGCTGATCTCGTGGCTTCCGGGGGCTGCGCCCTCGTCTTACTGCCCACGACGGCGGCTCACCGCGCTGGCCACCGCCGCCGCCGCCGCCGCCACCGTGTTGGTCGCCGCCGTTGCCTTGCTGGCCGCCGCCGCCGCCGCCGCCTGGCCCACCTGCCCGAGGGCAAGCGTCGTGCCGGGCGCGAAGTAGAGGGCGTACACCCCGAAGGCGATCACGGGCAGCCATCGCGCCCGCCCCGCGCCCGTGCTCGCGCCCACGAGAGCGCCCGTGCTCGCGGGGGCGGCGCCAGCTTTGCCCTTGGCTTCGCTCAGGATGGCGTCGCCGGCGGCAATGCGGCTCGCCTTCGAGTGCCCAGGACGGCGCTCGAGCTTGAGGGCGCGCCGATCGAGATGAGACGAGATCTGCGGGAGGCCGACGCCCGCCGCGACGCAGCGCACCATCGCGAAGTAGATCAGGTCCGCCGCTTCGGCGGCAACGTGGTCGGGCTCGGTGGCCTCCGCTAGCTCCTGCGCTTCCTCGACGAGTTTGTTGCGGAGCAGCGTCGCGTCATCGAAGAGCCGCTTGGTGTACGAGCCGGGCGGCGCCGAGGCCTTGCGCGCGAAGAGCGTGAGCTGCAGCGCATGCAGGCCAGTCGGCTGTCCCCAACAAGAGAGGCTCGTCTTGTGGCAGAAGGCGGGCGGGATGCCGTGCTGCGTCACTGTGAAGCAGAGCGCGTCCGCGTCGCAGTCCAGTTGGATGCGACGCAGCGTCTGCCACGCGCCCGAGGTGTCTCCTTTTCGCCAGAGCGAGGAGCGAGAGCGAGACCAGTAGACTCCACGACCGCAGCGCAGCGCGGCTCCGATCGACTGGGTCGACGAGTAGACCAGCCCGAGCGCCGCGCCGTCCGCCTCGAGCACAAGTGTCGGGAACAACCCATCCGAGCGGTCAGTGCGCACGCACGCGGCCACCGCCGGGCCGAGCTCGAGCGCCGGGGCGGCGAAGAGGGCGTACAACGAGGCAGCGGCGGCGGGCAGCTCGACGACGGCGACGGGCGGCGCACCGACGAAGCCTCCCGCGGGCGTCGCGACGTTTGCCTCCTCCGCGAGCGTCGCGGCGCCGAGGGCGTGGATTGCGAACGAGTGGTGCAGGTGCCCGACCGAGCTTGGCTGCGCGCTCGAGGTGAGCATCGAGAGTCCGCCCAGGAACACCTGGAGCCGATCGCGCGCGGCGAGCGGGCCTAGAACGCCGAGCAGATCCGCCTCGATCTTCTCCGAGGTGCCCGGCGGCACGACCACGCACACGCCAGACACGGCGCCACACGTCTCCTTTTTGCAGCACTCGTAGCAGCCGGAGCCCGCAGGCGCCGCGAGGGACTCGATGTCGGCCTGGAAGCGCGCGAGCGCGGCCGCATTTTCGAGCGCCGGCACGTCGACGAGCAGCATCATGCGCTCTGCCGGGATCGCCACCTCAGCCGCCGCGGCCCTCACGACCTCGGCCAGCGGCTTGGCCGCCGGAGGACACTCAGCTCCGATACCGAGATTGGCCGGCGGCAGGAAGAGGGCGTAGTGCGCGCCCATGCTCAGCCACTCGCGCGCCTCGTCTGCACGCTCGAGCGCAAATGGGCCGACGACCGTCGTCGTCTCGCGCATCAACTCGCAGATTGCCTCCGACGGCGGCGCCTTGAGCAGCTCAGCCGGCAGGCAGAGCACAAGCGGTGACGCGACGCCAAGGCGGCGCACAATCTCGAAGGATGGCACATCCGCCACCTCGAAGCCCTGGTCGCCGAGCAGCGGTTCGCCCGAGGGCGAGAAGCCTATGATTGGGATGAGCATCGCTCGCTCGCTCGCTCGCTCGCGCGCGCGCGCTCGCGCCTCGTCTAAGGCCTGAGCGTTCACAGTTCTCACCGGGGTGTGATGAGTGTCCAACCCACGGATGAGGAACTCCCCAAACAGGACACTCCAATATTAATGGCTATGGACGACTGCTTCCGTCGGTCTGTGGGAAGACGACCCTTGGAAGAGCCGCAGGGACAAGCGAGCGAGACATAAGTTCGAGACGGTTCATTGCTCGTAAGGCGGAGAGTGCTCACGACTGCGTGATCGAGAGTGGAGAGTCTTCCTGCGTTCAGTTACTACATAAACAACAGACAACCTAACGGAAGCCTATCGAATGTGCTCTCGAGGCTAGCAGTGGGGGTGAGAGTTCCTGCGCATCCTGCGCCTAGTTTCCTATTCGAAACCCAAAATTGACAAAGAATCGTCTTCCGAGATGCAAATTGACGTTACATGAGTTTGTCCCAAATTTGTCAAAAAAGGCCCCTCTGGGCCGGGTTTCATCGTGCAATCGACTCCTCGCTCGCGTGTCCCACACAATGGCTGGGCCCCATTCACGCAGCAAGTCGCCGCCACGGTCGTCACCCAAATCTGACGGTGCTTCGAAAGTCCGATCACGCGTTGCGCCGCCCCCGACCGACGGCGAAGCGGACAAAGTGCCGGCTAAACCGGTCCCTGAGCAGCAGAATGTCGGCGTTGGTGCGCCTTCCAGAAGCAAATCTTGCATCGGCATCCTGCTTGTCGTCTTGGGCTCCCTGGTGCTCGCGACCTCGATGGTCGCCTCGAATCCCAACGCCGTTCAAGAGATTCAGATGGCCGTTCAAGAGATTCAGATGCGAATGGGGAAGATCATTGCCCAGAAGGAGCTCAAGCAAGCATTCGACAAAAGGATCGATCTGGAGTTGGCGCTGGCAATGTCGACCAATGAGGTGGCCATTCTCCAGAATTTGACGGCTGGGGCGATCCATGCTCAGAAGGCGGCGCAGAAGGAGGCGGCAGCGGCCGAGCAAAAGGTGGACGAGGCGCAGAAGGAGGCGGCAGCAGCCAAGCAAGAGAAGACGGAGGCGCAGAAGGAGGCGGCAGCAGCCAAGCAAGAGAAGACGGAGGCGCAGAAGGAGGCGGCAGCGGCCAAGCAAAAGGCGGATGAGGCGCAGAAGGAGGCGGCAACAGCCAAGCAAGAGAAGACGGAGGCGTACAAGGCGGCGGCAGCGGCCGAGCAAAAGGCGGACGAGGCGCAGAAGGCGGCGGCAGCAGACAAGCAAAAGGCGGCCAGGCGGCCAAGGGCAGCCAAGGGGAGCACATCCGAGGCCGAGGACAACTAAGTGGCGAAGCTTGGTCGCAGTTGGCATAGCTTACGGAGCAGGCGCGCACCGCATGAGCGGCCGTTATCAAGATAGGCGGAAGGAGTGTGCCACTCGGACGTCCGTCTGGTGAGCGTCTCCACGCATCCACGGGGCCAGCGGTTGTGCTTCTACTCGTACTATTATAGTTAGTAGCCGTGAGGGCTAACTGTACGTGAACGTGAACGGTCTCCGTGGGGTGAGGGCCGCACTCGATTTGCGCGGGATGTGTGTACTGTGGATCGGGTGTGCGCGCATCCGATCGCATCGGGCGACGGTGTCGACGCGGTGTGCCGTGCATGTATGCGGGGATGCCGGGTGCCCGAGCGCGGCGCGGTCGAGCGGCGTGTGCCCGACCTCGCTTCACAATCTCCTGCAGCGAGCGGAATGATCATGCATCATCATTCCGGCGCATGGGATCGATCTAGATCCAAGATGACACTGCTAATTGACCTATTTGAGGTACTTTTATACCCGCTGTCCTGGTGCTTCTCATCAGACACGGTCGCGGAAGCTATTGTCCACTCTCAGGGCGTTCCTACTAGATCCTTACTGAGCACGGTGCACCGTCACAAATTGAAATTTCAATCTGTCTTACCGAACGTGGAACGTCGGCCCTGTGTCCCTTGTGCGTGTTTAGAAGTCACACAGTCACACATTCACATTCGCACACACATTCGCACACACAAAATCACAACTTGCGTGTAATGGTGCACGGGAGAGGGGGACTGTAAGAGTCTCCACACGCGTGATTGTGTTTGTGACCTTTGAGATTGTGCACCCGGAATCGAGATTGTATCACCGATGTGTCGGACCTCCAGCACGGATCGACGACTACCAGAGACACCAGAGGAGCGCCGATCCAGTGCCAGGCTGCCCCGAGTGCAATGCGCGTTAATGGGCTGTTCAACGATGTCGCACAGCGCACGCTGATTGCGATCATCGGCGCAGCGACGATCGCATGGTCACCGCAAGCTTCATGGTCTATGCAGACGGATTACATTGAGCGGGTTGTGGACGGCGACACAGTGATACTAGAAAAGCTCGGAAGAGCCCGCCTGCTTGGAATCAACACGCCAGAGACGGTCTCTCCGGCCCAGCGAGAGCGTGGGGAGCCTCCACAGTGTTTTGGACCGGAAGCATCGGCAGAGATGAAGCGGCTTCTTCCGGCGGGCACGGAGGTGGAGTTTGACACCGACGTGGAGCCACTCGATCGGTTTGGCCGCAGCCTCGTGTACCTGTACAAAGATGGTGAGTCGATCAACGAGCTTCTGGTTCGCAAAGGCTATGCACGCGCGAAGGCCTACAAGCCCAACATCCGGAATCAGGAGATGTTCAACCGTCTACAGGCCGAGGCCAAGTCGGAGAGCCTTGGGCTTTGGGGCGCGTGCTTTGATGCCGGCAGCAGCGGCGGCAGCAGCGGCAGCAGCGGCGGCAGCAGCAGCACAGCAGGCAAAGGGTTTGGCCCGAATGCAAACCAGCGCCCTGCATCCACGAAGACAGCTTCGGCAAAGCTCCAGCAACAGCAACGTAGCACGGCGCGTGAGGCAAAGGAGGTGGCGGCTTTCGAGGCCAACCCTGGCGATGTCAAGGACTGCGCCGACTTTGACTCGTATGACGAGGCCAAGGCTTGGTTCGACAGGTACTATCCGGCATATGGGGACGTGGCCAAGCTCGACGGCGATGGCGATCTCAAGCCGTGCGAAGCCTTGATCAAGCACTCGTAGCGGACTCGGTAGCGCCGCGTGGAGTGTAGTCCGGACTGTACGGTACCAGGTTCGTTAACTTCAAAAAGGTACGTAGGGACAATTGTCCAAGTCCGGTGGTTGTGCGTCTTGCCGAGACGGCCAATAGACGTGATCGTGAACGTGAGTTTCGTCCAAGTCCTTCTGAGGCGGTAGAGGTGGCATGCTGTGAACAGTGACAAATTTGTCTAGAAACCCGATCGACGAGTGCTTTGGTACGAAAGTGAAAGAACCCACTTCATAATAGAAAGTCGGCCACTGACGTGCGCGCCCGCCACAACGCTCCATGAAAGTACCGGTATGAATAGCGAATCGGCGCCACCCGTCGCGACTGGTGGCAGACCCCCGCGATGCTCGGCCTCGGCTCGTCGGACGGGCCACGGCGACGGCTGCAAGCAGAGCTGCAGGCACTCGCTGCAGCTGCAGCCGCCCAAGGAGACGGCGAGCTAGTAAGGACGCTCGACCCTGAGTGGCGCGAGGGACGGGAGCCCGCAGTGGCGACCTCGATCGACCACGTGCCCGCGGAGCTGGTCGGCCTCGCGGCACAGCGCGGTCTCAACGTGCTCGTCACGCGGTTGATCGCACTGGCCGACGCGGTCTCCGCATCCTCTTCCCGCGCTCTCTCTCGCACGACTCCGCTCGCGCGGCTCGATCTCGCACCGCCCAGCGGTCCGGAGCGGCTGTTCGAGCCGGAGGAGCCGAAGAAGCCTCCACCAATCGCAAAGAAGCCGGACCCGCCCAAGCAGCCCGCAGAGATTGAGAAGAAGCTGCGCGTCTGCGTCGGCGCGCGCCTCGAGGCGGCCCTGCTCGCGGGCGACCATGATATCGTCGCTGCCATGCACCCTGAGTATGATCGCGTGCTGACCGAGGGCCACCTGACACAGCCGGCGCTCGCGCATGCCGTGCCCGCGCTCGTCGAGCTCGCCGCGCGCCGTCGCGAGCAGAAGCTCCTCGAGGACCTGCGCGACGCGAACGTCGAAGCCTGGGCCAAGGCGCGAGGCGACCATGCGACATTGAGCTGGCTCAAGATTGGCACCGACAAGCCGTCCGCGAGTGGCTCGGTGCCGAGCGCCTATCATTTGCATGCGGAGCTCCTCGGCGCAAGCGGCAGCGGCTGCAGTGCTGGCAGCGGCGGCAGTGCTGGTAACGGCAAGAGCGGCACAGCTAGCGGCATCGGCGGCATCGGCGGCGCCGGTGGCGGCGGCGGCGCCGGCAAGAGCGGCTCAGCGAGCGGCAGCGGCAGCAGCGGCCGAACGATGGCCGTGTGGCTGTCGGCGCCTGCCGCGCCCGTGCTCTCCGGACTCGGCGCGCCAGGTGGGCGGCCAGACTGGCTGACCGAGCTCACATCCGACGAGAAGTCAGCCGCGGCAAAGACGGCGGAGAAGAAGGACAAGAAGACGGAGGACAAGAAGGAGGCTGACAAGAAGGCGACCGATCAGAAAAAGGAGGAGGAGAGGAAGAAGGTCGCACCGGCGGACGGCGGTCTGGTGCAGGTGGTGACTGAGCTCACCTCTGAAGAGGCTGCGGCAGCCAAGGCGCGCGCCGGGGCCCCGCAGCCAGCCGCCGCGCCGGCCGCCACTTCCTACGGCGCGCCCGACGACGATATGGCGCCTCAAGTGGTCGTCGCTGGGCACCTCGGCGTGCCGCCCGTCAGGGCGCAGTCCGCCGGGGCGTCTCGCTCGGAGGACGACTCCGCCTCGCTGCGCCGGGTGGAGGCCATCGGTCTCGCTGCGAGGCGCGCGGACGCGGCGACGCTCAAGAAGCTGCTGAGTGAGAGTGCGTCCGATCGGAGCACTCTGATCAGCAGTGCCGCCAAGGCAGGTGACGTCGACATGCTCGGGGCACTCCTCGAAGCGCAGCCGTCCGAAGCGCAGGAGGCGCGTCTCGCGTCGTTACGCCTCACCAGGGCCGTCGACGACGCGACGCGCGATGCCGCGGCGGCCGAGCCCGCGATCGAGCACGCGCGCTGGCTGCTGACGAGTGCTCCTGACGACGCGGCATCGGGCGGCAGGAACAGCTCGGCGGGCGCGCTCCCGCCCTCCAAGGAGACTCACCGACGTGGGCTGTACTCGCAATCGCACCCGCACGCCGCGCTCTCGAAGTACGTCGGGTCGGAGGGCGGCTACCCACCAGTGACGCTTGAGGAGTCGATGGCCCGACTCAAGCTCAGCCTCGGCCTCCCTCTGAACACAGGCGACAAGAAGAAGGAAGACGCCGCCGCCGCCCCCTCCAACGCCGCCTCCGCCGCGGCCGCCGCCGCCGCCGCCAAGGAGAACGATCCTGGGCTCCTCAACCTCCGGATGCGCCTCGCCGAGCTCGGAGTGTACTCTGCGGGCCGCGGGAGCGCGGGCGCGGGCGCGGGCGCGGGCGCGGGCGCGGGCACGGGCGCGGGCGCGGGCGCGGGCACGGGCGCGAGCGCCGCCGGTGCGAAGTCGGGTCCCCTCGCCGCCGTACTGGGCATCCTCGGCTCCCTCGCTCGCGGTCCTCTCGCCTCTACCGGCTCTAACGGCTATGACGACGCGGCGCTGCATGAGCTCGCTCGCCAGCTAGGGATGGCGCCCGGCTCCGCGTCGCAGCTGTTCGAGCCGCTGCCGCACGCCCGCGACTCGACGGAGGCAGCGAGGGCACGGCGCGCCGCGATGGCACAGATGGCGCACGCGATGGAGGCGCAGGCGGTCGAGGAGCGTCTGCGCGACCTCGGCCTTCGGGGACTCGATCTCGCGGGGCTACACCCATCCGACCTCCACGCACTCGGGTTGCCGCCTCACCTCGCCACCGGCGCCGGCGCGGCGGGCCTCGGCGGCGACGGACTCGGCGGGCCCAGCGGCGGCTTCGCGAGTGCCGCCGACGGAGTGGGCGCCTCGGCAGGCGAGCTCTTCGGCATTCCACAGCGCCACTCGCCGCGTGGGTACGCCTCACGGGTGCCCTACGGCGCACCGGCGGCGGGCGTGGTGGGTGAGAGCATGGAGGAGCCGTTGGGCGAGCTCCACGTCGCGCTCCACCGCCTCTCCGCGGCTCTCGCAGCTGCTGGCCATGCGGAGAGCCGAACGACCTCACGCTACTCATCGGTGCCTGGATCACTCGCGTCCAGTCAACTCGTCTCGCCCGCCGGCTCTCCGATGCGGGCTGGCGCGCTCGACCGTTCACCCTACGGCCGGCCGTCACCGTATCGCCAGCCGCCGCGCCATTCAGCTACCGGCCGCGCCGGCTACGGCGCGACCGACGGCGACAGCTACGGCGACAGCTACGGCGGCAGAGATGGCGGCAGAGATGGCGGCAGCTGTGGCGGCGGCCGTGGCGGCAGCCGTGGCGGCAGCTTTGGTGGCGTGGCTGCGTGGCATCTCGCACGGCGTGCCAGCGACGCTCCCTATTACGAGCCCAACTCTCGCCCGCCCTCCTCGCGGCCGGCCTCCTCGCGGCCCGGCTCGTCACGCCCTGAATCGGGAGGCTCCGCGCATTCACATTCACATTCACGTTCACGCCCCGAGTCGGGAGGCTCCGCGCGCAGCGGCAGCAGCGGCGGCGGCTTCGGCGGCTTCGGCAGTGGCGGCGGATATGATGCCTACAGCGCCGCTGGCTACGCGACGGACAGCATCATGCGCCCCGGCACCGCCACTGATGCCCAATCCCTTGCGCCGCCGCCCGAGCACGACGAGACGTGGCGCGAGCTGCTGCTCCGCTCAGCCGGCCTCTTGGCCGAACCGCCGGACGCGCCCGCGCCGATCGCCGTGCGGCAAGTCGGCTACGTCACCGGCTACGAGCGTCGTGCCGAGCGGCCGTTGAGTGGGGCCCAGCATGCAGGACCTGCAGGGCCCGCCTCCGCACGGGAGGCAGCCTATGGGCGCGGCGACGGCAAGGCGCGCTCACGGCCCGCATCCGCGGGGCGCGAGCGCCGTGACGAGCGCCCACGCAGTGCCGGCGGCGGCTCCCGCCTCGCTGCTTCCATCGCGGGGGGGCCTGCCCGAGCGCAGAGCGCCCCGCCCCGCCACCCGTCTTCCCGCGGCTCGTCGCCGCCTCCCGGCGCCATCGGCGCGGATGGCAGCAGTGTGGCCCGTGTGCCCGAGGAGCCGTACTCGGATGTGTACGACGGGCGCTACGGCGGGCGTTATGACAGCCAGAGCCGGCCAGCGGAGCGCACGCCTTCGGGCTACCGGTCGGTCGTCGAGGAGGAGGCGGAGGGCGGCTGGAGGGCAGCGGCACGAGAGTGGCAGCCCAAGATGGCTCCGGCGCGCCTCGACCCACGGCTAGAGCGCCCGCCTGCGCCGCATAATGTGCCCGCGCCGCGCTCTCCAGAGTACGAGCCGTACGACAGTGGCCTACCACCCCCCGGCGGCGGCGCGGGCGCGGCGGCGTCGCGCCGGGCAGAGGCGGCACGGATCGAGGCGGCGTACCAGGAGGTGGCACGCGCGGAGGCGGTGCGCGACGCGGTCCGTATGCAGGCGGCCTATGACGAGCTCGCGGTCGCCCGACACGACGCGTCCGCGGCCTCCAAGTACGAGGCGAGGGTTGTCGGCTTCCTTCCACAGCCCGATCCTCCATCGACCGCCCCCGCCACCGCCACCGGCCCCGGCCCCGCCCCCGCCCGCCGCAGCGCCTTCGAAGGCGCAGCAGAGCAAGCCACCGCAGAGCATCCCTCGAGGGAGGCCGCCAGCCGCCGCCAAAGCGCTGTGTCGGGCGGCCTGAGCGTGCCGCCTCCAGTGCGTTTGGCGGTACCTCCAGCTCTTGCCGCCCTGGCGGGGGCTTCGGCCGCCCATGCCGCCGAGGCGCGCGGCCCGAGCTGGAGCGAGCCAGCACGTGAGCTAACGCGTGAGCTAACACGTGAGCCAGCGCGTGAGTACGAGCCAGCGCCGCCGCCGATGACCTCACGCCAGCCGATCCCTTCACACCTCACTTCACGCCAGCCGATCACCTCGGCACACCCAGACCCGTTCCGCGCGCTCGAGCTGCAGGCATGCGACGCGCGCCGCTCGGCCCTCGATGAGGACGTGCGCCGGCTGCACCGCTCAAACGACAGCGCTGCGGCTGGCGGCGCCGGCGCTGCGTACTCCCTGGGAGCAGCCGCTCGAAGCGGCAGCACGCTCGCCGCCGCGGCTGAGCCGCCGCCGCCGCGACCGCCCTCGGGCTACGCAGAGTCCGCAGGCCGAGGGATCCCGCCGGCCGTTGGGGGCTACCCGGAGTCCGCAGCCACCAACGGCGGCGGTCGCCTCGGTGGGGCGCCGAGCTGGGCGCCCGCGACGGCGCGTTGCGCGGAGGATGCGGCGGCGGTCCGAGCCCGCAAGCATGCATGGGCGATGGGTTACGGGGGCGACGCAGTTGGTGCTCGCGGCGGCGCTGCCCCGTCCGGCGCCGCTCGCGACGACGCCTCTCACGCTCGCGACGACGCCTCGTACGTGCGCGCCTCTCACGGCGCGTCGCTGAGGAGGCCGACACAGCTCGGAGCGGGCGGCGTCACGAGCGGCGACGCCCTCGGCCGCGCACCGCGCGTGCCCAAGCCGGCGCTTGCGCGCCCGGCACGGCGCGATCAGATGGACGGGCACGCCCTGTCGGAGCACGCGGCTCGGCAGCAGGCGGCATGGGAGGCTCGGCAGCAGGAGCTGATGGTCATCGGAAGTAACGGACTGCCTGCCGAGGTGCGTGCTCGGCTCGGCGCGCGCGGGCTTGTGCAAGCTCGCTCGACGCACCCGTCGACACGCGCCGAACCGTACGTTTCGCGTCGTGTTGAGCAGTACGCTTCGCGCCGTGTCGAGCAGCACGATTGGCGCCCCGACTCCTCTACCGGTAACGGCTCGTACTGCGCGAGCGTGAGCGACGCGGCCATCACGGCCGCCGAGGACATCCGCCGCCGTGGCGTCTACCACAAAGGCTCCACCAAGACGTATCAGCGAGAGCCGCCGCCCTTGGCTCCGCCCTTGGACCGGAGGCAGCCTGATGGGCGGGCGCGCCAGTATGCGAGCACCCATGAGGCAGAAGGCGGCATGCTCTGGCATGGGCGGCTCGAGGCCCCCCCCGAGAAACGGCCGAGCGCGGCCATCAAGCAGATGGTCGAGCGCGACAGCCCGGCGCCGCAGCCCGCCAGGGTGATGGACACGAGCGGGGTGCCACGGGCGGTGTGCTACCCCACGCGCGGCGCGCCCGCGTCCATCTTCCGCTGATGAGCTCGGGAGGACTCGGAGAGTGGAGGAACGATACGGTCCAGCAGGGCTCTCAAATCTGCTCCACACACAACTTATAAAATGAAGAGGTCCAAGAGGTGCCAAGAGGGCCAGCCGGTGAGAGAGGAGACTGAAACTCTGAAGAAGAAAGTGTTGTCCCTGCAATGGCCTCTGGCGTCAAGACGCGCGCGCACATGATACATCTGTTTTCCGGTTTTATACGGGGAGGCACACATCAAAATGACAAAGTCTGTCAAATGACCGGCTGCAAAGCGGAAACGCGACGCGCGTGCGCGGCGTGGTCGCAGGGCGGGACGTCCCACTGAATCCACTTTCGGGTATGCGTCGTTTCAAGTCACTATTGTTACACACGACATCATTTCTGTCATCTCACTTCTCAGTTCTCAATCTCACATCACACCGTGTCGCTTGTTGGTCAACGCACCCTGAGACGCGAGAGCGAGACCGTGAGACACCACCACCGACACCGCCACGCTTTTATGCCTGGGCGCCGTACCGCCACCCCGCCCTCGCCACGTGTGCGCTGCCGTTAGCGGGGGCTACGGATACGGTTTAGAGCGGTGGTAGGCCGTGCGCCGTGTTTTTCCTTAACTTACTTTACCGCGCGACCCCGGCGACCGGTCCGACACCATTAGAGACACCATCCTTCCGTTTACCTTCCGTTCGCGTAGCAACTTTTCGCAAATCGTCACAGACGTGTAGAGAGAAGAGACTTATATACAGCCAAATACGAAATAGCTCTCGGTGTCTCGGAGTATTCGGTACGGCGGCCGGGGCACGTACTTACAGGGTACTTACAGGGTACCACGTCCGTTCATAGAGAGTACCGGGAATACTACAGCAAGAGTACAAGGACATGGCGCGAGTACTGCGCGCTGCACCTAGCTGCACCGGCTGCGCCTGGGCCTGCGGCTCGCTCGTGGTCTCAATTTCCACCAGCTCGTGTCACGATTCCTGAGCTGAACTATTTCGCAACTTCCTCAGGGGGAGTGATGTGTAGGCCGGTCATGCGTGAACAAAGTCGGCAGGAGTTGGGGGTTGGAGGGTCCAATCCTTGTAATCATCTCGACCTTGATCTCGGTGAGCATGTACCCAGCCGTCTTCATCTCGGGGGACTCGGCGATTGTGCGCCCAGCCGACTTGGCCTCAAAGCAAGAGATCAAACGTTCACAGCACGCGCCGACCGCCGTGTGGATCAGATCGGATGCGACACACCGTGCCTCCGTAACCCCACACCTCTCACCTTCTTTGCAAGCAAGCTTCGATGAGTAGATCAAGCACATCATCCGGAAACTTCATAGTGTACTTGTTCAGCCACAGCAGCAGCAAGACGAGCCGCTGGGTGGTATCCTTGAACATCAAATGATCTTTGCGAGACCACTTGACCATATCCCAGACTTTGATCGTCCCATCAGCCGATCCGGACACAATCTTGGTCCCTTCCGGGGAAAACGCCACTGACGAGATCCGTTCGCTGTGGGCGTTCTTCTTCTCGCTAATGAGCTCCAGTTTGGCTGCGAGAGCCAACAGGCGTCAGTTTTGGCCAAGGAGGGGCGATCTTGAGGGCTCCGGCGCACCTGAATCCCAGACTTTGATAGACTTGTCGTCCGATACCGACACAATCTTGGTCCCGTCCGGGGAAAACGCCACCGACAAGACATAGCTGCTATGCGCGTCCGTCTTCTCGCTCACCAGCTCCAGGCCTACCAGACAAGCCAGCAGGCGTCAGTTTTGGCCAAGGAGGTGCCATTCATTTGATGGCAAAAGCGCACCTGAATCCCAGACTTTGATCGTCCCGTCGTCCGACCCCGACACAATCTTGGTCCCGTCCGGGGAAAACGCCACTGAGTTGATGCAGTCGCTGTGGGCGTTCGTCTTATCGATCAACTGCTCCAGCTTACCTGCCAGACAATCCAGCAGGCGTCAGTTTTGGACAGGAAAGCGCCATTTAAGAGCTCTGGCGCACCAGACTCCCAGACTTTGATCGTCCCATCAGCCGACCCCGACACAATCTTGGCCCCGTCCGGGGAAAACGCGACCGAGATGATGTCCCCGCTGTGGGCGTTGGTCTTCTCGCTCAACAGCCCCAGTTTCCCTGCCAGACAAGTCAGCAGGCGTTAGTTTCGGTCAAGGAGGGGTGATTTTGAGGGCTCTGGCGCACCAGACTCCCAGACTTTGATCGTCCGGTCTTCCGATCCCGAGACAATCTTGGTCCCGTCCGGGGAAAACGCCACCGACCTTATCCATCGGCTGTGGGCGTCGGTCTTCTCGCTCAACAGCTCCAGTTTTGCTGCCAGACAAGCCAGCAGGCGTCAGTTTTGGCAACGGAGGAGCCATTTGCGTGGCGCACCCGAACCCCAGACTTTGATCGTCTCGTCGTCCGATCCCGACACAATCTTGGTCCCGTCCGGGGAAAACGCCACCGAGTTGATGTCCCCGCTGTGGGCGTCCATCTTCTCGATCAACTGCTCCAGCTTGCCTGCCAGACAATCCAACAGGCGTCAGTTTTTGCCAAGGAGGAGTGATTTTGAAGGCTCTGAGGCACACCCGAATCCCAGACTTTAATCTTGACCTCGCCTTCCTCCTCATCAAAAGTCTCATCAAATTCTTCCCACGAAGTGACAGCGATGCCGTTGATAGACATAAGTGTGCACCCATTCCCATAGGCATCATTAATCGCAGTCTGGTCTTCCTTGGAGGCAACAAAAGTACGTTCTCCGACTGGCTGATCTCTCAATTCCCAGACTTTCATCGTCCCATGATCCGATCCCGACACAATCTTCGTGCCATCGGGCGAAAAGACGACCGAGATGATGGCATCGCTGATTGTGTCGGTGTGGGCGTTCGTCTTCTCCGCTATACAGTTGATGAGCATCGCGATCATCCTGCGGACAAGAGAGAAGAACAGAGGCTCAGGCAGCGTGTGTATTCGGCAGCATGGAGATATGGGACCACAAGCGACTGCAAGATCGAAGGGCGCTTGAAGGGTCTCGATGCAGACATGCAACAGCCAACAGCGTGCCGCGAGGATGAGGGGAATCGCGTGAGGAGTGTGGCTCCGAAGCTCATCGCGAACCGGAGAGTCGCATGAGCGGACTCGATCGATTCCGTGTGCGGCGGTGGGCGAAGGCGGAGCGCATGCTGCGAACGATAACGTCACCGAGGAGGGACAAGGACGCTGCCTGCCAGATCCGCTGCCGTTCAACACAACGCGCATGCCGACCCCAAAGCACGAGGGCCTCTATCGCTATGGACGGAGGCATGGCCAACACAGCCTAACACCGTGCCTGAGGGAAAAAAGCGTCTGCCGACAAAAGGGGGATATTCTGCCTCTTCGTCAAGTAAACGCGAACAAATCTCCACAAACCTTAAAAGGCCCACGTTGCAAAACCCCGAAAGACGTGGGACGCATCATGGCGCTTGTGCGCGTTGCTGCCGGGCTGCCTGGCGTCGTCAGTCGCGCTCGGGTCGTCCCGTTCGAGCTTTGAGGCGACGTCCGTGGTCGATGCCGACCACGGCGAGAGCGAATCGCGAAGCCGGCGACGCCGAGGCCCGAGTACGGCCTGTGAGGTCGCGTTTTGGTCGCATTTCGGTACTTGGACATGCAGAGTGACCTTGAATGGCGTGATTCTCTGTGTTGTATGAGTCCATATAGTCCCTAGACTCGATCTATGGCCCTCCAGCTATGTGCTGTCTCGCGATCTTTGGAGATGTGCATCGAAATCCGACTTCGCCTCGAATATCGACCCGTCAACCATTTGGCCACACAGCTCCACAATTCGAGCTTCAAAACACATTCTCTCGCCTGTTCTCGGTAGTGTGTATCTTATAGAGTGGTGTGCGATCCTAAGATGAAGAATGGTCGACGTATGACGCACACTGCAGTACGGAAACCTACATTATGCACACAAGATGCCCTGTACGACACACGCGAGTATGCACAGTGCTCCCCTACGCAAGAAGAGTGATGCTCT